>Ga0207038_10012_pt2 | contig 13718 bp, 5 predicted proteins | sample Alteio_BWMinCont_76_FD_153285 | JGI IMG/M metagenome (GOLD analysis project Ga0207038, IMG submission 153285) | Enriched cells from forest soil in Barre Woods Harvard Forest LTER site, Petersham, Massachusetts, United States -... | ecosystem: Environmental > Terrestrial > Soil > Temperate forest >...
TGCCAGCTTTACTTACGCTCCTCAGCCGGTTACTATTCTTAATCCTACAGTACAATTTACCGATAACTCAAGCGATATCTATGGCATTGCCTTCCGCTGGTGGAGTTTCGGTGATGGTGAATCTTTGTCGCCTCAAACTTCCATCATCAATCCTGTTTATACATATCAGGATACAGGCTTCTATTGTCCCCACCTCGTGGTTGAAAATAACAGAGGCTGCATTGATACGGTTACCAATTGCATTTTTGTTTCTCCCCTTTATACCTTGTATATCCCCAGCGCTTTTTCTCCTAACGCAGATGGATTAAATGATGTTTTTGCAGCTAAAGGCACGTATATAAAAAGCTTTGAAATGTATGTATTCGACCGGTGGGGAATGCAACTTTTCCATAGTACAGACATCAACAAAGGATGGGATGGAACATTACATGGCAATGGGGTTATTTCGCAGGAAGACAGCTATGTTTACATTATTACTGCCACCGATTGGAATAACACCCAGCATAATTACACTGGCGAAGTAACCCTGCTCAAATAAAAAAATTTGCATGGAAAACTACTTATAACTTGATAGCCAGATGTGTAAAAAGATGCTTCCTCCCTATCGCCAAATTACAAAGGTAAAGCCGGGAATTTTATCCGACTATACGTTGGTTTTCCAATAACAGGATATAAAAGGTTGATAATGTCTTAAAATTGATAATACAAAAACTTTTTTATAGTACGTTTGCCATACGAATTAAAATTTAATGAAAAGAATTGTTTTGTGCATATCTGTTTTTTTCTTTTGTTTATGGAATTTATATGGACAAAATGACTGGACTCAAAAAGTTAACTTTCCGGGTACGGCAAGAAGTTATGATGTTGCATTTTCTATAGGACACTATGGTTTTGTAGGCGTGGGATGGTGCTCAGGTAACAATTACTATACTGATTTTTATAAATACAATACGCGTACCAATAGCTGGTCTCCTATCGCTAACTATCCGGGAAATGGCCAATATGGCTGTTCAGCATGCACTATCGAAGGAAAAGGCTATGTAGGGCTCGGATGGGACCTTGCTAATTTTAAAGACTTCTGGAGATATGATACGGCAACTAATACCTGGACTCAAATGGCTACTTTCCCCGGTAAGGCGAGGTACTCTTCTTTCCCTTTTGTAATTGGGCATAAGGCCTATTTTGTAGGCGGGAGCCAGAATGGCCCTCCTTATTTTAATGACGTGTGGGTGTATGATGCGCACCAAAATACCTGGACCCAGTTAAATAATTATCCGGGAGGAGATGTTGAAAGTTATATATCCTTTGCTATTGGCAACCACGGATATGCAGGAGATGGATACTATAATCCGGGGTGTTATTCAACTATGTACGAATACGACACGGCCAGCGATACATGGACAACCATTGCTCCTATTCCCGCAGCATATAGTGTAGCAGGCAATCCCGGTATATTTTGTCTTGGTTCCAGGGCCTATGTGGTTTCGGGAGCCGAGTGCACTAATAACGGGCTACGGGACGGTTGGATGTATGATACTGTTACTAAGTCGTGGTGCGAATTCAGTTACTTGGCCGGTTCCAACTTATCCACCGGATACGGAGCCGCTTTTGCTGCAGATAACCATGGTTATATTTGTACAGGCTACGATACTAACAGGGTTTGTTTAAATGGTTTGTGGGAGTATACCCCTACTTCAACATTTACCGTTGCCGATACTGCTAAATGTGGCCAGGATACCGTACAGTTTTCAGGAATTACTAACTATTTCAATCCTACCAGCTGGAGCTGGTCATTCCCGGGTGGCAGCCCTGCTACGTCTAACTTACAAAATCCTAGTATTATCTATTCTAATTCAGGTACCTATCGTGTAACACTGATTGTTACTGCCTGCGGAGGAACTGATACAGTAAGCAGAACAATTACCCTTATCGGCGGTGGCCCAAACAATATTAACATATTGGCTAAAACCCCTATATGTGCCGGAACAGCAGATACATTGACTGCTTTAGCAGTAGGCCCTTATTTATGGAACAACGGCGCCACTACCAGTTCCATTATTGTTAACCCCCTCACCACTACCACCTATTCATTACAGGCCGGCAGTGGCGGATGCAAAGGAGATACCTCTGCTATTATTATTGTTGACCCTGCATTTAAACCTACGATAGCAGGGAAAGATAGTATCTGCAATGGAAGCCAGGACATTCTTATAGCTACCGGGGGAGGCAGCTACTTATGGAGTACCGGCAATACTACTGCCTCCGTTACTGTTGCTCCTAACAGCCGCACTACTTACAAAGTACAAGTAACCAATGGCTGCAAGGAAGATACTTCCTTTACCGTAACTCCTTTACCTTTACCATCCGTTACTATCAATGCAGCCAAGTCTACAGTATGCAAAGGTGATTCTGTCGCGCTTAATGCTACCGGGACGAGATCCTATAGCTGGTCTCCATCGAATGGATTAAGTTGTACCAATTGCCCCAATCCAATGGCAGCACCAGGCAATACAACCACCTATACTGTTATTGGTACTGATTCTTATGGCTGCTCCTCCACCGCTAAATATACATTGGCGGTCGTCTCATTACCATCATCAGTATCTATATCACCTTCGCAAAATACTGTCTGCGAAGGCTTCCCGGTTAACCTATCTGCTAATGTAATTGGTGATTCGGGTGTGTTCAACTGGCAACCGGGTAATAGCTCAGCATCCGTATTAACAGTTATTCCTTCCGCTACAACCACTTACACCGTAAGTTATACTAACGTATGCGGAACGGCTACCGATACCGTTACTATTTTTGTGGCCCAGACGCCGGTTACTAATTTTATTGCTGATGTAACAGCAGGGTGCGCACCATTATGTATACAATTCAGAGATTTAACTAAGGTACCTAACGGCAGAATAGCCCAATGGAGATGGCAGTTCGGCAATGGCGATACACTGGATGAACAAAACCCCATCTATTGTTACCCCGATACCGGTTCCTTTTCCACTTCCCTTACCACTGTTTCCAATAACGGTTGCAGCTCTACCCTCAAAATTGTTAGGATGATTACCGTTTACAGCAAACCCATTGCCAGCTTTACTTACGCTCCTCAGCCGGTTACTATTCTTAATCCTACAGTACAATTTACCGATAACTCAAGCGATATCTATGGCATTGCCTTCCGCTGGTGGAGTTTCGGTGATGGTGAATCTTTGTCGCCTCAAACTTCCATCATCAATCCTGTTTATACATATCAGGATACAGGCTTCTATTGTCCCCACCTCGTGGTTGAAAATAACAGAGGCTGCATTGATACGGTTACCAATTGCATTTTTGTTTCTCCCCTTTATACCTTGTATATCCCCAGCGCTTTTTCTCCTAACGCAGATGGATTAAATGATGTTTTTGCAGCTAAAGGCACGTATATAAAAAGCTTTGAAATGTATGTATTCGACCGGTGGGGAATGCAACTTTTCCATAGTACAGACATCAACAAAGGATGGGATGGAACATTACATGGCAATGGGGTTATTTCGCAAGCAGACAGCTATGTTTACATTATTACTGCCACCGATTGGAATAACACCCAGCATAGTTACACCGGGGAAGTAACTCTGCTAAAATGAAGCCTCTTGCTTAGGTAACTATGTTTCATAAAAGAGAAGAATATTTTTATATTACATTTGTAGTTTCAAATAAAATTGTATGAAAAGATCTATCCTGTGCCTGTCTATTGCTTTATTTTGCTCATGGAGTTTATATGGCCAAAGTGACTGGACCAAAAAAGCTAACTTTCCGGGTGTAACAAGGGCTTTTGATGTTGCGTTTTCCATAGGACACTATGGATTTGTTGGCGTAGGGCGAAATTGCTCAAACACTAATCAGATTGATTTCTATAAATATAATACACGCACCAATACCTGGTCTGCTATTACTAATTATCCTGGTAATGGCCAGTATGGTTGTTCAGCATGCACAATTGAAGGAAAAGGTTATGTGGGGCTGGGATGGTCTGGCAATCAAAATTGTAATGACTTTTGGAGATATGATACTATATCAAAGGGTTGGACTCAAATGGCTACTTTCCCGGGCACCCCCAGATATTCTACTTCTCCTTTTGTGATTGGGCATAAGGCATATTTTGTAGGCGGGAGCCCAAATGGACCTCCTTATTTCAATGATGTGTGGGTATATGATGCACACCAAAATACCTGGACCCAGTTAAGAAATTATCCCGAGACGGGAGGTGTTGAAAGTTATGTATCTTTTGCTATTGGAAAACACGGTTACGTGGGAGATGGTTATTATAATCCGGGTTGCTATTCAAGCATGTATGAATATGATACGGCCAGTGATACATGGACAGCTATTAGCCCTATTCCGGCAGCATATGGTGTAGGAGGCGATCCTGGTGTATTTTGTCTGGGGTCCAAGGCCTATGTAGTTTCGGGAACCGAATGCACAACTATAGGTCTCCCTGATGGATGGGTATACGATACTGTAACTAAATCGTGGTGCGAATTCAGTTACCTGGGCGGTTCAAAATTATCCACCGGATACGGAGCCGCTTTTGCTGCCGATAACCATGGTTATATTTGTACAGGCTACGATACCAACCAAAACTGTTTAAATGGTTTATGGGAGTATACGCCTAGTGCAAAATTTACCGTGAGTGATACGGTTGCCTGTAACGCTGATACAGCTCGTTTTTCAGCAACCACCAATTTTCTTAGCCCTACCTGGTCATGGTCATTTCCGGGTGGCAGCCCTGCCATTTCCAATTTGCAAAATCCCGCTATCATTTATGCTAATCCGGGCACCTACAGCGTAACATTAATAGTTAGCGCTTGCGGAGGAATTGATACGGTTGCAAGAACAATCACAATAAAATCAACCCCAATAGCGGGTGTAGGGGTAAAAGGGAAACCATCCATTTGTATTGGAATAGCCGATACATTGGTTGCATCGGGTGGAGGAACCTATTTATGGAGTAATGGGGCAACCACCAGTTCTGTCATTGTTTCACCCAATGCATCTGCCACGTATACGGTAAAAGTTACCAAAGGCTGTTCAAAAGATACGAGTATATCCGTTACAGTAAACCCCACACCTTTGGTTTCCCTGACAGGGGGAAACACCATTTGCGAAGGTGATTCAACCACACTAAGCGCTACCGGCGGAGGCACCTATAAGTGGAGTAACGGGTCCACATCAGCTTCCACAGTAGTTAACCCCAATATAACTTCCACCTATTCATTAACCGTAACAAGTAACAAAGGATGCCCAAAAGATACCAGTATAAAGGTTACTGTTACGCCTCTACCTTCTATCTCCATTTCGGGAAAGAATACTATTTGTTTGGGCGATTCAACCACCTTATTTGTATCGGGAGGAGGGACTTATAAGTGGAGTACCGGAGCCACCACCAGTTCCATCACGCTTGCTCCACACAATACTTCTGTCTATGTTTTAGATGTGAGTAATAACGGATGTTCAAAGGATACCAATATATTAATTACGGTAAGCACATTAACAGCTGCTATTACCGCTCCCCTCACCATATGCCAGGGAGATAGTGTGACCCTTTACACTTCGGGAGGAGGCACCTATAAATGGAGTACCGGTTCATCTACCAGCAGCATATTGGTTAAACCGGCTGCTACTACTACCTACTCTGTAATTATTACCAATGGCGCTTGTGTGAAGGATACCAGCGTAACTGTTACGATAGAAATTTGCAGTACTTCAGGCATAGAAAATTATCACGGTGCTTCCTCGTTAGTAAATGTTTTCCCTAATCCGAATAATGGAGTGTTCACATTACAGTCGTCAGTCGTCAGTGGTCAGTCGTCAGTTGAAGTTTATAATGTACTGGGTGAAAAAATATATTCCCAATCATCCACTCTCAACTCTCAATTTTCAATTAATATAAGCAATCAACCCAACGGGGTCTACCTATATCGTATAACTACTCAAGAAGGTAGTTTGATAGGTGAGGGAAAAATAGTTAAGCAATAGCCGTTTTTAGCCGTTATTTCCGTACATGTCTTTTCCGCGTGAGGGATTGTAGTGGAAAGCCCGCAGTCTTGCCTGAGGCGAGACGAGGATCGGCCAACGGGCGGACCCAACCCTTGCGTAGCTTGGGACACGCCCAAATAAATACTTGATTGAATTTCCTAAATTCCTATCAGCGTATGGATAAATGGATAATTGCTGGCCAGGAAAATAACAAACAGGGCAATGGCTGTTAAGCCGCAAAGCCACTCGGCAAGCACTAAGCCGAAAAGGCCCACACGCAGGTTGAAAAAACTCATGGGCAGACGCGGATCGACGAATACCATGCAGCTAAACCACAGGCAACGCATAAAGTCGCGAAAACCATTAAAGCTTTTGTACACCTTAAGTGTTTCATAGTTTTTCATTTTGTCGTCTTCTTTATTAAAGCTGGAATTGAGGTAATCAATCACGGCTTCTTTATGCCTGATATAATAAATGGTGCTGAACATTAAAATGAGGAATATCACCCACAGGAAAAATTTCCATTCGCCCTGGTAGCCGGTAGATACGGTAGCTTCGAGGAAGCAGCTGAGCGCCCATTGGAAAAGACTTCCCACAAAATCACCAAAGCCCTGGCTGTGCTTCACATGTGCCCAATGATAACTCCTGTCCCACTGCGCCCGTTCATGTTCATAACGGGCTTTTATGGTGGTAACAAAACCCTGGTCGGTAAATTTTTTGGCGGCATAATCCTTTACCATGTTATAGAAGTTGGAGTTATCCTGCTCAAAGTCGGCGGTTGAGTCGAAATAATTATGCACCAAAGGATGAATAAGCACCTTCTCCAAATAAATGTTGAGGTTAAATGCTTCGGGCGAAAATGTTTTGTAAGAAGCATAAATAACACAATTGTTATTGGGGAAATCTAAATCGGCCAGGGCCTGTTTCCCGGTATACGTAGTTGAATAAGCAAAGGTGGACCCGGTAACATCAATACATTTAAGAATGGCCACATCTTCCAGCGAACAATCCATCATGGATGCATTGGCAATGTCCATCATTTTAACCTTACAGCGGTTAATGATTATATTATATATAATATGGCTTACGGGTAAAAAAGTCTGTATGGAATCATTGTTTGTGTAATATTCCTGTTTGAATTTATTTTCCAGGAAATTAGCATAACAGGTATAATAATTGTAAACTCTGCTTACATAATTGGTGTTAGTGGAAGCGGAATGAAACTTTTTAAAGATATACTGCGGAACGCTTTTCCCCAGTGAAAATACATCGTTGAATTTGCACCTTTCAATGGTGATATGGGTTTTGTCATTATCACTCACCGAAAGCACGCATGGATTATTGAATACACAGGAACCTATCTTCAGATACGAACTTCCTTTGTTGTAATCGGGTGAGCTGTATATATAGCAAATATCACGAAACTCGCAATTGTCGATGGAAGATGGAGAGCAAGCGGTAACCTGCCCGGTAAGGATAAATTTCTTTTCAAAAATACAGTCCGACATTTCAAGTCCTTTGGAAAAATTGCAATTGAGGAACATAATATCTTGCTTGAAGGCTAATTTCTTTTTCTCTTTTGAATCATCCTCCAACAGTTGTGTGGAAGTATCGGCAAGCACCCTGCTGAAAACGCAATTCCAAAAGATAAGATTGCGGCTGCACACATTATGTAAGCCGTTCTTCTTTTGGGTAGCGTCCATAAAGTCGGAGAAACTCAATTTTATTTCGCCCACCAGGCAGTTCTTTATGGTATCGCCTTTTCTTAACTGTTTTATCAATGAAGGTTTGCTTGAAATAAAATCAAGGGCCATATCGGGTATGGTATCATTGGGGTCGAGGGGTGAAAAATTGACTTTATCATTATCCATTACACGCCAATGACCGTTATCGGTAAGGGTATAGTATAGTTTATTGTTCAACCTAACTATTACGGTATCATCTATTGCTATATGTGGTTCTGTTTTACCAGCCTGAGCAATTGCCTGTGCTGGTAACCGTATTGCTGAGGTAAGAACATAGAAGAATAAAACAAATGGAATAAGGGGATATTTTCTCATGGCGTTAAAAATGCTTTTGACAAATACAAATATAAGATATCTGGTAAAAGCACCACCACAAAACGGGATTTTTCCCCTTTTGCAAATTATTCAACAGATATACTTTTGTCATCAATAAAAAACTTAACTTTACTTTTAGTATAAACCCTTTAATTCATTACATCATGAAAAACACTTACATGATACTCTCAGTATCACTTTGTCTATGGGCCGGAGCAGCCATGGGACAATTCAAAGTTCTGCTCAATTTGAATGGCACAAATGGCATGGAGCCGGTATATAGTACTCCATATTTGAGTAACGGCGTGTTGTATTGCCCGGCTACCTATGGTGGGGCTATCGACAGCGGAACCATTTTTTCGATAGATACTAATGGAACCAACTATAATGACTTGCACGATTTCACGGGCAAAACAGGTAAATTTCCTGTAGGTTCATTTATCGGAATTGGCCATACCCTGTATGGCACTTGCGGACTGGGCGGCAAATATGACAGCGGTTGTATTTTTTCTATCCACAGCGATGGTTCGGCCTATAAAGATATCTATGACTTTGCCGGTCCCCTAGGATATGAACCTATTGCACCGATGACTCTCGTTGGCGGTAAGCTATATGGAACTGCAGTATACGGCGGAGCGCTTAATAAAGGGTCTATCTTTTCGGTAGATACCGATGGCACCAATTTTTCCGATCTGCATGATTTTCTCGGAATCAACGGCACATTTCCATTAAGTACATTGGTTCTTGAAGGGAATACGTTATACGGTGTAGATGTACAAGGCGGCAAGAACGATTCGGGATGTATATTTTCCATACAAACCAATGGAGCCCTATATAAAGACATCTTCGACTTTGCAGGCCCCAATGGTAAAGAGCCCGTTGGCGGATTATGCGTATCGGGCGGCACGCTGTATGGTGTAACCTTTAGCGGTGGCGCTTTTGAAGGAGGATGCATATTCTCGCTGGATACTACCGGAGCCAATTATACCGATTTACACGATTTTACTAAAAACACGGGGATTGGTTGCTATGGACCAATGACTTTGAAGAATGATGTATTATTTGGCACTTGTGTAGGTGGCGGAGCCAATGACAGCGGATGTATTTTCTCCATCAAAACCGACGGAGGCAGCTACCGCGACATCTATGATATGAACCACTTGGGTTATACTTGTGAGGTGAACGGATTGGTTATTTCGGGAGAAACCATGTATGGCCTGACTTCTGTGGGAGGCACTAATAAGGACGGGGTATTGTTCAGCTTTACCAATCCGCTGCTGGGTGTTAGCTCCATAAAAGCCATTACGGGTTCTATCGGGGTTTATCCTAACCCAAGCAATGGAATGTTTACAATAGTTGAAAATGGAAAGTTGAAAATGGAAAATGAACAGAATAGTGTAGAGGTTTATAATGTATTGGGTGAAAAAGTATATTCACAATTCTCCACTCTCAACTCTCCACTTTCAATTAATTTAAGCGACCAACCAAACGGAGTATATCTCTACAAGGTACTTTCTGAAAACGGCGACTTGCTGGGACAAGGCAAACTGGTAATTCAAAAGTAATATAGCATCGTATAGTAATGTAAAGCCCTCTGCAGATTTTGCAGGGGGCTTTTTTATTTATAAACGGATAAGTTCTTCAAATGATACGATAAAAAGAGCAATAATTTAGCAATGAAAAAGCAATAGAAAAGCAATGCTTTTTTAATTTTACTATTTTGCAATACACTGAATATAAACACATTAAAAATTCAGCTGTTGCTTTTTGCAATGCTAAGCAATAGAACAATAAAAACAGGGATTCCCATATCCGTTTTAATGAAGTTAAAAACTGCTTCTTTATCATCCTCATAGTATCAAGAGTAAAGATAAAGTATGAAAAATCAATTCTTGAGAAAGCCATTGACCGGAAAGAAAAAGTTTTTTATCTTTGATTATTATATGTTGCATCTATTGTGAAGAAAATACCTCTGTTATTTATTTTTATTATAGCTGCAATTCCGTTTAAGGTTATAGCAGGAAGTAAAGACTCTGTTTTGAAAACGAAGGTTACCCAATGGATGAGCAATGCTGCCGGATTGCGTTTCCTCGAAAACAAAGGACAGATGATGGACATGCGGCGCAAACCTGTTCCCAATGTATTATACGAAGCAAGTGGGGGCGGAATGGATGTATATGTTACCACATCGGGCTTGAGTTATATGTTTGTGAAATACGAAAAACATAAAAAGAAAAACAGTACACGTATTAATTTCAAACATGTTAATGATAGCATAACCGAAACTTATTGCCGTGCCGATATGCAACTGATAGGTGCAAGTATTAAAAAGGGAAACATCATACAAGAAGGTGAAAGCACAGACCGCAGCGATTACTATTATGGAGGAGTTTGCCCTGATGGAATTTTAGGAGTACACTCTTATGGAAAGGTAACCATCAAGAATATATACCCCGGAATAGATTGGGTGTTGCATACGGGCAAACTCGGTTTGAAATATGATTTTATTGTTCATCCGGGAGCTAATCCTTCCATGATAAAATTAAAATATAAATGGACAGACAAACCCCAGTTGCAAGGTGATGGCTCCATTAAAATAAGCACCCCAATGGGTAATATTACCGAAGGAACACCTATTAGTTATTGCAATGGCGAACAGGTGCAAACAACTTATCTAATAAAAGACAGTGAAATACATTTCAACGTAAGTAATTATAATTCTACTCAACCATTAACCATAGACCCGCAATTGGTGTGGGCAACTTATTATGGACAAGGCAGGGCGGAAGAAGTAACTTCATTACAGGATGACGGAAAACATGTATGGATAACAGGAAACACATCATCTACTAGTTTTCCTACCTATAATCCCGGGGGCGGAGCTTATTTTCAAGACTCCACCGGTGCACCTTTCGGTACAAATATTTATATACTGGAATTCAACCTGGCCGGTGTGCTTCAGTGGTGCACCTACTATGGAGGAGTGGGGGACGATGGAGCCAATTCCATCTATAGCGATAGCACTTATATATGGCTCACCGGTTATACAAGTTCGATTAATTTTCCTACCTACAATCCGGGAGGGGCAACTTATTACCAGGGAGTATTGCCTGGTGGTGAAAATGCTTTTATCCTGCAATTTACAATTGCCGGAGTTCGCAAATGGGCTACTTATTATGGTGGAAGTAAAATCGATTTTGGAAATTCCATACAAAGCGATAGAAAAAATGTATGGATAACGGGAGAAACCAGGTCGGTTGATTTTCCTATACTAAATCCCGGAGGAGGAGCCTATTACCAGAACGCCATTGGTGGAAGACAAAACGCGTTTATCTTACAATTTGATACAGGTGGAGTCCGTAAATGGGGCACGTATTATGGTGGCACTCCCCCCGGCATATATCCTCCTGAACTGGCCATGTCCATATTCAGCGACGGAAATAATGTATGGGTAACAGGCTGTGCAAGTTCCACTAATTTCCCTACGCTTAACCCGGGCAAGGGCGCTTACTTTCAGGCTGCACCCGCCGGGCTTACCAATTCATTTATATTGCAATTTAACACAGTAGGCATATGCAAATGGGCTACCTATTATGGCGGAAATGATACCATCGGTATTGGAGATTTGGGAATGTCGATATATAGTGACCGGAAGAATGTGTGGATAACCGGGTTATGTTCCTCAACCAACTTCCCCACATACAACCCGGGACGCGGAGCCTACTTTCAGGCCACTCTGGCATCAAAGGTTACTTCCAATGTATATATATTAAAATTTGATACGACCGGAGTACGTAAATGGGCCACCTGTTATGGTGGAGCAGGAGGAAGTGATCCAGAGGGAGAGCTCGGCTATTCTATACAGAGCGATGGAAAGAATGTGTGGGTTGGCGGGGCAACCGTATCTGCTAATTTCCCTAGGCTCAATTCCGGATGCGGATTTTATGATGATACCCTCGGCCACGTGGATAATTTTATAGCAGACCAGGATGCATTTATATTACAATTTGATACAGGCGGGGTGCGCAAATGGGCTACGTATTACGGGGCCGACGATGAAGATGATGGCAGTTATGCGTGTAGTGACGGTTATAACGTATTTATAGCAGGTGATGCCGAGACCGATGCCGATTACCCTGCTGTGAATCCGGGTGGCGGGGCTTATTACCAAGCTTTGCCCAGTGGTTTAGAAACTGTATGGATAGGGAAGTTTATCATAGGAGGAAAATTAAGTACCGGCCCCGGAACTTCCATCTGCCGTGGCGATTCAACCCAATTGAGCGCGAGCGGCGCTGTTTCCTATCGTTGGAAACCTGCCAAAGGGCTTAGTGACACCAATACCGCCAACCCTTATGCAAAACCGAAATTTACTACTACTTATACGGTGACCGGCATTGATACAGGGGGGTGTGCCGGAACGTATAAAGATTCTGTAACTGTAGTTGTAGATACTTTACGTCCATTTATTTCAAACGATACTACTATATGCAGTGGTAGCTCTATTATATTGAAAGCAAGTGGAGGGACAAATTATAATTGGAATAAAGGATCCACTAGCAGTTCTATTTCAATTGTTGGTGACTCTGCTTCGGCGACTTACACAGTAAAAATAACCAATGGGGTCTGTCAAAAAGATACCAGTGTAAAAGTAACGGTAGTTCCGCTGCCTAAGCCTGTAATTGCAGGAACACTTTCGAAATGCTTCGGACTAACAGATACTTTATTGGTGAGTAGTTCCGTTAATCCAACTACTTACAAATGGGCCAATGGTTCTACTTCTACTTCCGTTATAACTGGTAACTTACTTCATGATACCATCATTTATGTTACGGCGTATAACAATTTGGGATGTCCCGTAAAAGATTCCTTTAAAGTTAATGTAAACCTGCCTCCTGCAGTTAGCTTGAATGCCCCTACCGTTGCATGTTCGGGCAATGAGGTTTTGCTGAAAGCTACTACCAAAGGTGCCGGACCATTCAGCTATATGTGGACACCGGGAGGAAAAACAACTGATACTATTACAGTAAATCCGGGCATACTAACATCATACTCCGTAAGGGTTTCTAACGGTTGCGACACCACCGCAACTACCTGGGTATTGCCTGATAACCCAACACTGGAAGCATGTTGCGACCATATCATTTTTGCAGGAGACGATACTGTATTGGTAGCGCATAGTCCCGGTGCCAGAACCTATAAGTGGACCCCACAGGTAACCTGTTTAAATCCGCCGTGCGATTCCGTAAAAGTATCTCCACAAGCCACCACCACTTACACCGTTACCTCGACCGATAGCGCCGGATGCCAGGTAGAAAGGATAATTACCATTATTGTTGAAACGCCTTGCGATAGTTTTATAATACCCAATGTATTTACACCCAACTATCCCGGAGCCCTTGGAGTAAACAATGTATTCTACATTAACGGCAGCGGCATTACTGGATGGGATATTACGATATATGACCGTTGGGGAAAAGAAATGTTCAGTTCCATTAATCCAGCTCAATATTGGGATGGAAATACGGAAGGTGGAGGCAAAGCTCCTGATGGAGTTTATTATTATATCATTAATGTCACTTGTCAGAATAATACTTTTAAGAAAGATGGCTTTGTGCAGTTGATAAGGTAGAAAGCAGTTATGAATCT
>Ga0207038_10225_pt2 | contig 12853 bp, 11 predicted proteins | sample Alteio_BWMinCont_76_FD_153285 | JGI IMG/M metagenome (GOLD analysis project Ga0207038, IMG submission 153285) | Enriched cells from forest soil in Barre Woods Harvard Forest LTER site, Petersham, Massachusetts, United States -... | ecosystem: Environmental > Terrestrial > Soil > Temperate forest >...
TCACGCTTGAACTCCTCCACGAGGAGGGGCGCCTCACCCTCCAAGTGAACCAAATCTCCGTGTACCCGAACGTAAATTTGGCCTGTGTCGACCTTGAGGTGAAGGTCCGAGCCTTCCATTTCGACGCAACGCCGCAATAAATCGTTAATGCGTCCCAACTGCCGCTCCTTCTACAATGCCCTGGCTCATCGCCCTCTTTTGAAAATCGCTCGCGTTCGAAGACTTTGCGAGCGCGTGCTCGTAATCGATCTTCTTTTCGCGAACAAGCTGCAGCAGGTGGCCATCGAGGGTTTGCATTCCTAGGTCTGCGCCCGTCTGTATATCAAGATAAAGTTGGTGCGTCTTCCCCTCCCGGATAAGGGAACGGATGGCCGGCGTGGCGACCATAACCTCGAAAGCGGCGGTTCTCGAGTTCCCCTTGACAGTCGGAAGCAAGGTTTGCGATAGCACAGCCTGGATGGTTACGCTGAGCTGCGTTCGAATCTGCGACTGTTGCTCGGGCGGGAAGACGTCGATCATACGGTCCATAGTCTGAGCCGCATCCACCGTGTGAAGGGTAGAGAGAACAAGGTGGCCGGTTTCGGCGGCGGTAATCGCAAGTTGGATTGTTTCCAGATCGCGCATCTCGCCCACCAGGATGACATCGGGGTTTTGGCGCATGACATGCCTCAAGGCGTCCGCAAACGAGTGGGTGTCGGTGCCAAGCTCTCGCTGATTGATAACGCTTTTCTTATCGGCATGCACGTATTCGATCGGGTCTTCCACAGTCATGACGTGAGCCCGCTTCGTGATGTTGATCTCGTTGATGATAGCGGCCAATGACGTCGATTTTCCGGAGCCTGTAGGGCCGGTAACGAGGATCAGTCCCCGTGGTAGCATGGCCAGCTTCTTGCAAACCGGGGGCAGTTGGAGTTCGTCGCAAGTGCGCACATTGAATGGGATCGTGCGGAAAACGGCCCCCATTTTCCGCATTTGCCAAAACATGTTTACGCGGAAGCGAGCAACGCCGGGGACGTTGTAGGACAGATCCAATTCTTTATAAGAATAGAGCTGGTCCTTTCGTTTTTGATTCAATATGCCAAGCAGGAGAGCTTCCGTTTCCTCATCCGTAAAAGACGGGTAGTCGGCCCGATGCAAATCGCCATGGATGCGCATAATGGGGGGCTGGCCAGCCTTGACATGCAGGTCGCTTGCCTCCTTTTTAACCAACTCGCTCAGAAGTGCGTTAAGAGTTACGGGCATGGCACTCTCATCCTTTTCGGCGTTTAGCGGCGCAGCATTTGCTTGAGCTCCGAATGCACTCCGGCATAGTTCAGCGCGACTTCCTCGGTGATGACTCCGGCTTTCACATAACGGACAAGGCTTTGGTTCATGGTTTGCATCCCCCAGAATTCTCCCTCATTCATAATATGATATAAGTCGCTGAAATGGCCATCTTCGACTGCTTTCACGACGGTGGGCGTGCATATCAGGATCTCCATTGCGCAAACTCGGCCTTTTCCGTCGGCCCGAGGAACGAGCTTCTGGGCGATGATAGCCCTGAGAGAGTTTGCCAAACGCATGCAAAGGTGGTTCTTTTCGTGCGGCGGGAACATGTTCACGACGCGATCCAGCGTTTCGTATGCGCTTTGGGTATGGACGGTGGAGAACACGAGGTGGCCGGTTTCGCCGGCTTGCATCGCTACGCTCATGGTGGCCGTATCGCGCATCTCCCCGATAAGAATCACATCGGGCGCTTCGCGAAGAGCAGCTCTGAGCGCCGGCTGAAAGTCAAGCGTGTCGATGCCGACTTCTCGCTGGGTAACATACGCCATTTTGTCCTTATGGACAAACTCCAACGGGTCCTCAACGGTCACGATATGGCATGGGCGTGTTAGGTTTATCAAGTCCATCATCGCGGCGAGGCTAGTAGTCTTGCCGCAGCCGGTAGGACCGGTGAACAAAATGAGTCCCAGGCGGTTCTTGCAAAGCTCCTGCAAGACCGGTGGGAGGCCGAGTTCCTCCAGGCTGAGGATCGTCAGAGGAATAATCCGGCAGGCTATCCCATAGGTCCCCCTCTGCATGTGGATGTTGGCGCGAACGCGGCATTTGTCGCCAACGGCAAAGGCGAGGTCCATTTCCATGGTTTCCTCGAAATGGCGCAACTGCTTGTCGCTCATCATCGCCGAAATCATGCGCTGAGCGTTCGCAGCGTCGATCACGGGGAAATCGCCGTTAACGGGCTTAACTATGCTGTGCTGCCTCATGACGGGCACGGAATTGGCTTTGACGTAGATATCAGACGCTTGCTCGCGATATCCGATCTCGATTAGTTCGTGAAGGCTTACAACTGCAGGGTCCCGCATTGGAATAGAATCTCCAGGCTCCTTAGAATTAGGAATGGGCTTTAGAACCGCTTCGGAGCATGGCGAAGTATACCAAAGCGCCCGCTGCTATTCCTGCCACTATAAATAGGATCATTAGGGGCATGCGATCGTTTTTTGCCGAGGGCGTTACGATCTTGGGCTTTGGCTTCGCCTGACTGTATCGATTCGGAAACTCGATTTTATTTGAATCTTGGCTTAGCAACTGAACCCTGTATTCGATTCCCCGTAACGGACCATTGTTTGTAAAGCGACCCTCTGCATTGAGGATCTCGGGCAGGCTGTATCTCTGAATCGTGGTGGCGGAAGGCGCCACGTTGTCGAATTCGAGGGTGAGGCCCTTTACGGTATAAGGTGGCGGGGCGCCCGCAAAGGCCCGCAAAATAGGTTGGATATTCAACTTCCCGTCGTTGGAAATAATCCCGTTCGTGGCAAAACTGGCCCGCACAAAGGCCTGGCCGGTACTGCCTTCCGCGGAAGAGCTGCCGACGGCCAGGCCGCGCGCAGGAGTTCCTATTGCCTGGCACATTTTCTCGATTTGAGATCTCAGCAGTTCGGCGGGATAGTTGGGTTCACGCGCGGTGATTTCCACCAGATCGGCGCCCGTGTTGTGCTTTCGCACGATGACGATTACGTCGGTTCGCACCTTCAAGAATATAGCTGGAGATTGCTGGGCGAAAGCTCCGACAATGAGCAGGAGACCCAACACCAAGGAAAACAAGCGCATGATGCTATGACCGTTCTGCGTGTGAAAAGATTCGCGGAATGAGAGGAGAGAGGGGAAAGGGGAAAGGGGATAGCGGATAGCGGATAGTCGATAGCGGTAGTTTATGCGATGTTCGTTGTGGACTATGGTTCCGGGTTCCGGGTTCGGGGTTCCAGGTTCCGGGTTGCGAGTTGCGAGTTGCGGGGCGTTATGCGTTTTGCGTCGAGCCGGTTGTTTTCACTGTTGGCTGTGACACTGTGCTTATATTTCTGAAAGGAAAAGAACGAAAGGTTACGTAAAAGCGTAAAGCTATCCAGAGGAAAAGGTTATAATGGCTGGACTATTCAGGTCCACCGAGTTGCTTAGTTATGAATGAACCCGAAATTGAAGGCGCAGGCAGCTTATTGCTGACACCGGAGGGCTATCAGTCCTTACAGACTGAACTCGAGCATTTAACGATGGTTAAGCGGCCTGAGATTGCGGATCGCATCCGGGAGAGCCTGGAACATGGTGAATTCAGCGAAGACAACAGCGAACTTGACGAGGTCAAGTTCGAGCAGGCCATGGTCGAAAGCCGAATGCAGGAACTGAAAGGCATTTTCGGCAACGCTCAAATCCTCGATCCGGAGCAGATTCCGACCGATCATGTCGGCATCGGTTCGGTGGTAAAACTCTCCGACGTCGATATTGACGATGAGTTCGACGTCCGAGTCGTTGCGAGCATAGAAGCGGACCCCAATAAGGATCTGATCAGCAACGAGTCGCCCATGGGCACGGCAGTCTTTGGCCATCGCGTCGGCGACACCGTCGAGTTCGACACTCCGGACGGGAAAAAGCGCTACAAAATTTTGAGCATTCGGCGGTAGGGGCCAGGGGGATCGCTTTTGGATTGTGGATTAGCTCAATTTTGAATTTTGGATTGTGGATTTTGGATTGTCTTCGCTAGCGCGGGCGCTAACTGCGTGCGACTGGTCAGCCGATTCTTCGGCGAAGCCGAAGCTAATCCACACTCCACAATCTAAAGCTCCAAAATCCTCAATGGATCACCCGACTGGGTAACGGTCATCTTGCAGTCGCCATAGAATGTATGATCCTCGTGGAAAATAGGCCTTGAGGTATTATTTATATTCCCCAAGCGCATTTAGAAATGCGCGCTGTGACATATGGCAAAATCGATGGCAAGGCAAGAACCACCGAAAACGATCGCTACGCCCAAGAGCCGGAGGGGCGTAAAGGGGTTTTTCGTGGAAGTGTACAGAGAGCTGAAAAAGGTGGATTGGCCACCCCCAAAAGAGGTCAACCGCCTCACGATGGTAGTTTTGGTGGTGTGTCTTTTCGTGGTTGGCGTTCTCTATTTGATGTCTGTGGTCGCTGGCAATGTGGTTAATCTATTGCAGGGGAAGGTTTAACAGTCGATGCCGAAGTCTTGGTATGCGGTCCACACGATCGCCGGTCACGAGAACAAAGTCAAGGACGTGCTAACGCGCCGGGCCCAGGTGGAGGGTTTCTGGCAGAAGGATATTTACGAGATCCTTATTCCCACGGAGCAGGAGTTGACCACGCGCTCCGGAAAGCGCGTCTTGGTCGACCGCAAGGTTTTTCCAGGCTACATCCTCGTTCAGATGTCGATGACGGAAGACACCTATAAGCTTGTGAAATCCACAAGCGGCGTCACCGGCTTCGTACAGAGCGGCAACAAGCCCGTTCCGTTGGAGGAGTACGAGGTTCGGCGCATTATGACGAACCTCGAGACCAGCAAAGAAGCGCCCAAGGTCGCCTGGAGCAAGGGGGACGCTATCCGCGTCATCGAGGGGCCGTTCAGCGATTTTGCGGGCAAGATCGAGGAGGTCAACACAGACCGCGAGAAGCTCAAGGTTCTTATCAACATCTTCGGACGCGATACGCCCGTCGAGCTCGAGTTCACCCAGGTCGAGAAGCTTTGAGCCAGGTCGCCGGTTCCTTCGATTGGAAGAAGGGCGACTCTGTCCGAGTCGTCCGCGGTCCCTACCACGAGTTCTCGGGAAAGATTGAAGAGGTTGACATCGAGCGGGAGAAGCTGAAGGTCTCGATCAACATCTTTGGGCGAGAGACGGTCGTAGAGCTAGAGCCGCAGCAGGTTCGGAAGCTGTAGCGCTCTGAATCCCTTCCCACTTCCGTCCATACTATCACTATGTCTACGTTTGGCGAGCATGTGATTCAGTGGACGGCGCCCGTTCGGCAGCGCGAGAAAGAGCGCATGCTACAGGATGCGCTGGGGATTCCGGCGCTCTTGGCTTGCGTGCTCGTGGACCGAGGTTTCTCTGACCCTGAATCGGCGGCGACGTTTCTCAACCCTTCTCTCGACGACCTGGGGGCGCCGGAGAAGCTGCCCGATTTCGCCAACGCTCGAAACGAGATACTTCGCGCCCGCGAGGCAGGGGACCTCATCTTCGTCCACGGCGACTACGACGTGGACGGCGTTACGAGCGCGGCCCTTCTCACTCGATTCCTTCTGAGCATCGGGTGCAAAGTCAAGGTACATGTTCCCCACCGGATGAAGGAGGGTTATGGGATCCATTTGAACGCGGTCAGCGACGCCCAGGGGGCGGGCGCGAAGCTCTTTTTGACCTGCGACTGCGGCGTGAGCGCCCACGTTCAAGTGGATGCGGCCAAAGCAGCGGGCATGCGCGTGGTGATCACGGACCACCACACGATCGGGGAGAGCATCCCTGAGGCTCATGCGGTTGTCAACCCGCACCGGAAGGACTCGGAATACCCGTACCAGGAGTTATGCGGAGTGGGAGTCGCATTCCGGCTTTGCGAAGGGCTGGCGACCGAGTTGGGATTCCATAAAGTGAACTATCGACGGGCGTTCCTGGACCTTGCGGTTTTGGGGACGGTGGCAGACGTGATGCCTCTCACGGGCGAAAACAGGATCATCACCCGCCACGGCCTGAAACAGCTTTACGACACCAAGAAAGTGGGGCTCCAGGCGCTTCTACGCGAATCGAAAGTGATGGAGGAGTGCAACGGCCGCCTGCGGGCTTGGCACATCGGGTTCATGCTTGGCCCACGGCTCAACGCGTCGGGCCGGATCGACGACGCCGTTCGCTCCCTCAACCTGCTCCTCACTTCGGATGCGAAGGACGCCACCAGAATGGCGCAGGCGATAGAGGAAATCAACACCCAGCGCAAAGAAGACCAGAAGCAAATGATGGAAGAGGTGGTGAAGCGGGTACTGGAGGAAGGACTTCAGGAGCGCTATGCGATCGTCATCGGCGGAGAAGGTTGGCATCCGGGAATCATCGGGCTGGTGGCGGGCAGATTGGTGGAGCAGTTCCGAAGGCCCTCGTTCGTGATCTCGATCGACTCCAAGACGAACACGGCCAAAGGATCGGCCCGCTCAATTCCCGGTTTCCACCTTGCGGACGCGATTCGGGCCCACCCGGATCTCGTGTCGGGAGGCGGCCACGCCATGGCGGCGGGGTTCTCGCTTCAGGCGGATCGCGTTCCGGAGGCAGCCAAAGCATTTGACGCCTATGCGGCGGAGCGGCTTACGGCGGCAGATTTCGAGGTCATGATGAACGTGACGGCGGAAGTCTCTCCGGAAGAGGTGAGCTTCGCAGCAGTACAGGCGCTGGAGCAGCTCGAACCCTATGGGATCGAAAATTGCGAGCCCACTTTCGCGTTGAACGGAATGCGGATCACCGGCATCCAGCAGACAAAAAACCCCCTCCATCCGATGCTCGTACTGCGAGCCACGAGCGGAACGGGACCATTTATAAAGGCCATGGCGTTCTCGATGGGGGAAATGCTTTCACAATACGAGCCGGGCTTCGAAGCCCAACTGCTCATTAAGGCGACGATCGAGGCATGGCGAGGCAGCCGCAAAATGAAGTGGGACATCAAGCATTTGGCGCCTGATTTGACTACATGCCAACTTTCACGTGAAACGGAATCAGCCGAGACTGTCGCCGCACCGTGACGGTGATTTCCGAGCCTACCGTCTGTTGAAGCATGGTTACGGCAAAATCGAGTTGCCTCTGAATTGGGCTCCCTTCGATGTTGATGATCACATCGCCTTCTTTGAGCCCGGCGGCGGCGGCGGGGGAATTGTCCACAACTCTGTCGATAAGGGCACCGGCGCCGACCGCATCGCGGCAGAAAACACCGATGGCGGGCCGTTGGACGGCATGATTAGGAGATAGGAATCCGCCGATGACACGCTGCATGGTTTGGGGCCCTGGCGAATAGGCGATGGTCATAGTCCCGGGCCCGTACGGGCGGGCGACGGCACCTCGGGGCAACATTGGAGCGGCCCTTCCTCCTCCTCCGCCGAACACGGAGCTTCCGCTAGCCGATTGCATGATATTGGTGGACGTGGAAACCCGCGTTTTGTCCGCCAGAGTCGCCTGCAGAATGCCCACCAGGAGTCCATCCAAACTGAACACGGGATCACCCGCCACCTTGGACTGGGCGAGCTCAAAATGAATCTCGCTAAGCATGGCGACGGAATGGGCGGGACTGAGGAGGGCCAAGGTCTTGATATTGACGAGTTCTGCGCTGATCGGCCCGCCCGGCAGCGCGGCGATCAATGTTTTGGGGTGGTCTGCGTTGACGGTTTCATCGCCGGGGGCGTACAGAGAGACCGGTTGACGGTCTCCCATGGGATCGTAGGTTTTGAGCAGGGCGAGTTGGGTTGGACCATCGACAGTGACAAGGAATAGGGTGACACGCATCCCGTCAAAGAACTGTCCTTCCAGACCCTGGCCGTCGCCCACGACGGAGTTGCCGGTTATGAAATAGCCTTGGCTATCGATAAGGGCGGCCGTCCCTCTGGGTGCACCCCTACGGCTAACGATGACAATGGATGGTTGAACTTTGGTCCAGGCAGAGGTTGCCTTCGCGGCTAACTGAGGATCAGAAATCGCGGCGTGCCCGACGATGAGACTAGCCACCAACAACAACATTCGCGTTGGAATTTACCTCCGTTGCCTGTTGCGCGCCGGTCGCCTTGTCTTTCTCGTCGTTTACGACGACGATCCTTTGGTTGGTGGGCGAAGCTGGGGACATACTGTCGGCCACTGCCGAGGTTCTGGGTGATGTTTGGGGCGACGGCGATGTCTCGGGCGAAACTTGGTCCAGCGGCGAGTTTAGCGTTATGCCGTGCTGCATCACATTCCGATCCAGGGGCGACAGTTGGCTTTCAGGCCGTCTCGAAGCCGAACGGCTCCTGTGGGCATGGCGATCCGATCTGAGAGCGCGCCGCGGGCTCCTGTCGGGGCTGAACGAGTAGCCGACATTTGTAGGGTCGATTTCGGTGTTCATCAGGACCACAGGGTTCGGGTCATTTTTCACCACTAAAACGGGGTGTTTGAAGGGCACGACCTGCAAGGCCTGGTTTTGAGGCTCGCTTTGGGGACGATTTAGCATCAGCCCGAACATGAGCGCGGCGGCAAGGCCGGGCACAAGAATCCATCCCCATCGGGCGGCATGATTTCTCTGCTTCAGGCCTTGGCCAAGGATAGCGCCTCTGATGCGCTCGGTGCTAATTTGGAGCTCCGGAATGTCCTTCAGCAGCACAAGGTCCTTCTTGAGACGCTCGTAGCCAGAAAGGGCCCGGGAAGCCTTAGGATTGGCTCGAACAGACTGCTCGAGCCGGGTAGCTTCTTCCTCAGACAGCTCTCCGAAAGCCAGGTTGATTAAATTCTCTTCGTCACGCGGTTTCATTTCTTCACTTCTTCGCCCAACAAAGGCGCAATTCGGTCTCTCAATGCCCTCCTGGCCCTTAGCACCCTCAATTTCGCGCCGCCCATCGTACATCCTAGAATTTCGGCAATTTCCGAGTATTCCTTCTCTTCCAGATCTCTCAGGATGATCGCCGTTCTGTGGTGGACGGGCAATGCATTGAGCGCCTTCCTTAAAGCAGCGACTCTCATCCCCGCGTTCAGGTTGTCCACGGGATCCTCGGTATCGCCCTGCGTCATCCAAAGCAGCGATCCGCCCGCTTCCTGTTGTTCCAGAGCCTGTCTCCTTTGCGACATCCTGGCCATATCGGTGCAAAGGTTCGTCACAATTCGCAGCAGCCAAGTGGTGAACTTGGCTTCATCGCGATATTTTCCGAGGTTTTGATAAGCTCTCACGAACGCCTCTTGCACAATATCTTCCGCATCGTCTCGCCTGGAAGCCATCTGATATGCAAAGCGATAGACAAGTTGGCGGTGACGCTCGAACAGACGTTCGAACGCGGCGAAGTCTCCATCGCGGGCTCTTTTGACGAGAGCGTTGTCGCTATCGAACTCCATTGGCCCCGCTAAAGATCCTTGGGCAATTGATGCGGTGGTCATTTCCGGTAATTCCCGAACCGATTTCTTATTTCCACTCATCTGACGCTGGAGTCCTTGATTCGTTTCGTTCTGTAGATACCTGAATTTCAAGTTTGCGCGCCGGCGCAAAAATGACCTTCACGAATGATTCGGCGGCGCGGAGCGCGGCCGATTGACCCGTCTCGTATTCGGTGGGTATCCCACCGAAGGAAGCTGACCCTGCTTTCTGGCCGCAAGCCAAGGGCATCCGTTCTGCTATTTTGAAACGTTTAATAGCCTGATTGCGGAGAAAATAACCCTAATCGGCTTTGTGGCCCATGCGGACGTGGGCTCCGCTTCCCGCAGGGCGGGACTCGGAAGCAGCCCACGCCACGTCCGGAATTGTTTTAGAGCACGGGCGAGGCAAGCCTCGCCGGTGCAGCCTCGCTCTTCGGTGCTGCCTCATTTTCATTGATCGCTATCCCCCCACCGAGGGCATGGGACCTGCTATGAAGGTCCAATGCTTCGCGAGGCTCGAACAGACTATAATCTCATACTCAGTGTCGAGGCCATATTCATGTCGTTGACCCCAAACGCCGAACACGGCGGCTCGTTCTTCTCCAAAACGCCCGACCATATTTTTACAGCCGAAGACTTTAGGGGCGACGAGGCTTTGATGATCGATACGGCGGAGCAGTTCAGCCGCAAAGAAGTGTTGCCTCTGGCCGAACGTTTGGACGAGAAAGAAGCACATTTGATGCCCTCACTCCTACACAAAGCCGGAGAACTGGGTTTCTGTGGTATCGACATTGCGGAGCAATACGGCGGCCTTGGCCTTGGCAAAAACATTGCGGCGCGCATCCTCGAGTTTCTGAGCCTCAACGGTTCTTTTAGCGTCACCATCGGCGTAACGAGCGGTATCGGCCAGCTCGGAATCTCACTTTTTGGCAACGAACGCCAAAGGCGGCAATATCTTCCGCTTATTTCCACCGGGAAATGGATTAGCGCATACGCATTGAGCGAACCCAACAGCGGCAGTGATGCCCTTTCGGCATCAACGCGGGCCGACCTCAAGAATGGCAGATGGATGCTCAACGGAACCAAAATGTGGGTCTCCAACGCGGCTTGGGCAGATGTGTTCTTGGTCATGGCAAAGGTTGATGGCGACAAGTTCTCCGCCTTTATTGTGGAACGAGGCTTCCCGGGCGTCAGCATTTCGCGCGAGGAGCATAAACTCGGACTGAAGGGCTCCTCTACGGCAAGAATTCTCCTCGAAGATGCTGAAGTGCCAGAAGAAAACCTTCTCCACGAGATTGGCTTGGGCCATCAGGTCGCTTTGAACGCGTTGAACATAGGCCGATTCAAGCTCTCTTCTATGTCGCTCGGTCCCGCCCGAGACTCGATAGGCATCGCGGCCCAATATGCTTTGGACCGAAAGCAGTTTGGTCGGCCAATTGGGGAGTTCGGTCTGATACGCAAGAAGTTTACGGAGTCGGCGGCTCGTTTTTTTGCGGCGGAAGCAATGACGTACCGAACAGGCGCTCTCATCGATGACGCTTTCTTATATTGGGGCGGCGAACCGGCGGGAAACCGCAAGGCGTCGGAAGAGTACGCGATGGAATGTAGCGCCTGCAAGGTGTTCGGCAGCGAGGCGGAAGCGTTCATTGTGGACGAAATGCTTCAGGTCTTTGGCGGATATGGTTATACAGAAGAGTTTCCGATGGCCCGCCACTATCGGGACGCTAGGATAAGCCGAATCTACGAAGGAACCAATGAAATCAACCGTGTTTTTCTTGCCGACCGGCTGATTCGGCGCTCAAAAGAGGGCCGCACTTCTCTGGAGGCATCGAGCGATTCGTTCATTTCCGAACTGGCGTGCAAGGGTTTCAAGAAGGAACCGGCCAACCAGATCGTTCAGGGGGCGTTGTCCGACCTCATGATTCTCGCTTACGCCGAGCAGTCGGCGCGCTTGCGGGCTCGACAGGTCGGCGGACTTTCGGCGGCTCTTTACCGGATATTCTTGAATTGGGCGAATCTCCAAGCTGCCATGGCCTACCAGACGGCCACGTGCGAGGCGGTTTCCCTTCCCCCAACGGAAGCGTCGGACTGGGACGAGGTGGCTCTAGCTGTGTTGGAAAAGAAGCGGCCTTTGTGAGGATTGTGGATTGTGGATTGGGATTTTTGGATGTGGCCTTCCCCTTCAAGGGGCTGTGATAAGAAATGAACTCTGGACTTGACCGCCCAGCTACGGAAGCCCCCTTCCACAGTTGGCGGACTCACCGATCCTTCCCGGGGAAGGATGTTCCATTTCGAGGGATCGCTGAGTACTATCCCTGGAATACTTTCTCGGGCCCTCGGTGGGGGGATTAAGGTGGGTGGCTCCGAAACGTCAATCGCGAAGCGCCGATTTCACCTTAATTTGAGCTAATTTCAAAAACGGTTTTGAATCGAATGTCTACGTTTGTCCTGGAACCCTGTCGGTCGGCAGATGTAGCGCCCTTACAGGGCTTGCGGAGTTGGGCGCTTTGAGTTCAAGGGCTGCGCTGCTTGCGGGCTCTCGCCCGCTTCGCGCTTGCCCTTCGCTATGATATGCTCGGCCCTTCAGGCCGGTTCCTTGCCAAAAGGGTGAGTCAGATTAGGGCTACCTATCGTCCCAATCTGAACAGTGGTGTGTAGCCTCCACCGCCGGAGCGTCGCAGGTAGGGCCATTTTGGACGATTCTCGACTTTTGAAATTGGCTCAAGTGAACGGCTATGGCCCTGGCCCCCTCCTCTCCGATTCCCTTAGCTCATTTCCCTTCGGCGGAGTTTTCGACATTTACGAGCCAAAATGAGGAGTGGGGAAGCCGAAACTTCGTCGTCTTTTTGACCGACTTCCTTCCCTTTTTCAACTCAAATTTGCGATTACAACCCCCGGCTTGTCAAACTGGGAACGGCAGTGGCAGTGCAAGGGGCCGTTTTATTCGATTATTATCCAAGCGCACAGTGAGTTCACGCACAAAATCTAGTCTGTGCTTCTCCCGGATCTGCATCGTAGCGGCGGCGGTGGGATCGAGCCTTTATGCCGGCGCGGCGGACTTTCGAACTACAACTTTCAACGCCAAGCTTAAAATCTCTCGCGACCGGATCATCCGGGTCGATGAGACGGTTCAAATTGTGCCGGGCAAGCCAGGCAATTCTATCCACCTGATTCTGGCCCACGCGCCACAGGGGGTTAAGCATGTGCAATACCTGGTTACGCGGGCCACGGCCTCCAACGGCGGCCAACCCGTTCCGATAACCGTGATTCCGGGCGGCTCGAATGACCTGGTTACAACCTTGGAGAGGCCAATTGCCAAGAATGCGGTTACGGTGCATGTGAACTACATGGCTCTGGGCGCCTTCACGGACCGGTCAGGCGGGTCGATGGGAAACCGCGGCACGCTTTCCTGGAATATCATCCCTACGAGTTGGCCCACGGCGATCGAAAGCGGCCTGCTAGAAGTCGAATATCCGGAAGGC
>Ga0207038_10262_pt1 | contig 12840 bp, 8 predicted proteins | sample Alteio_BWMinCont_76_FD_153285 | JGI IMG/M metagenome (GOLD analysis project Ga0207038, IMG submission 153285) | Enriched cells from forest soil in Barre Woods Harvard Forest LTER site, Petersham, Massachusetts, United States -... | ecosystem: Environmental > Terrestrial > Soil > Temperate forest >...
CATGTAGCCGGGGTCATCGGGCGGCCCCTGGTCAATCTGTCGCTCGCCATTAACTCCGCGGTATCGCAAGACAAGGTGTGGAGCTACCATGCCCTAAATTTGATATTTCATATAACCGCAGCATGGCTGCTTTTTGGCGTGATGCGGCGAACGTTGAAATTTGCGCCCTTGGCTGAGGCCTATGGCGAGGCCGCGCTGCCGCTGGCCTTCTTCATAGCGTTGCTCTGGGCCGTCCATCCTTTGTTGACGGAGACCGTCACCTGCGCCGTGCAGCGCGATGAATCCATGGTGGCGATTTTTTATTTGTTGTCGTTTTACTGTTTCATCCGCTCGGTGAATTCACCGCGGGAGAAATGGTGGCAGGCCGGCGCCATCGCCGCCTGTTTTTTTGGGGTGACGGCGAAAGAAGTGATGGTGACCGCGCCGCTACTGATTTTGCTCTATGACCGAACCTTGGTGGCGGGGACGTTTCGCGCGGCCTGGGCGGCGCGGCGCAACTTTTACGCCGGGATGATCGCCAGTTGGGTTCTGCTGGAGGTCTTAATGCTGTTGGCGGGCCAGCGCGGCGGCACCGTGGGATTTGGATTGGGGATGTCGCCGTGGGCGTATGCGTTGAAGCAATGCGAGGCGATCATCCACTACTTGCGGCTGGCGATTTGGCCGCATCCGCTGGTGCTCGATTACGGCACCGATGTGGTGCAGAATATTTCGGCGGTGTGGTGGCAGGCGCTGCTGCTGCTCGGGTTGTTGTCCGGCACTGTTTATGCACTCTGGAAACGGTCGGTGCTCGGCCTGGCGGGCGCATGGGTGTTTGTGATTCTGGCGCCCAGCTCAAGCATTGTTCCGCTGACCACCCAAACCGAAGCCGAACACCGGATGTATTTGCCACTGGTGGCGCTGGTCACGCTGTTCGTGCTGGGGGTTTACCGCTGGGCGGGAAGGGTAACCTATACGCTCTGGGTGTTGCTGGCGTTGTGCCTGGGCCTGGCCACCTTCACCCGCAATGCCGACTACCGCACCGAATTGAGCATGTGGAGCGTGACCGCCCAGCAGCGCCCGGGCAGCGAGCGGGCGCATTACAATCTGGCCTGCGCGTTGATTGCTGAAAATGACTTTCGCCGGGCTTCGGCAGAACTGGCCCTGACCCTGAAAATTGACCCGAATTACGCCGATGCCCATTGCAACCTGGGGCTCTGCGACACCCGCTTGACCACCAACAACGATGCGGTGGTGGAATACCGCCTGGCCACGCAAATTGACCCCGACCATGTGCAGGCGCATTACAACATGGGCTGTGCCTATGTCGAACTGGGGCAGATGCCATCCGCCATGGGCGAATTCCGCACGGCTTCCCAACTCGACCCCACCTATGGGGACGCCTTGGTAGGTTATGGAACGGCCCTCGTCCGAATGAACCAGCCGGCCCAAGCGATCAAACCGCTGGAAACCGCGTTAAAAATGGAGCCGGACAATATCTCGGCACTGGACAATTACGGCTCGGCCCTGCTGGCCTTAAACCGGCGCGCAGATGCGTTAACGGCCTTCAACAATGCCTTGGAGTTCAATCCCAGTGACAGCGAGGCGCAGCGCAATGTTGACGCCATCAAGCAAGCCAGCGACGCGAGCGGAACGAAGCCTGGAGCGAATTAATGCGCGGCCTGCTGGCCACCATCAAAAATCGCCTTGTCCATCTGCCTTTGGAGTCAACCCCTTAACCCCGGAATTTACTGTTTGAGGACAACGGGGGCACCAGACTGGCCGCCAAGGATGGCTTTGTACATTTGCTTTTGGGATTCCACAAATTTGGTATAAGTCGCGAATTGTTCGGGTGTGAGCACCGACTGCATGGCAGCCTCTTTGGCGTTCATTTGCCCGTCAATGTCCGTGGGGTCATAAGGGGAGGTGGCGCCGTCCACGCCCGCCTGCTGCGCATAACCGGAGTAAAGCGCAGTGAAAACTTTGTCCTTTTGGTCGTCGGTCAGTTGCAGGGAGCTTTGGATCTGCGCCATCTCGGCATTGGCCTGGGTTTGCGCCGCATTCTTTTTGTCGTCGTTCTGGGAATTCTGGTAATCAATATATTGCGCCGGGGTGAGCACGTTTTGAATTTGCTGGTCCACGGCGGCCTGCCGGCTTTTCTGGTCGGCGACCAATTTCTTGATGTCATCCGGGGACAACTGGCCGGACATCATTTTTCCCCCCAAGCCGGTCGCGTAGTCGGCCTCCTTTTGCAGGATATCGCCAATGGCCTTTTCCTCATCATCGCTTAGGTTTAGGCGGCTCTTGAGCGCAGCCATTTTCAACTGCATTTGCTGTTTGACCGCCGCATTCATGGCCGTGGCCATGCGGTCCTGGATGGTGGGCGCATTGAGGTCTGGCGCGTTGGGCCCGAGCTCGGCGAGCTTGGCCTTAATCACTGCCTCGCGCTGGCTTAAATCCTTGGCGCGGGCCTGATCCAGGGCCATGGCCCGCTCCGAAGCCTTGACGGCGCCCGAGCCTGTAGCGGGTGCGGGCCCGGAATGGATGAAAAAGGCGTTGCCGGCAGCAGCCAGGGCAAGGCCGGTGAGGATGCCAGCGGCAAAGAGAACGGTTTTATTCATGGCGGGTTCAGATATTTAGAGGATGTTTATTGGCCGGCCGGGGCGGAGTTCGAGCTGTCGGCGGAACCGGCTGCCCCTGCAGTGAAGGATTGGATCATTTGCGTCTGGTTATCCAAATACTTGCTATAAGTATCAAACTGCTGCGGTGTCAGCAACGGCTGGAGCGCAGCCTTTTGGGCATCGGGCGAGGCACCCGGGCCGGTTTGCAGCAGAGCGTTGAACACCTTGTCCTTTTGGTCATCAGTAAGCTGGAGTGAGCCCTGAATGGTGGACAACTGCATATTGGCCATGGTCTCAGCCTGGTTCTTCTTGTCGTCCGCCTGCATGTTTTGATATTCCGCCTGTTGGTCGGGCGTGAGAATGGTTTGCAGTTGTTTGTCGAGATTAAGCGCATCGCCGTCGGGCCCTTGATTCTGCATCTCTTTTTTCAAATCATCCGGAGACTCACCATTCATCATCTTTCCCGCCATGGTCTGCGCGAGTTGCGACTGCTTGTCCATGACATCCTGGATGGCCTTTTCCTGGTCGGGGGTTAAATTGAGGCGGGATTTCATTGCGGCCATCTTCATGTCCATCTGCGATTTCATGACATTGGTGATCAAAGCGCCCACCATTTTAGACATGCCATTGGGTTTGGGCGCAGCGCTGTCGTCGCCCGTGGTGGCGGCGAGTCCCAGTTTATTCTCGGCCTTCACCACATAGGCTTCGCGTGCGTCGAGCTCGGCCTTGAAGGCTTTTTCGCGGTCGGCGGCGTCTTGTGCGGCCTTGAGCACGGCAGGGTCGGCGGACACGGGGTCAACTGTCGGCGCGTCGTTGACGATCAAGGTGCGGCCACTGACAAAGAGCGCAGCGCCCACAAACAGGCCGATAAAGTAAACAACAGGTTTGTTCATAAAAATCTTTGGGTTAATGGGCCGCATTATGCCGTTATTGAGGCGGTCATGTCTAATATAATTCCACTTCTTCTTTATAATAGAGACGAACCGCGACACAAAATGTGACAAAGATTTTTTCCTTTTCGCGCGCCCTAACCATTTCTGCCTAAGGTGGTTGAACTGCGGCGTCTGGATTGACTTCCCGTCGTGTAGTGATTGACTATCAACACCAACCCACCCCTGCCCCCGGTGCATTTTCCGGGGTTTTAACCCCCCATGAAACATTCCGCCCTCCTTCGATTCAAATTAACCTCCTGCCTTTGGCTGGCCCTGGCCGTGGCCAGCAGCACCCAACTGCCTGCCGCTGATGCCCCAGCCACCGCGAGCACGCCTGCACCGGCGGCGGCGACAACCGCGGGTACTGCAACCAGCACGACGGCACCTGCGGCGACTCCCGCGGCACCGACAGCCACGACCGCCGCGGCGAGTGATGCGCCCAAGGTGAACACGGCGATCGTGCCAGCACCGCAACGCGGGGCCAATTATCAAACTGTCCATCAAAAACTGGTGGAACAAGCCAAGGCAGGCGGCATTGACGTGCTCTTTGTCGGCGACTCGATTACCGATTTTTGGATTGGCGTCTCCAGCGGCCGGGCCACCGGGAAGGACGTGTGGGACAAAAATTTTGCGCCATTGAAGGCGGCTGATTTCGGTTACAATGCCGACCGCACGCAGAACGTGCTCTGGCGCTTGCAAAACGGTGAAGGCCAGGGCTTCTCGCCCAAAGCCATCGTGCTGATGATTGGCACCAACAACGTTGGGGTGCTAACTCGCGCCAACCCCACCCGAGGCACCCCAGCCCAAGGGGTGCGGAACAGCACTCCCGAAGCAGTCGAGGGCGTGACCGCGGTGGTGAAAGAATTGCGTAAAGATTTCCCCACCGCAAAAATACTTCTGTTGTCCATCTTCCCGCGCGATGATGACGACCTCGCCAAAGCACAAATTCCACAAGTGAACAAGGAAATCGCCAAACTAGACGACCAGCAGCATGTATTCTACCTCGACATCACCAAAAACTTCACCGGCCCGGATGGCAACATTCTCCCGGATGCCTTTGGCAGTGACAAGCTGCACCCCACGGCCAAGGGCTACCAAATCTGGGCGGACGCCATCAAAGACCCATTGGCGAATTTGCTGAAATAGGAAACATTGCGCTTTGGCCGGAATAACTTAGTAATACCGACGCTCTCATGGATGCTTGGCGAAACCCCGGGCGGCGTTGGTTATGGATAACCGGCTTGGTGGTGATGGTCACCTTAGTGACCGTTGATACCATCCTGCACCTGAAAACCACCTACTACGTCACGACGCAGCATATTTCGACTCCTCCGGAGCCCGATGAAAGTTCCCCGACCGGTTATGCACTGGGACAACGCGACCTGATCCTGCCCTATGTGGGCATGGATGGCTACCACTGGGTGATGCAAACGCAGCAGATGTTTGCCGACGGCGACCTGCGGGTGCGGTCCGTAGATTACGATAATTATGACAACGGGCCCAAGGGCCGTGAGATGCACTGGAGTTCGTCATTCCGCTGGTGGGTGGCGGCACTGGCATGGCTGGAACATGTGTATGGCGCCGTGCCCCTGCCGGATGCGGTCGAGGACGTGATTCCTTTCGCCAACACGCTGTTGATTCTGCTGCTGGTGATTGGGGTGACGCCATCCATTGCGCGGCGGTTGGGTGCCGGGCCGGCAACGCTGGTCTCATTCGGGATGCTGGCGGTTAGCCCGCTGTATGAGTCTTTTTCTGAAGGCAAGAGCGACCACCATGGCCTCGCGGCGCTGAGCGGCCTGCTAACCTTGTTGTTTCTTTTGGCGGGCGGCGCCGGTTGGGTGAGGTCCGAAAATAGCGGCGACGAGACCACCCCGGCCAATTCGAGTGTCTGGTTGCCGGATAGCATGCGGACACGGTACTGGCTTATCGGCTTGGCCATCGTCGGAGGGATCGGCCTATGGTTTTTCACGGCCGCGGAAGGGCGAATATTGGTAGCCGTCTATCTAGGTGCGTTGCTCGTCATCAGCTTGCTGGGCCACCATGCGCAAATGGACGATACAGCCAAACTGCGCGCCTGGCTGCCCGATCGGGCGATGGCGCGGCGTTGGTTCATTGCGTCGGCCGTTACCGGCGGCATCGGGTTGTGGGTGAGCACGGCCTCGGAAGCACCGGTGCTCGCTGAAGTCGGGCTGGGAGCACTGTTGGCCACCGGTTTGCTGGGTCGCAATGGGCAAAGTGGTGATATTGCCAAACCCGACCCGACCCTGTGGCGCGTGTGGGGTATTGCCGGCGCCGTTACGAGCGTCTTTTTTTATTTGCTGGAATATTTTCCGTCGCATTTCGGGATGCGGCTCGAAATCAACCATCCGCTGTATGCGCTGGCGTGGGCTGGGGGCGGCGAACTGCTCTGCCGTTTGAGCCGCTGGTGGAGCGGTGAAAAACTGGCGTCCACCGCAATGGATTGGCTGGCTTTGGCGGCGAGCGCGCTCGCGGTGGCCATCGTGCCCTTGTTGATTTATTTCTACGCCAGCCAGGTTTTTTGGGTGGCAGACCGATTTCTTTTTATTTTCCACGAAGACTACATTGCGGAATTCAAAAGCCTGGGCGCATTTGTAGCCGGAATGTACACCGGGGCGTCCCGGGCGTATCTCCCTACTGTGGTAAATCCGTTGTTCCTGCTGGCGGTGCCGTTGGTGGCGTGGTGCTGGCGGGATTTGCGCCAACTGATTTTGATCCTGGCCTGCGCCTGGGTAATCGGCTCGCCGTTGTATGCTTGCTGGTCGTGGCATGCCAGCGGCGTGATGCCCTTTACCGACCAATTTTGGTGGATTGAAATCGGGGCCATGGCGATTGCGGCCGTGCTGGCCTTGCGTTGGCCGCCGTGGTTTTTGCTGGCCTTGGGCCTGCCGATTTATGCCGCATATCTCAGCGAGCAGACCATGAGCCAGTTGGATGATTATTTTTGGCCCGCGGTCTCGATACCGATTATTGTCATTTTGGCCCTCATGGCCTTGTGGAAGCCCTGGGAGGAATTTTCCCGGCCGGCCAAGGCGCTCTTGCTGCTGGGGCTGCCGCCGGGGCTGGCCACCCTGGCGCTGTCCGCCCGCGAAATGCGCTGGATGGAAATTGGCTATGCCTTGTGGCTGGCCGCGTTGGCCGGGACGATCATGGCCCTGGCCCTGAGCCCGGGTTACCGCTGGACGTGGCCGCGGCGCATCGCCGCAGGAATTTTTCTGGCCGCCGTGATGATTCCCGGCCCAGGCTTGATGGTTTATGGCTGGTTCCATTACGGATGGAAGGCGCCCATGTCGGATGTGGAAGTCATGGAGTCCGTGACGCGGGATGTTTCCCAAAGGCTGCGCGCGCGGCTGGGGAGCGATCCCGGCGTGGTGGTTAGCGGGCCCACGACCACGACGTGGATGATCTACTGGGGTGGATTTAAAGGACTGGGCACCCTGTACTGGGAAAACCTCGAGGGCTTGAAAAACACCATGGATATCTATGCGGCGCCCAGCGCGGACCGGGCGCTCAGCCTCATCCAAGCGCGGGGGGTCACGCACATTGCCTTGTATTCGTGGGATCCTTTTTACGAGCAATATGCCAGGCTGGCCCATGGCTGGCACAAGCCCACCACGGAGGCGGAAGCCGAGGCGGAAAAACCAAAATTGCGCGATGCCTTCCTCTACAGCGTCGTTGACGGCCGGCAAGTGCCCCAGTGGCTGCGACCGGTTTATTATCCGATGCCGACCGACAAGATCCTGCGCGGACAATGGGTGATGATTTTCGAGGTGGCTCCCCAGCAATCAAAGGAGGAATCCTATGTGCGGCTTGCCCAATGGCAACTGGCCGCCGGCAGCGCACAAAACGCCTTCGCCAGTGTGCGCAACGCCTTGCAAATCCACCCGAATTATTTGCCCGCGCTCATTTGCGGCGCGCGCATAGACCAGGCGCTCAACCGCCAGGACGAGTTCGCGATTTTAATTCAGGACATCCACCAACAACTGCAACAGGCCGGCTCGCTCGAGCTGGAAGAGCGCATTGACCTGGCCGTATTGCTTATTTCGGCGAAAGACGACCCCAGCGGCGCCAGCCAGATTGAAGCCTGCCTGCACCAAGCCGACGCGCGCAGCTTGCGCCGCACCGGTACCGAGGAGCTTTTACGGTTCCTGATGCTGGCCCGGCAAATGAACCTGACTGAAGCCCGGCCGGGGCTTTTGCCCTTTGCTTTCAACCTCCTTCCGGAATCCACCCGGATGCAGTATTTGCAGGCAAGCGCGGAATACGAGGCCTCCCACCAACACTGGGACGTCAGCCTGGCGCTGCTGCGCCGGGCCATCGCACGGGATTCTGATGATATTTACACGCTTAATGCCCTGGCCAAATTCCTGGCCACGGTGCCGAACGCCGCTTTTCGCAATGGACGCGAAGCGGTGAACCTGGCCCTGCATGCGCGTGAACTGGACAAGAACCAGCATCCGGAAATTGCCGACACCCTGGCCTGCGCGTATGCCGAAGCGGGGCAATTTGACTTGGCGGTGGCCGTTGAGCAACAAGCCCTCGCCAGCGCCGAAGCCGCCAAGGAGGACACCATGGCGACGCAATGTGATTTACACCTTGGCCTTTTCCGCAACAAGCTGCCCTACCACGAGTAGAGCGCAAGATGGCCACGCTTCCAAACATCGGGCGCAAATCTTATCCGCCCCGCATCTGGGCCCTGGCCTTGGTCGCCATGGTGGCCATTGTGGCCATAGATACTGTCACCCATCTGCGCACGACCTGGAAAATCACTGCGGAAGAGCCCAATGAGCCGCCGGTAACCGATGCCTCTTCGCCCAGTGGCTATGTCGCCAACCAGCACGAGCTGATCCTGCCCTACATTGGCATGGACGGCTACCACTGGGTAATGCAGACGCAGCAAATGCTGCAAGATGGAGAACTGCGCGTGCGGCATGTGGACTACGACAACGCACCGGATGGCCGCGAGGTGCACTGGAGTTCGCTTTTCCGTTGGTGGCTGGCGGCGCTGGCAGAAGTGGACCATTTCTATACCGATACTCCTTTGCCGCAGGCCGTGGAGGAGATTATTCCGTTTGCGAACACGCTGTTGATTGTGTTGCTGCTGGTCGCGCTGACACCTGTGGTCGCGCAACGCTTTGGCAGTGGGCCGGCGGCGCTGTTCGCGTTTGGCGCGGTGGGAGTTTTTCCGTTTTACGAATCCTTTATTGAAGGGCGCACCGACCATCACGGGCTAGCGGCGCTCAATGGCCTGCTGACTTTGCTGTTTTTGTTGGGCGGTGGCGCCGGTTGGGTGAAAATAGAAAATGTCGGCAACAACTCAGTTCTCACGGCATGGTTGCCGGATCGCGCCCAGGCCCGGCGCTGGTTCATTGCCTCCGGCGTGGTTGGCGGGTGCGGATTATGGATCAGCATGATCTCTGAAGTCCCAGTGCTGGCCGGAGTTGGGTTGGGCGCGTTGCTGGCGACCGGGCTACTGGGGCGCGGGGTGAAGGCGGGTGACGAGGCCAGAACCGACCCCACTCTCTGGCGGGTGTGGGGTTTCGCGGGCGCGGCGACGAGCCTGCTGTGTTATTTGCTGGAATATTTTCCGTCGCATTTCGGGATGCGGCTTGAAGTCAACCATCCGCTGTATGCGCTGGCGTGGGCGGGCGGCGGAGAATTGCTGTGCCGTTTAAGCCAATGGTGGAGCGGCGGCAAGCTGACGGCGAAAGCCAAAGATTGGCTGGCGATAGGCTTGAGCATCGTCGCGGTCGCAGCGGTGCCGGTGATGTGGAAGTTTTTCGCGGACCAATATTTCTGGGTCTTCAACCACTTCCTCTGGGTGTTCCATGTGGACTACATCATGGAGTTTATCAACATGGGGACGTTTTTGAAGAGCCAGACCTTCTGGGTTCAAGTCATCATGATGAATCCGGTGATCCTGCTGGCGATTCCGATGGTGGCGTGGTCGTGGCGGTCAACGCTGCCAAAGCCAGCCAAGGCGCTGCTGTTGCTTGGGCTGATGCCCGGCGTGCTCACCTTTGTTTTTTCCGCATGGCAAATCCGTTGGGCGGAAATCAACTATGCGCTCTGGCTGGCGGCGCTGGTGGGCGTGGCGAAGGCCGTGAGCCTCGGCGGAAATTTCTTTGCCACGCGGTGGTTCAAAATCATCGCGTACGTTTTTCTCGCCTGCGTGTTGCTGCCGAATCCCATCTACCTCATGTACTCGTGGGCGCAAGACGGGTGGATGGCGCCCCAGTCGCAGGTGGAAGGCATTGAACTCGTGACGCGGGACATCGCCCAACGCTTGCGCGCACGGATTGGCGATGAACCGGCGGTGGTCATCAGCGGGCCGACGAGCACGACCTGGTTGATTTACTGGGGCGGCTTCAAGGGGCTGGGGACTTTTTATTGGGAAAATTTGCCGGGGATGAAGGCCAATGCAGAAATCTACGGCACCCCGGACCCGAATCGCGCGCTGGAGTTGCTCCAACAGTACCATGCCAAATATCTGGTGGTGCTGCCATGGGTGGACAGCCCGTCCGAATATGCGCGGTTGTATCACAACTTGCGGATTACCGACCCGGTGCCGGACGACGCGTTTGTCTGGCACATGCAGCGCTTCGGCGTCATTCCGCCATTTCTGCGGCCGGTTTTTTATGAATTGCCGCCGATGGGCCAGGGGAAAGGCTCGCCGCTCATCATCTATGAGTTCGCGCCGAACCAAACCACGCCCGAGGCGCTGGCGCGGCTGGCCGAGTGGCACCAGGAAGATGGCAACCTGCCCGCGGCGGCCAATTTGCTGCAAACGGCGTTGAAAGCGGAGCCCGACAATTTACCGGCACTGATTACCGCGGCGCAGGTGGATTTGGCGAACAATGCGCAGCCGCAATTTGCCCAGATTGTCCAGCGGCTGCGGGTGCTGACGGTGCTCAACGACCAATTGGAACTGGAAGACCATGTGCGCCTCGCGACCATTTTCGACACCGTCAACGACCACGACAATGTCCAACGGGAAATCACCGCAAGCTTGCAACTGGCGAACGCCAAAAGCCTCCGCGCCCTGCGCCAGCAATCACTTTATGCTTTGCTCTTCCTCGCCGCCAAAAGCGGCCTGCTGGAACAGAGATCGGGGTTGGAGCCTTACGTTTTTTCGCTGCTGGAATTAAACTGGCGCATCGAGCTTTTACACGGGCTGGCGGACTTGGACAAAGGCGCCGGACGGCCGCGCCAGGCGATGGAACTACTGCATCGCGCGTTGAATTTGGAGCCGAACTCCCTCACGACGCTCAACCGGCTCGCGTGGATACTGGCCACGTCGCCGGATAATTCGGTGCGTGACGGGATCGAGGCGCTCGACCTCGCCCGACATGCCTACGAACTCGACCGGGGCCAGCATGTGAACATCACGGACACCCTCGCGTGCGCGCTGGCGGAAAATGGGGAATTTGCCGATGCGGTTGCGCTGGAAACTTCCGCGATTAAAATTGCCGACGATGCCAAAGCCACCGCAGTGGCCGACACCCTGCGCGCGCACCTGGCGCTATTTAAGAGCAATCGGCCTTATCACGAACCAAGTCCGACGGTGAATGTGGGGCCATGAAGGCAAGGCCTATAGCCATCAAGATGAGCATTTAATGCACCCGTCGTCTGCGGTTTTAGTCATTTTATGCCGCAAAAATAATTTTTAAAAAAATTGAGGCGACACTCGTTTATTGATTGCGCTGCGTAGTCGAACGAGAGTAAAAAGTTAGGCATGCGTATTAGGCAGATAGGCAAGGTTGTTTACATTTATGCACTGTTTGTAGCGGTAGCGGCCCTGTCCCAAACATTTTATGATTCGAGCAGGCATCCCGAGGATATGGGTAAATTTGCTGGACTGGGCTTTCCACACAATGCACTTTTTTATCCCGCCGTCTGGGCCGGAAACTTTGCGGAGAAATTCACGGCCCTGGAACAAGCCTGCGGGTTTGCCGCCATTTTTGTTCTTTTGGGGATTGTCGTCATCGTCGCCAAAATTGCGGAACAGAGGAAGCCAATGGAAGCCAGCCATGGACATCCCGCCATTGACCCCCAACGCCCGGCGACCATAGCCGATAAAATCTGGTGTGTCGCAAGCCATCTGGCGGTATTGCTCGGCATTGGCTTTTTCCTGCCAGTGATCGTTTATGGCATGATGGGAGAATCTTCGGAATTTGTCGCGAGCAATGCCAAGGAGGCAATGATGTTCCAAGTTTCGCTGATTATTTATTTTATGGGCGGCCTGGCTTTGGCTGCGGCATTTAGTATGATTTTTGTCCCGCTGTTTTTTGCGTTGGGCATCGGCTACCTCGTGTTCTCCATCATCGCCAGCATCAAGGCCTCCAAGGGGCAGTGCTATCATTATCCCATCACCCTGCGGCTGCTGCGGTCTTTAGAGGTGGGCAGGGTAGCCTAACTGCCATCTAGCACCCGATCTACATTTTAGAGCACTAATTCCATGTCGTACACCACCCTAGATTGGCTTGTTTGGGCATTTTTGGCGTTGATTGAGGTGCCATTTGTCTTTTGCAGCGTGATGCGCAAGCAAAAATATGCCGCATGGATTTTGCTGGCTGGACTTGTGGTTTCGTTGCTTTTTCTGCTATTGAGTTTTTATGTTTTAGGCTATCTCGGCTTATTGATATTACCATTGGGCGTCATGGCAACACTTGGAGGCTTGATCGGCCTAATTGTTAAAAGCATCAGGCTACGCCTTGAGAAACGAAATTTGAATCTTAAGCCTTAGCTAGCAGCCACCCCATGAACCCAACCCCGCAGGAACAAAAGATGGTTGCCTCGTTGCACAAAAGGAAACGGGCCTGGTGTTCGCCAGAGTATCTAGTGCCGAGTGCCATGGTAGTGCTTTTGTTGCTCATGGGCTGTGAAGCGCCCCAGGAGGCGGCACCGTCAATCACCGCCCAACCCATCGCTTTACCCGCGCCGGAACCCGACGCTGCGCCAGTCGCGGGCAGTCAACCCAGCGCCGACCCACAGACCGATTTGAAAACCGTCATCCCGGATCTCGTGCGTTTAGTGCGGGCGGGCGATACGCTGGTGGAAATGCAAACATACACCCAGCCCGCCATTTGGGCAAAAATTGGCCCCGAGTATACCCGTCAATATCTAAAATTGGTTCAGCCCAAGCGGGATTCGGCAGCCCGAGACCCCGAAATGAAACGGCGGGAGCGCATGATTACCGAACCGTTAGCCGGATCTTTTGCGGCCCTGGAAAACCAAACCCCGACTTTTAATGCCAACGGCGACGAAGCCACTTACATCTTCACCATGCCGGT
>Ga0207038_10268_pt1 | contig 12655 bp, 8 predicted proteins | sample Alteio_BWMinCont_76_FD_153285 | JGI IMG/M metagenome (GOLD analysis project Ga0207038, IMG submission 153285) | Enriched cells from forest soil in Barre Woods Harvard Forest LTER site, Petersham, Massachusetts, United States -... | ecosystem: Environmental > Terrestrial > Soil > Temperate forest >...
CGAATGCGTTCCGGCCAGACAAAAAATAACCATGCCGATGGCGGCCAAAGCCCTGGCCTTGACTGAAAACCCTTTCAACCGGGCCTTCAAATCTTCGCCGGACTGGCGGGATTCCCCATAAAAAAAGCGCAGTGTGAACACGGTTTTCGTCAGGGGATCCACCGACAAGTAGGTCAACCCGAGCATCGTGGCGAGGAAAGTGGTGTTGAAGAAACTGGCTCCGCTGCGGGTGAAGACGCTTTCAATGCCTAAAAACTCCTGCCCCAATTGTGGGAGCAGGTAACAAACCGAGGTCCAATTGATGAGAACGACCAGGGAAAATCCGAAAAGTATCAGCAAAGCGGTGGCACACTGCCCCGGCCAGAGCGCAGCCAGACGGCTGGACTTTTTAAGCAAAGGCCCAAGTGGTTGGGGTTCTCCGTAATCCATTGCCGCACTGTTTTGGAAAAAGGCAAATACCGCCGGAAACGGCAGCACGGCGATGAGCGACAGCGGCACCAGCAAGAGCCCCCAGGGTTGAATGATCGCCTGGGTCATGGCCATGCGCCCGGCGCGGGACAAGCTCCAAGCCTGGGCGGGGGTTTCCGCCAGCCGCGCATGGATCTGCCGCACAAAAATCACCTGCCAGAATTTCATCCACCAATACAGCAGCGCCAGGCCCAGCGCCTCCTCCACCGCATGGCCACGGGCAAACGGGTTGCGGCTCATGTCGGCCCAGAAATAAAGCATGCCCAACACGAAGGGCAGGCTGCCGACGTAGTAGGCCGCGAGTGCCGTGGCCGGCGCCGTGCGCAACACCTGGCTGGCTTCCTCAACCAATTCCAGGCCGCCTTGCACCAGCAGTTGTCGAGCACGAGGTTTCATGGGCGTCGGAGTTTAATACGTTTTCCAAAAGGTGCCATCGTGGAAGGACGCGGGGATGGCAAGCAGAGCTTGGCCGATGAGGTAGAAGAAGAACCAGGTGGCAAACACACCCACGAAACAAGCAGCCAGACGGCCCAGGCCCGCCAGCGCGCGTCGTCGCAATTGGGGCTTTTCCGCAATTTTAACCAGACAACTGGCGCAAATCACCCGGTCATCGTGCTCGGTGATGCATTCCCGGCAAAAGTAATGGCTGCATACCGGACACTTCGCCACCGCTTCCCGCTGGACGTGGTTAAAACAGCGTTGGTGGGCCAGGCTGGGGGTCACGGGTTAATGATGGGCGGATCGGGATTAGTGGCAACTCCGTCTTGGGCCGGCTTACCTGCATTAAATTCCCGCATCCGTTCGGGAATCTCTCCGGGCGACAGTTGCCCTTGGGCGGCAATAATCAACGGCCGCAGTCTGGCAATGGCCCTGCGCGCCCGGCCCAAGCGGTTTAAGGAGGGCAATTCCTCGGTCTGCACGGCGGATTTTAAATAGCACCGAACCGTGGGGCCAAAAGCAAAGTTGAGCAACAAGATGAGGCCAAAGATACCGGACATGATCAAACAAAACACCGATCCTCCAGTGTCGCCGGCATAACCCATGCCAATAGCCCCCCAGGTGAACAGGGTCAGCGGAACGAGAATAATCAGACCCAAAATTCCGCGGAATTTGGTCCGGCGGATGATAAAGGCCTGGATGTCGCGATAGTAAAACCGCTTGTACTCTTCGGTAAAAATCATGGATTCAACACACAAGAGATGATCCGGCCCCAGCCAAAGACTGGCATTGCCGATAACCCCGCTTTGTCGGGTAGGTGTCAAACGCAGGTATTTCGAATCAGTCATTGGTGCGTCGGTTGTTAAAAATAAAATATATTCCGATCAGCCAAGCCGCGATTTCCGCAGTGGCAAAAATTATGGCCAGAATCAACCTAATCTTGGTCCGGCGAACCAAGCCCCGTGGTGCATTCCAATAGCGAATGGCGATATAGAGGGCGGCAGGTGCGGTAATGAAGCTGTAAACATAGGTGAAAACCAATAAAATTGGAACCGTGGCCAAAGTTAGCGCAATGCTATCGTAAAGCGTGCGGTGATTTTCCAAATTCTTGATTTTTCCCTTTTTTCGCCCCACTTCCAGACAAGACGGACAAAAATGCTGGCCGTGCAATTCGCAGTCGCATAGGCCGCAGACAAACCGCCCACAGCCTTCACAAGGCCGGACCGCTTTTTTGGCCGGATGATAAAAACAGGTGGACTCGCCCTCCATGACCAATTCCCCGTCACGTCCTGAACCTTCGCGGCGAAACAGTGCAGGAAAAGCCTCCACTTGAAGTTTACTGCCGCAATTCGCGCAAGATCCCAGCTCAGGATGATTGAACAGGCTGAATTCCAGCGGCGACTTGCATTTTGGACACGTTAACGCACGAGGACTCGGGACGGCGCGCGGTGGACCTGGTTCGCCCAAAATCATGGTTATTTATTCGTGTAAATCACTCGCGTATTGCAAATGCGGTCATGCAGGGCGCGTTTTTCAGAATCAAAACCGGCAATAATGAAGCCAATATAGATCGTGAAGACATTAAGAAAGAAGCAAAAATAACGCCCCAAAGCACGCTTGTAAGAAATCGGTTCGCCATCAGCAGTAACAACCTTGAGTTTAAATATCATCTTGCCGGGGGTGGCGCCAAATTTTCCGAGGAAAAATACCTCGTAGCCAATGATGCAAACTATTTCCACGATAAATATTCCAAGACCAAGGGCAGCGGGCATGACAGGTTGACCAGAGGCCGTTTTAGTTGCCCCGATAAACATCGCAAGAATTAGACCAAATATAAATGCGAAGAAAACTATCACCACGCCGCTTATGATGCCGTCGAGAAATCTAGCCAAAAAGCGGATCCAAAAACCTGCGTAATGCATCTCCCTCGAATCAATTTTTGCCCCTTCCGCCAGCTTTTGCATGAACACGGGCTTGCAATTCGCACAAATGAAAACATTGCCGTGGCGAATCATGTCGCCCTGGCTGAAGGTGTTGCCACATTCGACACAAACGGCCGAGGCATTGGGATTATCCGACGAGAACGAGGGGGGTGGTTGGTCAGCCATGATGGTGGTATTTGGGGGGGTTGGTCTGCGCGATTAAAGTTCACTAAGTTTTGCTACTCCGCAAGGTCAAAAATAGTTACAATCGGGTGGGTAAATGGGCAATGATATGGTCGTCTGTTTTCACCTTGATTTAATTCCTCGGCGTGGCTTCCAAGCGTGCCAGTTCGGCCCGGGTGAGCAAATAGATCGGGTTGTAGCCCAGTTGATTGGTGGCCAAGGATTGTTGCCAGAAATTGCGCGCGCCAGCCATGTCACCTTTGACGAGGTGCATCAGGCCAATATAATAATCGGCCTCGCATAGTTGTTGGGCGCAATCCTGATTGTTGCCACTTGTCCGCGCCTCGGCAAGCAGGGCGGACTCATCCACCACTCCCATGGCAAACAGGCCCAACGATTTGAGCCAGGGATCCTTCCATTTTGCGATATCTTTGGAGAAATCGGACGGTGTCTGCCCCAGTCGCTGTTGAAGGAGCAGGCTGGTCACATGCGAATAGGGTACGCCACCGGCATCGAGTGCGATGGCTTGGTGATAATCAGCCAGCGCGCCAGCAAAATCGCCCTGCATCTGCTTGGCCCGGCTGCGTTCGGCGTAGTCGTCGGGGATGTCCGCCTTCCCGTCCGTCGCAATTTCCTTCGTGTGGAAAGCAATGGCCCCGGCATAGTCGCCTTTGTTTTCCAGGACAAATTCACCGTCGGGATCCACTGTATTGTTCTGCGGGTCGAGCGAGAAAGCCTGCGTGTAATCGGCCACCGCGCCGGCGTGGTCCCTTGAGGAATCCTTGGCGAGGCCGCGATTTTCATAGGCGAGAAAATTTTTAGGATCCAGTGTAATGGCCTGCGTGAGGTCGGCAATGGCGCCAGCGGTATCACCTTGATTATAGCGACAGATGCCGCGATAATAATAGGCGCAGACGAGGGTAGAATCGGCGGCAATGGCTTGGGTGAATTCAGCGCTGGCGCCGGCGTAATCGCCTGCCACATATTTTTTGCTGGCGGAAAAAAGCAGTTGGGTCTGGGTCGGCGAAGCACTGTCGGTCAGGGCCAGTTCGCTCCGGGCCAGATTATATTCGCCGAGGTCGAGCACCGCATCAGCCACGCATTTTTGCCAGTGTTCGCGGGCAGCGGAAGCGTTGCCCTGGATTATTCGCATCATCCCCAGGTAATATTCCGCCTCGCCATTTTGCTCCCGGGCGGTGGCGGCATTGGCCGGCGCGCCACTGTCGTCCTTATTGGCCGCAGCCAGAAAGGCAGCTTCGCTCAAATTGCCGGAAATAAATTGGCCAATGGACTTGACCCAACTGTCCTTCCAATCGGCCAGCATGGGCGTCAAATCCGTCGCGGGAAAACCCAAGTGGCGGCGGAGTAATTCGCCGTGCAAAACCGCATAGCCGGTGTCTGGCCAGCCACCCGGCTGCCAGTCGCCCGCCAGTTCATAGTCGTTCAGCGCATCAAGGAAGTTTCCCCCACTCTGCCTGGCGTCGCCCCGGTTGACGTAAGCATTGGCGTCCTGGGGATCCATCTCCAGAGAATGGCTGACGTCGGCCACGGCGGCATCGAAGTCTCCTTGCTCATATTTTAAAAAGCCCCGGTCGTTGTAAAATGCGGCTGATTCGGGGTCGAGCGCGATGGCGCGTTCGTAATCTGCCAGCGCGCCAGCGGCATCACTCAAGCAGAGTTTAATGCCTCCGCGAGCGTCGTAAGCGGCGGGATTGTTCGGATTGAGTTCCAGCGCGTGGCTGGCGTCGGCCAGCGCGCCGGGGTAGTCCTTGATGTTTACTTTCACCCCGGCGGAATCCAGCCAGAAATTGTCGCTATGCACCACCACACTTGGGTCCACCGTCCATTTTTGGTCGCCACTGGGCAGGTTGCCCGGCTCGTTTGAACGTTTGATGCCGGGATATGGCAAGCCGGGCGATGGCTTGGGATGCAGGTAGGCCACGCTGTTTTTTCCGTCCACAATCAAATCCACGCGAGTCAGCCCGTACATGCCCAGTGTGCCCGTATAATGGAAGGCATCGCCAGCCCACTCCACCCCCAAGGCCTGGTGCACCGGAACATCGGTGAGCTTCAACGGGCCGAGTTCATAATTATCCGCCCACCCTTCCTCCACTTCGGACAGGTCGGCGCCAATCATCGCAAACATCCGAGTCGTTGAGGGCGCATTGGGGTTGGCCGCGTCCCAAGCCCGCCATTCCTTGGGCGATAGCGAGACTCCGTAAGGTTGCCCGGTATCCACCAAAATGGTGCCGGTGCTGCCGTCAGGCAGCGGAACCTCCAACGTAAGCGGCCCAGTGCGCCTGACCTTTAATTTCAGCCAACCGGCGGTTTCCGGCGGCAATTCCGGGACGGCGCGGACCACATGCTTCTCCGAGTCAAAAATCAAAATATTGTCCCTCACCTCCGACCAACTGATGAGTCCGTCCGAGCCCATCAACCAGGCGAAGACCCAACGCAATAGCCACGGCGGGTCTTTCATCACCGGCAGCGGTGCGGTGATGGTTTGCGAACCAAAGGAGAGGTTGGCGGGGTCGGACATGCCAAAATCGTCCAGCGACTGTCCGTTGACCGGCCAGTCGTGCGTGGCCTTGGCCAGCGTCAACCCCACCCTCGCCGGCTGGAAAATCAGAGACGAGTCCGAGCCCGTGTCCATAATCAGGGCCGCCGGCTTTTGATTGATGGTCGGATGGGCAAAATCCACCTGCGCCTCTGGCTCCGCAGTCGCGCAACCCGTGAAAATAAAGGCGGTTAGGAGTGTCCCGGCAACTGCGCTGGCGGTGGGTTTTAGTGCCATCGGAAATCGGGGAAAGGGAACTTGGTGGGCAGTCGCAACTGGATAAGATCAATTTGGCAATAAGCAGCGTTGATGGTAGTCGGCGCCATTTCCGGAATCGCACAAGATATTTTCATATTTGGCGGGCGGAGCATGGCCGGGGCGACCTGCTACTTGCGCGGGTGGGCGTCAAAGAAATTGAAGATGTCCGCCGTGGCGGCGGAGGGTGCCCCATCGTGGTCGGCGCCAGGGTATTCTTTCAAGACGGCATCAATGCCATGGTCCTGGAGGGCTTGCGCCATCGTATGCGAGGGCGCGATGTTGGGCGTATCCGCCCCGCCGTAGAAAATCATCATGGGCGTGTTTTTCAGCCGGTCGAAGGGATAAGTGTTGCCGGGGGTCGCGTTCGAACCACCGATGGCGATGGCCGCCCAATAGTCGGCATATTTAGGCCCAAGGTAATGCGAGCCCTGGCCACCGGCGGAATAGCCGAAAAGAAACGTGCGCTTGGGGTCAATCGGGTATTCCTGTCGAATCAAATCAAACACATGCATCGCATCCTGTTCGCTCCACTCGGAACGAACCAGTTGCGGGGTGACGGATCCGTTTACGCCGCCATACCCGCCCGCCGCCCCGCGTCCACCGCGCGCACCACCGCCAGCATTGGCCACCGGAGCACCGAAATTTTGCGGTGTGGCTGCGGCACCGGCCACCCCTCGCGGCCCGGTGGCCGGTCGGCCATAGGGCACATAGTTGTAGCCGCCATTGGGCGAATAGCCCAGCGGCGCGACCAGCATATAGCCATGCTTCTCCGCCGTCTGCGGGATGATATGTCCATCGCGGTCGAAATAAAAATCCTGGTCGCGGCTGTTGCCGTGCAGAATAAAGACCAGCGGCAAGGGCGATTTGCCATCCCAGGTTGACGGCACATAGACATGGTAGGGCAGAATTTCGTCCGCCTCCGGCATGTGGTAGTACTGGACGGAGTCACCCCCGGCGCGCCAGAGCGGATCCTTGCCTGCTTCGAGACCCGCCAGCAAATCTGCGGATTTTTTCAAACCCGCGGTAAAATCGTAGAGGCTGGGCGTTCCGGCCGAGGTCAACCCGAATTCCGGGTTAGCGTCGTTTGAGCCAAAAACCCGTTTGCCCAGGTTGATGACGCGCGCCAAATCGAACGGGTAAAGAATGGCAGCCTTGGCCCCGTCATGGCCCTCGATTTTTGTCAGCCGCTGTTCGTACTCGGCCTGCTTTTCATCGAGGCCGGCCACTAGTTTAACCGGGATGTAAAAATTTTTGAGCAAGGCATCACCATCCCGCACCTCGGCGGAATATTGATAATCACCGTCAGGAACGCCTTGTAAATCTAGGGAAACAGGAAACGGCAAATTGGCTAGGTTGCCGCCGAACACCAAAGTCTCGCCCAAGTTTTTGACCAGTTTCGCGTCGCTGCCGGTGGTGTAGAGCGCAATTTTTAGGTGCAGGGCGCCCTGTGAAGCATACGAAACCGGACTGGTTTGCGCCAGCCACCCAAGGTGGGAATGGGTTTGGTCGGCGATAACCCGATCCATACGCAAGGCGAGGGACTGGCCGAAAGCAGACTGGGACGCGGGGTCAACACCGGTGGGATTAGCCGCGGCTGGCGCCGTTTGCGCACTGGATAACGATGTGGCAGCACACCCCAGCAGCGCACTGGCCAACATAACCCGGACTCCCCATCGCGTGAATAACATCATGTGGCAGTTTGCTGGGCTAAATCTCGAGCTTGCCGGTGCTGTCACCAAGAGTGTCAACTTGCACACTCATGCGGTCGAGCAAGGACAGGTAAAGATTCGTGATGGGCGTATTTTGCTCCACCGAGAAGTGGCGGTTGCCTTTGAGTCCACCACCGCCACCCGCCACAAAGACCGGCAGGTCGTAGTGGAGGTGCTTGTCGCTATCAGAAATGCCGCAGCCATACACGATCATCGTGTGGTCCAGCAGCGTGCCATCGCCATCCGGTGTGGCGCGAAGCCGTTTGAGGAAATTACTGAAAAGCTGCACGTGGTAGGTGTTAATCTTCGTCAACTTGACGAGGGATTCAGCCCGGCCACGATGATGGGACAGCGGGTGATGCGGGTCGGGCACGCCGATTTGCTCGTAGGTGCGCACACTGCCTTCACGGCCAATCATCATGGTGGCGACCCGAGTGAGGTCTGCCTGGAAGGCCAAAGCCTGGAGATCGTAAAGGATGCCGGCGTGTTCGGAAAAGTCCGACGGAATGCCCGAGGGCTTTTCCATGCCAGGGTCAGCCGGAGGCGGGCTGTTTTCGGCCTGTTCGATGCGTTGCTCGACTTCGCGGATGGTCGTCAGGTACTCGTCGAGTTTGTGTTTATCCGCCTGGCCGACCTGGCCCAGGAGTTTGTTGGTTTCCTCGGTTGCGCCATCGAGAATGCTCTTGCGGTAAAAAGCGCGCCGGGCGCGGGTTTCCGCACTGAGGCTGGGGTCAAAATCGCCGAACAAGCGCTCGAACAATAACCGCGGGTTGGCTTCCGGCGGCAACGGCGTGGACGGCCCCTGCCAGGAAATGCTGTTGGTGTACGCGCAGCTATAACCAGAATCGCAATGCCCCACGGTGCGGTTGTCGTCCAGGCCGATTTCGATGGAAGGCAAACGCGTGCTCTGGCCGATGTGCTGGGCCGCCACCTGGTCGGCGGAAACGCCGGCATAAATGTCGGAACCACCAGTTTTATAAGGATGGCTGCCCGTCAGGTAGCTCGCCCCGGCCCGGGCATGGTCGCCGCCGCCGTCGCCGAGAGCGTCGGCTTGGTGGTCCGTCAGTCCAGAAATTACCGTGAGCTGGTCGCGGTACGACGCCAACGGTTGCAGGATGCTGGGTAATTCAAAATTTGCGCCTTCGGTCGTGGGCGTCCAGTTGTCCATTACGATGCCATTGGGGACATAAACAAAAGAAAGACGCAGGGCCGATTTGCCGGCAGCAGCCTTGGCCGCCTGGCCAAACGCCACCGGAATCATCGAGTCGAGCATCGGCAGGGCGATGGCCACGCCCAGACCTTTCAAAAATCGCCGCCGGTGGATGTGCTTGCCGGTGTTGATCATGGCTTGGGCTCGGCGCGGGCGCGCAAGAGGAATTGGGGTGAATTAACCACGCCCAGCACGAGGCTGGAAAAGCGGTAATCGTTGGCGGCCAGTTGGGCGGCGATGCGGCGCACAGTGCTTTGGTCCGCGGGGGTCAAGCCGCGTCCCAAGGCGTAGGTCAGCAACTTGTCACTAATACACTCGGCAAAGGCGTCCTTGTCAACCGTGAGAATTGACACCAATTCGTTGGGGCCATGGAAGGAACGGCCATCCGGCAACGTGCCGGATGAGTCAATGGGAAAGTTGCCATCGGCGTCACGCCAGGCGCCGACGGCGTCAAAATTCTCCAGCCCAAAACCCAGCGGATCCATGCGCGCATGGCACGAGGCGCAGACCGGGTTCGCCCGGTGGGCTTCCAACTGCTCGCGCATCGTTTTAGAGACCCCGATTTCCTCCTCTTTGAGACTGGGCACATTGGCCGGTGGCGGGGGTGGCGGGGCATCGAGAATGTTTTCCAGTACCCATTTGCCGCGAATCACCGGCGAGGTCCGGTTCGCGTAGGATGAAACCGTGAGCACGCTCGCCTGGGTGATGACGCCCTCGCGATGCGATGCAGCCGGCAAATCCACCTTGCGGAATTCCGTGCCCTTGACCCCGGGGATGCCGTAGTACTCGGCCATCCGTTGGTTCAGGAAACTGTATTTTGCATCAATAAAATCCAGTACGCTGCGGTCCTGCCGCATGATGTAATCAAAAAATTGCTCTGTTTCCTGCTGCATGGACATGCGCGTGTAGTCGGTGTACTGCTGAAAATTTTTGCGTTCGAGAGAATGGGATTCCAGCGCGCGGAATTGCAGCCACTGGCCGCCAAAGTTTTCCACCAGAGCAAACGATTTCGGATCCTGGATCATCCGGTGCACTTGCGCTTCCAACTCCGCCGGTTGGGTCAGCTTTCCTTCATCGGCGCTGTGCAACAACTCGTCGTCCGGCATGGAACTCCAGAGAAAGTACGATAAACGTGAAGCCAATTCATGGGCGTCCACCGGTTGCGCAGGGCCGGGCGGTGGGTCGGTTTCGAGTCGAAAGAGGAAATTCGGTGAAATGAGCATCCGCTCGATGGCGATGCACAAACCCTCCTGGAAAGAATCGCCGTCTTTCTCCGCCAGATTGACGAACCCGACCAATTCATCCACTTCCTTGTCAGACACGGGCCGGCGATAAGCCCGATGCGCCAGGTCGGTGACGATTTGACGCGTGCGGGTGGCGTCCGGCGTGCCTTGGGGTGGATTGCCGCCATAAAGTTTTTGCAGGCTCTCCGGCGTTGGCCCCAGCACTTGATTGTAGGGGCCTGTCACCACAAGGTTGCTCACAAAATGTTCCGTGGGCGATTTACCCACGCGCTGGGTGCTCTGGTTGGGATTGGGGCCGCCATAGGCCGGGGGCAGCCCTTCGTAGATTTTGATGAAAGATATGGCGAGCCAATGCTCGCCCGCCGTCAAATGCGCGCGGAATTTATCGGACAAGCCGTTCATTTCCCCGTCGTAGCGCTCGGTAACGTAGCCCTCATGGACCAGCTTGCCGTCCACCCAAAAGCCTAGATGCGCGGGATCCGCGCCGACCGGCATGAAGCCGCGCAGGATGGCCGTCAAATCATAGTCGCCCTCCACCGGGAATCTTTGCGTCACATGGAGCGCGTAGGGCATGCTCAGGCCGGTTTCGTCATAGTCCGTCTTTACTTCCTTCGTCGTGTCGAAATCAATGTACCACGGCTGATGGGTGTACGACGTGGGCTTGAGTGCCTCCACCCCATAGACGGCGGTGCGCGCAATTTTTTCCGCAGCCTTCAGGTATTTTTCCATCAACATCGGCGACATCGAAAGCACGTCGCCATTATTGTCGAAGCCGTAGCCCGAATCATCGGGCGGGAAATCATCCGCCGGCTGGAAATCCACGCCGAGCAAATCACGCACCGTATTATTGTATTCGGTGCGATTCAACCGTCGCGGCGCCACATGGCCAACATAGGGCGGCGCCAGCTTGTCTTCGCGGTCAAATTCCGTCGCCAGCCAATGCGTGACCGCCTGGAGTTGGGCGGGATCAGGCCGGGGTTCGGTGGATGGCGGCATATCCCCGTGGCGTAATTTACTCAATACCAGCTCCCACCGGGTTCGGTCTTTGGCGACCCCGCTGACGTCCGTGTAAGCCTCCAGGTTTAAATTCGCCGTCTTGGTCTGGGCGTCATGGCAATCAAAACAATTTTGATCCAAAAACGGCTGGATGATTTTGGCAAATTCGGCATTGCGAGCCGTGACTTCCGCAGATGGTTCCGTGTGGACTACAGTTGGGACTGGCACCACTGGCGCGGCCGCCACGGGCTTGGCGGCTGGCTGGCTATTGCAGGCAGCCAAGGCCAGAGTGAGCACGGTAATGGCTGCGGCGGCAGCCAAAACCAAATTTTTGCACCGGGGTAACATTGTTGAGAGCCCGGGGGTAACCAGGCTCAATGCAAACTCCTCTATAAACTCCGGCTGGTCATGCTTCCAGCCTGAAGTGCAGGATACTCAACCCCGGCATGGTTAAACCGTTGGCAAACGACCGGTGGAGTCACCAAAGCGATCCAAGGATTTAACCCCCATCCGATCAGCCAAGCTCAGATAGAGGTTGGCGATGGGAGCAGGGTCATACTGCGTATAGCGCCCGGCTTCAAGCGTGCCGCCGCCTGCGCCGGCCAGAACGATGGGCAGGTTGGTGTGGGTGTGCTTGTTGCCGTCGGAGATTCCGCCGCCGTACATAATCATGGAATTATGGAGCAGGGAATTGCCGTCCACGTCTTTGGTCCCCTCCATTTTTTCCAGGAAGTAGGCGAATTGGGCGGCATACCAGTTGTCAATGACGCAGGTCTTGGCAATCAAGTCCGGGTCGTTGTGATGGTGGGTGCAATAATGGTGGCCTTCATTGATGCCGATTTCCGAAAAATCACTGTTATTGCCATCGCCCTTGAAGATAAAGGAAGCCACGCGGGTGTTGTCGGTCAGGAAGGCCAGGTACAACATGTCCAAGTTGAGGCGGACATACTGGGTGAAGCTGGTGGGGATGCCATCCGGAGTCGCAATGCCCGGATCAATCCGTTTGCCCGGGGAGGCTTCGACCCGCTGGATGCGCTGTTCGATTTCGCGCACGCTGGTGAGGAATTCATCGAGCTTTTGGTTGTCCTGCGAGGAAAGCTGGCGGCCGAGGCTGCGCGTTTCACTCGAAACGAAATCAAGCACGGAACTCTGCTGCGCCTGGCGCATGAGCAGGCTTTTCTGGCGTTCAGCCGCCGTGGCGCCGGAGCCAAAGAGTCGCTCAAATAACTGGCGCGGATTGGTTTCCGGCGCCAAGGGCGTGGTCGGCGAACTCCAGGAAAGATTGTGCTGATAAACGCAGACATAGCCACTGTCGCACGAACCGGCATTCTGCACGGTGTCGCAGGACATTTGCAGCGAGGGGAACGGCGTCAGATGGCCCATCTGCTGCGCCACCACCTGGTCAATCGAGATGCCGGCGCGGAAGTCGGCGCCAAGGGTTTTTTTGCAGCGCACGGCGGTCAGGAAAGTACCACCGGAGCGGGCATGGTCACCACCACCGTCGGGCCCATTGTCGGCGGAATGGTCGGTCAGGCCGCCGAGGACCTGGATTTTATCCTTCACCTTGGCCAAAGGCTTCAAGGTTTCACTCAACGGGAAGTCCTTGCCATCGGTTTCCGGCCACCAGTTGGCCGGAATGGCGCCATTGGGGAAAGAAAGGAATGCCATGC
>Ga0207038_10150_pt1 | contig 12344 bp, 13 predicted proteins | sample Alteio_BWMinCont_76_FD_153285 | JGI IMG/M metagenome (GOLD analysis project Ga0207038, IMG submission 153285) | Enriched cells from forest soil in Barre Woods Harvard Forest LTER site, Petersham, Massachusetts, United States -... | ecosystem: Environmental > Terrestrial > Soil > Temperate forest >...
AATCGGCGATGGTTGTGCTGAACAGCTCGGTCACAGCCCGCTGGGTCTCCCCATGGGCCGAGCTCGTCAGAGAGTGCGGCTCGATTTCCACAAACTTGACTTTGCTTTCCGTGAACAATTTGGCCGTCTCCGAGGCAAGCCCTTTGGCGAGGGAGGTTTTGCCGGTACCTGCCTTGCCTACCAGCAGGATGATGCCGTGCAACGGGATCACCGCCCGGGGAACCCTACTCCTGATAGTGGTATTTAACGTCGCTTGGAGGATGAGAGACTCTTTCATCCCGTCATCGATAATGATCGACTGCCACATGTCGCTGAAGTCTTTGTCGGGCAGATCCCTAACTTGATAAATGCCTGGCGGCAGAGGCTCCTCTGCCTGTGGTTTAGTTTCTAACTGGTTCACGTCAAGTAGCTCCAAGTTCGATCTGATGAGGGCACCCGATAGTCTCACTCACTCTAGTGTGGATTATGTACTAAGCCATCGCTTAGAAGCGTAAAACGCGGTGAAGGCACGAGTCTCTGGTGGATAACGACCGAAATATGCCCAATGAATCAATGCCCCCGTTCTCACTGCGTTTGGTAAACTCGCCCCGCCGCGGATGAAGTACGAAGAAGCTCTCGATTACATCGCTTCGCTTGCTCCACGGGGCTGGCGGTTGGGTCTCGACCGCATGAGGGAACTCCTGTTGCGGGCCGATCTGGAGAACGCTGTCGGTACGGCGGATGGGGCCAAATTCATTCATGTGACAGGCACGAATGGGAAGGGATCGGTTACCGCTTTCTTGCAAAGCCTCCTCGTCAGCCAGGGTTATCGTACGGGTTCCTTTTTCAGCCCTTATGTCTATGATCCTAGGGAAAGACTTCAATTTAACCGAGAGTTGATCTCCAAGCGCGACCTCGCCCGGTTAACTGCCGCTCTGCAAGGTCCCGCGGAGAGCCTCGCCGACACGGAGTTCGGAGGGACCACGGAGTTCGAGTTTAAGGCCGCACTGGGCTTCCAGTATTGGCGCGAGAAGAAGTGCGACTGGGTTGCCCTTGAAGTGGGACTGGGCGGAAGGCTGGATGCAACCAATGTGGTGATGCCCAAAGCCTCCGTAATTGTCAGCATCGGCCTAGACCACACGACCATATTGGGCCCGATCCTTGAAAAAATCGCCGAAGAGAAGGCGGGAATCATTAAACCGAACACACCAGTCATCGTAGGAGATATGCCTGCGGAGCCTAGCGGGGTTATCGAGCGAGTGGCGGCTGCAAACAATGCCCCCATGTGGCGTTATGGGAGAGAACTGCTTCTCGCAAAGGAAGGGGAATACTTCAGAGTGACAACCCCTAAGTCTTCGTTTCCTGGATTAATGCCTGGTCTAACGGGGGCGATGCAGGCTCACAATATGGCGTTGGCGGTAGCGGCGGTGGACGCCGCCGGCGCCCTCCGGGACGCAGCCGCGATTGCCCAAGGCGCGGCCGGAGCAAGGCTCCCTGGCAGGTTTGAGCGACGGACAGTAAAGGGTAAGGAAGTCGTTTTGGATGGAGCGCACAATCCTGACGCAGCGAAGGTCCTCCGCAAAAACCTGAAGGAGTTTTATCCGGGAAGAAGGGTCACCCTCTTGACTGGAATGGTCGCCGGCCACGATCCTGCGCTTTTTTTTGAGGCGATTGCAGACATGGTCGAGTCGGCTTTCATCGTTCCTATCGACTTTCACCGGGCAGTGCCTGCCGAAGAGTTGGGCGCGGTCTTGAAGGACCTGGTCAGCAAAGTGCATCTTTGCGACTCTATCCGGGAAGGCATCGAGCGCGCGCTCGCCGCAGCCGAGGCAGACGGCTTGGTTGTCGTGACGGGAAGTTTCTATCTCGTCGGCCAAGTCGGCCCCGTTCTACAAGACCAAAAACCCTAGCTTTAACACGTTTTATAATCTAAGCCTGCGCGCCACCCTTGGGCGCCATTGCCGATTATCCAAGCTCGCACGAAGTGACCAGCCCCTAAAGACCAAACCCCAAACCCTTAACACCCTATGAAACCTAAGAAACCTACGAAACCTAGAACCCTAAGTAAGGGATCGGTAAACCGCGTCGACAGCGACTTCGCGAATATCGGGCCTCTTCTTCAGGAATGTGGCGACCTGTTCGACGGCAGCCCGCAGATCTTCAACTTCTTTCCCTTTTAGAGCGGAAAGGACCCCACGAACGTGGCACACACCGTGCATGACTCGAATGTCGGCCAAGCTAACATCCACGCCGCGCTTCCCGAACATACGCCGGGCGGCCTTGGTCGCTTCCATATCGGCAGGTGTTGCCATAACTACATCTTATCCGATCTCAGCACATCTTCTAGCCGCACCTTGGCATTCGTTTTCTCATCCCTGTACTTGACTATTACCGGGGTGTAGAGCGAAATGCCCCATTCCTTGCCGATTCCCGATCCGATCTCTCTACAACCTGCCACGACAACCGCGCCTTCCGGCACGATCAACGGTTGTCCCTCATCAGCGCGAAGCACGACCCCTCTCACCAAGTCATAAACCGGCGTGGAAGCGTTCAAAATTGCGCCGCTGCCTAGCACCGCGCGCCTTTTGACGACCACTCCCTCATACACGCCGCAGTTGCCGCCAACCACTACGTCGTCCTCGATAACGCACGGCAGCGCGCCCACTGGTTCCAGAACTCCTCCAATCTGGGCTGCTGCTGAGATATGGCATCCCGATCCAACTTGCGCGCAGCTTCCGATCAGCGCATGCGAATCCACCATCGTGCCGTCGCCGACGTAAGCGCCCACGTTGATGTACATTGGCGGCATGCAGGTGACGCCTCGCCCGATATAGGTGCCCGTTCGAATGCTTGACCCGCCTGGGACCACTCGGATCCCGTCCGCCAGGCTTATTGGCCGTAGAGGGTAAGTGGCTTTGTCGAAGAATCCTTGCCCCGCATTGGTCTTTCCGAACTCAACGACCTTGCCCATGCGGAACCCGACCAGAATGCCCTTCTTCACCCAACCGTTCACCTTCCAGCCGGTGGCAGTATTACTCGCCGGCTCGGCGGCCCGAATCTCTCCTCGATTCAGCGCCACCAAGAACTCATGAAAGACCTCCTGCTGCAAGTCGGTATAGGTCGCGGGATTCTCTTCGTAAAGCTTTTCGAGTTCAGCGAACACCGGTCAGGCTCCGCGTGTGCAAAACGCCGCAGGTCTCAAGCACCTTATGGATCTTCGCTAGGTTATCTGGCTGCGGAGCAACGATCGGGAGCCGATAGTGGGCGTCCAAGAGGCTCATCATGGCCATTGCGGCTTTTACCGGACCGGGGCTCGATTCGACAAAGTTGATCTCCATTAAGGATTGATATTTGCGTTGAATCGCTCGCGCCCCATCGAAATCGCCACTTAGGGCTAAATGCGCGAGTTTGGTCATCTCGCCTGGGATCTCATTCGAAACGACGGAGATGATCCCGTGCCCGCCGAGGGCGATCACGGGTAGGGTTAGCGAGTCATCGCCCGAGATCACCAAGAAATCGCTTGGCACGCGGTGAATGATCGAAGCCATCTGAGAGGCGTTTCCGGAAGCCTCCTTGATGCCGACGATATTGGGGATCGTCGCCAGGCGCTGTACGGTGGCCGGTTCAATATTGACGTTGGTACGGGGCTGGACGCTGTAAAGAACTATCGGAATGTCGATCGATCCGGCAATCGCTTTATAGTGTTCGTACAGGCCTTCCTGCGTAGGTTTGTTGTAGTAGGGTGTTACGGAGAGAATGCCGTCCGCGCCGAGATGCTGAATGACTTTCGCCATCTCGATGACGTGGCGCGTGTTGTAGCCGCCCGCGCCCGCCAATACAGGCACTCTCCCCTTTGCTTCCTCGAGGGCGATCTCCACAACCCTAAGGTGCTCGTCTCTTTCCAAAGTGGGGCTTTCGCCGGTGGTGCCGCAAGGAACAAGGAAATCGATGCCCTGCCCGATCTGCCGCTGGATCAGCTTCCGTAGCGTCTCTTCGTCGACGGAAAGATCGGATCGGAAAGGAGTAACGAGAGCGGTTCCGCAACCCTTAAACATGACTCATTATACGCGCGTAACAGCCGGCGCGCTGCAAGGCTAGGGTCGACACGCTGACCTCCCATAAACGAGCTACCGGGTTATGGAGTCCGATGCAGATAGATCATAATTGGTTTCTAAGATTATGTCTCTTGGGTCTTTGATAAAGGGAGGGGGTTACGTTCATGAAGGTGTTGGTTATATTCACGCTTGTCGCTTTGGCAATGGGGGCGTGGGCGAGGCAAGACGACCCTGAAGCCACCAAGAAGATAGTGGCCGCCGTGAACCTTTACAGGGCTGGGAACCCTGCCGGCGCCACCAAGGCTTTTGAGTCCCTCTATCAAAGCAATCCCCAAAACCCCGATATTCTGTCTTGGCTTGGCTTTCTGTACCTGAGTCAAGATCGGTCGAAAGAGGCGGTCCCGCTCCTCGAGAAGGCAGCCTCGGAACGGCCCAGGGACCTGGAGATTCTCACAAACCTCGGCAACGCGTACTTGAAACAAGGCGAAGAGGATAAGTCGCTTGCGGAATATAAGCAAGTGGCGCAGTTGAACCCGAAGATGTTCGAGGCTTGGTACAACATCGGCAACATCTACCTCCACCGGAAAAACTATCCGCAGGCCATAGACGCCTACAATCAAGCCATTCTGCGCGGCGGCGACAACGCCTACATTTATAACAACATGGGCGTCGCCTATGACAACAGCCATAACTATGACCTCGCGGCCACCTATTTTCAGAAGGCATCGAACCTAAAACCGGACAACAAAACGTTTTCCCGAAACGCCGGATTAGCTCTACTGCGTGCCCGCAAAACAGATGCCGCGATCAGCTACCTGAAGCGGTCATACAATCTGGATTCAACCGATGCGGACGTCGCCCTTGCGCTAGGTGACTCCTATTCGAAGGTTGGCCGCCGGACCGAGGCGCTGACCCTGTACGAGAGCCTCAAGGACTCTATGGCCGAGAACGGAACCCTGTGGTATAACCTCGGCGTCCTGAGAGCGCAAAAAGGCGACGACGACGGCGCCCTAACGGCCTATCAGAGGGCCACCGACCTCATGCCCAGCGACCTCGACACCTTGAACAACCTCGGGCTGCTGCAGTACAAAAAGGGGCGCTACGAAGACGCCCGCACAACATTCGACAGGCTGCGCGGGTTAAATCCCAACAGTCGCGATACCCTGAGAAACCTTGCTGCGTCCGATGTGAAACTAGGCGACTATAACGCTGCGATTTCCATATGGAAGGAAATATTGCGAAGCGATCCTAACCGCGTGAAGGTGAGGATAGACTTGGCAAACGCGGAATGGATCGCGGGCGATTTCGAGGGTGCGAAAACTGAGTACCTGACTGTTCTTTCGGCGGACAAGACGAACGCCGATGCCCTCAATGGCATCGGCCTGTACAATCTGAAGAACAGCAACTTGGGTGAGGCGGAACAGGATTTTCGCGCCGCAATTCAAGCGTCCGCCAGCTTTGCGCCCGCCTATAACAACCTCGCTATTACGCTCGAGCGTGAAAACAAAAGGGCCCAAGCGATAAAGCTCCTGGAGAGAGCCGTTCAAATCGATCCGAATAACAAAGACGCAAGGGCAAACCTCAATAGGATGAAGGCGGCGGGATAATATAGCCAGGTGCGGATCCACCTCCTAGTAAACACGCACCGAGCGGACGCCTTCGCTGCGGCAAAGGAAACGGTTCGTTCGCTACGCGAGCGGCAAGTAGTCATTGCTGCAGACCCCGAGTCGGCAGGCCTTCTAGGGGTCGAGAGCATGGGCCTTCGCGCGCTTTCCGAAGCGGATCTCATGGTCTGTTTCGGAGGCGACGGCACTTTGATACGGGCGGCCGATATCTGTTCGGAGTTTGGAACTCCCATCCTCGGTGTTTATTTCGGCCGTTTCGGCTTTGTCACCCAGTGCGATCCCCATGAAGTTGGGTCCTGCCTGAGCGGGTTCTTCGACGGAACGGCATGCTTTGAAGAAAGAATGATGCTACAGACAGACCTACTTCGTGCCACCCAGGCGATCGCTTCATTGCACTGCCTCAACGAAATGGCCCTCCAGCGGGCGATAACGACGAGGATGTTGGTTTTTAGCGTCGAGGTTGACGGACACCATCTGACGAGCTATCCCGCCGATGGCGTCATGGTATCCACTCCCACCGGTTCGACGGCCTACAACCTTTCCGCAGGCGGCCCCATCATGGATCCTGGCGTGAGGGCATTGACACTCACTGCTATCGCGCCTCACACTTTGAGTGCCCGTCCCCTGATCCTTCGACCTGATTCGGAAGTTCGCCTAACGGTGCAAACGGAAGGCGACGCGATTCTTTCGGCGGACGGTCAAACCCGCCTTCACTTGTTAAGCGGGGACCTTGTCAAAGTCACAAAGTCGCCGAGAGTCACACGTCTCCTATGCGTGGATCCCAACGATTTCCTTCGGAAACTAGCCCAGAGGCTGTTTTGGAGCTTCAGCATCATGGGAGACACTCCACCCGATAGGAGTTATATTGATAGGGGATAGCGGATAGAAGAATGGGAGATAGCGGATAGCGGATAGGAGATGGGAGATAGGAGATAGGAGATAGGAGATAGGAGATGGGAGATAGGAGATGGGAGATGGGAGATAGGAGATGGGAGATAGGAGATAGAAGGATAGGGCATTTCGGTTGAATCACAGTCAAATAGTGCGGGCCACTTGGGACCGGCGGCTCCGTTCCGAGGAGGAGCCTAGCGGATGCTTCGTGCCGCGAATGAGGTTCGCTAGGCTAGCCCGAAGGGCGAAAAAGAAATTTCGGAAATGTCGACCGCTAGACACGGCCTGGTGGACGGCCAAGGATTTGCTTGGGGATGGCAATGCGACCGAAGGCAGATAGCGACACCCCCGGATGCGAGCGCACATTCAAATCCGGGCACATCGGAGGGCGTGCCACAAAAGCTAAGGATATCGACACCGCCGCAACGCCCCACGACAGGTGCCGTGAGAGCACGGGGCGGACCCATGAATAGCGCGTCTCCCCTTCTGAGCGTGACGGGCGCCCTTGTCGAGTTTGCGACCGCGGGCGGCGCGATTCGGGCCCTAGATGGTGTTTCCCTGGAGGTGAATCCCGGCGAAACCCTCGCCGTGGTTGGCGAATCGGGATGTGGCAAAACGACGCTGGCGAGGGCGATCCTCGGGCTCCAGCCGCTCAAGGAAGGCCGAGTCGAGTTGAAGGGGCGCGTGATTACGGGTACCTATCGGCAAATTGCCCAGGAGATTGGGATGGTATGGCAAGATCCCTACGCCAGCCTGGATCCGAAATGGAGGGTTGGAAAGTCCGTCCTCGAGGCTGCGACCCTCGCCGGCCGGAAGCAATCCGCGAAGGCGATATTCTCACAGGTCGGTCTCGATCCGGACCTGGTCGACCGCTATCCTCATCAACTGAGCGGCGGCCAGCGCCAGCGCGTGGCCATCGGAAGGGCTCTCGCATTGAAGCCCCCGCTGGTTATCTGCGACGAACCCACGGCCGCATTGGACCTGAGCATCCGGGCTCAGATCCTCAACCTCCTTAAGAGTATTCAATTGAGCATTAAGTGCTCGTTCCTATACATATCGCATGATCTGACCACCGTGCGGTTCTTGGCTGACCGTGTTGCCGTCATGTATCTGGGAAGGGTCGTCGAGTCAGGGCCGACAGAGAATGTCTTCGAGAATCCGCGGCACCCCTACACCAAAGCTCTTCTCGACTCGGCGCCAACCTTGGACAAACTTCAAACGTTGCCCGATGCGATCCCCGGTGAACTGCCCGACCCCCGAATTCGGTTTAAGGGGTGCCGGTTTTCCTCGCGCTGTCCGAACGCGCAAGAATTCTGCTTGGAGCACGATCCTGCGGCTACAATGGAAGATAACAGAGTTTACTATTGCCACTTTCCAGTGAGTTGAGTCGGAAAGTGAGGAAAGCAAGATAGGTAAACGAGATTTGATGGAGAATCCTTCTTACGCCCGGCAGGGATTCGCGCTTGAAATGCGCGAATTGGAGCACGATCTTCTCGAAATGGGCAGCCGTGCAGAGGCCATGGTCGCGTCCGCCGTCGATGCGGTAACGAGGCTCAATACATCCGAAGCTTTTGAAGTTATTCAGCGCGACGACGAAATCGACGAGCGTGATCTGGACATAGAGAATCGCTGCTTAAGGCTTCTCGCGCTCCAACAACCCATGGCGAGCGATCTGCGCGTCATCGGAACGGTCATGAAAATGATCACCGATATCGAACGGGTCGGAGACCTGGCGGTCGACATTGCGAAAATCGCGCTCAAGATCGACAAAGAGTTGGGAGAAACGGGTTTTATCGACTTGCCAAAAATGGGGAGCATCGCCCGATCCATGTTTCGGGACGCGCTGGAATCCTATGTCCGCCACGACCTTGCCATCGTGGAGCAAGTGATCGCAAAGGACGACGAGGCAGACCAACTCTACCGCGAGCTTAGGGACCAGATCCATGAACACATGCGGAACCACCCAGACGATGTCGTCAGCGCTAGTTGGCTCATGCTCGCCATCCACCACTTGGAGCGCATTGCCGATCATGCCGTCAACATTGCCGAGCGCGTGGAGTTCATGGTCACCGGGTCCACCGCGCATTTGACAGGCGGTCGAAGAAGCCAAGACTGATGTGACGCGCTAGCTTCGCGTCTTCAGGCCATCGTAACTGGCTGGCGCGGTACTCACCTTCCAGAATGCCTCCATATTGCCCTTGGCCCGCCAGTTCGTGCCGAAATACATCGCATAAACGACGAACCATGCCAAGCAGCGCAGCAATCCGCCCAACCGGTCCAAAAGCCAGCACCAGGAAGCCTTAACGGGCCCATGGTGGATTCTGAAATAGAGCTCCTTACCGGAGTTGTACATGGCTATTGCCTTCCAACGATGGGCCTTGCTGCTCGTACCAAGCTCGTGAAAAAACTGCGCTTCGGGCACATAGAGGATATCGCCCCGGCGAAGGAGCCTTGCGCAAAGGTCCGTATCTTCGCAATAGAGAAAGAACCGCTCGTCGAACAACTCCCCCCTCCGCATCATCAGGCACGCGCCCATGACCTGATGAGCTGGCTTAGGGGCTTTCTCTCCGCAAGCCAAGAGGCGCGCGCTTATCCAATAAGGGCTGAAAACTCGGGACCGCCTAAACAATTTCTCGAGCCACAACTGCTCGCAAAAAAACCGCCCACAAGGTCAGCTCGTTTGCGCAGGATTCCTGAAGCGAACCGTCTAGGTTCAAGAGCATTCCGCCTGCCGCAGCAACACCTTCATCGGCAAATACCGATGCCAAAATCGAAACACTGCCCCGAGTCGCATAAGCGTCGCTGTTCAGGAGGAGAACCAATGGCCGCGTTGCGGCTTGGATTCCCTGGTTGTTCGCGGCCCCGAAACCGCGGTTCGCTGAGTTTTGAATCAGCCGGGCATGTGAAAACTCCTGGAGCATCTCTACGGAGCCGTCGGTCGAGCCGTTATCCACCACAATTACTTCGACGGCTTCATCCAGGCTCAAGAGACATCGCCGCAACGCGTTCTTGGTATTGAAGTTAACTATGACGACGCTGACGTCTCCCGCCGGGCCCATGGTAGCCATGCTACAATATTTTCTCCATGGCCAACGAGACGGTTCTAACTCCCCAAGGGTATGAGAAGCTTAAGAGAGAAGTTGAAGAACTAAAAGGTCCGGTACGAGCGCAAATCGCGGAGGCTATTCGCGAAGCAAAGTCGCACGGTGATCTCCGGGAAAATGCCGCCTACCATGAGGCGAAGCTGAATCAACGGCGGCTCGATGAAAGGCTTGCGGGGCTCGAAAAGACCTTGCAGCTCGCCAAAATTGTCGATACGTCCCAAGCTGGCAACGAGAGCGCGCACCTGGGCTCTCAAGTAACCCTGTTGGATTTAGACTTTGACGAAGAGATAACTATCACGATCGTCAGCTCATACGAAGCCGATCCCGCTAGGGACCTGATTTCGATCAGCTCGCCTCTGGGCGCCGGTGTCATGGATAAAGCGGTGGGCGAAGAAATCGAGGTCGCGGCACCCGGCGGGACCCAGAGGTATCGGGTTAAAGCCATCTCATAGCAGTTCTGAATCGCGGTAACCGCGAACTTAGAATTCGCCCCACCGAGCGAACCGACGCCAAAGAATGTTGAATTTGGCTTCGATAAGCGAAACTCCTTAAGAATGTCTCTATACTGAGGTTAGGTGCAAAGCGTGGATAAAGACATCAAGAAACCGCGGAGTCTAGTGCGATTCATTGGAAAGGCAGTGCTCTTTGTCGCTCTCTTTGGGGCCCTGTCAATGGCAACGGTCTATATCGTGTTTTGGTTGATGGATCGATCAGAGACGATCGCTGCACGAAAGGACGGAATCGCTATGGACCCGGTCGATCTCAACCGGGGCGTAGTCGCTCCGCAAGACAACGCGGCGCCACTATACCGCGATGCGATAAATCGCTTATCCGAAGTCGATGCCAAAGGATTCTCCGAAGGAAAGGCGTTAGCATTTCGAGTGAGCCGTCGCCCCGATCCCAAAGGGATTGAACGAGAGAAAGCGTTGCTGCTGCCATACCAGCCTGCCCTCGCCATCGTCGAACTGGCGTCCACGAAACCCCGATGCGAATTTAACAGGGACCTATCCCAAGGCAACAAGTTCTCAACTCCCGAGTATGATCCCCTCAAGCATCTAACCAAATTTGAATGCATTGTCGCCGAGATGGCGGCCGCAAATGGGAACGATGATCAGGCAGTTCATCATTTGCAAGTGGCCGCCCGGCTTGCTTCGGATATTGGTTCCGATCCAACGTTTGAGGCCGAGCAAGCCTCTATCTCGGCGCAGGGCATGGTGCAGCGTTCTCTCGTGGGCCTTATCAATCGCGGCGCTCGCAACTCGGCATTTCTTGATGGGATTCAGCGCTTCTTGGACTCGCTTCCAGCACAGAAGAACCTCCGATTCTACGCTGAGGGCGACTTGGTCTTGAACCGCGTTATCATTCACCAGTTGCCATCTTTGAGTCTTCCGGAAGTTCGCGAGTTGATGGCGAGCACGGGAGACGACCCGGAGAAGGAAAAAGTCGCGAAGCTTATTCGCTCGCGAATACTGAACCCGCTCTTCGATGCGGACTTTGTCAGTCTGTACAGAACATTCATCAAAGCGCTCCCGATCGATGACTCGAATTGGCCCGCGATACGCTTGGCCGGGATTAGGGCCGATGTGACTTCCAGCAACTCGACCATCGCAAGCCTGTACACAACGATGTTTGCCCGACAATTGCTGGCGCTTTCCAGTTCCGCAGTTAAGTCTCTTACAAGAAGACGTTTGACAAATGTCGCCGTTAGAATATTGCAACTACAGACGGCCTCGGGAGCGCTACCGGAGGCGATGCCGGACTACGGCCTGCTCAGCATCGACCCCTTCACCGGAAAGCGTTTCCAATATCAGAAGCTGGCCACGGGTTTTAGGGTGTTCAGCGTTGGGCCGGACGGAAAATCCAACGGAATCAGTAACAGCCAAGATCTGGTACTTAACGTTACGGCCGCACATGCGAGTTAGGGTTTAGGCCATCAAACGCCAACTTCACTCCTTACCTATTGTTGATTATTCATCAACATTCGATATCGGTGGGCCGAAGGGCTCAAATGTGTCTTCGCCAAGATCACCGATAAGCCACCATAGACTAGAGGTTTCATGAAGAGAGTTGCTTTGATCTCAGCTGTCCTGCTTGTTTTCCTTTGTGGTGTTTTGGGCCTGGCTTATCGAATGAAGGGCGGCCCCTCAGCCTTCGCAGCCCAAATGGGGCAAACGGCTCGAGTCACCCGTGGCGATCTTGTCATAAAGGTCGTGGAAACCGGGACTATAGACGCAGTCAAATCGGTTGAACTTAAAAGCCTGGTTAACGGTCGATTAGCCAAGCTTTTGGTCGACGAGGGTGATCATGTTTCAAAGGGACAGCTTGTCGCTTTGATCGACCCCCGAGAGACACAGCTCAAAGTTAAGGAGGACACGGCGAATCTGAAAGGGGCCGAAAGTGCGGCCGACAAGGCAAAAATAGGTCTGGATCAGCGCCGAATCACCGCCACGAGAGATTATGAGGAGGCGCAACTCAAGCTCGATCAGTTGAGGGACCAGTTAAAGGCTCAACCAACCTTGACGAGCGCCGCCATTAGCCTAGCCCAGGCAGACCTAAACTCTGCAACTCAGGAAAGGAACCGCTTGAAACAGAGCATTTTGCCGACTGAGGAAATTACTTCGGAAAGCGCAAAGCGCGAGGCGCAAGCCAATTACGCGAACGCGGAAAGCCATTATAACCGTCAAGCTGAG
>Ga0207038_10116_pt2 | contig 12326 bp, 11 predicted proteins | sample Alteio_BWMinCont_76_FD_153285 | JGI IMG/M metagenome (GOLD analysis project Ga0207038, IMG submission 153285) | Enriched cells from forest soil in Barre Woods Harvard Forest LTER site, Petersham, Massachusetts, United States -... | ecosystem: Environmental > Terrestrial > Soil > Temperate forest >...
CCCGATCGATGCGGTAAGCGAGCAAGAGCTCGAACAGCTTCTGGCGGTGACTCCCGAACCCGAGTCGGGCTCTCAACCGCCGCAACCTGCCGCCGGGGCTCCGGAGCCTCGCGAGATCAAAGCAACCAATGGTGTCTCGGAGGAAAAGCCTGCCAAGCGAGCAAGATCGGCGCCTCACGTGAGCGTGGAGGATTTTGGCGGCATTGCAAGGGCCAGGAAGCCGGAAGCTTCGGCCAGCCATGCCCGGCGCGCGAAAATCGATACCACCGGAATCGATTCGTAGGGTTTGTCGGGCCACAATAGCCAACCTACTTTGAAGCGACTCTGTCGAAAGGCACCGGTATCCCGCGAGCGTTCGTGAGAATGAACTCGTTGTCATTTTTCCATTCCATATGGCCGCTTTCGGTCAACCCTCGCAGCCGCTCCATTAGGACCAGCACCATCGGATTTGGGACGCCCGAATTCAACTGAGTTTGATCCAGGGTAATCGTCATATCCTGGTTGTGAAGGGCGTAATGCCCCGTCACAGACGCCTGTATTCCATTAAGATCTCCCATTCCCGACAGAGTCCCATCGGGTTTGAGATCCAGGACAGCGCTGGCGGGTCCGATTTGAGAACTCCAACTTCCGATAAGGCTATGCTGCTCCATACACGATACGGCGGTGAGCGGGAGAATGATAAGGCACATGATGCGCCACTTCATTCCATTGAGTCTGACACAGTTTTGGGAGCCGTCGTCACGTAATATAATGTACGCAAATGCGGTCCAAAACCTCCTTTGCGCTCGACATTATGGAGCGCCTAGAGGCAGTAAACGGAATAGCCGAGATCAGCCATCAGTTCGATCCGATGGAGGAGTTGGTGAGCTGTATTCTCAGCCAGCATACGAGCGACGCAAATAGCTTTCCCGCATTCGACAAATTGCGCGAACATTACGATGACTGGCAGGCCGTTGTCGACGGTGGGGAGGGGGAACTGGCAAAAGTTGTCCGATCGGCGGGGCTTGCGAATCAGAAATCGAAGAGCATCATCAAGTGTCTCAAAAAGATCAAGGAAAGGACCGGGCGGTACAGCATAGATTTTTTGCGTGAGATGCCGCTTGCCGAAGCGAGAAAATGGCTCACCGATTTGCCCGGAATCGGGCCGAAGACGGCATCGATCGTGCTTTGTTTCAGGTTCGGAATGGACGCGATTCCCGTTGACACCCATGTCTATCGGGTTGCCTGGCGGATCGGGTTTATCAAGGAAGGGATTGGCGAAACCAAGGCCCACGATGCCCTAGAGAAGATTGTTCCGAAAGGACATGCCTTTCGGTTCCACACTGATCTGATCGAGCACGGCCGCTCGATATGCAAAGCCCCTTTGCCCAGGTGCGAGCACTGCTTTGTTTCAGAGTTTTGCCGTTGGTACAAGAAGGGAGGGCCGGAAAAGAGGAGGGAAGAGTTGATGAGGGCAAGGAAGAAACGTGCATAATCCCGGCTGATAGAACCCGACGTTAGGCCGGTAGAGTGCATTAAAACAGCGTGACCGTATTCCGAGATGTAGAACTTGCAGAAAAGACCAAGGAACGGCTCCAACGGCTGACCAATTTGGAGTTGGAAGGCTTTTGGGGAAGCGCGTTTTCCAGGTGTCCGGATCCGGACCGTGCCCTCATTAACCTGGAAAGATGGCTGAAGGCGACTTCGAATCCAGGCACACAATTGTCCCACCTTTCCGAATCGCCCCGATTGGCGCAGGTGCTGATCGACCTTTTGGGAGCAAGCCAGTCGGTCGCCGATGGGCTTATCCAGAACCCGGAACTCGCAAGTCTGATCACCGATCCCTCCGAAATGGCCCGGGTACCAAAAAGGAAGGAGATCCTCGATGAGGGCCGCGCACTTTTGACTGCCGCCAGCTCCTATCTGCACAAACTCGACCGGCTAAGGTTTCTAAAGCAGCGATGGAGGCTCCCAATCGTCGTGAACGACCTAGCTGGTTCGTGGCTGCCGGTGGTTGTTTGGAGAGCTATCTCTGACCTTGCGGACGCCATTTTGGAACTCTGCCTGGAAACCGTTTGGCAAGAGTATGCGGCGCAAAAGGGTCTTAGCGATACCTGCCCGGTTATGGTGGTGGCCTTTGGGAAGCTTGGCGGACATGAGCTGAACTATAGCTCAGACGTCGATCTTGTTTACGTGCTGGAGGATGGGGTGGACGAGCGGCTGGAACCGCACGCAGCGCGTTTTTGCGAGATGCTTAGCCGGGCGCTCGCCGACAGCATGGGGCGAGGATCGCTATACCGGGTCGACTTAAGGTTGCGACCGTTCGGGGGGGCAGGCCCTGTCGCCCCCACCATGCGCGCCGTAGAAACCTACTATAGTTCTCATGCCGATCTTTGGGAGGCTCAGGCTCTGCTCCGTTCACGGCCGATTTGTGGGGGCGAGGGAGATATCAACAAAGCGACCGAAAAGGGAAGGGCGAAGAAGGGACTATCTCTTTGGCAACGATGGGCTGCTCTTGTCAAGCAAAATTGTTATAAGAAAATCCTGAGCGACTTCACCCTTTCCACAATCTTGGAGACGAGGGAGCGGATTGAGCAATGCGCCGACGAGCAAGATCTCAAACGAGGTCCGGGGGGAATTCGGGATGTTGAGTTCCTAACCCAGGTCTTGCAGATGACCCACGGACATTCGGTTCCGAAAGTTCGGGTCGGGCCTACTGTGGAGGCGCTGCGCGCCCTGTCCCAAGCCTGCATTCTTGATTCGGAAAGTGCAATTTCTCTTGAACATGGCTATATATTTCTCCGGCAAGTGGAACACCGCTGTCAGCTTGTCGATGACCAGCAAACTCACTCCATCCCGCAAACGGCGGAGGGGAAGAGTCATCTTGCTAAGCTGATGGGTTTTGACGACTGGGAAATCTTAGAGTCGGAGCTGTCATTCCAGCGGAGAAGGAATCGCGCTATTTATAGATCGGTGTTGACCGGCACAGACAAAGATCTCTCAGTAAAAGACCTGGTTCTCGAGAAGGTTCCATCCTCCGTCAGGCCGCTCATCGCCGCGTGGTTCGACGGGCTGCCTGAGAGTGCGGAATTCTATCGGAGCCTGATCGAAAACGAGAGCAGCCTGCATCGCATTATCGACCTGGTCAGCGCGGCACCAGTCCTGTTGCCGCAATTGGCGGCCAATTTGGCCGTTAGCGAAGCCGTGATCAGCGGCGAAATCGAAGAGCCAGAGTTGATCCGGCTACCAACCTATAGGGGAACCGCTCCTCACGAGTTCGCTTCGGCTGTCGCAAGCAAATGGCTTCGTGCGGTTGTTGGCTGGACGTTCGAATCAGATCGCAACCTGGGCCCCGCGCTTTGCGAGCTATACGACGAAATATTAAAGGGCTTGGCTAATGAGATGGACACAACCTTCGATATTATCGCTTTGGGCAGCTATGGAATCTTGGATGTGGGCGTGGAATCCGATTTGGACGTCCTGCTGCTTGCGATCGACGAGGTTTCCCACTCTCGGGCGGAAGCGCAGGCGCAGGAGTTCCTCGCTGTGCTTAACGGCTTAAAGCGCTTTGGATGGAAGAAGGAGATCGACTTGCGGCTACGGCCGGATGGACGTAAGGGTCTCCTGGTTCGCAGCCACAGCGGTCTCAAGACCTATGAGTTGGAAAGAATGGAGATGTGGGAGCGTTTCGCCTTGGGAAACGCCCGGCTGCTCTGGGGCAGCCAAGAATCGTTGAACGTTGCGATTAAAGCGGCGTACGCCCTCCCGCTCACTCCCGAGCGGCTACAAGAACTGGTGACGATGAAGAAGCGGATTGAAACGGAGCGCGTTCAGCCTCAATACTGGAAAAGAGATGTAAAGCTCGGCTACGGCGGTCTCAGTGATATTGATTGGTTCGTTCACCTGTACGAGATGCGCTATCCGACCACTTTGGAGGTGGGCCGCCACATCACTGCGGGAGACCGGCTGAAGAGAATGGCGAGCGCGGGACTTATCAACGCTATCGAGCACGAGCAAACGGTCAAGGCACGGGCACATCTTCTGAAAACACGCAACTTTCTGGCCTTGCTCGGATTTACCCCCGATGTGCTGCCCGAGAACCCGGATAAACTCGAACGGCTTGCCCAGGTCTCTGGCCATGCTTCGGGATACGAGTTCCAACGCGAGCATGAGTCTATCATTGAGAGCGTGCGGACGATCTACGTCGAGGGCCTGGAGCGTCTTGGAGTTTAAAACCCCTTGATCCCGCTGTTGCTCGTAGCCGCTTACGTCGTGGGTTCCATCCCGTTCGGATACCTAATTGCGCGTGCCAACGGGGTCGATATTCTCAAGGCGGGCAGCGGCAACATCGGCGCCACGAACGTTTATCGAGTTTTAGGTTCCACAAGGCAAGGCAAGTGGCTCGGGCTCGGCGTTTTCCTGCTGGATGTACTCAAAGGGTTCTTACCTGCGGCGACGGGCTACTATCTTCTCGGGCATTCGCAACTGTGGGCGTTTCTTATCGGTATGGGCGCCGTTGCGGGACATTGCTTATCGCCATTTCTTGGATTCAAAGGAGGTAAGGGCGTCGCTACAGGACTTGGGGTAGTGTTCGGATCTTGTCCCCTCGTAGCGGCCAGCGCGTTTGGCATATTCCTCATTTCCATGGCCTTGACTCGGTTTGTGAGCCTTTCCTCGCTGATCGCAGCCATTGCCTTGGTGCCATTGGGCTTTGCCTTCCAAGTGCACTACGTGCTGATTTGGGCTTTTGCCGCGCTCGCGCTTTTTGTATTCTACCGACACCGTCCGAACATCAAGCGCCTCTTGAGCGGTGACGAGCCCAAGTTCGTGTTCAAGTCCGACAACACTTGAAGTACTATGCAGCTAACCACAGGGCTCATTTCGGGATGTCTTATCTGGATTCCGATCTCGATTGGGACAATATCCCTCATCGGTTGGATGATCCAGGGAGAAGTCGATGTCCTGGCAGGTCTTTTTGGGATAGCCCTGGCCCTCGTTATCGGCGGCCTCGCACTGGTCTCCAAAGACCAACAGATGGCCCCATTTCTGTTCGCTGCTTCTGTCTCGATACTCGTTTTGTTTCCCGTCGCACGCGCCCAGCACGAAAAGCGCGAGACCGCAAAGATCGACCTGGAACTTCTGGAAAAAGCGTATGGGGCCCTCGGTGAAAACCCTCAAAATGTATTTTTCAGGGTCAAGATTGCCAAGATTCTTTATGATCGGGGCATACGCGACCAGGCCGTTAGCTTGGCGGAGAACGCATTGCGGGGAGCCCCGAAGGACGTTTTTGAAGCAGAACTCCGAATGTTGCGTACATGGAAGCGGGCGCCCATGGCGCAGCCACCGCCCAATATCACGTGCGTGGCGTGCGGTGCGCGGAACAAACCCGGGGAACCGTTCTGCTATCGATGTGGAGCGCCCGTCCTGCTCCATTACGCGAAGGGGCATTGGGTTCATCCGACCCTTTTTCGTCGGATCCTATTGATATGGATCGCGGCGGCCGTTCCTATCCTCGGGATTCCTCTCGCCGGAATAAACCTTTCTCCGAATGAAAGCCCCATCCTGGTCGTCTTGCTTTTAGGCTTCTCGGCGTTTATGTGCTGGTTTGCGCTGAGGAAGCCTCCAGGGAGTCTCGCATGAAGCTCGATAGATATGTGATTCGGGAACTGATTGTGCCGTTTCTCATTGGAACGTTGGCCGTCGTGCTCATGTTCGAGGCAAATCTGCTGATCGCTCTGTTTAAGAATCTTTCGCTTTCCGGCATCCCTTTCAGCGGCATCTTGAAGCTGCTTCTCTATAAGACGCCCTTCTTTATGAACATGACCTTGCCGGTTGGAATTGCTTTGGCCACGTCGCTTGCCATGGCAAGGTTTACCCGCGAGTCCGAACTGACGGCGATGAGGGCGGCAGGCGCTTCCATTCTCAGAGTGATGCTGCCGATCTCGCTCTTCGGGATTGCCGTTGGAGTAGGCAACTTTTATCTTGCCGAGGACCTTATGCCAAGAGCCGAGAAGGCAGCAACCAAACTCCAAAACGAACTCACACTCTTGGGCGGCGCACCAGACTTTAAGGCGAATGTCCACGTGACGCTGGGCGATTATTCCGTGGACATCAAAACCCTTTCTCGGCGGTCGGACGGATCTCTCCAACTCGACGATGTTGTCCTTATCCAGCGTCCGCGAACATACGAGGTGGGCGTTTACCTGGCCAAAACTGGTTTGTACGATAAAGGGGTGTGGACCTTCAAAAACGCCAATGCCTGGTACTTCAAAGACGACAGTCTATACCAGTTCCAATCCAAGGAGATGACGATCTTTCAACGGATCAACATCAACGATATCTACAGCCAATCCCAACCAACCGAGATGTCGATAGGGGAGCTTAGTGCTGCGATCCAAAGTGGCAAACAGCAAAAGAATGACACGACCATGCTGCAGGTCACCTACCACACGAGGTTCAGCGTGCCCGCCGCTTGCTATGTGTTTGCGATCGCGGGCCCCGTGTTCGCCATTTGGCTTGGGAGGGGGGGAGGATTCATGGGTGTTTTGCTCTCGATCCTCATGGTGATGCTTTGGTACAACGTCTTCATTATTTCAACGGAAATCTTTGGAAGAAACGGCTGGCTTAACCCTCTGCTCGCGGCTTGGATGCCCAACATCCTCTTCTTTGTGCTGGCCGTATTCGGTCTCCGGAGATTGGAGTGAGAGTCGGGCGGCCCCTGAAGGGTTGCTGCACAATTGCGCTCATTTCGGGGGCTGTTTCAGCCGTCGCCCAGGTGAACCTGGGCGGCCCAGTCGGTATCATGGCCGAGGCGCTGAGAAAACAAGGCGTTACCGGTGTGCCGTCCCAAAACCCAAAAGAGCCGAGTGGATTTCCGCCTTTGCCTAGCAGCGATACCGATCTGCCCCCGCCGCGAGAATACGGCCCGGAAGAAAAGCAGCTTCAAATTATCGAGGTGGGAGAACTGACCGAAACAGGGACCCACATCCATATTGAAGGCGGTGTTCACGTGCGCTACAAGGGGTACGACATCACGAGCGACACGCTTGACGGCGACAAGCAAACGGAGATGTTTTCGGCGAGTGGCAACGTGCGCCTGGTGGGCGTGGACTCCGAAATCAAGGCAGACACCATCACCGTCGATTTTCGACGCAAGACGTTCAGGTCGGAGAAAACCCACGTAGATCTTAAGCCGAGCTTCTTCCCAAACGGCAGCCTCTTGGACGACGTGTATCTCCGGGCCCGAGATGCCTACGGCGGCCAAAAGGAGATGTGGGGCGATTTCACGAGCTTTACGACCTGCAATTTGCCCGATCCGCACTTCGAGTTGATTGCCAAGGCAACAGATATCCGGCCCGGGAAACGCATCATCTTGCGGGATGTTTCGCTTTGGATCCTGCATAAGCACATCCTAACGATTCCCTACTTATCCATCCCTCTCGACAACCGACAGAACCATATCATGCCGCAGGTGGGCCAGGACCCCGTAGCGGGCTATTACATTAAGGTTTTGATACCGATCGCCTTGCACGGAAATAACGACACGCTCCTGGCCCATTTGGACGAATTCTCAAAGTTGGGCACCGGGATCGGCGCAGACTATACCTATCAAAACCGGACGATGAGCGGGACGGCGTCTGTTTACGGTATCGTCGGGCACTGGAGCGAGCAGGATCTCACCATCCACCATGACGAGCATTTCGGCAAGAGCGACCTTACAATCGACGCCCAGTATGCGAACAACGATTGGCAGTCCTCACCTGGGTCCCGGCTCCTAAATCTTCGCTCGCAATTCACCTTGCCTCAAGCCAACGGCTCTTTCGACCAAGTGAGCTACAGCCAGAGCACTAACAACGGTTTGGGCTTCAGCTCGCTGCAGGACTCGCTGACGTTTAACGATTCGCGCGTTTGGAATCAATGGACTCGCTCGACGCTGAGCCTTGCCTATACCAGCAGTTCCAGCAGTTCCGGCGGTTTCAACGGAGCGAACGGCTACGACAGCAAAATGCTCGACGTCCAGTTCGATGCCACCAGCGATCTTAAGAAGGCTACCGCCGAGTTTCAATACATGCGCAACATCCCCGTCGGATCGAGCGCGGCCGGGTTCTTCGGCACCGAGAACCAGACGCCCGTGTTTACGTTGAAGACCGACTCTACGAAGATTCTCAGCAGCAAGCTCGCGGCTGAGCTGCCTTTTCAAACCGATTTTTCATTTGGTCAGTTTGGCGCGCCCGCCTTTATAGGGCAGGGAATCAACGAAGTTTGGCGAACAAATTTCGACTTTAGTTTTTCGCGCCCGGACCACCCGGACCGCCGCTTCGATTACACCATCGACACACGATTTCAGCAAGGCCTGTACAGCGATAACACGGCCCAATACGTGAATGGGTTGAATTTGGGGTCCAGGTACACCCTTGGCCGCGACACAGCGTTTAATATTAGGTGGGGCTATTTGGCCCAGCATGGCTTCACGCCTTTGGATCAGGACCGAACTGGTGACTCGAACCTAGTTACAACCGACCTAAGTTTCCGCCCCCTCAAGCCTTTGCTGTTGGCGGCCCAGACGGGCTACGATTTTAACGCCTATCGCCAAAGCATCGACGGTTGGCAGAGCGTGGGCGTGCGGGCCGAATGGACGCCCTTTAGCAACTTGCGCCTGCGAAGCCTGGCGACCTACGACACAAATCAGAAAGCATGGAGCAGCATCCAGACGGATTTCGCCTTCAAACCGGGCGCCACATTTCTCAGCGCGGGATTTCGATACGACGGCATTCAGCACACGATTGGCGAGTGGGACCTCTTTATCGACGGACTCAAATGGGGCCGTCTTAAGACGAGTATGGTGCTCGATTACGACGGCTATGCCCATCAATTCACGGCAAGGCATTTTTCTTTCACGTATGATATGCACTGTGCCGAAGCGGTGTTGCAGGTCTTAAACAATCCCACCGGATTCAGGTCCGGGACATCGATCGCCTTCTTCATCCGGTTAAAGGCATTCCCATTCAACACACCATTCGGGGTAGGCACTCAGGGGCAGGCCGTTGGGGCAGGCTTCGGACGAACCACTTTCTAACTGCTTGCGCTTGTGTAATGGCGCAGCGCATAGTTCCAGAACCAGCGGGCGATGAAAATGCAGGCCACGCCCCAAATCAGGCCCGCCGCCAGCATCCTCGGATTGAAGCCTTGCACAAGCTGCCTGGAGGGGATCGTTGCTACAAACGCAAGGGGGATCATAAAGGTAAAGAATCTTTGGATCGAGAGACTGTAAATATCCATTGGATAGCGTGCTACTTGCATTACGGACTCTCCCAACACCCACAGGTTGTCTACCCGCACGAGCCAGATCCCGAGCGTCATCAAGATCAAATAGAACGAATAGAAGATCGCAAGAGAGGACAAGACCAGCACCACATAGGCGAGCCACTGCATCGCACCTGGGTGGAGGCCCGCCGTTTTGATTCCATACCAAACCATGACGAATCCGGCCGTCAGTGTGCCAAGCTGGTCGAAGTTGAACTTGCGGGTCGAGATCCAGAACTGAGTATCGATGGGTTTGGTTATGACGAAATCTAGTGTGCCCTGCCTCACCTGCTGCGGGATTTCTTGAAGAGACAGAAAGCATGCGCTGATCAGCGCGTTCATGAGAAAACAGCTTGCCGCCAGGATGAACGCATCGCCCCTCGACCATCCGGCCACCGACTTGGTGTTTCGGTAGATTACGAGCAGGATCATCACGAAGAAGAAGACCCAAACGCAGTTTTGGGCGATCTTCGCGAAGAAGTTGGCGCGAAACTCCAGCTCTCGAGCGAAAGAGCTGGTGAAGAAGGTTCGGTAGATGCGCCAGTAGCGGGACATGATTTGGACTTAGGAGTTAGGAGTTAGGAGTTAGGAGTTAGAAGATAGGATATTGTGGATTGCAACCTGTGGATTGAGATCCCGATATGATGTTGACCCCAGCGGATCGAGCGTTCTCTCGAAATGCCCTGACGCCTAAGTCCGTTTTTTTCGGATGGACCTGAGCCCCACAGTAGAAATCAGGTGAAGGGCCAGACCGACCGAGATCGCCTCCGCTCGGAAGACCCACGAGATGTCCCAAAACAGAGCCGCCACAACATATGACAATAATGGCCAGAAGAACAAACCCTTCGGGCCGCGGCCTGTTCTCAAGACGCGCAATCCTCCTAGGAACGACTGTGCGTCCATGAGAAAGCCGAACAATGCGAAGAACGATGCGGCCACCGTGTGAGCCAAGTGCCATTCCATGCAGAGAGTTTAGACCAAGCCAGGCCTAAGTCCTGAGTGTTGGGTTCTGAGTAGCGTGCCCCGGCGGAGCCGGGATTCAGGAGCAACCGCTGTGGGCGACAAAAACTGTCGCCCGCACCTAGTCCCATGAGTCAGAGGTTCATTGCATATTATTTCCCCCCTAAGAATGGGAGCTCTTAGTGACGACGGCTTCCCTGACGTAGTTTGCATAGTCAGGGACCTAGGAACGAGAGGGGAAACCAAAGGGGTCGTTCCCGGAACCATTCCGAGCCTCAGCGAAGCGACACGATTTAATGACCTTCTCATGGATAAGGAACTTCTGACTTCAGAGGACTGGAGATTCAGTGCTTCCTCCGCTTCGCTTCGACCTTCGCTGAGCGCTCGCCGGCCCTTTCGGCCTCCGGAACGGAAAGTGTCCTAAGCGAACGGCTATGGGGGCCGCGCCTAGGTCTAAAATGGTGCAATGGCTCAGTTCTATGTCGGTCTTTCCGGATACTCCTACAAACCGTGGCAGGGTGAGGGTCGCTTCTACCCGCCCGAACTGAAGCAGAAGCAGTTTCTGAGCTACTATGCCGAGCGATACAACGCCGTGGAGATGGATGGCACATGGTATCGAATGCCTTCCGAGGCGGGGGTTAAAAGTTGGCTGGAAGGTTCGCCTGAGGGATTTCGATACACCTTCAAGGTTCATCGCAACGTGAGCCATGTTAGCCGGCTCAAACCCGAAAGCATTGGCAGCGTGAAGTTCATGCTCGAGCGCCTCGCTCCTTTGGAAAAGGCAGGAAAGATGGGCGCCCTGTATGTTCAGCTTCCGCCAAATTTCAAGCGAAACGACGTTCGCCTAAAGGAGTTCCTGGAGGGACTGCCTCCAGGCCACCCATATGGCATCGAGTTTCGCAACGAAAGCTGGTTCGTCCCGGAAGTCGAGGAAATGTTGAGAAACCACAAAGTGGCCTGGGTTGCGTGGGACACGGACGAGGTCGCTGGCCAGCGCAGAGATACCGGCCACTTTCTGTATGTGAGAATGCGCCGCGAATCCTATACGGACGAAAAGCTCAAGAGTTGGGCCGATTGGTTCCAAAGGGCGCTCGACCAGGGGAAGGATTGTTATGCATTCATCAAGCACGAAGATGAAGGTTCGCCGTGGATCGATGCGGATAGACTTCTGAAGCTGATGAGCTGAGGTCGGATACAAAAGGGCGAAGCACGATCGCCCAGTCTAAAATCCTTCAGAGTGTCATTCGCCAACGACCGCGTCGGCTTCGATTTCGACGAGCATCTTCGGAGAAACAAACCCGCTCACTCCGATCATCGATGTCGCGGGACGGATCGTCCCGAAGAACTCTCCGTGCGCTTTCGCCACCTGCTCCCATTCCTCTATACGGACAACGTAAATTCGAGTCCTTATCACGTCCCCTAGGTCAGCGCCGAGAGCCGCCAAAGCTCGTTGGATGTTCTTGAGGGCCTGAATCGTCTGCTCATAAACACTTGCCCCGACGACTTCGCCGCTTTCATCCGTCGCCGTGGTGCCCGAAACGCTGATAATGGGGCCGATTTTGACTGCGCGAGAATAACCCACAATGGGCTCCCAAGGCGTGCCAGTCGAATAAGATTGTCGGTTCATGTGATGTTGGATTGTGGATCGTGTATTGTGGACTATCTCCGATTGTGGATTGTGGATTGTGGATTAACTCCGCTAGCGCGGAATGCTGACAGTTGTGCGGCAGGTCGGCCGATTCTTCGGCGAAGCCGAAGCTGATCCACAATCCACAATCGGGCCGGCACCTCTAGCCTTCGCCCACCCCAAGATGCGCCTTTACCACTTCATCCGCGAGCTTTACAACCGTCGATTCAGGCGCAGACTTTAGCCTCGCCAACAACTCGTCCATCCCCTTTTCGTCAAGCGGGCCGTAGTATTGATCGCCCACTTGCAGCACCGGAGCCCGATCGCAAGCGTCCAGGCACTCGACCTCTTCAATCGTAAACATGCCATCTGGTGTGGTTTCCCCATTCTCGATGCCGAGCTTCTGTTTTAGGTAATCGTATAGGCGGTATGCGCCGCACACTTGGCAAGCGATGCA
>Ga0207038_10276_pt1 | contig 12239 bp, 8 predicted proteins | sample Alteio_BWMinCont_76_FD_153285 | JGI IMG/M metagenome (GOLD analysis project Ga0207038, IMG submission 153285) | Enriched cells from forest soil in Barre Woods Harvard Forest LTER site, Petersham, Massachusetts, United States -... | ecosystem: Environmental > Terrestrial > Soil > Temperate forest >...
GCAAGGCAGCGGATGCCGACCCCGAGCAAACTACTGCGCATGGCCTCACTCGCGGGCAATTTAACGATCACATTCCCGAGGTGCTTGACGCCTTCGAGCAATTGCTCCGCTCGCGCCCAGGCGGCACAAATGCGCAAGTCGCCAGTATTGACAAAAAAGCGGAGGAAGTGAAACATGGCCTGCACCGCTGGCAACAGGGCTACCGGTTGCAGGAGCTGATGCATGAGTGGGGACACCTCCAGCTCTGCCTGTTTGAGGAATTGGATGACTTCGCCACGGCCCATCCCGAGATTGATCGCGAAACACTGGTGGAAGCGAACCGGCAGATGATCTCCATGGTCAATGACGCCATCAGTGGAAGTGCCGCACAATACCAGCGGATGCAGCAGGCTGAAGCGGCAGGGCATCTGGAGGATCTCACCCTCGCACTCGCGAGCGTCAATGAGATCGAACGCCGACGCTCAACCCTCATCCACCAAGCCGTCCATGATCTCAAGAGTAACGTCTTCGGCGTCAGCATAGCCGCAGGGCTGCTGGGGGATACCGAAATTGCCGACACCAAACGGGTGGAATTCGCCAGCCTGCTCAAGCAAGGCGTCCATGAGGTCACCACGATGCTGGGCGAGTTGATGGAACTGGCACGGCTGGAAGCCGGTCAGGAAAGCCGGGAAATAACCACGTTCGACGCTGCCGCGCTAATTACGGAGCTCAGCAACGTCAGCCAGCCCTTTTCACGCGAACGAGGCCTCTTTTTGAAAGTGGCTGGTCCGGCCCCGTTTTCTGTCGAAGGTGACCCCGGTAAAGTGCGGCGTTTGCTGCAAAACTTATTGCAGAACGCGCTCAAATATACCGAGTCTGGCGGAGTCATCCTGAGTTGGGGGGTGGAGAAAGAGAATTGGTGGTTGATGGTCAAAGACACCGGGCCAGGATTGCTCTCTGGCCCCAGCGCGCCGATGTCTATCGGGCTCAAGGAAGCCACGGCGAGCGCGAGGGAGTCAGATGAGAAAACCGCCGCCGCCCAAGGTGAAAGCTCCCATGTGCTGGCTCCGGCCAGGAGCGAATCAACAGCGATGAGCCCTTCTCATCCCCAGCCCGGCGAGGGAATAGGCCTCTCGATTGTGAAACGCCTGTGTGAATTGCTCGATGCGAGTTTGGAAATGGCGAGTTCGGCTAAAACCGGTACGACCTTCCGGGTCGTATTCCCCCGCCATTATTGACCATCCCAGACGCACAAGCTTGCCAGTCAAAGCCCGCGAACATGGTCACCAAGAAGAGCATCTCTTTGTCTTTCAATTTAGATGGACGTCCCCTCAATGACCCCTGTCGTGATCGCATAGCGGGTAAGTCCGGCGATGTCATGGATCTTCAGCTTGCGCATGAGGGCGTGCCGGTGCTTCTCGACGGTTTTGATGCTGATGCTTAGTTCGGCCGCGACTAGTTTGTTGGTCGCGCCCTCGGCCACCAATTGCAGCACCTCTGCTTCGCGGGAAGTAAGGGCCGCGTGATTGGGCTTCTTTAATCCCGCCCCACCGCTTGGCGTGTTGGGGTTCTCGTGCAGGTGCCGGGCAATAACGTCGCTGAAAAATTTCCGTCCTTGGGCAACTTCGTAAATAGCATGAGTCAAAATTTCGGCAGACGACTCCTTGTCAACGTACCCAGCCACACCGGCCGCGATCATGCGCTCGACGTTATCCCGGCCGCTATGGGCGGAAAGTATGAGCACTTTGGCAGCGGGATTGTCCGCAAGGATTTGCCGCGTGGCCTCGAGCCCATTGAGGGTAGCCATGCCGATATCCATCAGAACGACATCGGGTTGCAGTGTCTGCGCCAACCGCACCGCTTCCCGGCCATTCTGTGCCTGGCCAGCAACCTTAAATCGGCAGTCATTGCCCAGGATGGCGCAAAGGCCTTGCCGGACAACCGCATGATCCTCGACGACCATTACATTGATTTGTTTCATGGGAATTATTGTTTGTTACGGTCGGATCGAGGTGACAGGTTACCAGCTCGCGAGACATTACCCGAGATAAAAAACCACCACCCGGTGTTCCCCCCGCACGGCAAGACCGGTTGTGAATATATGGTTTAAGGTGCTACCCGTGAGCCCTGCTTTGTAAAGCGGAAATGGGGTGAAGTGAACTGGACTGATAGGCACGATTTTCTTCGATTTAACACGATTTAGCACGAGAATTGTAAAAAATGGGAAGGAAAGGGAAGAGAGGGAGGGCAAAGGAGCGGAGGAGGGTGGAGAAAAATTAATCCATGAAACACCCGAATATTTTTTGCGCGAGAAAACGTGAAGGCCTAAACCGAAGGCATGGTAACACAATCGGTCGGGATGCGGGAGGAGTGGGTTGGCTGCGTTGGGTAGGTTGGATGGGTTGGAATGGTTGGGTCGGAGGTTCGGCGGGTCAGTCCTACTAACTATTTGGCCGGGGCGGGATTGCGGTAAATGATATTCCCGTCTTTATCTTTTGCCTCGGTCACATTCCCATTTTTATCCATTTTGTAGGTGGCTGGCACCGCCGGATTCATTCCTCCACCATCAACGGTCGCCCAAACAATTTTCCTCGCCGTTAAGTCAATCCAGAACCCGGCGTGATGTTTGGTAACTGGACTCGTCAATTCCAAATGCACGACATTGTCGGTTGCTTCGATCGCGTCAATTATCACACCCTTACCTGGGTTGTCCGCATTTATGCCTGCTAGAAAAAAAGACGGATCATTGACGGGATGCAAGCTCACTCCGCTCATTACCGTTTGCCTGGTAAAATTACTCAAGGCCTGGCCATCAAATTCTGCCTCAAACCGGGAAATCAATCCATCGAGGTTGCCACTGGAGCCGCTTGTTTCCAATAAACTTTTCGCCCAGATAAACCCTCCCCCAGGATCCAGCCTGCAATAGGTTAGTCCAGCATCGCTTGAGATATAGAATTCTTGTTGTATTCCGGTGCCACCCACAGTTAGGCAGTTCCGTTTGGTGTTTGGGTCGTAAACGGCTAATATCCAATTCATCCTGCCGTCTTCTTTGTACACCGCAGTTTTTGCGGGTATTTCGATGATTTTTGTCGGCGTCGCTGGCGGACTGGACTTGCCGGGTATGACGAGTTTAATCGTGGTGTCCTTCCACGGTTCAATCGGTTTAAGTTTCGTGGTTTTGAGGGCGGAAGGATGCTTAAGCGTCAATTGCAGGGTGGGCTGCTTTATGTCGTTGAAGGGGGTTTCGCCATCGGAATTTCCAGTTGTATCGGCCAGCAAATTGCTCCCACCATTATCCACAAGCGATGTTCCGACCGAATAAACCAGCCCGCGTGCTGGATTGTAATGCAGCGGTTGGTCGGTAAATGGGTCGAGCGGAACCGCGGAAATGTATTTTGGAACAAGGCGATCAAGGCTGGGCGGCAATGCTTTGTTTGCATCATAGTATTTTCGCAGTGCACAACCCGTTTCCAGGAGACGTTCCAAGGTTTCCGACTTATAGATCAGCGCCAGTGGATCCGTAGCCGGGGCCACAAGATTGGCCCAGAAGTAGCGACCCAGGGCGTTAGGCGTGAGTGAAAAACCAGAGGGCTTCTCCGGAAGTGGATCGGGGAGCAACGCCTTGATTTTTTTGATATCAATGTCGCGATAAGAGCCGTCCAGGGATTGGACGAGGGCGCGATAATATGGGGCGGCAAGTCGCCGGGTATTGTTTTCGCGCAAATTCAACCAGAGCCAGGGATTCTCAATTTTTCCTGCGGAATTGTTCTTCAAATTCTTCATATAGTCAAAGAGGCCGTCGAGCAACCGATAATCCGCGGAAAGGTAGAGTTTGCCCGATTCCTTCCAAGATATTGGCGGGGACAGGGATGCCGCCAGGGCCTCTCGCTCGTCAGCCGGAAGCGCTTGGTCATCCAAGAGGCGGAGGTAGATTTCACCGGCCATGTCCGCCACGGACGCATTTGTCAAAAACTGCATGGACATCGAATGACATTCCTCCATGCGCTTGGCCAGCAGGCGCAGGCGGACGGCGTCACGCACGGCCTCTGCATAATCGCCTCGCTCCTGCGCATTTTGAGCGGAAAGCGATAGGGCGCGCATTATTTTAATTTCAATCTGTAGTTCCGGCAGCATGGTCGCTGGCCCGACTTCCCCCTGATACGAAAAGTGAGGGAGAGCCAGGACGCGGTCTATTTCAGAGAATACCGGTTGCGCCTGGATTAAGAAATCACTGACCAGTGCGTCATTTTTTTGCTGTCCAAGAGCGATCAGGCCGGCTTCATCTGCGTTGAGCCCGTGCTGTTTGGCAAAGAGCACGAAATCAATTCTGTCCTGATCCAACTTGCGCAACTGGATGATGCCGTTTTGGTCATCGGGCACCACAATATCCTCCGTCATCAAATCGTCATCGCCCCGCGTTGATGCGTCATGCAGGTAAAAGTAGCCATAGCCTGCAGCCACCACGACAAAAGCCACCAGTAGGCAGATAATGGCGTGCAGCAAATGCTTGCGTGGAGGTGAAGGGGTGGGTGCGGCCATGTCCAAGCGTATCACAGCGAATAACCCCTAGGGAATTGTTTTTTAGGGGTGGTTTCGGTGTTGCCGGGGTTGGGAAACGAGATTAAGCGGGCCGGAAAATTCCGAATGATGAATTCTGAAACAGCGACGAACCATCTTCATGTGCTGGGGGCTAGCCATTGACGATGAGGAGCAACGCCGGAAATGGCTCAAGAACCATCCGGGCTGAAGCCGGCGAGGGGGGAGAAATCCGGATCCTTGGAATAGTTGGCCGGCTGGGGGAAGTGCGCGCGGTTGGCCTCGGGAATTTTTAGGGCTGATTCCATGTCGTTGAGCGTGTCCCACAGCACGCTTTTTTGCGCGTCCGGAATATTTTCGGGAATGGTGGGGTAACGCTTTTTCAAGTAGTCGTAGGCTTCGAACTGATGCTGCTTGTCCCCGAGGCCCCACAGGAGGCGGATGCCCTGGCGCATGGGGAAGTAAACTTCCTTGGTGGCTTCCGCTGCCAGGAGGTATTGCCGGGCGGCTTGTTCGAGGGCGCCGGGCACGTCGGAGAGGCGGTTTTGGTAAATGCGGGCTTTTTCCTGCAGGAGGTTGTAATTGTTCGGCAGGAATTGCAGGCCGCGATCCAGAAATTCCAAGCCATACTGGGCCTGGATATGGTTAATCTCCGTCTGCTTTTGGGCAAAGGCCTTGGCCTCCGCTTCGGTGGTGGGGCGCGGCACGTCATATTTGTACCACGCCGGAATGTCATAGGCGATGATGCCCGCGCCATCCGTCCAGAACATGACGATATTCGGGTCGAGGGTGGTGGCGAGGTTGAGCATGGCCTCGGTGTTGGGCTGGTCGCGCTGTTCCCAATAAGTGTATTCGCGCAGGAAGGCGAAATCGGCCAGGATGTTGCGGAAGCCGCCCAAGACGCCCAGCAGTGTGCCCTGGCCCAGGCTGTCGCCCAAATTCTGAAAATTTAATTCCGGCTGGTTGCGGCGGGTGATGGTCCACGCCCGGCTTTGCAGGGGCCCGAGGATAATTCCGGTGACCAGCAAGGTCGCGATGATGGTGACCGCCGCACGGCCTTGGCGCCACCACCAGGAATTGCGGTCAATGGTCATGGTCGGGGCGCGTTAAATTTCGCGGCTGCGGAAGCTGCTGACGGCGAGGGTGGCGAAAACGACGACGTAGAGCGCCCCATAGCCGACGGCGGCGAGAATGGCGGAATGCGGCACGGCGACTTTGGCGGGAAACACCAGAAATTCGCCGACGGCGAACAATTGGAAGTTCGGGAAAAATTTGCTCAGCAGCCAGACCAGACCGCGGAGGGCCGGAAAGGAAATTTTCTGCCAACTGTCGTACGCGATATATTGCAACTGGCAAATCAGGAAGATGAAAAACGAGACGACGACGGTGTAGAGGTTGGTGTTGGAGAAACTGGCGACGAGCATGGTAATGGCCGCCAGCACGTCAAATTTCAGCCATTGCAGCAGGGCGTCCACGGCGAGGCCGACGAAGCGCACGCGTTGGGCGTCGGGATATTCATTGAGCCAGTTGCCCTTGATAAAGGCGTCATGATAAATGGCAATCAACTGCTGTTCCCGGTGCCAAAGCAAGAAGCCGAGCAGGGTGGTGAGCACGCCCACAAAGACCAGCATCAGCAACGCCACGCCCAGCAACTTGCCGGCGATGAACGACCAGCGCCGCACCGGTTTGGCCAGCATGGTCAGCGCGGTGCGGTTTTCGATTTCACTGAAAAACAATTGCGCGGTGGCCACCACGGACAGGATGGAGCCGAAAAACACGATGCCGCCGAGGCCGAAGTCGGCAATGAAGCGCAGTTCCTGGGACTGGTCCCGGAAGTCGAGCTGCCGAAAATAGCCCGCGCTGGCGATGAGGGCCAGGGCCAGCAGGATGAGAAAATTGAAAAAGCGCTGACGGACGGCTTCGAGAAAAGTCAGCCGCGCGATTTGCCAAACCTGGCGAAAAGAGGCGATCATGACGGGTCTTTCGGTTTGCCGGCAGTCGGGCCAATTTTTTCCAGGAAGAGACGGTCCAGCGCCACGCGGGCTTCGTCAATATGACGCAACTTCGCGCCATGTCGGGCGAGGACAGCTTCGATTTCTTCTCGTGCTGCGATAGGAAAATTTTCCACCACCAGGTTGCTCTGGCCCTGGCGCCGCAGTAAATCAGTGACGGAGCCCGAGGCCACGAGATGGCCTTGGTTTAAGATGGCGAGGTCGTCGCACACGCCTTCGACTTGCGCAAGCAAGTGTGAGCAAAGCAGCACGGTTTTTCCGCGGCGTTTCAATTCGATAATCAATTCGCTGATGGCTTCCGAGCCGATGGGGTCCACGCCGGCAGTGGGTTCGTCGAGGATGACCAGGCGTGGGTCGTGGACGATGGCTTGCGCGAGGCCGATGCGTTGCAGCATCCCTTTGGAATAGGTGCCCACGCGGCGGTCGGCGGCAGCGGTCAGGCCAACGAGGTCAATGACATCTGCGACGCGTTTGGGGCGTTCCGCGCGCGGCACGCTGCAAATGCTGGCGTAATAATCCACCAATTCGCGGCCAGTGAGAAAGCGGTAAAAATAGGGAGATTCCGGCAGATAGCCGACGAGGCGGCGGGCCTCGACAGAATTACTGCGCAGGCCGAAAATTTCGCACTGGCCCAGGGTTGGTTCCAACAGTCCCAAAATGACCTTCATCGTCGTGCTTTTGCCCGAGCCATTGGGCCCCAGCAGGCCGAAGACATGGTTGTCCGCGACTTCGAAGGACAGGTTGTCCACCGCCCGCAGCCGGATGCCGCGCAGGCCCAGGCGGAAGTCCTTGGTCAGATTGGTGATGCGGATAGCAGGGACAGCCATAAAATTATCTCACCCAATATGAAAATCGCGGAAGTGGGCGGGGCCGGGGATAATTTCTTCGCTGGTTTCCTTGATGAAATGTCCCATCTGCGACTTGATTTCGCGAATAAAATCCCGCACTTCGGCTTCCTTGCCTTCGGCGATGAGGTGAACGCGGCCATCGGGCAGGTTGCGCACTTCGCCGGTAACTTCGTAGCCCGTGGCGATTTGCCGGGTCAGGTAGCGGAAGCCCACGCCCTGCACGCGGCCGGTGAAATGTGCCTCCAAGCGAAAAGGGGTGCTGGCCATGGTGGGTAAGAATACAGCGAATCGGCATTGTGGGCCATTCGCACGCCACCGGACAACTCTTTTTGTGGGATACATCGGGCGAGTACTTTGCTGGCAATGGGTTAGAGGCGGCCAAGTGAGCGGGTGTCTAAGGGCAAAAAGAGGTCAACTTTGCCCAAAGAAGAGGGTCGTTAACTTCTTTTTAATGGAAAGGGTGGGGCTCTTCATTAGGCGAAAGGGGTGGGCCGGGGTAGAATGACCCAAGTTCAAGAACCAATCACCGGCTACACGCTGGTCTTTATCACAAACTGAATCGCTTTTCGCCACAATGAATACCAACGCTGTTATTGAAACCGTGCTTTTCTTCGGACTGGGCATCGCGCTGACCCCGGTGCTGGGTCGCTACATGTACAAGGTGTTCACCGGGGAAAAGACTTTGCTCACTCCCGTGGCTCTGCCGATCGAAAAGCTCTGCTACAAACTCAGCGGGGTGGATGCCAAAGAGGAGATGACTTGGCTGCGCTACCTGTGGGCCGTGGTCATTTGTGGTTTGGTGGGCGTGGTGGCGTTGATGGTAATCTTTATGACCCAGCAATGGGAGCCGCATTTCCTCAATCCCCAAGGCTTGCCCAATGTTTCCTGGAACATGGCGTTTAACGAAGCCTGGAGCTTTGTGTGTAATGCCGACTGGCAGGACTACTCGGGCGAATCCACTTACAGTTATTTCGCGCAGATTTGCGGCGTGATGGTGCACCAGTTCATCAGCGGCTCGACGGGCCTGGCCATCCTGGTGGCGTGCGGACGCGCGCTGAAACGCGCCTCGATCAAGAGCATTGGCAACTTCTGGGTGGATGTGACGCGCTGCCTCCTCTACGTCACGCTACCGTTGTCAGCGTTGTTCGGTATTTTCCTCGCCTGGCAGGGTGTGCCGCAGACTTTGGGTGATTATCCGACGGCGGCCTTGGTTGAGCCGTATAATAATCAAATTCCGAAGGTGGACGACAAGGGCAACCCGGTGACGACCAAGGTCGCAGTGACTGAATCGAAGCCCAAGCTCGACGCCACTGGCAAGGCCGTACTCGATGACAAAGGCCAGCCCGTGATGGTGGATGTGCCGAAGCTCGACGACAAAGGTCAGCCAGTGATGACTGACCAACCGGTGATGGTGGACAACCGCGTGGACACGCAGACCATTCCGATCGGCGCAGTGGCGTCATTTGAGTCCATCAAGCAGCTCTTCACCAACGGTGGCGGCTGGTACGGCGTAAACAGCGCCCATCCGTTTGAAAACCCGACGCCGCTTGCGGACTTTTTGGAATTGCTGGCGATCATCATCGTGCCGATGGCGCAGGTGTACATGTTCGGCCTGCTCGTCGCGAATACGAAACATGCGTGGTGCCTGTTTGCGGTGATGCTGGCGTTGTACCTGATGTCCTTTGGCATCGGTTGGTGGGCGGAATCGCAACCCAACCCCGTGCTCGGTGCGCAATACCGACCACTCATGGAAGGCAAGGAGGTGCGCAATGGCGTCGAAAACAGCGTGCTGTGGGCCGTCTCTTGCACGGCCATTGACAATGGTTCCGTCAATTGCATGCACGACAGCCTCATGCCGCTCGCCGGTTTGATGCCCATGTGGAACATCATGATCGGTGAAATGCTTTTCGGCGGCATCGGTTGCGGTATGTACTGCATGCTCTTCCATGTGCTCATCACCGTATTCATTTGCGGATTAATGATTGGGCGAACGCCCGAGTACCTAGGCAAAAAACTGGGCGCCTGGGAGGCAACCTGGGCGGTTATTGGCGTGCTGTTGCCCAATGCCGCTGCGCTGATTCCCGCCGCGGTGGCGTGCGTCACATCATGGGGTCAAGCCGGTCTAACCAACCACGGGCCGCATGGCTTGAGCGAGATTTTGTACGCCTACGCGGAGGCGGCCAATAATAACGGCAGCGCCTTCGCGGGTCTGACGGTCAACACCGTACCCTACGACTTGACGCTGGGCCTTTCGATCATCATCGGGCGCTTTGCCCCGATTGTGGCCGCACTGGCCATCGTCGGCAGCCTCGCCAGCAAGAAGACGGTCGAGGCTTCGGCGGGCACGTTACCGACGCACGGCTGGACCTTCGGTCTGAGCTTGGTCGGTGTCATCGTGATTGTTGCCGCGCTGACCTTCTTCCCGGCGTTGCTGCTTGGGCCCTTCATTGAACATGGCCTGATGCTGGCCGGTCGCGCCTACTAACTCACTGCAGAACTTTAACCACGGAGAAACTTTACCATGAGCACCAAAGTCGAATTCAATTACAGCGAGCTGTATAAACGGGCGATTGTCGAGTCCTTCAAGAAACTCAACCCGAAGGACGAGATCAAGAACCTGGTGATGTTTGTGGTCTGGGTCGGATCGGTCTTGACCACCATCTTCCTGTTCCTGCCGCACCAGTTCAACCTGTTCAACGTCCAGATTTGCTTCTGGCTGTGGTTCACCTGCATCTTCGCCAATTTTGCGGAGGCGATGGCCGAGGGCCGCGGCAAGGCCCACGCTGACGCCCTGCGCAAGATGCGCACGAAGACGACTGCGCGCAAGCTGGTCAACGGCAAGGAGACAGAAGTCGCCAGCAGTGAATTGAAAATCGGCGACCTCTTTGTCGTCGAAGCCAATGGTGTCATCCCCACGGACGGTGAAGTCATCGAGGGCATCGCCACGGTGGATGAATCCGCCATCACGGGCGAGTCCGCGCCGGTCATCCGCGAAAGTGGCGGTGACCGCAGCGCCGTCACCGGGGGCACCCGGGTATTGAGCGACCGCATCGTGGTGCGCGCCACCGCCGAGGAAGGCAATTCATTCCTGGATCGCATGATTGGCATGATTGAAGGCGCGCGCCGGCAAAAGACGCCAAACGAAATCGCGCTCAATATCGTGCTGGTCAGCCTCACCGCGCTGTTCATCGTCGTGGTGCTCACGCTGCCGCCTTACGCCCAGTATGACGAAATTGATGCGAAGCAGACCGGCGTGGTGCTGACTTCGCTGCCGGTTTTGCTGTCGCTCATCGTCTGTCTGATTCCGACAACCATCGGTGGTTTGCTCAGTGCCATTGGCATCGCGGGCATTGACCGCCTGATGCGCCGCAACGTGCTGGCGACCAGTGGCCGCGCGGTTGAGGCCGCGGGTGACGTGGACGTGCTGCTGCTCGACAAGACCGGCACCATCACCATCGGCAACCGCATGGCCACCGAGTTTCTGACCGCGCCTGGCATCAAAATCGAATACTTGGCTGAAGCCGCGCAACTCGCATCCCTGGCGGACGAAACTCCGGAAGGCCGTTCGATTGCTGTACTCGCCAAAGAAAAATACGGCCTGCGCGGCCGCGATGTGGCTTCGCTGGCGGCGACCTTCATTCCCTTTACCGCCCAAACCCGCATGAGCGGTTTGGATATTGAAGCCACGGGCAAGGAACCCGTGCGGCGCATTCGCAAGGGCGCGGCCGAGTCCGTGCGCCTGTGGGTCGAAGGCCAGGGTGGGGTTTGCCCGGCAGAGGTTATCGAGGGGGTGGATCGCATCGCGCGCGCTGGCGGTACTCCGCTGGTAGTGGCGGAAAACGCCCGCATCCTTGGCGTCATTTACCTGAAGGACATCGTCAAGGGCGGCATCAAGGAACGCTTCGCGCAACTGCGCCAGATGGGTATCAAGACCATCATGGTCACCGGTGATAATCCGTTGACCGCCGCCGCCATTGCGGCCGAAGCCGGCGTGGATGATTTTATCGCCCAAGCCAAGCCCGAGGACAAACTCGCCCGCATCCGCAAGGAGCAGGAGGGCGGCAAACTCATCGCCATGATTGGTGACGGCACCAACGACGCCCCGGCGCTGGCGCAAGCGGACGTCGGCGTGGCGATGAACACCGGCACCCAGGCTGCGCGCGAGGCCGGCAACATGGTGGACCTCGACAGCAATCCGACGAAGCTCATTGACGTCGTGGAAATCGGCAAACAGTTGCTGATGACCCGCGGCGCGTTGACGACCTTCAGCATTGCCAACGACGTCTCCAAGTACTTCGCCATCCTGCCCGCGATGTTCGGTCTGTTGTATGCGGCCACCCCGGGCGGCAAAGGCCCGCTCGACTCCTACAACATCATGTACCTGCACTCGCCGCAGAGCGCGATTCTCAGCGCGGTGATTTTCAACGCCTTGATTATTGTGGCGCTGGTGCCGCTCGCCCTCAAAGGCGTGAAGTACCAGCCACTCGGCGCGGCGACCATCCTGCGCAAGAACATGCTCATTTACGGAGTCGGCGGCATCATCCTGCCGTTCATCTTCATCAAGTTGATTGACGTCGTCCTGGTCGCAGTCGGCCTGGCCCCTTAACCAATCACTGCCTAACCCACCTTTAGCGTCGAGGCGCACTTATCATGATTAAACTTACCATCCAATCCATCCTGCAAACCCTGCTGTGGACAGTCCTCCTCGGGATTCTCTATCCCCTGGTGATGACCGTCTTTGCCCAATTGGTGTTTCCCTACCAGGCGAATGGCAGCCTGATCAAGGACGCCAAAGGCAACGTCATCGGCTCGGAATTTCTGGCCCAGCAATTCACCGGCACCAAATATTTCTGGCCCCGTCCGT
>Ga0207038_10181_pt1 | contig 11867 bp, 8 predicted proteins | sample Alteio_BWMinCont_76_FD_153285 | JGI IMG/M metagenome (GOLD analysis project Ga0207038, IMG submission 153285) | Enriched cells from forest soil in Barre Woods Harvard Forest LTER site, Petersham, Massachusetts, United States -... | ecosystem: Environmental > Terrestrial > Soil > Temperate forest >...
TTGTGGGCCTCGAAGTGGAACGAAGTTTGAAAGCTTTCAAATTCTGTCGGGAAGAGCTTACTTCCGCCCAAATAGCTCTGTCAAGCGCATTTCCGAAGTACGTCTCTGTCCTGCGCTCCTTGTTGCACTCGTGAGAAGGAGGCGGGAGAGTCTTGAGGCCTCATGCTCTAATGTGACTGAACGTTCTCCTTCGAGAGGGCGCGCCATATTGCTTGGCGGCGCTAAACTCGCCCAACGATAACGAAGTTGCAGCCTCTTTGTCGTACTGCAAACGCGTAAGGAATAGAAGGCCTGGCCCGGTCTCAATATGCCGAATATGCACGACATCGCTCGTATGGCTCGCGTCTCGCTCGGGACCGTGTCGAACGTGCTGAGCGGCTCGGTGCCCGTCAGAGAACCTCTAAGGACGCGGGTGCTCGATGCCGTCGCGGCGATGGACTATCAACCCAGTCAGCTGGCTCGTGGCCTGCGCCGGGTCAAAACAAACATGATCGGGATGATCATCCCCGACATCACGAACCCCTTTTTCCCCGCGGTTGTTCGCGGCGCGGAAGACGTGGCCTTCGCCAACGGTCAGCGCCTTATTTTGTGTAACACCGACAACGATCATCAGAAAGAGATCGCCCACCTCAACGAGCTGCGGACCTATCTTCCACTGGGGCTGATCGTTATTCCCTCTGACTTCAGCGAATTGACCGAACAGGCCGACTCTTATCGTAAAGCCGGTGCAGCGGTGGTATGCATCGATCGAAAGCCTCGTGACTGGGTTGGAGACACAGTTACCGTTGCTAACGTCTCAGGAGCTTATCATGCTGTCCAGCATCTCGTTAGCTTAGGGCATACTCGCATCGCCATGATTAGCGGACCTCTGCATCTCACGAACGCTCAGGATCGACTCAGAGGTTTTCGAAAAGCTCTAAAAGCCGCCAGGATTGCGATTCAATCCGACTACGTGAAAGAGGTCGCGTTTAGCAAGGCCGAGGGTCACTCTGCAGCAATCAATCTTCTGCGCATGTCGCCGACGCCCACTGCCATATTTGCCGGGAATGATCTGATCGCGCTTGGCGTCCTCCAAGCCATCAGAGAACGTGGCCTCCGATGCCCGCAGGACGTTTCGCTAGTCGGCTTCGATGACCTCGATATCGCCTCGATGACGAACCCGCCGCTTTTCACCGTCTATCAGCCAGGCTATGAGCTCGGCGCGACGGCGATGCGCTTGCTTCTAGATCGAGTTGCGAACTGGGCCGCCCCTCCGCGTCAAGTTGTCCTTCACACTGAACTAAGAGTGCGTGAGTCTGTCGCTCCTCCATCTGCGCAAGCAACATCGCATGGGTTCACCTCGATCCCAAAGCGCATGAGTAAACCCAAAGGGCCGTCTCCGACGACAGCGTCCTCCCGAAAGAAATAGCCTCTTGGTGAGCTGCTTGCTGCCAGTCCCGCGCGTGACCGGATACTCGAAGTGCTACGCTGTCTTCGTGAAGAGAACCACTGCCCTCACTCTGCTTCCCGCTGTTGTACTCACACTTCTCGCCATCGATAGCTTAGGCGCGCAATCTGCGAAGCAAACGGAACAACACCCCTTCATCCACAACGGATACGGACGGCCTTACCTCGTATATCGACCGGCTGGGCTTTCCTCGCATCCTCCAGTCGTCTTTATGCTCGGCGGCACCGGCAGCTCTGCCAGGTCGGCCTCTGAGGAATTCAGTTGGAAAAACGAAGCGGACAAGAATGGTTTTCTCGTCGTCTTTCCTGAACCGCTGCCCCGCGAGCCGGAGAAGGCCTTTGACCGGCACACAAACTTGACCTTTTGGGAGATGCAAGGATCGCGTTCTCACGTCCCCCCTGCAGGAAGGGAGCCAGTGGACGATGATGGCTATCTTATGGCCCTCTTGAAAGAGATTACAGTTCGCGAACACGTTGATCGCAGGCGGATGTATTTCGCCGGCTTCTCCAGCGGATCCGGGATGGTCCAGCTCTTTGCGTCGCTTCACCCTCAGGTGGTTACAGCAATAGCGAGTGTGGCCACACCGTTGATGCAGCCGCCATTACGGCTCGCGCGCCCCGTCCCTATCCTTTACATCCACGGCGACCTGGACGAGCAGTTTTCAGGCTTCGAGGTCAATAGCCCCGATTTTGCTACCACCCCCCACGGCAACTGGGTGACCTGGGGATATCTCAATGGCTGTAACCTGCAACGCGCTCGCAAGACAAACTGGGGCGTAGAACTCTATTGGAAAGGCTGCAAAAACAACGTTCAGGTCATCGCTGATTTCGTTCGCGATCTCGGCCATGAATGGCTGGGAGGCACCGACAACGCCTGGAATGCGAAGCACCAGCCAAATGATCCTCTCAATTTCACCGATATGGCATGGCGCTTTTTCGAGAGCGTTCGTTCAAGATAGTGAGCCTGTGGCACTACGGAACATCCATGACACAGCGGAAGCCGATCGTGCCCGAGCGGTCTTCGCTAGGCGCCATTAAGAGCAATTTGCCGTGCTCGTCATTCCGATACGCTTGCGGGAAATACCAGATCGATCCCTGCGCTTGGTAATAGCTGCCGCCGCGAACCACTGCAGCACGAGTGTGCTCGTCCTGATACTCGTCGGTCCATTGCCAAACGTTTCCGACCATGTCTTCTATGCCATACGGGCTCGCTCCCAGCGGATGAGCCCCCACAGCATCGGGCGACGTTAGGTTTCGTCCCTTGTCAGGCGTCGGTACGGCACTTCCATCCCACGTATTTCCCCACGGATATTTTCGTTCGTCTGTCCCCTGCGCCGCGTACTGCCATTCCCACTCATGAGGAAGACGCTTGCCCGCCCAACGCGCGTAGGCTCGCGCATCTTCGATTGAGACCCAGGTGACGGGCTTGTCCGCCCATCCGTCGGGATACTTTCCATCTTTCCAGTCATGAAGAAAATTTCCGCTATCTGCCGGACGATAGTGCGTCGCATCCAGGAACTTGCTGAATTGCGCGTTGGTCACCAGGTTCGTATCAATCCAGAAGCTGGCGACATTCATGAAATGGTCATGATACCGGCGAGGAGATGACTCCCACGGATATTGAACATCGACTCCGATATCGTCGTGCCCCTCGATCTCAATACCATTCACCCGAAAACGGTACGGCCCGCCTGCGATTCTTGTCATGCCTTCAGGAGAATCCGACCCCGCTCTCGCGGAAGGAATAGCGACGACTGTCTGAGGCAGGAAGCGCCATTCGTGACTGTAGCTAACTAGCGACATCTGCGTCATCGTATGCATCGCCTTCAGCAGCTTCTCTTGATCCGGCGTCGGACTTCCCTCCATCTGCAAAACCGCACCGTAACCATTTGGCTCAACCAGGAACGAAAGCATCGCGTCCTTACCATCCATCCTCGGCTTCAATTCGATGCCGTGATACAGATCGTAGAACTTTGCCCCCGACGGCGGCGTCTTCACGCGCAACAACTCTCCTTCCATGCCGGTGTCGCTACGGTTAACTATTGTCCAAACTGCGTCTCCTCCGAGAGGAAAATAGCTTGAAAATAACCCACGCATTTCGGTCCGGTAATAGGGCTGCCACTCCTGGCTCACAAGAAACGGGGCTACTCCGCGCTCGATCGTGGCGATGCGTCGAATCGCCTCACCATCTCGCGGTGTGATGCCGTTCCAGATGCCCCACACATTTTCCCAGCTCTCATAACCGACCCCGTTGAAAAATGCCGCCTGCAAATTGTCCGTTTTGTCACGACTCCACCGCGCACTCACATTAACCATAGCGCGGGGCTCGAGCCACTTGCTGCGGCTGACGTCCGGTGCGAAAGGATACTCCCAATAACCCCACGACATGATGTTCCAGGCCAGCATCTCGTCATGTCCGGGAAAGTGTTCCGGCTCCAGTACCAGCGGATACCCTCCCTTTTGCGCCGCCTCGCTGAATGCCCTCGGAATACCATCCATCGTGTCGCCATTCACGCCATCGGCGCCAATCTCCTTCATGACTTCGGCAGTCGCTGTCCAATTTGGTTTGCCTTCGTCGCGCGTGCCCTGGTCCCAGACCATGACCGGGAAAAATACCTTGACGCCGCGACTGTGGAAGTCAGCGACCATTTGCCGAACGGCGGGAAGTCCCCCCGGCATGTCCCGAATCAAGTCGTACTGATTTCGGTCGTCAACGCCAATGTTGGTATAGGTATGCCAGATCAGAACGGAGTCTATTCCGCCATATCGTTTCACCGTGTCATCGACATATCGATCAACTGTGTATTTGCCGGCGACCAGATCGTAGAAGTATCGGTCTTCCATCATCATCTGGGGCTGAATGAAGCTCGACTGTGTCCATTTGAGGGCCGGCACGTTGTACATTTCATCCGAGTATCCCATCCGAATGTGACGGTTCGTTCGCCATCCTCGCATTTCGTTCAACCACGTCTGCATCTCTTCAGGAGAGCACCCGCGAACTCCGCCGACCAGCAACTTCGGCACATTATTGCAGTCGGGAGCTGAGAGCCCTTCGCCGCCGAGTTTCAAATGCGGATAGTCCACTTGCGACTCAACGACCGTCGGGCGAACACAGTAAAATGCAGCCCCAGCCAGCACGATGCTCAATAGCTCTTTACGCACGTCGACTCCTCATCTCGCTTCAACACTCAAACATGAAAGCTTTCACATGCTGATAAAAACATGCTTATATTCATCGGCAGGAAGGAGAGTGTCAACTTAGTCCGATGTCGATTGCGTTGACAGAGTTACGTTCTCCCAAGTAATGTTTACCAGCAGAAAGAGTTGAAAGCTTTCAAAGCAGTCTATTTAAATTTACGGAAGCCCCTCGTGAAACGCAAAATGAAGGCGCTTTCAGTCATCCGGGTCTTACCGCAGGTATGGGCTCGGTAGTCTGGGCTTAACGGCGCGGCGCGGTGAGAGGTGCCAGCTCATGATCTGTCGATCACGATCAGTCATCGTTACAACTATCACGCCTGTCACCCGATACCGGCAGCGCATCTCGCTTCTTGTGATGGGTCTTCTCGTTTGCGCAGTTCCAGTCCCGATCGAAGTGCGCGCGTCAAGCACCCCGAGTTCACAGAGCCTACCCTGGTACATCACGACTCCGGCAATCCACCGTGTTACGCTGAAGCCCAATACGAAGTACTGGCGCTTCGAGCACCTCCCGTTGAATCCTCCAGAGGCGAAAGCGAGATTGCAGGAGCTTGTCAGTAACGGCATCACATCCGTTGAAATCTTCGCTCCCGAAGAAGGCGGAAACAGCTATGACGGCCTCGACGCGAAAGACCGCTATCGTCTCGATCCTGATGTGGGCAGCACGGATGACTTTCGCAATCTGGTGACGCTCGCGCATTCGCTGGGCGTCCATGTGATTACCTTTCAGAATCTTGGATACAGCAGCCTCGATGCCGGCCAGTTCATGAAGGCCGCCGACGACGAACGCGCCGGAAGGGCAAGCCGCGAAACCGCGTTCTACTATTGGAGCGATCGCCCTGACGCCCCTGCTCCCGCATCCAGCAACAGCTATTTCTTTATACGCCCGTCACACGCCGGTTACGACCCGGCGAAAAACGAGTTCTGGCAATGGAGCAACCGCGCTCACAAGTACTACTGGACGCGCTGGCCAGGACGCGACGCTCAGGGTAATCTGATTCACCTCCCGCAATACAACTGGACCACTAACGAATGGGCCGGGGAAGCCCGCAAGGTGATACGCTTCTGGCTCGACACAGGGATCGACGGCATCGTCCTCGACGCCGTGAACTGGTATGCCGGCATTGACTGGCAGAAGAACGCGACGTTTCTCGTCCAACCATTGAAAAGCAAATTCTCGCAGCCCGAAGGGGGGGGCGCCTTCCACACAGACGATCCTGTTGGTTGGATCACTGACGGCGGCTACACCAACCTCTTCGACTACGGCCTCGGAATCTGGTGGGAGAAAGGCAACAACCCGTTGGAGCAATCCATTCGCGACGAGAACCCCGCGCTCCTGGAGCAAGCGCTGCGCAGGTACCACGATCGTGTCGTGGCCGCGGGTGGAAGCCTCTATTTCCCCGTGCCAAGAATGGATCAAGCGGAGCAGCAGGGCTTTGCAGAAGCTCTGCTGGTCGCTTCCGGAGACATGCTCTGCTACTGCGCTCCGGTTGACGGCATCACAAGGCCGGCTCCGGGCATCCCGACACTCTTAAAATTCAAAGCCAACCACTCTGCGCTCTTCCAGAACAGCGCTCGCCGCATGATCCATACCAGCGACGATCATGCATATGCGATCCTGCGCGAATCTGCCGATCGCTCAGAACGCCTACTGATGGTCTTCAACTTCCGAAGTGAAGCGATAGATCTCCGAGTCGATACTCAAGCGATTCATGCGACCCGGTACGTTGATGTCGTGAGGCGCACTTCATCCCAGCCTGATCCGAATGGACTAACTGTCAAATTGGCCGCGCACAGCTACCAGATTTTTCAAGTTTCATGAACTCTATCCCACACTCCACTCGCAAATGGCCGGTCTGGTGTTCCTATCCCATCGGAGTCATTCCCGTCTCAATTTTTCTTCCTCTCGCGGCCATAGTAGTAGCCCTCACGATGACACATGCGCTCACCAGCGAAATCTCTGTCATGGTCGCTTCCCTCGCCGTCGGTGGATTTCTATGTGCGTGGCTAGGAGGTCTGGTTCCCTTTCTGCGGAGATTGGGCGCGCCAGCAATCACCGCCGCTTTTCTGCCGTCTTATCTTGTCTATCGCCACTGGCTCCCCAACAACTTTGAGCAGGCGGTAACCAGCTTCACCAAGGGAACCAACTTCATCTACCTCTACATAACGGCCATTATTGTAGGCAGTATCGCGGGGATGAATCGCACGCTGCTCTTGCGCGGAATCGCCAAACTGTCCGTACCTTTGCTAGCTGGATCGGCTGCAGCGTTACTTCTCGGCGGAGCTGCGGGCGCCGCGTTGGGCTTGCCCTTCAATCAGACTCTCCCCATGGTTGTCGTCCCAGTGATGGGCGGGGGTGTTGGAGAAGGCGCGATTCCGCTTTCGCTCGGCTATGCCGACATCCTCCATCGAAATTCTGCAAACATTCTCGCTCACTTGCTGCCTGTTGTCCTCTTCGCAAACCTGGTGGCAATCATCCTGGGCGGCTGTCTGAACTCCCTCGGCCGACGTTATCCGTCTTTAACCGGCAATGGCTCCCTCGAGATCTCTTCCCTCGACGCGTTCGCAGCCTCCGCGTCGTCAGTGTCTCCAACACCGCTCTCTCCCGACCTTCTGTTGAGCGCCGCGTTGTTCGGTATTTGTCTCTATTCGGCGGGCGTACTCTCTCATCAGCTTGTCTCTTTGCCTGCGCCGGTGACCATGATCATTCTTGCCGTGCTGTTAAAGATCTTCAATCTGATGCCCGATCGGATTGAACGCGCGGCGGCTGCCGTAGGACGCTTTTTCGCGATCGGCGTTACTTACCCGTTGCTTTTCGCCGTTGCGATCGCGCTGACCCCCTGGGCATCGGTAATGCAAGCCCTGCATCCCGCCAACCTGGTCATCATTACGGTCGTTGTTCTTACTTTGACTATGACTGGATTCTTCGTCGGAAGATGGCTGGGACTCTTCCCAATCGAGGCCGCTCTCGTCAACGCCTGCCACACGGGCTCCGGTGGCACGGGAGACGTTGCAATCCTTACTGCTGCCGAACGGCTTGAGCTAATGCCCTTTGCCCAAATCGCGACGCGGATTGGCGGCGCTGTCACCGTCACTCTTACACTGCTGATACTTCGTCTGCTGGAACGGAGTCACTGAGTATGTTCGAAACAGTTCAGTTCACGAAAGGCCCTGGCGGTCCGCTTCACGGGTTGCGTGTCATTGATCTGTCCCGGTTGGTCGCAGGCAATACGCTCACCATGGCGTTGGCGGACCTGGGTGCAGACGTAATTAAGATCGAACCTCCTTCTGGGGATACACTGCGAGAGTGGCGCGTCGGAGGAGTCGAAACAGCGTGGAAGGCATACAGCCGAAACAAGCGCAGCCTCTGCCTCGATCTTCGCAATTCGGCTTCCCGCGACATTCTGCTGAGGCTCACTCGTACCGCAAACGTCATGGTGGAAAGCTTCCGGCCCGGCACACTGGAACGCATGGATCTCGCTCCGAAGACCCTCTTCAAGGCGAATTGTTCGCTGATCCTCGCCCGAATCTCAGGCTGGGGACAAACCGGTCCCTATTCCGACCGGCCCGGTTTCGGCACCTTGGTAGAGGGAATGTCGGGCTTCGCCTCAATGAATGGCTTTGCCGATAGGGAGCCCGTCTTGCCTCCTATATATCTTGGAGACATGACCGCTGGCCTCTACGGCGCTATCGGCATTCTTGCTGCTCTTCGCCATGTCGAGGTGAGCCGCGGCTTGGGACAAGTCATCGACATCCCATTGCTCGACCCGCTCTTTTCCATCCTCGGCCCACAGACCGCCAACTTCCGAATCACCGGCAAAGTAAAACCGCGTACCGGCAGCCGCTCAACCAACAGCGCGCCCCGTAACGTCTATCGCACCGCCGATGACCATTGGGTGTGCCTCTCAGCCTCAACTCAGGCCATGGCGGAACGTCTCTTCCGCGCCATCGAAAAGCCTGCACTTATTACCGATCCGCGGTTCGCAACCAACACCAGACGTCTCGAAAACGTCTCTCAGCTCGATGCGATTCTTTCTGATTTCGTCGGCCAACGAAACCAGCAACAGTGTCTCCAGCTCTTCCAGAACGCCGACGTAACGGTCGGCCCCGTCTATGACATATCTGACATCGAGAAAGACCCACACTTCCACGCCCGGGAGATTGTCGTAGAGCTACCTGACGCTGATCTGGGCTCCGTTCCCGTGCATACGGTGTCTCCAAGATTGATGGGCACGCCGGGAGGCTTTCGTCGCGCCGCGCCACGCCTTGGCGAACAAACCACTGAGGTGTTGCTCGAAACCGGTATGTCTAAATCCGACATTGAAGCCCTCATCACCGGCAAGGTAGTATACACACCCTCGTTTCCTCCACTGGAGGGCGCATGAGAATGCGCAGCAAGCTTTTCGTACCCGCCATCCGGCACGAATTATTCGAGAAGGCATTGCGCTCCGGTGCGGATGCCATATGCTTCGATCTCGAAGACGCGGTTTCCTGTGATCGAAAGGACGAGGCTCGAGACTTTCTTGAATCATTCCTTTCAAATCGCGTGCCATCCCCGGCACCGCTCATATTAGTCCGCAGCAACCCAGTGAATTCCGAACAGTTTCCGCGCGATATAGCTTCAATCACATGGCCAGTTCTCGTAGCGACCGCGCTCCCAAAGGTTGAATCGGCAGACGAGGTACAAAATGCTGCTAGTCGTATCGCTGAGCTCGAGCTCTTGCGCAACATCACCGTTCCGATAGGCATTCTGCCGACGATCGAGTCGCCTCGCGGTCTGCGGTTCGCGGCGGAGATTGCATCAAGCTCGCCGCGAGTAATCGGCTTGCAAATCGGATTCGCGGACCTGCTCGAACCGCTCGGCATTCCTTCCGAAAGCGTCCTCGCCCGCAATCAGATCCGATTGCTCATCCGCCTCGCAGCAGCAGAAGCTGGCCTGGAATGCTACGACTCAGCTTACGCAAACTACAAAGACGCCATCGGCTATCAAAGTGAGTTAGATGCGGCCCGTTCCCTGGGTTTCTCCGGAAGCAGCTGTATCCATCCGAGTCAGATTGCCGCCGCAAATTTGTCCTTTACGCCGTCAGCTGAATCGATAGCGAGCGCACAGCGCGTGGTCACAGCGGCAGAACAGGCACAGCAGCGAGGAGACACCGTCATCAGCGTTGACGGAAAAATGATCGATCCGCCATTCGTTACTTACGCAAGAAAGCTTCTTGCGCGGACCACCGAGTTAGCGGGCCATTGAGGTCGCCTATGCGTTTATCCGTCGGTAGGTCAATCGATGCGTAACAATTGAAACGAGAAAACAAAGGAATGGCCCTCTCAGCTTGTGAGCCGGTCTGATGAAATGGGAACCAATTGACAAACTGATAGGTTCACGAGATTCGTCGTCTTGCCCGTCCACTTCATACACATATCTTGGGGAACACTGCTCGAGTAATAAAATCGCTTGGTAAAAGCGATCTGATTATTTACGAAAGTTTCGATCACTGAGCCGTCAATATGGAGATCCAGTTTCAAATCCTCCCTATCATTCAGCTGCAAAGGAAGCGGGCGCGCGTCAATCGATATCTGCGCTGGGCGTTCCGAGTCATATTTTATGGTGAGCCACGGAGCTGAGTTCCCTCCAGAAGCACAAAGAATCAGTTCGAAATTGTTTGCCGTTCTCCGCATCACGCATTGGAGTTCCCCGCAGCATTCTTCGATGCGCATCGCTCCAATTTGACGCTGGTTGTTTTCTTCATCTTCAGTAATCTTCAGGCTCTGTTCACGGTTGCGAAGTGTGTTGACCTCCGGCGCGACACTACTTTCGAGCCTGCCATCTGCGCTCAGCGCAAGAACGCGTGGCAAGGACAACAATCCAGCCCAACCTGCTGACTTATACTGCTCCAGCGGCCGAGTCTCTTGAATCCAGCCCCAGAGAATGCGTCTCCCTGATTTGTCCAACTGGGTCTTGGGAGCGTAGTAAGAGCCATAATCCAAAATGCCCGCTTGCTCGGCATGGAATTGCATTGTATGCAGATCGAGCATACCACTCTGCCAATATGCTCTCCCGCTCGTAGAAAAGATCAGCACATGTTTGCCATCTAAGGCGAAGAGCTCGGGGCACTCCCACACTTCCCAAGGGTTGTACGGTTCAAAGCGATATTCTGTATCCTCATTCCGACCAGCGAGCACATGCACAAACTCCCAGTTGTGCAGGTCTCTCGACTTATAGAGCAGGACGACGCCGCCGCGGTTAGCCACGCCGGCGCCGAGCACCATATACCACCAATCGTCCCGGCGCCATGGAGATGGGTCGCGAAAGCCATTGACCTGCATGCCAGCTGGCGGCTCAGCGATGACCGGCGTATCCAGCTTTGTCCACGCCTTCAACTCGGGGTCGCTCGAGGTGACCAAACACTGCGTTTCCCGAAGACTCTGCGGGCCCCCTTTGCTCGTGGCCCGATCCAGCGGTACAGCTACCACGGCCGTATACAGCACGATGACCCTGCCGTTCTGGATGACAGAGGTTCCGGTAAAGCAGCCATCTGCATCAGGCCCACCAGCCGTTGGGGAAAGCGCCATCGGGAGGTGTTTCCAATGGATCATGTCGGTGCTGATTGCGTGTCCCCAATGCATGTCACCCCAATAGGCGCCGGTCGGGTTGTATTGGTAGAACATGTGGTAGCTGCCCTTCCAGTAGATCGGCGCATTCGGGTCGTTAATCCAGTTAGCAGGCGGCAGTAGGTGGAATTGCGGGCGTAGGGGATCTCTCGCCAGTTCAGTCTGTGGCACCGCAGCAGATCGCCGTGCTAGTGCACTATGAAAAGCACAGCCAGCTACCGTTGTCGACGTGGTATTAAGTAAGAACTTTCTTCGGTCCATTTTCATTCGTCAACCCGGATCGAGCATGACTCTGAACTTCGCAAACAATCTTGAAATTTGACGGATCGTTATTGAATCGTCATGTTTTCTATTCACGCGAGGTCTACGATTACGCGCCGACAACGTATATAGCATGTTGAGGAAGCTCTAACTTGAAAGCATTCAAATTGACACAGATGCTACCCATCAGCGCTGGACTTGTCAAAGGCGGATTGTCCCGCGGTTCGGCGTGTTAGATCAATCCCGCGGTCGGAGCGCGGAAAGCTGCTAAGGAGACTCTGATTAAGCTCTCCATTTCCACGGCGATCTGCTGCGGTGCCACAGACTGAACTGGCGAGAGATCCCCTACGCCCGCA
>Ga0207038_10282_pt1 | contig 11836 bp, 10 predicted proteins | sample Alteio_BWMinCont_76_FD_153285 | JGI IMG/M metagenome (GOLD analysis project Ga0207038, IMG submission 153285) | Enriched cells from forest soil in Barre Woods Harvard Forest LTER site, Petersham, Massachusetts, United States -... | ecosystem: Environmental > Terrestrial > Soil > Temperate forest >...
GAAGAGGCAGTTCAAAGGTTGGATTCTCTGCCAGGTGTTGAGGGAGCGGCCACTGGATCTGCCGTCTTCGACACCTTTCAGGGGAACGTTCCAAATGAAAATATCGTTGTGGAAGATGAGCCCCTTACTCAGGATCCTGCACATCATGAACGGAATATAGTTAGCGAGAACTATTTCCGGCTCCTCGGTATTCCCTTGCGGGAAGGACGGCTGTTTACCAACGAGGACATTGAGGGAAAACCCTCAGTTGCTGTCATCAATCGAACAATGGCTCGTCACTTCTGGCCGTCGGAGAGTCCTATCGGTAAACGGTTTAAAGAGGTTCTTCCCGGAATGGACAGGAATTGGTTCACTGTCGTCGGCGTTGTTGGAGATGTCATTTATAGCCGGGACGGGATAAGACTGCCGGTGTTCTATTGTCCGGAACGGCAATGGTACTTCACTGATCGACAGGTGATAGTCCGCACCAAAGACGATCCGATGGTCTTGATCGCTTCGGTCCGGCAGAAGTTGCAGTCGATTGATCCAACCTTGCCCCAATTCAAGATTGCGACGGTGGATGACATACTTGCCGCGCAAGACACACCGAGACGCTTTCAGACCGAGTTGATCGGAATTTTTGCGGGAATTGCCCTTATACTCGCTGCCACCGGTCTCTTTGGCTTGATGGCCAACTCGGTTGGACAGCGGACGAAGGAGATTGGAATCCGGTTCGCATTAGGAGCAACGCAAGCGACCGTTGCGCGCATGGTGCTCCTCGAAGGACTGGCATGGGGAGTTGGCGGAATCGCTATCGGACTTGCAGGTGCCATTGCTTTCGGTCGCGCGCTTTCCGCATCACTTTTTCATGTTGCGCCCACTGATCCCATAACGCTATCGGCCGTAGTCGCTTCATTGGGCTTCGTGATGCTCGCGGCGTTGCTTCTCCCAACCCTTCGCGCGAGCAAGATTGACCCCATCGCTGCAATTCGGCATGAATGACAGGCATCTGCCGAACTTGACGATAGCCGAGGCAGTTTTAAGGTTCTCCTCTCCTCGTCGATGGTTCCAAGAAGCAGCGATTTCGAATCCATAATTTATGCGGATGCCGAGGGATCGTCGCCAAGGAGATCAGGCTAACGACCGTATTTCTTGACCTTGGCTTCGCTTGATTGCACTGGAGCGTCCAGCAGCGGCTCCCTTTCTTTCTTCAAAGTCTTGTCGAGGAAGGCCCGCGTGTAGGACTCGATCAGGCGCAGGTTATGGAGTGCCTGTTCCGTTTCAGATTGATGGCCGCTTGCTGCAAGCAGGCGGTAATCACTGAAGCTGCCGTGTAAGAGGCCTGCTGATTTCAATAAAACGTCATAACTACCGAGAGGACAGAGCTTGAACTCTGTATCTTTGGTCTTCAGGAAGTCGTTGTACTGCTCTGGTGAAAATGGCATTCGCTCGCCGGTATGCTCGACCTCGAGCAAGAGGACCGGCTGCTGAAATCTCTTCTTATCGGGAAACTCGGGAAAGGCAGAGATCGGTGGCAACTCCCCATCGAGGCTGATGCAGGCGCGGAAGCGCGCATCGAGCTGGCAAGCTCGTGCTGCATAGGACCCTCCTGCAGAGTGGCCCATGGCGGCCAACCGTGACAGATCGAGCCTTCCTCCAAGAGGAAAGTCTTTTCGACCTTTCGAATTCAACGTTGTGAGCTCGTTCAAGACAAAGAGAACATCACCGGCACCTTGGGCGAAGTTCAGTCCCGCTGATGCCATCATGCGCTGCATGCGCTTTTCGGGCGAGAGACCTTGAGGAGTCGGGTCATTGCGTTGGGGAGCGACCTTACCATCTGGAAACAGGACGGCAAAGCTCGTATAAGTGTGTTCGATCGCCACCACTACATATCCGTGGCTCACCAGATCTTCGATTAAGGACGTGTATTCAAATCCCGAACCGCCCAGACCATGCGATAAGATGACTACGGGAAAAGCCCGAGGGGATGTGGCGGCGGGGGCATTCTCCTCGGCATGCGACTTGGGCCGGCCGTTGAGTATCTGTGGCCAGATTGGACCGAATTCGTCCTGCACGAGAGAATGAGCCTCTGGATTGGCGTCGATCTGCTTCGCTCCAGGCAGGTATATACCGGAGCTATCCGAAGTTTTTCTCGACGTGGGGTACCAGAGGTAGACCATGAGGGCTCGGGGAGTATTGGGCGCGTCAGGTGCCACCGGATCAATGGAGTAGGCACTGGGACGCGATGCATCAATCCATTCGTAGCCAACCCTTCCAATTCCAAATGGGCCTGAAGGATTGGGTAACTTAACATTCGACGCTCGTATGTCAGCCGTTGGAGAATTCTGCGAAACGGTCGGTGTTGCAATCGTTTGCCCATAGATATCAGGAATCGGGCAAGCAAGGGTTGCGAGCGCCAGGGCGCATCGAAATGCTTTTTGGTTCATAATGGTTCTCAATTCTCCCTCCCCTGCCTATTATTGTTGTTTTGCGAGAGTAGTCGCCGCGAGCGCGCCGCCGAGACCCATGGTTTCGATGGCGCTGCTGGGGACGATGACCATGGCGCCCTTTTCGCGGATGGCTTCGTAAAGCATGTTCATACCGCGCAGATGCAGAGCGCCGGGGTTGTCGTTGTCATCGCTAAAGCGCATTTCTACGCTGGACAACCGTGGAAACGTGCTTTGGGCTGTTGGCAACAATTGACGTGTGAGCGGCCCTCGATCTCCGCCCTACGGGTGCATAATCCACCAAAGCAGACCGGATGTAACGATCATCGAAGTCAGAACGATCAAGACTGGGCGCATCACGCGGCGATCTTCTGTGGTCGGTATCAGGATCTGCGGCGGGTTCGCCGGTGCGTGGCTGTCAACATGATCTACGGCAGTCCTGTCCCCTGCCTGGCTAATGCGATCGACGTATCTAGCCCGTAAGCGGAAAGCTGGAAACCACCCGTCGGGTTTAAGAACTGTGAACCAACCGGCAGATCGCACGCTAAATTCTCGGTTGGTTTTGGAACGCCGAGTCTTCATACTTTCCTCCTGATTCCGCGCTTCTGCTTCAGAAAGCACATCGAGCGTTTCTTTCGCTAGCGCTCCGCGCGTATAGCCTCGATTGGATCAATCGTCAGAACTCGCGTGGTTGCTGACCACGCGGTGCCGACGGCAATAAAGAGCAGAAAGAGCGACGGGACGACGAATGTCATCAGGCCCGACACATTGACGCCGACAAAGAGATGTTGAAGGAAAAGTCCACTTCCGGCAGCCCCAGCAATCCCGGCTAGGATGCCGAAGGCGACTGGAACAGTGCCTTGGCGCAAGATCAGCGTTCGGATCTGCTGCATCGATGCTCCGAGCGCTATGCGCACGCCCAATTCGTGCTCGCGCTGGGTGATCGCTCGTGAGGATGTGCTGTACACGCCCGCCACGGCAATCAAGAGAGCTAGAGCCGCGAGGAAGAGCACAGAAGTCGTGTAGAACCTTGGGCGTTCCATCGTTTCGCTCAAACTCTGATCGAGCGTCTTCACTTCAAAGACGGGCACACTTCGATCAAGACCGACGACAGCATCCCGACACTGTGTCAGGTAATGGCGCGGATCTCCGCTCACACTCGCCACAAACGTTAAAGCTGACGGGGGTTCTTCCTCGACTGGCCAGTAGGCTTGGGGTCCTCCCTCGTATTCCGGGCCAGCCATCCGCGCCGTACTGACAACGCCTGCCACGAGGTATGGCCGGGATGTCCAAGGTGCGATGATTCTCCGACCGACGATGTTCGGACCGAAGCTTGATTCCCGTGCGAAGGCTTCGTTCACGATTACAGGCGGTTCCGGCGAGTTGCTTAGGTCAAATCCGAAATCTCTTCCAGCAATGAGTTCGCTACCCATGGCTCTGAAATAACCCGGCATCGACCCGTTCAGCACGACTCCTGAAACCTTTGGACCAGACTCCATTTGTATCGTCCCAGCCATAAGCACACTGTTCGAAAGGGGTAGATAGTTCACTGCGCCAACGGCTTTTACGCCTGGTATTGATTGCAGACGCTCTTCGACCGCGGAGTAGTATTGCCACTTAGCGCTTCCCACTTGGTACCTCGTGCCTTCAAGAGAAACCTTCAGAGTGACAGCGTTAGCAGGCTGGAATCCGAGATCGGTATGGACCAATCGAAGGAACGCCGATCCAATAGTGAACGAGCTCACCAAGAGAGTAAGCGTGAATGCGACTTGCAGGCCGACTAAGACGGAACGCATACTGCCCGTAACCGGCTCGCTGGTGCCGGAATGCATACGCGCGACTTGTGTTGAAGGCTGGATGCGGCCGATCAGCCATGTCGGCATGATTCCGAATGCGAAGCCTGTAATCAGAGCTAGAGCGATTGCAAAACACAGAACATGCCAGTCCAGTAAGGTGTAATCCTGCGTCGCTAGTTGCGCCGGCATTACCGCGCCGGCGACTCGAGCGACAAGCAGGGCAACAATCATGCCAAGGGCGGCTCCTGACATAGTGAGCGCAGCCGCTTCTACTGTCAGTTGTTGGATAAGCCGCGATCGGCTCGCCCCCAGAGCCGAGCGCAAAGCAAGTTCCCGATGCCTCTCCGCCGTGCGTGACAGCAACAATTGCGCTACGTTGGCTAAAGCTGTCAATAGAACCAGAAGAACTACCGAGGAAAGGATCAGAACAGACGCACGGATCTGTGAGGAAAGTTGATCTCTCAGCCCGATCAACTCCGGAATAGAACTGTTATCCGGTCGAAAGCTCTTCGGGTTTACGTGAGCAACATCAGCTTTGAATTCTTGACGTGCTTGACTGATCGAGATCCCGGACCTCAAGCGGCCGATGGTTTGCCATATGAACGCGCCGTGTTTGGGGATCACCTCAAAATCGAAAACTGTAGGCGCCCATACATCGACGTTGCCCGGATAATCGAAGCGCGACGGAGCGACGCCGATGATGGTGAGAGCCGCTCCATCCAAATGAGCAACGGAGCCGATTGCGGATGGATTGCCGCCATATGCTTGCTGCCACAAGCGATGACTAATCACGATCACATGGTTCTTGCCCGTCCGATCTTCTTCAGCGACAAATGTCCGGCCAAGTTGAGCCTGCAGGTCGAGCAAGGAAAACAGATTTGCAGAGGTCTCTGTGACTCGAACCCGCAGGGCATCGCGGCCCGAGTTAAGGTTCATCTCGGATGTGGAAAATGTCGCAGCACTGTCCAAGTAAGAACTGTGATTGCGCCACTCTGCAAAGCCGGCGTGACCATTTCCCGCGGAAAATGGCGAAAACCGCAGCTCCACCAATCGTGATGCATCTCCGAATGGCAACCTTCGAAGAAGCAGCGCATCGGTCACGCTGAAGATCCCGGTACTCGCGCCGACTGCTAAGGCCAGCGTGCCGATGGCAATGATGGCACTCACGGGCCGTCGGCAGTAGACCCTCAGAGCAAAGCGCAAATCCTGACCAATCTCTCGAATTAGTTCCCGCGGTGCAGAGGCCGCGATATCAGAAATTGCGTGCAACCATAAACCCAAGTTTTCTTTCAATCCGTGTGCATCGCGCTGTTCGTCACGAAACTGACGGTCCATGGCTCCTTCGTATTCCTGGCGAAAGCTCGCGGGATAGAGCCTCAGCAGTTTGCGGTATAGTTTCGTGACATCAATCATGGTCACCTCAAACGGGATCGGGAACTCCCAGACGTACTTCTGCCAGTTGCAGAAGAGCCCGCAACCGCTCGACTTCAGCGCGAACTAGGCGACGGCCTGAAGGTGTGATTCTGTAATAGCGGCGGCGTTCGTCATCAAGATGTGGATCGGGCCGCTCGTCTGATTCAACAATGAGCCCTTGTTCCAGCATCTTGTTGATGGCTCCGTAAAGTGCGCCCGAACCTAGGTTTATTCGCTTGTCCGTTCGCTGCAGGATCTCGCGTTTCAGCGCATATCCATGTCGCTCACCTTCAGTGAGAGAAAGCAGCATGTGGAAGACGGGGAGGGATAACGGAAGAAATTGATCAACATCTTTAACTGAGTTCGCCATAGTATGTCACTTTCAGGCATAGTATGACGCCAACTGATAGTGCCTGTCAAACCCGGTTCCGGGTGCCCCTGCAAAAGCACCACCAGTGGACGTGAACGTACTTTACCTGTCTGCGCCACCAATTATCGCGGTCAACGAGTGAGTTATCGCCAAGTCGCAAACTGAACGGCCGCTGACCTTTCCTTACCGCTCGATGGGCGGTAAGAAGTCATCAGCCGAGCTTTCCGCGGATTGCAGTAGGGGTCCTTGCCTACCCCCTCTGGGTACGAATCAAGGCGGGGCGAAGTTGCTCCGCGATGACGTCATGAAGATTCCGTAATCACAAAGTGGCTCGCAATGCTTGTATATCGCGCATCGGTGGCTGTCCGAAGAATCGCTTGTACTCACGATTGAATTGGCTTGGGCTCTCGTATCCAACCTCGAACGCCGCGCTCGCAGCATCTAGCTCGTCCGTGAGCATCTTCTGCCGCGCCGCATGGAGCCGAAGCTGCTTTTGAAACTGAAGAGGGCTCATAGCTGTGAGACCACGGAAGTGATGATTCAAAGTTGATCTGCTCATGCCTGTCATCGATGCGAGTTCGTCCACATTCAGCGCCTTCTTGAAGTTGTCGCGCAGCCAACTGACGGCCTTCGCTGTCCGATAGCTTTGGTCTGCCAGCGTTGCGACTGAACGCAGGCGATCTCCCTGTGGCCCCTGCAGAAGGCGATAGATGATTTCTCGCTGGAGGAGCTTGCCAAAGAAAGGAACATCCTGGGGAGTGCGGAGAAGCTGCACCATCCGTGAACATGGCGCGAGCAGCTCTACGGTTGCTTCGCCAAGAACCATGCCGCGGGTTCCAACCGGCGGCGCAGGAACATCGACTTCTTCGGAATGAAGAACGTCGCGGACCAGCCCCATATCAAGTTTGAGGAAGAACGCCAGGTAGGGCTTCTCCACACTGGCAGCGCACACCCGGCTGATGATCGGAAGGTCGATTGAAGTGAGGAGGAAGGTTGATTCGCCGAAGACATAACTCTGCTTGCCCAGATCGACCCGCTTCTTCCCCTGCGGGATGAGAAGCAGACTCGGCACATAGGTGCAGGGATTCGGTGCGGTCGGAACAATGTTTCGATAGAGCGTGAGGCCCGGAACAGCGGTTGGCACTTCCGAGGCATTCCCCATCACTTTGCTAATTTCATCAGCCAACTCGTGGAGCACTTGCACGATCTGGGGATCGTAGCTCTGTCCTGATTTCCTGGCTTTCATTCCAATTTCCTCGACACCTTGAAGATAAGACAAAAGTGTGCCCATTCACACAAGTTTCGGTTGTCTCGGCCAAATAGGCAATCATTTAAGCCGATCGGGCTACCGCCGTAAAGGCCTCCCGGCCTAGTGTTGAACTCGAGGGATTTGCAAATGAAGACACGCAAATTAGGACCGCTGGAAGTATCAGAACTTGGATTTGGTTGCATGAACCTGGCCACTAACTACGGCGTTGCCGCCCCGATCGACGACGCCATCAGGGTCATTCGCGAGGCCCACAGCAAGGGTGTTACATTCTTTGACACCGCAGAAGTGTACGGCCCGTATACGAGCGAAACCATCGTGGGCGGTGCGCTCGAACCAGTCCGTAACGAAGTGAAGATCGCAACGAAATTCGGCTTCGATCTCAACGAGAAGGGCGGTCTAGACAGTCGACCCGATCACATCAAGTGGATGGTGGACGGATGCCTTAAGCGTCTCCGGACGGATCACATTGACCTCTTCTATCAACATCGCGTTGATCCGAATGTGCCAATCGAAGACGTCGCGGGAGCGGTGAAAGAGCTTATAAATGAAGGCAAGGTACTGCATTTCGGCCTCTCAGAGGCGAGCCCAAGCACTATCCGCAGAGCACACGCGGTTCAGCCCGTCGCCGCACTCCAGACAGAGTATTCGCTTATGAACCGTGACCCTGAAGAGAACGGCTTACTCGATACTTGTGAGGAACTCGGAATTGGCTTCGTGCCGTGGGGTCCGATGGGCATGGGCTATCTGACGCAGAACCTTGATGCGCATACCAAATTTGATCCGAAATCGGATCTGCGTTCTGGGTTCGACCGCTTCCAGCCGGAGAGCATTAGGCGAACAAGCCATTTGTCGATTGCATCACTGAGTTTGCGAATAGGAAAGGCGCAACGACGGCGCAGCTATCGCTCGCACGGCTGCTGGCCAAAAAGCCGTACCTCGTTCCGATTCCCGGAACGGGCAAGGTCAAGCATCTTGAGAAGAACATCGAAGCTGCCAACCTTGTACTAACCGCGGAAGACCTGAAAGATATTGACAGCGCGCTGTCCGAGTTCAAGGTTCATGGCGGTCGCATGAATGAACAACAGATGATGGTCGTTGAGTCGTAGACCGGATCGAGGCGGGATGATGTCGTTCGGTCTTCAACAACGAGGTTTTTTCGCCACTCAGCCTTTATGAGAACGATGTCTAAAGCGCGTTCTGGAATCCTCTGAGTGTTGGGGCATCGTCAATCTGCAAAAGAGCCGTTGGTCCGGAACGGACGAAAAGACTTTCTACGTGAACGTCGCGGTGACCGCAAAGCGGCTATTGGCCTTCGAGGGTCAACAAAGCGACAAGCCTCCGCCGAATTGGAAATGTGCTTGGAATATCCGCGCAGAGCAACTCGCGCCCGAAACCAAGATGCAACAATGGACCGTCCGAGATGAGAAAAGCGTCGCGGAAGCTCTTGAATACCTCCAGAATTTAATCGGAAAGTTCGTGATTCCAAGAGTGACGGCCATGCTGTCCGAAAACGCCCGTTTCCAGCCTGTGTGCCTCGCTGGGAACCGCCGGGCCACTTTCGCCGTATGAATTTGCAAGAATGGAGCAACCTCTGCAACCTAGCCGCGTGATCGGAGCCGGTCGCGGCGCATTGATCCTCGCTATGGCCGGTGCAGGCTGGCTGGGCTGGGGGCTTAGCGTCGCTCAGGTCTACAATGCCGTCGTTGCTCCAATCTTCGGAACGGTTGCCATCTCTCTCTGGGGATGGTCGATCTACGTAATGCGTACTGGGCGTGCTTTGCATCGCCAACTTCCGGCGTCGTCTCTTCCACTGTCGCAGTTCCCCTCCAGGTCTTTTGTCGTCGTCTTAGTGACTGAGGGTCTTGCCGTCGTCCTCGTGATCCTGTTCGCCGCAGGTCATGCCCATCGCCCCGATCTCGCAACAGACGGCTGCGCCCTCGTCATCGGCCTCCACTACATCCCGCTCGCGCGAATCTTCCGAGCACCAAAACTCGCTGCTCTGGGCATTCTGATTGCGCTCTGGTGCATCCTCAGCTGGGTCTTCTTCCGAACCAGCACACTCGTCGTTGCGGTCACGGCCGGTACGGGGATTCTGATGTGGGCGACCGCCGTTGCGGTACTCCTGTGGGCTCGGTCGGCTGCCCGAATGCTCAGGGCTAACCCATCAGTTCTCAGGGCAGCGAATGCCAATGAAGCGATTGTGGACTCACCGTGTATTTAGAAACGGCTTTATCATGCTCGTATTACCGCATATGCGGAAGTAACCCAATCCTCCGTCCAAATCCTCCCAACCCCGTCCCTGATTCCCCTTGACATCGAGGTTCGAGGCAATTAGCTTTGCAATGCAAAGTGAATCTCATTCGGGGCGAACAAAAGCGGTGAAGACTTCCTGCTTAATCACTTTGCAGTGCAAAGCTTGAAAGCGGTCAATTGTCTCAATGGGGAATCTGTGGCGAGCGCAGAAGCGCAGGCCGGCGACAAAAATCACGTACTTGAAGCCCTAGGAAAAATGTCCTCGGAGATTCGCAAAAAGCTGGGCGAGTCTCTCAGCACCGTACAAAAGCTTGACACCCCTATCGAACAGGCCACCACTCCATCGCTTGAGGCCTTCAAGGCCTTCACCGATGGCCAAAAGATCTTGGCTCAATCAGGAGAGGCTGCCGCGATTCCGTTCTTTAAGCATGCCGTCGAACTTGACCAGGGTTTTGCACTCGCATACGCCTACCTGGGCATCATGCACACGACCATCGGGGAGCCCGGCACTGGAGCCGCCTACACGCGAAAGGCATTTGGACTAAGACAACGAACCAGTGAGCCGGAGGACTATTTCATCTCAGCCACCTATTTCAAAGAGGTCACCGGAAACCTCAAAGCTGCTGAAGAAACCTGCACACTCTGGGTCGCGCCTATCCTCGTTCTGAGAAGCCCCATGTCTATCTGTCTGGAGCAATCTTTCCGCAAATTGGCCAGTACGAGAAGGCAATCGAAGAGGGCAAGGCGACAGTCCTCCTGAACCCCGACTCTCCAATCCCATATGCATTTCTTATGTTTGGCGACATTGGGTCGAATCGCTTCGAAGACGCTAAGGCCGTCTATCGGAAGGCTCTCGAACGTAAAATGGATAGCCCATTCTTCCACCAGGGACTGTACCAAATTGCTTTTGTTCAGAACGATACCGCAGAGATGGCGCGCCAAGCGGCTTGGTCTGAAAGTAATCCCGGGGCGGGGAATACGTTGCTGATGCTGAAAGCCGAATCAGCAGCTTACGCCGGCCGCCTCCAGCAAGCCCGTGAGATGTCTCAACAGGCCTCTGATTCTGCGGAGCGAGCCGGAGAAAACGAAACTGCCGCCGGTTACATCGCTCAGTCTGCGTTGCGCGAAGCCCTGTTTGGCAATGTGGCCGAAGCCCGAAAGCGCGCCAGGATGGCAATCAAGCGCTCGTCAGGGCGCGACGTGCAGTATGGCGGTGCGCTGACATTGGCATTTGCAGGCGAAAGCACACAAGTGCTCTCCATCATCAACGACTTATCGGGGCGATTTCCTGAAGATACGATCGTCCAGTCCAACTACCTGCCGACACTCCGCGGGATACTGGCTCTAAATCAGGGAAAGACAGCCGACGCCGTCGATCGGCTGGAGGTCGCCAGGCCTTACGAACTGGGAGGGACGACAGGCAGCAGCTACGGGTGGAACGCGCTTTACCCCGCCTTCGTGCGAGGTCAAGCGTACCTGCGAGCTCGCAAGGGCGTAGAGGCAGCGGCGGAATTCCAGAAGATCCTGGACCATCGGGGGGTTGTAGTCAACGAGCCAATCGGAGCGCTGGCGTATCTTGGCCTTGCTCGCGCGTATGCATTGCAGGGTGAGAAAACAAGACTCCTTACCGCCTACGAGGATTTTCTCGCGCTGTGGAAAGCATCCGATCCAGACCTACCCGTAATACGCCAAGCAATAAAAGGACACGAAAATCTACGTTGAACTCTGTCCGGAGAAGTCTGCAAGGGTTAGGGGATGGAGTGGGCACCCATCTTCTTCAACTGTTGTGTGTAGGCCAAATCACTCATCCAGCGTAGCTTCCGCGGTTTTTATCGGATTAGTACCTGAAAACGCGGATTGCGACGGGAACCACTCAAGAACCCTCCGTCGCTGGATTCCAGTCGCCATGCCGACTAGTCAGGACTGATCTGCCGGCGATAAGCGACTTCGCGATTTCGCGTCAATTCAGAAGCGTTACTGGCGAACAGCAGCCCACATGAGAAGCTATTGCACCTCTATCGCTGAAACAATCGCGTCGCCCGTCACAACCCATGGCGGTAACAGAGTACGGCGCCGGCGGCGCTGTCTCGCTCCACTCTGACAATGCGCTGGGTGGCCCGGAATCTCGCAACCGGCCGCAGGCGGAAGAATACGAGTCCTACATTCACGAACGGAACTGGTCCGCACTGCGCAGCAAACCGTATCTATGGGGTACGTTTATCTGGAATTCCTTCGACTTTGGAACCACCACGCGCAGCGAAGGCAACTCCCAGGACATCAATACCAAGGGCCTCGTCACCTTTGACCA
>Ga0207038_10283_pt1 | contig 11834 bp, 9 predicted proteins | sample Alteio_BWMinCont_76_FD_153285 | JGI IMG/M metagenome (GOLD analysis project Ga0207038, IMG submission 153285) | Enriched cells from forest soil in Barre Woods Harvard Forest LTER site, Petersham, Massachusetts, United States -... | ecosystem: Environmental > Terrestrial > Soil > Temperate forest >...
TCGCTTTAGTTGTCCCACAGCCACCAGGCAAAAAAGAGGGTAAGGCAGTTTTCCTTTACCCGAGGCCATTAAAGTTATGCCATTAAATAATTAATTTAGCACCGAAAACGAAAATGAAGGGAATTTTTACAAAATGCCAGATATAATACAGCTTTTACCCGACTCCGTAGCCAACCAGATAGCTGCCGGGGAAGTAGTGCAGCGGCCGGCATCAGCTGTAAAAGAACTGGTGGAGAATGCGCTTGACGCAGGGGCGGATAAGATACAATTGATACTAAAAGAAGCAGGCAAAGCGCTGATACAGGTTATCGATAATGGCTGCGGCATGAGCCTTACCGATGCCCGTATGAGTTTTGAGCGGCATGCCACCTCGAAAATACGCAAGGCCGAAGACCTTTTTGCTATCCGTACCATGGGTTTCAGGGGCGAGGCCATGGCCTCTATTGCCGCTATAGCACAGGTTGAACTAAAAACCCGTCGGCACGAAGATGAACTGGGCACCTGCATCATCATCGAGGGATCGGAAGTATTAAGCCAGGAGGCTTGTTCGGCCAATACCGGGACGTCTATCAGTGTTAAAAATTTATTTTACAATACCCCTGCCCGCCGTAACTTTTTAAAAAGTAACCCGGTTGAAATGCGGCATATTATTGATGAATTTCAGCGCGTGGCGCTGGCAAGTCCGCAGGTGTTTTTTACTTTACATAACGACGGGCAGGAAATTTATCACTTACCAGCTTCAACGCTTAAGCAACGCATTATTCATTTACTTGGCCGGGAATATAACGAACGGCTGGTGCCGGTAGAGGAAGATACCACCGTTATCAAACTCAACGGATTTGTTGGCAAACCGGAATACGCCCGGCGAACGCGCGGCGAACAATTCTTTTTTGTGAACAACCGTTTTATAAAGGATGCCTACTTAAATCACGCCGTGCTGATGGCTTTTAAAGAGCTGTTGGCTGACGACACTTATCCGTTATATGTTTTGTTTATTGAGATAGATCCGGCCAAAATTGACATTAACGTCCATCCTACCAAAACCGAAATAAAATACCAGGACGAACAAACCATTTATGCCATTATCCGCTCGGCGGTAAAACGGTCGCTGGGCAGGTATAATATTACGCCCAGCCTTGATTTTGATAAGGATAGCGGCATCGAGCATTTGGTTACCCTGAAACCGCTTGAAGAAATAGTGGCGCCAACTATTACCTTTAATCCTGATTTTAACCCTTTTAATACGGATAAAGTTGAAACGTATGATGCCCCGGCGCGTAACAGCAGCGGCAGCTACCGTAGCTCGCCCATCCCGCAAAACTGGGATACACTTTATGCCATCAGCAAAAAAGATACGGCAGTGCAGCATGAGATGCACGAGGAGCAAAGCATTATTGCAGATGACCAGGATATTAGCAAGCCCAGCGAGCGGCAGCTTTTCCAGGTGCATAACAGGTTTATCCTTTCGCCAATAAAATCAGGTTTTATGGTCATCAACCAACAGGCGGCGCACGAGCGTATTTTGTACGAGCGCTTTTTGCAGCAGCTGCAAAATCATTCGGGCGTAAGCCAGCAAAGCCTTTTTCCGCAATCTGTTACATTAAATAGCAGCGATTTTGAATTATTAAAGGAACTTTTACCCGATATTCGCGCCCTGGGGTTTGATATACGTGAGTTTGGCAAAAACACAGTGGTTGTTGAAGGCATACCCGCCGATTTAAACAATGTTGGCGAACACGAACTGCTTGAGCAATTGCTGGAGGGCTATAAAAATAACCAGGCAATTTTAAGACTTGATAAACGTGACAGCCTTGCGCGGTCATTGGCAAGAAATGCTGCAACGAAAACAGGCACAAGGATGTCATTAGAGGAAATGAATTTATTGATCGACCAGCTTTTTGCCTGCCAGATGCCAAACCTTGCCTTAAACGGTAAGCTGGTGATCACTACTTTTACATTGAACGAGCTTTTAGAACGATTTGAAAAATAAACCGAAGGAATTAAAATATATATGAACGGAAATAGCCAGTCACCCTTTGCCAATTTAACGCCGGTAACAAAAAACCTGCTGATCATCAACCTTATTTGTTTTATACCTTTTATTGTATTGAGCCAGGCTAAATACCAGGGATTAGTTGTTGATAATTTAGGCTTATTCTATTTTGACTCACCTAATTTCAAGGTTTGGCAGATACTGACTTACATGTTTCTGCATGGCGGGTGGACACATATCCTTTTCAACATGTTCGCACTGTTCTCGTTTGGGCCTATATTAGAATACGCTATTGGTCCCAAACGTTTCTTCAATCTCTATTTTATTTGCGGTATTGGTGCAGCGTTGTTTCAAATGCTGGTACAGGCCATCGAAATACACTCATTGATTGGCGGTTTTACATTAGCGTCAGCGTCGGGATCACCAATTGACCAATTAACTATTGATAAGTTATCAGCGATTTACTATCCTACAGTTGGTGCCTCAGGTGCCATATTTGGTTTGCTGGTAGCATTCGGGATGTTATACCCCGATCTGGAATTGATGATCCTTTTCATCCCTGTACCTGTTAAGGCCAAGTATATTATCCCGGTGTATATAATAGTAGAAATAGTTTTAGGTGTGGGTCAGTTTGGGGGCGATAATGTGGCGCATTTTGCGCATTTGGGCGGCGCACTGCTTGGCTTTATCCTTATAAAAATATGGCGGTACAGGTAAGTGTAAAATTTTTATTAACCGGCTGAAAATTACCATACTGTTTGTATATTGTAAAATACAAAAAACAAAACAACTTTTTTTAAAAATTTCGGTTATCAACAATATACCTTTTTCATTTCTATGAGTACCCTGTGGCAAAATATACAAACTAAAGTGCTCCGCTCGGGCAGTAAGTTAAACCTGCTTATAGGGATCAACGTTGCTGTTTTTTTGCTGGTTAATATACTGGATATTATTGGGAAGTACCTGTTCAACACTCCTGCTATAAGCTATTACAGCCAGGAGTACCTCTGGCTGCCTGCATCGTTACCAAAACTACTTACACATTTTTGGACACCAGTTACCTACATGTTTATGCATGCCGGTATATGGCATATTTTGTTCAATATGTTATGGTTTTACTGGTTCGGGCAAATATTTGAAGAGTACCTGGGTAAAAAGCGCACTTTGGGCCTGTACCTGATGGGGGGCCTGGCAGGAGCTTTCCTATTTGTGTTCAGCTATAATGTTTTCCCGATTTTTACACACACCAATGAGGCCGCAACCAACATATTGGTTGGAGCATCAGCAGCCGTAATGGCCATAATCGTTGCCACTGCTACCCTTTTGCCCGATTACCAGATATCCTTAATTTTAATTGGCCCGGTAAGGCTAAAGTGGTTGGTTCTGTTTTTTATAATTTTAGACTTTTTAGGCATTGCCGGCCTTAACGCAGGCGGTGAGCTATCGCACCTTGGCGGTGCCCTGACCGGATTTCTGTATATTAAGCGGTTACAAAAAGGCAGTGATTGGATAGCCAATATTGCCAACCTATTCAAACCAAAGCCAAATCTTAAAGTTGTTTCGAACAATACTTCAAAAAAACCCTACGATCTTCCCCGGCAAGAAGAAATTGATCTTATATTAGATAAAATTTCCCGGTCAGGTTATGATAACCTGAGCAAGCAGGAAAAAGAAGTATTATTCAGGGCCAGCAAAGATGAAGGGTAACACCAAATTATATTTTATCGATAAAATTATATTATGGTTAAACGCCCTGTTATGCCTCGCATTAATAATCAGCTACTTCGCCCCTTCTACTGATCCCAAAAAAGTATGGGAATTTGCTTTTTTTGGCCTCGCATACCCTTTTTTACTGATGGCCAACATAATCATGATCATTTACTGGTTCCTGCGGAAAAAGTGGTATGCGCTGGTTTCGGTTATTTGTATTGCATGCGGATGGGGTGTACTAAGCAATAATTTTGGCTTCCATTCTTTTGGTGATGGTACGGCAAAGCCAGCAGATATCGGCAACATCAGGATGATGACTTACAACGTACATAATTTTAAACGGTACGGCTCAAAAAATGATGTATCAACTAAGCATGACATATTAGACATCATAAACCAGCAGCAACCCGATATTATTGGTATACAGGAATTTTATACCCGCAGCCATGGTGAGTATGATATGCGCGATTCGATAGCAAAAATAATGGGTACAACTTATTATTACTTTGAACCGGTGGTTTTTAACAGCACCGAAGCTATCGGCATCGCTATTTTCTCCAAATTCCCTATAGTAAACCATGGCCTGATCCCCTTTTCGGATAGAAAAAGTGAAAATGCCTGCATATATATTGATGTAAAAAAGGGTAAAGATACGCTGAGGATATACAGTGTACATTTGCAATCCATACGTTTCGATCCCGAAGATTATAAATATATCAACAGTATAACCCAGCAGGGGGCGCCTGCCGATGTGTCGTCAGCCCGACGGTTGGGGAGTAAATTAAAAAGCGCTTTTATTAAAAGAAGCGGCCAGGTGGTTAAAATAAAAGACCATGCGGCACAATGCCACTATCCTTATATTATTTCGGGTGATTTTAACGACACGCCTGCCTCCTACGCGGTTAATTATATGGCCCATGGTTTAAAAAATGCTTTTCGCGAAAAAGGATATGGCTTTGGCCGGACTTATAACGGCAATTTCCCAAATTTCCAAATAGATTATATTATGGCCTGCCCCCGATTTAATGTAGCCACGTACCAGATTATTGAAAAAAAACTGTCAGATCATTACCCTGTAAGGAGTGATCTTGTTTTAAGCCCGAAGTCTTAAGTCAAGGGCGTTAAATAAATCCGACTGAAGACTTCGGACTTTAGGCTTGAGACTTATTTCTTCATCTCTTCCTGCACTGCCCTTAAAAACTCGTTGGCTTGCTGAGTACCTATGATATATACCAGGCCATCCCTGTCAGTTAAATAAAGGGCTTCTTTACCGGCCGCAAAAAAGCGGATAGCACCTTTGGTATGAAGATTATATACCGGATTATTGAAAAGATACCTGCTATACTCCCCCTTTTCAACTTTAACTATACTGTTAAGATCTATTTTTACGAGGCGTGTTGTCCACAGGCCGTCGATGAGTACACTTTTGTTGAGTACCCGGGTGCGGTAATGCAGCAGGAAACCCATTAAAATAGAGATGATTATAATGGCGAAGCCCACTACCGCAAGGATATCAGCTTTGTTTTGTGCGTCTGTAAAAAAGTTAAAGGTGTAAGCGGCAAAACAGCATGTGGCCAAAACCAGGCGGATGGTAACGGGTATCCATTCCCTGCCAAGGTATTGTTTTTCAATAAAAACCGGTCTTTCGCTATTCATGTTGATAATTTGAAAATTTGGTAATTTGAAAATTTGAAAATTGCTTTTTTTATTTGAAAACTTCCGGAGGTCATTTTCAAATTGTCACATTTTCAAATCTTCAAATTAATTCATTTTGTACAGTTCGAATATAGTAACTTTTTTAGTTTTCCTACCTACTTTATACCTTTCATCCGGGCGGTAGCCCCCTATCCATATTATTTCGCCGTTGCCATTAACTAACAATGGTATCCCGCTTTTTTCGTGCAGCGGGATTTTTTGGGCGATAAAAAAATCACTTACTTTTTTATTTCCCTTCATCCCCAATGGATGAAAATGATCGCCTTGCTGCCAGGGGCGTAATGTTAACGGGTATTTAAGCAGGTCAGTATCGATAGATACCGCCATTGGATTATCTTTTACAATCAACGGACTATCATCATGTAAAATTGTTAGCTTATAGTCTGCATAATTTATTTCATGGTCGTTTATAGTTATCAATAGCTCTTTGTGATTGTCCGGGGTTTGTTTTGCTAATATCAGTTTGCCACGGTCAAGTATTAGCTTGAACGCAGGCGTTTCAAATACCTTCCCGGCATGTTTATCCAATGCCGCAATAAGGTCATCGATGATTGCCTCGTTAAAACCATAATCCTGTAGCAGTTTAAAAAGCAGCAGCCGTTTCGGTTCCAGCTTTTTAATTTGCTCAACAGGGATATGCAGTTCATTTCCGTGAGGGACAAATAGCTTGTCTTTTAATTCAGCTATCTGTTTATCTAAAAATAATTCCAGGTCGCGGAAATGCACCAGGTTATTTTCAAAGGTTTGTTCAAGGTTGGGGTTTAACTCCTTTAGTTTGGGAATTACCTCGTGCCTTATTTTATTGCGCGCATATTTTATGGATGAATTTGAGCTGTCCTCAACATGAGGCAGTCCGTTTTGGTCAATAATATTTTGTATGTCTTCACGGGTTAAAAACAATAAAGGCCTCACCAACAGTCCGTTTTTTGGCAAAATGCCATGCATGCCGGCAATGCCCGTACCGCGTGTAAGGTTTAACAATATTGTTTCAATTGCATCGTTTTGGTGGTGTGCAAGCGCGATAGCATCGTATCCCGATTGTTGCCGTACGTGTTCAAACCATTGATAACGAAGCTGCCGCGCTGCCATTTGTGTTGATATTTTTTCACCGGCGGCATAGGCCAAAGTATCGAAGGCAATGCTATGAAAAGGTACACCGAGCTGTTTGGCCAGGTTGTTGCAAAATTGCTGATCGCGCAACGATTCCTGGCCGCGCAACTGAAAATTACAATGTGCTATACCAAAATTTACCCCCGCAGATTTGAGCAAATGCGCCATCACTACAGAATCCATACCCCCGCTTACGGCAGCAAGTATTTGGCTATCTTGGCCAAATAAGCTATTTTGTTCAATAAAATCAGTGAAAACTTTAACAGGCAGCATCCATCAAAATTATTAATTTAAAACCCCAACAAAAAACTAATTTTGCCATCGTGAGTAAATATGTGTTAAGCTTTTTGTTATTGCTGATGGCGGCGACGGCTATGGGCCAAAAAAAGTCGATAGTTATCCTGGTAAAATCCCAAAACAGTACTGGTATAAAATTAAATGGCAAGGATGTGATAAAGGTATACCAGGGCACATTTAAGCAGGATTATTCGACCCTTACCTCTGATAGCGCCTATTTTTACGCCCAAGACAACCTTGTGGATTGCTTTGGCCACGTGGTTATTAACCAGGGCGATACGCTGCATATTTACTCGGACAAGCTACATTATGATGGCAACACTAAAATTGCCATCCTTACTGATAATGTAAAAATGGTTGATAAAGATGCCACGTTAACAACCAATCACCTTAACTATAACACAGCTACCCGGATAGGCACTTATACCGATGGTGGCAAGCTGGTGAATAAGGATAATACGCTGCTAAGCAAAAACGGTTATTATTTTGCATTTACGCGCGATTCGTACTTCAGGTATAATGTATCGCTTACAACGCCCGATGCATTGGTAATAACCGATACTATGCGCTATAATACAGGTAGCAAGATCTCTTATTTTTATGGGCCGACGAATATTTACAGCGTCCCGAAAAAAGGCGAAAAACAAAACGACAGGGATACGCTTTATACCGAAAACGGCGACTATGATACCAAAACCGAACAAGCTGCTTTCGGGAAAAATAACCTGTACCATTCAGGCACAAAATCATTAAAAGGGGATAGCCTATTTTACGATAAGCTTAAAGGTTATGGCAGGGCTGTTAAGCGTGTCACTTTTATCGATAAGGAACAAAAAGTGACTATCAAAGGAGAATTAGGCACTTATGTAAAAGCCGATGAGCTGACGGTGATCACCCAGGACCCATATGTAGTAATGGTTACTGAAAAAACCGACAGCACAAAAACTGATTCAGCGGCTAAGGCAGACTCTGTTGCCAAAGCCGATTCATTGCTAAAAAAAGCGCCTGCAAAAAACAAGAATGGGATAACCATGGCGCAGCTGATAAAAAAAACCATACCCGGCAGTGTTAATACGCCCCCCGCTAATTCAAGGGCGATAGAGGCGAAAGTAGATTCTGTAGCCAACCTGCCGCAAAATAAAAACATCAAGGCTAAAGTAGATTCCGTAGCCAACCTGCCGCAAAATAAAAACATTAAGGCAAGGGCTGATTCGATAGCGAGCATGGCGCAAAATAAGATCAGCGCAAGTACAATCGACTCGTTAGCTAAACTGCCGCAAAGCAAGGTCGTCAAGGCAGCAGCAGACTCCATAGCTAAACTATCGCAAACTAAAATTAGCGGTGCAAAGAGCGGCAATACAAAAAGAACGGCTGCAAATCCAAAGAGCGCCACAAAGCTTAAGCCCGGCGATAAGGATACAACGCTAAAAAAGATGATTTTGCCAAAGGACACATCGAAAGTAAAGTTGGACTCGATCTATATGTCGGCCGATACTATTGAAACGCGCATATTGACCTATAAAGACCTTAAAATATATCAGGCGCAGCAACGCCTTGCCCATACAAGGGATACCACAGCGAAACCCAAACCAAAGGTAAAAGTAAAAGAGTCGAAGTTTTTAACTCCCACCCGCAGAGAAATAACTATTGACACCAGCTACAGGCAGCGTGATTTTTTTGGCAAGCCAAAACCGGTAGCGGTTAAGAAAAAAGTTGTAAAACCACTTAGCAAAAAACAGCTGGCGCTTGACAGTCTGGAGAAGAAACGCGTGGCCGATTCTATTTCAACGGCAAAAGCGGCCGAGCCGAGCGATACGGCGCGAATACGTATTATAATTGCGCACCACCACTTTAAGATGTTTAAATCTGATTTGCAGGCCAAGTCCGACTCAATGTTTTACAGTAATGCCGACTCCACCATACGATGTTATGTGAACCCTATGATGTGGACGCAAGGGTCGCAGCTATCTGGCGATACCATACACCTGCAGATGAAACATAAAAAGCTGGATAATATGAAAATGTTCCCGAATGCTTTTATTGTAAATATTGAAAAAACCGACTCTGTACATTTCAACCAGGTAAGTGGCCGGCGAATGCGGGGCTTTTTTAAAAATGACAAACTGAATAAGATGTATATTGAGGGCAATGCTGAGAGTATTTATTTCTCGCGCGACAGCGGGAAAATGACCATTAGCGGTATGCAGCGGTCATTAAGCAGCCGTATAGTTGTTGATTTTAAAAACAATGAGGTTACCAACCTGGGCTTTTATACCAAGCCCGAAAACAGGTATGCGCCCTTGAATAAATTTAAAGAAGATGAGAAAATATTAAAAGGGTTTATCTGGAAGCCGAAGGACAGGCCTGTATCAAAAGAGTCTATCATACCATCGTACAATAAGAAAAAAACTGCCGACGGAAAAGCGCCTGCCGGCAAATCAAAAACAGATAAAACGTCGTCAAAAAAAGCTCCGGGCGGTAAAAACATAAAAGGAAAAACTACGTTGCCAAAGGGGAATTTGCCTGCCCTAAAAACCAGTAAGGATAGCACCCTAAAGGTAGATACCGGCAAGTTAAAGGTAGATACCAGCAAAATGCCCCTGATTAAAATAAAAAAGGATAGTATCCCCAAAATTGATACGGCAAAAAAACACGTAAACCCGCCAGCAAAGCCAGTAAGTGATATGTAGCTTTGAGCCATTTTATAAGCGCGCAATTATGTTATTGTAACTGCGTCCGATATAAAAAATGGATACCATTGCAAAATGCCCCATCGGGGCTACACGTTTGTAGAAAACAATTAAAAATAAATTTTGCCCCGTCAGGGGTTACCCAATTCGTGAAGGGCAACCCCTGACGGGGCAAAACATAATGGTGGAAATTAGTTCTACAAACGTGTAGCCGCCCGATGGGGCAAAAGATTTTCTTATATCGAATTCTCGTCTTTTAAACAGCATCTAAAAAACCAACCAGTTTTTCAACCGCCCTTGCGCGATGGCTTATGCTGTTTTTTTCGTTGAGGGTCATTTCAGCAAAAGTTATTGCATAACCATCAGGCTGGAAAATGGGGTCGTAACCAAAACCTTGTGAGCCGGAGCGTTCGTGGCGGATGGTACCTTCAACAGTGCCTTCAAAAAAATATTCTTTGCCGTTCCATAGTAGTGAGATCACTGTAACAAAACGCGCTTTGCGGTTATCCATGCCTTCCAGTTTCGCAAGTACTTTATCGATATTTGCACCATGGTCGCCGTGTTTGCCGGCATATCGTGCAGAATAAACGCCTGGCTCGCCGTTCAGGGCATCAACCTGTAAACCGCTGTCATCGCCAAAACAATTAACATGGTATTTATTATAGATGTAATTACTTTTTATGGAGGCATTTTCCCTGAAAGTGGCGCCGGTTTCGGCGATATCATCATGGCAACCGATATCATCAAGGCTCAATAATTTTATCTTACCTTCAATTTTGGCGGCTACTTCTTCCAGTTTATGCAGGTTGTTGGTTGCGAAAACTAATTGCTGCATCGTACTATAACTTTTTCATTTGTTCCCAAAAGGCTTTTTTATTTTCGTTGCTGTCCATCATCTCGTCAAAACTGAAACTGAATAATGTATTGCAGTTATTTATCTGCCTGGGTTGATTTAGCGTAAGCTCCGCAGCGCCGTCTGGGATGGCATGGCTACCGAGTATGAGCAACTTTCCGGGTTTAAAAAAATCCAATATTTGCTGATGGTTGATATTAGCATATTTTGCAATATTAAAAATGGCGGCATCGTCCAAACTAAATTCCAGGCGCTTAAATATGTTTTCTAACGCCGTTAAATGAGTATCATGAATAAACTCAAGCTCGGGATAATGGGCAATTACCAGGAATTTCTTTTTGTTGCCCCCCATAAAATTAAAATTAACCAGCTGCGTTTTAACTACTGGTGCACGCGCGGAAGGAATAGTTGCAGTAGCAGTAGCAGCGGCAGCGGCAGTAGCAGTAGTGGTCGCTTTATCTTTATTTAAAAGGTAAAGTTCATCGGGCATAATAAAACTAAAGGCAATCGGGTTTTCTATTTTCATTCAGGCAGATTATGAAATATGGGTGATATTAAACCACAAAGAACGCAAAGGTTTCACAAAAGGCACTGTAAAAATGGTAAAGCTTTGTGAACTTAGTGTTTCTTCCTTAGTGCCCTTTGTGGTAAATAATCAATCGCAAAGAACGCACTTTAACAAATTTTAACCAAAAGTAGTTAAACAGTTTGAAGCATTATTGCCATATTCGCACAATTATAGTTGCGCCCTATTAATTAGGGTTAATTATGCAGCTGTAATTGATTAATTTTACCGAAATTCGGAACTTTTTAATCCCGATGACATCGGGATAGTTTAATTAGGATTTATAATGTACATGAAAAAATTAGGGACAGCGGTTTTAAGTATTATTTTATTTATATCAATAGCAGTAGCGCAGCCGCAGCCGCGTACACATACGCTGGATAAAATTGCGGCTGTTGTTGGCAGCAGTATAATACTTCAATCGGATATTGAATTAAAATATGCATCGTACCTGGCGCAGGGCAACGCGCCCAACCCCGATATCAAATGCCAGATACTGCAAAGCCTGCTAACCCAAAAGTTGTTGGCACAACAGGCGGTGATTGACAGCGTGGACGTAAAAGATGATGAAGTTGACGCCGACGTTGACCGTAGAATGCGCGGTATGATACAACGGGCAGGCGGACAGGACAGGCTTGAGCAATTTTTGGGACGATCAGTAATTCAATATAAAGACGAAATACGCCCTGACATTAAAGAGGGTCTCGTTGCACAAAAAATGCAGCAAAAAATAACAACGGATGTAAATACAACCCCCGAGGACGTTAAAAAGTTTTTTGGCAAGATAAATAAGGACAGCCTGCCGGTAGTTAATAAAGAGGTTGAAGTTGGGGAAATACAATTTAACCCTAAACTAAACAATGCCGAAAAAGATGCGTACCGTAAAAAAGCAGAAGATCT
>Ga0207038_10134_pt1 | contig 11814 bp, 9 predicted proteins | sample Alteio_BWMinCont_76_FD_153285 | JGI IMG/M metagenome (GOLD analysis project Ga0207038, IMG submission 153285) | Enriched cells from forest soil in Barre Woods Harvard Forest LTER site, Petersham, Massachusetts, United States -... | ecosystem: Environmental > Terrestrial > Soil > Temperate forest >...
GGCGATTGAGTAGGCTTCCTCTCCACTTGCGCAACCCGGTACCCAGATCCGGATACTTTGGGGCGCATCGTGGTCGCTGATCAGGCGCGGAAAGACAGTACGGGGCAGTTCGTCGAACGTTGCAGGGTCCCGGAAAAACTCGGTGACGCGAATCAGCAGGTCACGGCCCAATGCGAGCGTTTCAGCAGTATCGGAACCGAGCAAGGCGACATAGTCGGCGAGCGAGGTCATTTCGCACAATGCCATCCGGCGCGATAACCTGCGTTGGACCGTGCCGCGCTTGTAGTAGGTGAAGTCGATGTTGCCGGCGTTGCGCAAAACGCGAAACAGAGGATGCAGGCTCCGGTCCCCGGGATCCGTCGCCGGCCCCATGGATTCGAGTTCGTCCAGTGCGCGTCTGGAATAGCGTCCGACGCGTGCGATTTCGCAGGCGATGTCACGCGGCGCAAGCACGCTGTCGACACAACCCAGCCCCATTGCGGCAAGCGGCATGCTGCTGACAGTGACCGATCCAGTACCGCGTTCAACTTTCGTTGCCAAACATCGGCATCCGCCTCAGGATCCATTCGAGCAGTTCCTGAGCGCCGGCCACAAGCGGCCGCCCGGATTTAACGAGCAATCGCGCTTTCGTGCCCTGAAACAGAGGGTGCGCGATCGGCACAATGCACAGGTCGCCGGCCGCGATCTCGCGATATGCGGCGAATTCGCCAATCAGCGTCACGAAATGCCCGGCAGAAACGAAGCGCTTCAGCGCGGCCAGCGAATTCGTGGTCAATGTCGGGCTGATTTTGATGTTCTCGGCGAATTCCAGCATCTTGACGACATGGCCGATGCCGAACGTGGCAGGCATCAGTGCGAGCGGCCAGGCGAGCAGATCGTCCACATTCGCCGGGCCGCCGCGTGTCGCCAGCGGATGATCGCGGCGAACGAGCAGCACCACGGGTTGCGCCGAACTCGCGCGATATTCGATCCGCGGATGCGGCGGCGGATTGTACGCAAGCCCGATATGCGCGCGGCTTTCGGCGACCTCATTCAATACGTCATCGACGGGCAGCATCTCCACGCCGACGTCCAGCTTCGGATACTGCGTACAGAATGGCGCCAGCACGTCGTCAACCAGCGTGTCGACATACCCTTCGCTGACGGCCAGCTGAATATGCCCTTGCTGAAGGCCTTTCAGTGCATGCAGCTGGTCTTCGAGCTTCTCCTGTTGCGACCGGTACCCGCGCCAGAACTCCAGCAGATGCGCCGCCGCCTCGGTCGGCTTGACGCCGCGCGCCTCGCGCTCGAAGAGCGTCGTGCCCAGCTCGTCTTCCAGCAGCTTGATCTGCCGCGTGATTACGGACGGCGACGTGTTGAGGTTGTCCGCGGCGCCGCGAATCGTGCCCTGAACCAGCACTTCGTGGAAATAGCGCAGCCGTGTCTGGTTGATTTCGCGCATTGAAAGGCTCCGGTTCCTAGTGTTGCTCACAAAGCAACGATACGTGAACATAGTTGCTCTTGCTAGCAGGTCTGTTCCGCGACACGATGCTCCTACCCGACGAGCCGGGTGCACACAGGGAAAACGGGGACACATGTCAGCGATTCAGACCTTGAGAGCCGAAGATGCCGTTTCGTCTCTCTACAGCAAGCTCAGCTGGCGGCTTTTGTCGCAAAGGCGCCCGGACCGATGGCTGCGGACCCGGCCGTGGCAGCGCCTTGATCCACATATCCGGGTACGTCCGAAGGGGCCCTCCCTCGACGAGATTCGCTCAGCCGCCGCATGACGACACACTCGGCCACGCGAACTCTGCATGCATACCGGCGCGATTCAAGCCCGCGCGCTCATCAATGAAATCAACCTAAGTGGAGAATTCTCATGTCAGATCAAATCAACTCCCGTCGCCGCTTTCTGCGGACCACGGCAGTCGGTATCGGCGCAATGCAATTGAGCCTGACCGGGCTTGTTCGCGCCCAGTCGAATCAGCCCGCGCAAGACGTCGCCGCGACGAATGGCGCGACGTCGAATGCGTCGTTCGGGCAGATCAAACAGATCAACGCGGGCACGCTCAACGTGGGCTATGCGGAAGCCGGGCCGGAGAATTGCTTCGTCGAGGTCGCACCGATTCTTGCCGCGGCGGGCTATCGGGTGATCGTTCCGTATCTTCGCGGCTACGGCTCGACGCGTTTCCTGTCGAGCAAAACGATGCGCAATGGCCAGCAGGCCGTGGTCGCAGTCGACATCATCGCGTTGATGGATGCGTTGAAGATCCAGAAGGCGGTGTTTGGCGCTTTCGACTGGGGCGCACGGACGGCGAACATCATCGCAGCGCTGTGGCCCGAGCGTTGTGCCGGGCAGGTTTCCGTCAGCGGCTATCTGATTGGCAGCCCGCAAGCCAACAAGGCGCCGTTGCCGCGTGGTGGTATCAGTTTTACTTCGCCACGGAGCGCGGACGTCTTGGCTACGAGGCCAACCGGCATGATTTTTCGAAACTCATCTGGCAGCTTGCATCGCCGAAATGGAGCTTCGACGATGCAACTTATGACCGGTCCGCAGAGGCCTTCAGGAATCCCGATCATGTTGCAGTGGTGATTCACAATTATCGTTGGCGGCTGGGTCTCGTGAAAGGCGAGTCACAATACGACGCTTTGGAAAAGCGTCTTGCCGCGGCGCCCGTCATCACGGTCCCGACGATCACGATGGAAGGCGATGCAAACGGCGCGCCACATCCTGATCCGGCTGCGTACGCTAAAAAATTCACCGGCAAGTATGAGCACCGGAATATCGATGGCGGCATTGGTCACAATTTGCCGCAAGAAGCGCCGAAAGCCTTTGCCAGTGCCGTGATCGACGTAGCGCGCATGTGACCCGCCTGCGCATCATCCCAGCTTGATGATCGTTTGAATTGGTTCGGGTTCTCATGCTCGAGTGGCAGACCGGTGCTGCGTATTGGCTGATTTTGCCTGGGTTTTTGCCCCATATTACGCAAGACGAAATCGTTCATTACCGCCCGTTAGACAGGCTGGTCTGTCTTGTCAGGACTTTCGACTAAAAACTCTTTAAAAAATCGTGAGACACCCGGCGATGGACGCGAACAAGGATCAAAAAAACGCGAGCGACGCCGCGAACGCTGTTCTTGCCGCGGTCATCCAGAAGGAGATCGAGCAGATCAGGATCACACGACACTTGAGCGGGGAACAAGCCGATCGTGCCATACCGCCTCAACCTCAGCCCAATGCGGGAACCGTCTGGCAACAAGCCGATGGCATGAAGCTCACCGGCCTCGCCCTGTCGGGAGGTGGCATACGAAGCGCGACTTTCTGTCTTGGCGTGATCCAGTCGCTGTGCGAGGGCCGGCTCTTGCGCCACTTCGACTATCTTTCAACCGTTTCTGGCGGCGGATATATCGGCGGCTGGTTGTCGGCACAGATCTATCACCGCTGCCTCTCGGGTACGCCGCGAGAAATTGAGGACTGTCTCAGTCCCAACGAGACGCGCGACGGTCCTCCCAAAGGACCGGAGGACCGCTCTATCGGCTTCCTTCGCGAGTACAGCAACTACCTGACTCCCAAGCTTGGCCTGCTCAGCACCGATACGCTGGCGGCAATCGCGGCGTATCTGCGAAATCTCGTGCTGATCCAGTCGATCCTGATTCTGATGCTTGTCCTTGTGCTGTTCCTGCCAAGGCTCCTGTTCCTTGGTGCGCAGCGACCCAGCACATCTTGGTCAGGATGGTCGTTTCTGATCGCCACGGTCTTGCTGTTGTTTGTCAGCGCCTTTTCCATCATGCGCAACCTCAAGGTGAAGAAGGACAGTTGGTTCGCGAAAACGGGCTTTGTACTTCTTGGCATCATTTTTCCCGCAGTGATCGCGGCGGTTGTGTTGGCTGTCGGGATGACACAGGTCGACGGTCCGCTCGGCGTTACAAGCGTCCTTCGATGGATCGGCGTCTCGGGGATCCTGTTCGGCGGCGTGGCGGCGATGATGCCGGCGCATATCTCGAAGGACCCCTATAGACCTCCCGTCGGCGCGCCGCCGCCTGGCAATGCTGCAAGCGCAGGTACAGAGCCCCGCGGGACGCGCGTTCTCAAGCGTGCCGCCATCATCGGTGCGGGCATGATCGCCGGTGGGATTGGCGGTGCATTACTAAGGCTGGTGCAAGCCGCCACACAGGCCATGCCGCAGGACGCCCGATTATGGTTCGCCGTCTCGATCGCGCCGTTCCTGATCCTCGGCGCACTCTCGCTCATCATCGTGCTGCACCTCGGGCTGGTGGGTCGCATTTTCGAGTATGAAGTGCAGGAATGGTGGGCCCGCTACGGCGGCTGGCTGATCGCACTGACCGTATTTGTCGGCGGGACTTTTGCGGCCGGCGTCTATGGCGCCGCGTTGGTGGAGTACGGCACAAACTGGTTGGTGCACGCCGGCGGTGTCGCTTGGCTCGCGACTTCGCTTTGGGGCGTGGTCAAGGGTGCGTCTTCCAAGACGAGCGGCGAGCGCGCCTCGCGGACCGAACGTGCGCTTGTGGTTGTGCCGTATATATTCATAGTCGGTCTGGTGATCACGCTCTCGTACGGCATATACCACTTCTTACCGTATGATCAGGAGACAGCCTTTGCATGCTTGGCGAAAACCGGCACCTATACACGCTTCACAATGGTCTTCAACACTGTGCTGTGTGAAATGGCCAGTCAGACCGGCCGCACGCTTTCGATCGCAGCGCCCTGGATGTACGAGACCTGCGCCCTTTTCCTCGGATTGCTGCTCGCGTACTGCTTGCTGGCCTGGCGAGTCGATGTCAATCTCTTTTCGCTCAACAACTTCTACCGGAATCGCCTGACCCGCTGCTACCTGGGCGCGCCTCGTGTCGCGCTAGGGGAACGCAAACCGCATCCTTTCACAGGCTTCGACATGGCCGACGATATCCCGCTCGACCAGCTTGCCGCACGCGCGAAGCCTCCCGGCCAGAACGGGACATTCGCCCAGCGCCCGTATCACATCCTCAATACGACGCTCAACATTACCTCTGGCGAGAATCTGGCGTGGCAGCAGCGCAAGGCCGCGTCCTTCTTCTTTTCTCCGCTCTTTTGCGGATTCCTGCTGCCGCCCGCCTATACCGACAACGGCAAAGCGGGACAGTTTGTGAAGACCGGCGAATACATGCGGCGTACACGCGGCATTGGGACCGCGCGCGACGTTGGACCAATGCTTGGTGGGGCCGTCGCAATCTCAGGCGCTGCGGCAAGCCCGAACTCGGGATTTCATACTGATCCCGGCGTGGCTTTCCTGCTCACGCTGTTCAACGTGCGACTCGGACGCTGGTGTCCTAACCCGACGCGGTCCCCAGCGCCGTCGACGCCCTCATTCGGCGGTAGGCTCTATCTCAACGAACTGTTCGGGAACGCCAGCAGCCAATCTCAGTACGTCTACTTGTCCGACGGTGGCCACTTTGACAATCTTGGTCTCTACGAACTCGTCCGCCGGCGCGTGCGGGTAGCCGTTGTCTGCGATTGCGGCGAAGATCCGCCGCTGCAGTTCGACGATCTCGCCGATACCATCCGCAAGTGCTCGTCCGACTTCGGCGTGGACATTATTATCGACGTGGATAAGTTACGGCATGTGGCCGGCGACAAACAACCGCCGCACAGCCACGCTCATGTCGTGGAGGGGATCATCCGCTACCCGAAGACGACGGGCGTGGACGGAAACTCGGAGGCATTCCAGGGCACGCTGATTTTGGTCAAACCGACACTGACGAAAGAAATCGCGAACGCGTCCGACCTCATCAACTATGCATTGTCGAAACCCGCATTCCCTCAGCAGACTACACTCGACCAGTGGTTCGACGAAGCGCAATTCGAAAGCTACCGCAAGCTCGGCTATCTTATTGGATGCCAGCTTCAACAGACGGCTTTCAAGTCCGGTGGAACACTCGGCAGCCTTCTGCAAAGAAGCACGGGCATCCGGTAGTCGGGGAATCAGCAGAAGACCCGGCGGCGTATGCAGGTTGGATGGCGGCCACCGGCAGGGGCGACAAGGAACGTTTGCTGCCGGCGACAACCGAACTGATGACGGAGTTGATCCGCTATCGTTCACTCGTCCAGGCGGGCCCGTGCAGAACGCCCGCATCGAAAGTTTCAACGGGCGCTTCCGTAACAAATGTCTGAACGCGCACCGGTGTCAGGCGTTCACTCCCGATCCTCAAATATCGGCGGAACGTTTTCTTCCGTGGAATCAGCACTCGCGGTTGGCGATTCAATCAAATGTTCTGTCGAAGAGAAATGTTCGACCGCTCTTGACCTGCTTGAGTTGAACAGGAGGCGGGTTACGTCCGGCCGGGCATAGTGGCCGGTGGGATCGGCGACGGACTTCGCGACGGAAATCAAGCCCAGGTCGATATCCGCGAAAACGAGCCCCTCTTCGCTCTCTCCCAACTTCTGGCTCAAGGGCATGCCATTGGGTCCATAGATGACAGCGTGCCCACCGCCCGCTCGAATAAGCTCAAGCTTGTCCGGCGTGTCGCATAACGTCTCGATCATTGCAGGCGAAACGACTGCGCAAGGTGCGACAACAAAACACGAGCCTTCAAGCGCGTAGATCTGACTTGCAGCGTTATTGGCCTCAGGACCTAGCGAGTATGCGAATTCGTACATGGAAAAACTTGGCCATGCGGCGACATGAACCTGTTCGTTTTGCGAGTACATTGCGTACTTGGTCAGCGGCTGAATATGTTCCCAGCAACATAGCGCGCCAAGCCTGCCGAGTTCGAGATCATGCACGCCAAGATCACTTCCGTCTCCCTCGCCGAAAACGGTCCTTTCAACATGGGTCGGTTTGAGTTTGCGCCGCTTCGCAATGGTCTTGCCGTCGGGTCCAATCAGCCACTGCGCTATATAAAGGCTGCCGCCGCTTCGTTCAGACAGGCCCAGCACAACGGTAATGCCGCTCTGTCTGGCTGCGTCGCGTATTCGCTCCGCTTCCGAACTATCGTAAGCGAGGGAGTTATCGAAATAACGCTGCACAAATCCCCTGCCAATAGCCCATGCCGGCGTGCCGAGCCAGATGTACCACGGGTATCCGGGCAGCCAGGTTTCGGGAAAAGCGATCAGTCTCGCTCCCGCGGCAGCCGCTTCGTGAATGTACGCGATCGTCTTGTCGATCGTGGCATCGAGGTCCAGGTAGACGGGGGCGGCTTGTACTGCGGCTACTTTGTATGCCGGATGCTTTAGTGCCATTACCAACCTCATAAAAAGAAAAGGATCTCTGTTGACAAGCCCCAGGAAGGAGCCTTATGCAAGTCAAGCGGCGACCGCTTCGGCTAAAAAAGTTTCGCTAACCGAAGATTGATCCGCAAGTCCTCCTTGAATCCCTGCGATGCCGAAATGTCCCGACCCAATTCACCCTGAATCTGCCAGCTCTTGCCTATGAACTGCGTGAGCGAAACGCGCGTATATAACTCGTGCTGCATATCGGGTTGCAACTGGCCGGCGAGCGAATCCCTGCCTCCCAGCACGTATCCGAACCCGCCTCCGATTGTCGTGGCAGGCGTCACGTTGTAGCGCAGATACTCCTGAAACTCGTATCGCGGCCGCTTGCTGCTCGACTGCCCGAGCGAGTTCGCCTGACTATTGTTAGTGCTGAAATCCACATCCGCGATGTTGTCCCAAGCCCAGTTACCCGCGAAGTGCTTGATGTACGCCAGTTGAAGAAGAAATTGCCAGCGGTTTGCGCCGAGATTAAGGGACTTGTCCTGGTTGTAAGTCCCGGTCGGAAAATACACATACGGACCGAGGGACAAGACATCGCGTGCCTGATTGATGACGACTTTCACCGGCGCGCCCAGGATAAGATCACCGACGCCCGAGTTGCTCCCAAGGAAACTCGCGTCGCCGCCAGCGGCCAGATGACCGAACGGCAGAATGGCCTGCGGTTCGATGACGGTGTTGGGCGCCAGCGCGAACGCATGAATGTAGCGAAGGAGACCGATTTCCGACTGAAACCGGAAATTGCTCGAGACCTTGTTGCCACTTGCGTAAAAATCAGTGCTTTGAGCATACTGGCCGTAGAGCAAGAGCGCGTTGCCATTCGGCGGCAAGGGTTCGTAGTCTCCGGGGGCAGTCTCCAGTGCCATTGCTTCCCCATAACTTAGTATAACGAAGGTGGAAACGCACAACTTGATGATTGAACACAATGCTGCATTTTTGCGATTCATGATTGATTTGGCATCCGAAATATTATGATGTAACTCGTCAAACAAGCGTGGATCGAACGGCGGGTTATACGCCGCGCATCAAGCCGGTTTTGGGATGGCAGTTGACGTACTCAAAATCCTGCTGGTCGCTCTCCAGTACCGTTACCTCGTGGTACAGGCGCAATTTCAGTTGAAAGTTCAACTCCTGCACGATCCTCATGAATGTGCCGAATATTGCCAAATGCGTCGGGTGAGATTCCGACCATCGCTCCATGTCCGCCAGCGAACGCCAGTAGCTCAGGCCAAAGCTTTTTTCAAGCAATTGCCCGGAACTGTCGACGTGGCGCATGTATCGGTTCGCGTAGCAGCCGATCGATTGGCCTTCGTCTCGGAGAAAATCCATCCCCGCGTGCAAGATCGGCTCCATCTCCCCAAGATACAGATCCCGCTCTTTCCCCTCCGTCTCGGTCCACTCCTGCCCCGAGCGAATCACCGCCAGGTTCTGATGTCCGTTAATTTGGGTGCGACGGCCGAGCGCGGGTGCGAGATCACGCACCGAAAGCGCGCCGGCCGGCTCGATGGAGTCAGTTTGCGCGATCGGCAGACGGTCCCGCATCGAACCCCAGTACCCGTGCTCCTGGATCTCCGCGCTGGTCACGCCCATCAATGCGCCCACGCCTTCCTTTCTGTCAGCCGTGCTGAACAGGGTTTCGAAGCGCTCGGTGCCCGGTGACAGGATTTCCCGGAAATAACCAATGCCGTCACCAAGCCGGGCTTCGTCGCTCCACCACCAGTCGATCGCCGGAGACGCTTGCCAGCGCGCAAAGCCTGGCTGATTGTCCCAGTAGGCAATCGCAATCAGGTTGTCATACCCTGCCTCATCGACATAATGCGCAAGGTCGTGACGACCGGGTCCGTCCACCAGGGAGAATCCCCTGACAATATGCTGCAGCGCCGCGCGCGCTTTGGCGAGCGCTGCGTGTCCCTTTGACTGGACGCCGAAATAGCCCATGACGACATCTTTTACCGACGCGTCGGCGCGAGCTACCCAGGCGGGAAACGGCGGGACAAAATCGTCGCCAATACGACGCTCCCGCGAACGCGGGCAGGTCAAATGCCCAGGAATTGCTGATTCCATGTTTGCCTCTCAAGGTGCGTGGCGGCTCGGGCAGACGTGGCAAACCGAGTCGCCGATATACGAAACGTCGCCGTTGCGAAGCGGCCCGTAGGCCCGCGCTTGGCCTGTTCTCATCGACGCCCCGATGATATAGATCGCGAAATCGACCGCGTTGCCTCAAAAACACCCGGTTTTTGTTCCAGACTCACCTGTCGCCGTGGCGGCTATCGGTATTATTTTTGTCGTTTTACAAATAGGTCTGGTCAGCAAGCAGGAGTAATCATGGACAAGTTCTTAACGACCAACGCCGTGCCGCGCGATCAGCGACTCGAATACTGGACCGATCTGATTTGCGACTCCTACGTCAATCTGAGTTGCTCGCGAACCGGCGACGGTGAGTTCGACGGGTCGATCCGAACGCGCGAAGTTGCGAGTCTTAACCTGTCCGTAGTGGCGTCGAACACACAAAGTGTCCTGCGAACGCAGGGGCACATCGCGAAGGAATCCAACGATTTCTTCCTGGTCAGCATCCAGAGTCTCGGCGTAGGCGTGGTTCGGCAAGACGGCCGGGAGGCGATGCTGTCGCCGGGCGACTTTGCGTTGTACGACAGCACGCGCCCTTACGAACTGTACTTTCCGGACGACTTCGAACAGATCGTGCTGAAACTGCCGGGGATGCAACTCCGCCACGCGTTGCGCGAGACGCAAAGGCTGACAGCAACGGCCGTCTCCGGGCGGGAAGGAGCGGGTCATCTGCTGATCAACATGATCAAGACGCTTTGGGAAGATTCCAGGTCGCTTCAGCCGACGTCTGCGCTCGCCATCGCAAACGGTGTTGTCAGCGTGTTGGTCGCGGGGCTGCAGACCATATCGCCATTCGACCCGCCGCCGTTAAGTAGCCTGGCCAACTATCACCTGGCACGCATCAAGGCTCTGATAGACACGGATTTGGGCGATCCTCAACTGTCCGTTAACAGCATTGCGGCGAAGCTGACATTGTCGACCACGCATATTCATCGACTATTTCAAAACGAATCTGTACGGCCCAGTCAATATATCTGGCTAAGACGCCTTGAGGCCTGCAGCCGAGACTTGCTTGACGCAAGCTTCGCCGCCAAGCCAATTGGAGAGATTGGGTACCTGCGAGGATTTAGCGACGCAGCTCATTTCAGCAGAGCGTTTCGCGAACATTTTGGCTGCTCGCCGCGCGACTGGCGGCAACGCGGCGCGCAAAGCGTAATCGACGCCGGCGATGGCGGGCCATAGAAAACCGTGGAATCGGAATACGGGGTCTGCCGTATATTGATGCCCGAACGAGGAACACCGCCCTTCCTCCTCCGTCTTGCCCGTGCAGATGAAAACTGGGCATGCCCAGATCAATGCCAACGAGCGCCACGTCCTGCACGATGGTCTCCAGTCCGGAATTGACGCAGCGAGCGCAGCGCACTCGCGGAGGCGGGCGTGACCCTCTCATTGCAGACCTTTTCGTAGTACTACAAGAGCAGCCCATCGAATCTGAGGTGCTCAAGACGCGGTCTGCATACCGCTGCGTGTATATCAACCGGCTCGGCGATTAGCTGCCAGGTTTCCAATGTCCTGTTTTACCGCATCTCGTTGGCGCTAGTTAGCTTGCTTACTGACAGCGCGATCGAAACCATCCGCTTAGCCGGTTCCTGGACCTCACGCGGGCGGCAGCGTGCTTTCATCGAAAGAGTTTTTCTAACTTGGACCGGCATTTAATCTGCTTTGTCTTTGCATCACACTATAGTTATTCTTGTGCCTGTCTGTGTCGAGGTGGATCGGCCAAAGCCGCCAATGAGCCGCCAATGAGTCCCCAGCATTCAGTCGGTCCCAACCCTGAATTATTATCCCACCACCACATGAAGGTTCGTTAAATGGATACCGTCCCACAGGCCCCGTTGATTCTGATAACGGGTGGAGGCCGTGGCGTAGGCGCGGCGACTGCGCGTCTTGCTGCCGCACAAGGTTACGATGTAGCGATAAGCTTCGTCTCCAATGAGTCTGCCGCCCTTGAGGTGGCGGCTGATGTGGAAGCTGCCGGGCGCCGGGCTTTACCCATGCGCGCAGACAGCGCAGATCCAGAGCAGGTCGCTCAGCTATTTGCCGCGATCGACCGGAAGTTCGGCCGGATCGATGTGCTGGTGAATAACGCCGCGATGATTGCGCAGCAGTCTCGGCTAGAAGATCTCGGATTCGAGCGGATGCAGCGTATCTTCGCGGTCAACGCGATAGGCCCTATCCTCTGTGCACAGCACGCGGTGAAGCGGATGTCCTATCGTCACAACGGGCGGGGCGGCTCCGTGATCAACATCTCCTCGGCATCGGCCCGGCTCGGCAGTCCAAACGAATATGTCGACTACGCTGCGTCGAAGGGTGCCCTTGAGACATTCACTACCGGCTTCGCCAAGGAAGTCGCGCGGGATGGGATACGCGTCAACTGCATTCGCCCCGGGCACATCTACACTGAGATGCATGCCAGCGGCGGAGAGCCGGGACGGGTGGATC
>Ga0207038_10245_pt1 | contig 11689 bp, 11 predicted proteins | sample Alteio_BWMinCont_76_FD_153285 | JGI IMG/M metagenome (GOLD analysis project Ga0207038, IMG submission 153285) | Enriched cells from forest soil in Barre Woods Harvard Forest LTER site, Petersham, Massachusetts, United States -... | ecosystem: Environmental > Terrestrial > Soil > Temperate forest >...
AGAATCAGCCCGTCATTCTTTAGGAACTTCGAGTATTGGTCTACTTGGTCCTGGCACGTTGCCGGATCATGGGTAGCCATCGCATCGCGCAGGTAGGGAACCTCTGCCAGCATCTTAGTCTCAAGCTGCAGGTGGTTGGTTTGCTCCTTCAAGAACCCCGTGAGGGAGGCGGCCGTGGCTTTGACATCGCTCCGAGTGCGCTGGGCAATCTCAAGCCTTGTCAGAATCAGGAACGCGCACAAAGCGACGCAGGCCACCGCACAAAGCGGAAGAAGAATCAGCCAACGGATCTTCGTTCGGATCGAACCTTTCATGTCTAAGTGTGATGGGTCTTGACGTCTACCGAGCGGTTGTCCGCCACTTCGATCCTTTTCGATTCCACCTGACCGCTTTCATGCCATACCTTCAAAGTGTAAGACCCTGCCGGGACGTTCTTAATCGCATATTCGCCGTTCGAATCGGCCACGGTGTAATAGGGCGTATCGATCACGACGATGTATGCGCTCATGTCGGGATGGACACTGCACATTACGGCCACAACGCCAGGTTTTGAAAATGTGTGCCTCTTGGTGGCTCCTCTCGCGTACATGCCGATGTCGAACCTGTCTTCTTTCGAGTACTCGGCGAATACGTTATGAAAAATCGTGTCGTTATTCGGAAAGCTCACGGTAGTGCCAATGGTGATTACCGAAATGTGAGGGATGAATGTCCGGCCGCGCTGATCCACCATAGCGTTGGCAAGAGGCCTCGACTTGGGACCACCTTCCAGGTAGACGACTGCGTGCGAGGCGGCCCGTCCTTGAGAGAGAACGATCTTGCCGTGAACGTCCGCCGCGAAGGAAGCGCTTGCGGAGGCGGCCAATACAAGTACAAGGATGCTCTTCATCTGTAATTAGAATCGGAACGTGCTTTGCAGTTGAACAGACCAACCGCTAAGACCGTTTGTTTGCGGGATATTGGCGCCCATCCCATAGTTGACGTCGAGCGTGAAGTTCGAGGTCAAAAACTGTCGAACGGCCAGCGTGTAGAGTGTGCCAGCCGAGTGCGAAGGTATCGCTTCCGAACCGTATTCGTTAGGGGCTGTTTGATAATACTTGAACGAGGTGGAGTCGGCGCTTGGCTTGTTGTATGCGTCGATGCCTTGAACTCGAGCACCCAGTTGGGTTCGGGCTAGGCCGGGCGGCCGATAGAACAGATCAACATAGTAGCCGCTGGTCCCTTGATTTCCGATGCCCTTTACGAACTCGCCCCTTACCTGTACTCGAGGCGCAGTCCAGCGGAAATCAATTCCCGCCATCTGTTCCCCCGGCCCGCTCCGATGATTGGATTCCTTTGCAAACCCGTCCAGTCCGATCATGAACTGGCCCCCGCTGACCTGTAATCGGCCGATCGCTGTGTCCATTTGACGGGGGGTTACCTCCCAGTCGGACATGGCGGAGTCCACGACCGCAAGTTGATATTGAAGGGCTCCGCCGCCGCCCTCCGCTTCCACGCCCCCATCTTGTCGATTTATGCTTCGGTTAGGCACAATCTCGGTCCCGTATCCACGAATAATCGGTAGGCCGATAAAAGGTGTGTAATACATTTCAGACCAGTTGTTGAAACCGAACGGGGAACGAAATCTCCCGAACTTGAAAAGATTGGATTTCCAATTTAGTTGGGCATATTCTTCTTCGAGCCAGTCCCAATCGGGGGTAAAGGCTACGCTTCCGACGAGCTTAAAGGAAGGCGAAAGGTCCCCGTCCAACTCAAGGAAGGAAAGAGTTCCTTGAACCCCACGGTGGCTTGGGTCGGTCCCAAGGTATTGCTCGAATATGCCATGAACAGGATTTTGGGTGTCGGAATAAGAGCCTTGCGCCTCGACAAGGGTGCAGGCGCAGAGCAGCCAGAAGCACACGCTTGGTCGCCCCCAAGAGGGTACGGAAAAATCCACCACCAAGCAAAGTTATCGGCGTTTGCTGCCGTTAGGCTCAGGTTTCTGCAAGGGTTCCAGGGCAAGTCTGAGCACCTGCCCGGCTTCCTTTACGAAGTGGGCTTTCAGTTGGTTCCGGATCTCGATCGGAACTTCCTCGAGGTAGTCCTTTTCGTTTTCTTCCGGCAGGATCAGGGTTTGGACTCCTGCCCGATGGGCGGCCAGAATCTTTTCCTTGATACCGCCCACGGGGAGCACCTGCCCGCTGAGCGTGATCTCGCCCGTCATGGCCAGCCTCGGACGGACCTTTCGGCCCGTGAGGAGCGATACCATGGCGGTAAGCATCGTAACTCCTGCGCTGGGGCCGTCCTTCGGCACTGCGCCAGCGGGAACGTGCACATGAACCTCAGCCTTTTCGTAAAAATCCGGCTTTATTTTGAGCGCGGCGGCGTTGCTGCGAATGTAGCTCAAGGCGGCCGTTACGCTCTCCTTCATAACATCGCCGACCTGCCCTGTAACGATAAGCCCCTTCGTCCCCGGCATGATCGCGCTTTCGATGAACAGCACGTCGCCGCCAACCGGGGTCCATGCGAGACCGATGGCGGTTCCGGGAGTGAGGTCGCGTTCTGTGACCTCATCATGTAGGAATCGCGGCGCTCCCAGGGTCGATTCAATGAACCTCTTATTTACCGTCAGCTTCGAATCCCGCCCTTCCGCGAAGAGCCGGGTCCCTTTTCGCACGACGCTCGCAATCTCCCTTTCGAGGTTTCGGACGCCCGCCTCCCGTGTGTAAAAGCGGATGAGGATTCGGATAGATTCATCCTTGAAAGCGATCTGAGAGGGTCTGAGGCCGTGTTCCTCGATCTGTTTTGGGAGCAAGTGCCTCTTCGCAATTTCGAGTTTTTCTTCCTCGGTGTATCCGCCAAGCTCGATGACTTCCATCCGGTCCTGAAGTGGAGGCGGGATCGTGTCCAAGCGATTGGCCGTCGTGATGAAAAATACCCGGCTAAGGTCGAATGGGGTGTCGATGTAATGATCTCGAAACGTGGAGTTCTGCTCCGGGTCGAGAACTTCAAGCAAAGCCGAGGAAGGATCGCCCCGGAAATCGTTGCCAAGCTTGTCGATCTCGTCCAGCATGAAAACCGGATTGTTAGATTCTGCTCGACGAAGGCCCTGAATGATCTGGCCCGGCAAGGCCCCGATGTAAGTTCGCCGGTGGCCGCGTATTTCTGCCTCGTCCCTCATGCCCCCAAGGGATACGCGCACGAACTTTCGGTTCATCGCATGGGAGATCGAGCGTCCGAGCGAGGTCTTTCCCACGCCGGGAGGGCCTGAGAAACAAAGAATCGGCTGCCGAATCTTGCCATCCTTTTTAACTTTTCTAACCGCAAGAAACTCGATAATTCTCTCTTTGATTTTTTCGAGGCCGTAATGATCGGCATCGAGAATCTCCTTGACGCTTCCAAGGCTGACATTGTCCTCCGTCGCAACATTCCATGGCAAGGAGAGCATCCAGTCGATGTAAGTTCGAGCAACCGTATATTCGGGCGCCCCGGGAGACATTCTGCGCAAGCGGTCGTACTCGCGGTTAACTTCTCGGAGAGCTTCCGTCGTCATGCCGGCTTGATCGATCTTTTCTCGCAGCTCATCCAGCTCTTCGGCCCGGTCGTCGGACTCGCCAAGCTCGCGCTGGATTGCCTTAAGCTGCTCCCGCAGATAGTATTCGCGCTGAGTCTTGCTCAGTTCCGTATTGACCTCACTTTGAACCTTCGAAGTCAATTCTAGAACGCGAACTTCTTTGCTCAAGAGGTCCAGCAAGAGTCTCAATCGGTCCTGCAGGTCCACCGTTTCGAGCACCCTCTGCTTATCGGCAACGTCGAGGGTCATATGCGCCGCCACAAGATCGCACATTACGTTCGTTTCTTGAACTGCCTGGGTGAGCGTTCGCAACTCGTCGGGAAGTTGCGGTGACAGGCGAATCGCTTGCTCGAAAAGGGCTGCAACGGAACGCCTGAGGGCTTCGATTTCCTCCGCCTTTTCGGGTTCGGGCTGGGGTTCATCGATGACCTGGATCTTTGCTCGCAGGTACGGCTCTTCCTGAATGTGCTCAAGAATTTTGAAGCGAGAAACACCCTGCACTATGAGACGCACCGCGTCCGGCATCTTCACGAGTGTCCGGATGATGACGGCGCAGCCGTACTCGTAAACGTCCTCGAACCCGGGGGTTTCGACTTGAGGCTTGCGCTGCGCAACAACGCCGATAACCCTGTTATTGCCAACGATGCTCTCGTCGATGAGTTGTACGCTGGCCTCTCGCGCTACACTCAGTGGAGCAATAAGCATTGGGTAAATGACGGAATCTCGCAGGGGCAAGATGTTCAGTTCCGACGGGATATCGGGCTTGTTGTCCTCTTCCGGGATCTCTTCGACGTGTGCTTCGCCCGTCTCAATGTCGATGAGATCGTCTTCGTGTATGGGTAGTTTGACCTCTGCCACTAGATCTTCTTTGCTTTAATTTTGCGGCTCGTTTCGGCTGCTTTTGGGACCACGATGAGAAGAAAGCCGTTGCGGTAGTGAGCCTTGATTCCATCTGATTCTACGGCAATTTCCGGCAGCTTGATTTCTCGTTCGAACTCGCCGTAATAGATCTCAAGCTGGTAAATACCGGTTCGCCCGGTTTCGGGGTACTCCTCCTCGCGCCTGACTCCTCTTAACAAAACGCTGTGCCTTTCAGGAATGTAGATGAGTTGGATATCTTCGCCGCGCACACCGGCCAATTCGCCCTTGAGCAAGAAGCTGGTGCTGTCCTCGATCACGTCGACCCGAGGCTCCCAGAATGTGCGTCGGACCACGGTGGGGCCGGAGCGATAGAGTTCTTCGCTCAGGCGCTGCAATTCTGATCCCACTTGCCAGAACCACTCGTCAAGCTCGCGCCGCGCCATAACAATGGGCAATTGTACCTTGGGGACGGTGAAACGAGTTGATGATAATGGGGCGGCGCAGAAGCACGAGGCCGCACGGGCGAGGCTTGCCTCGCCCGTGCATAAGAACCGGGGGCAACGGTGATCCGATTCCGAGAAGCCCGCACCGGCGGAGCGCAGCGACGCCGGTGCATAAGATAATTCCGGGCGTGGCGTGGCTGGGCGAAGCCCACGCCGCACACGCCACGAACGCCGACGAACTTTATTTTCATAGCAGGTCCCATGCCCCGGGGATGGGGCACAACGATCAATGAAAATGGACCATCCCACTCCGAGAAGCCAGCACGGGCGAGGCTTGCCTCGCCCGTGCCTAAAAAAATTCCGGGCGTGGCGTGGCTGAGCGAAGCTCACGCCACCCACACAGAGTTAGCCTTGCATTCCCGCGTTGGGGGAAGAGGCTAACTTCCGCCAAGCCAAGAACTAACCCTGCTCCACCACCCATTCGGCCGCTTCCTTCAAAGACGGAAAAACCCTCTCCGGTTTAAACTTCCACTGCTCCCACGAGCCGGGCGCAGTCACCCCAGACAGGACCAGCAAGGGGCGGCAACCTGCCCTTGCCGCGCACTCGATGTCACTCCATTTGTCACCAATAAAAAATGCGTCCCCAAGCTCCAGATTGAACTCGTCGCGGGCCGCCAGAATCATCCCCGGAGAAGGCTTCCGCCAAGGGTGGTTCTCGGAATCGAGAGCGGTGCAATGGTAAAACTTCTTGATTGAAAAACCTTCTGGACGGACGGCGCTTTGGATCTTTTCCGTGATCTGCTCGAGTGCCTCCGAACTCGTAATGCCCAGCGCAACGCCCTGCTGGTTCGAAACTACATAAATCTCGAACCCGTTTTCATGGAGTTTTAGGAGCGAACCCACCGTCCATGAGAAGAGTTGAAGTTGATCGACATTCGAAATATAGGGACTCACATCCACGTTTAGAACGCCGTCTCGATCTATGAAAATTGGCTTACGAGTTCCCATGAGTGATGTGCAAGGCTCCTGATCCTCCAAGCGCCCCAAGCGGTTCCCAAGAGGATACATGCTCCGCCTATCTTCATTGCCAGGGCAAGGCCTCCCACCGGCAATACGAACTCGTTTCCCGCCACACTTAGGACCTCTCTAGTCTTGCTCGCCTGGGCAAACCAGCCAAAAAAGAGGGTTCCGAAGGGCCCAATACCTCCTATCGCCCATTGGTGCATGGCCAGGACCCGGCCTCTGAGACGATCCGGCGACAGGAGTTGGAAAAGTGTGTTCGTAGTGTTGAACTGAACGATCACGGAGCCCCCGACGACTGCGAACAGGGGATATGCGATCCAGGCTGAGGTGACGAAGCCGAGAGCGAGAATGGGGCCACCCATCACAAGCATGCCCCAGCGCACCATCAGGCTCTTAACGGGCCTGTCCGCGAACAGGGTGAGGAGAAGAATCCCCGCCATCGCTCCGACTCCGACAAAGGTATAGGCCGCGCCAAGCGGACCAAAGCTGTTGCCAAAATGTAGGTTCTCCGCCGTAAAAGCAGGCATCGCGGCGATATAGAACATGCCGCAACTCGACGCAATCACCTCCATGATAAACAGCGTCCGGAACCGGAGGTCCCGAAACGTATAGAGCATCCCTTCCACGATAAGGTCGAAAACAGGCTGCGGTTCGCGAACCGAGGGTTTAAGGTCTGCTCTAATAGCGAGGACCGCGAAAATGAGAGCAACGTAGCTGAGTCCGTTCAGGGTGTAACAGACGCCTGCGCCGAACATCGGTCCAAATAAGTGTCCCAAAGTGGCGAGCAGGATCGAGCCGATCGCGGGGCCGATCACCCGAGCCGCATTGAACGTCATTGCATTGAGCGGAACGGCATGAGCCAGGTCTTCCGGAGGAACAACCCTTCCGACCACGGATTGGCGAGTGGGGCCTTCGAACGCTCCGACAACGCCGAACAGAAGCGCGACCGCTACCAGTTCCCAGTACTGCACGACGCCCATCATGGTAACGATGCCCAGGAATATCGCGCCTGCCCCAAAAAGAACCTGAGCGATGTTCAGAACGACTTTCCTGTCGAATGCGTCCGCGAAACTGCCTCCGAAGGGGCCGAGCACGGCAACGGGGCCGGATGCGCAGAAAGTGACGAACGAGAGCTTGGCCACATCGGCCGTGAGATGGTAAACGAGCCACCCCTCGCCGACGCGCTGAATCCAACTTCCCACGAACGACAGAAACGCGCCATACCAAAGGAGCCGGAAATCACGATGGCGAAACGCCCGCATCACGCTTTCCCGGAGCGCTAACACCGATCAAGTATGGCCACAACGCCCGGTACGAGGTTTGTCCATCCTAATGATTCTCTGAACCGTCTAACTTAAGGGCACAGATGAGTGAAAATGGACCAATCCATTCCGAGAAGCCGGCACCGGCGAAGCGCAGCGCCGCCGGTGCATAAGACAATTCCGGGCGTGGCGCGGCTGAGCGAAGCTCACGCCGCACACGCCCCAAAAGCCGACCAAATCTTATTTTCACAGCAGGCCCCATGCGCCCGGGCGGGGCACAACGATCAATGATAAATGACCAACCACCAAACTGATCGGGGAAGCCGGCACCGGCGAAGCGCAGCGCCGCCGGTGCAAAAAAGAGATATTCCGGCGGGGCGCGGCTGTCCGCCAGGGCCGAAGGCGAAGGAGGACAGCCGCACCACGCAATGAGCCGACCAACTCAAACGAAAATGGAACAACCCAACCTAGCAGGTACACTTGCTAGGTTGGGTTCTGAGGAGGCATTGATCGGTTCAAAAAAACTACGGATCATACAAATCATTTCGAGTTCGGCCACCTCAGGGGCGGAACGGCATGTATTTTCGCTGACGCGTCTTCTCAGCGAACGCGGCCACCATGTCGAGGTGATCTGCCCTCAGGGCGGTTGGCTGCCACTGGAGCTGCGAGAAGGCGGATTTACGGTCCACGAAATGGAGATGAAAGGCGCAGGTTGGTTTAGGACCACCGGCCATCTGCTTAACCGGATCAAGGGCGAGAACATCGATCTCGTGCACACTCACCTTACTCGCGCAAGCTACTTCGGCGCGATTTCCGGGCTCCTGCGCGGTGTTCCTGCCGTGGCTACCGTCCACATCGCCAATCACGACCAGATTTACAAGCGGATGGCGCGCGGCCGAAACAAGCTCATCGCGGTCAGCAACTTTGTAAGAGGCATGCTGCACGGGCGTGGAATTCCCGATCGATACATCGACACCGTGTACAACGGCACCGATTTCACGGAATTCGAGCAAACCAGCCCCAATAGGGTTAAAACCGAACTGGGCATCCCCGCCAACCGAAGGCTTGTGGGATTGGTGGGCCGGGTTTGCCGAGAAAAAGGCCACTTGTTGATGATCAGCGCGATGCGAGATGTGCTCAAGGAGCACCGAGACGCTCACCTTGTCTTCGTCGGCCGGATCGAAGAGCAATTTCAGCCTGAGATCGACGCCGCCGTCCAAGAGGCGGGCATCGGTCCGAACCTAACCATGACCGGCACGCGCCACGATGTCCCCCGCATGCTCGACGCTTTCGAGTTTACGGCGATGCCGTCTCATAAAGAGACTTTCGGCGTTGCCGCCATCGAGGCGATGGCGCGGCGAAAGGCCGTTGTCGCCTCGCGGATCGGCGGTTTGCCCGAAGTTGTGCGCCATGGCCAAACGGGTCTCCTCGTCGACCTCCGCCAGGAAGAGGTGAGCGAAGCGGTGAGCTACCTCTTGAGCAACGACGTAGAGCGCGAACAGATGGGCGCTCTAGGCCGGATCATAGTAGAAGAAAAGTTCACCCTGAAGCAAATGGTGGATCGCCTCGAAACGGTTTATGGCCGAACGCTAGAGACCAAATAGTCAGCCCGCATGGGCGCTTCGAGGCAACTCCGGAGGTGCCAGAAAATAGCCGCCGGTTGAACTGCGAAAGAACTCCGAAAGGCCCCCTCTCCTGCGCTCCGGCGGAGGAGAGGGGGTTGGGGGAGAGGTTCTGGGAATCTGAAGTCCTATACTCCTAGCTCCTATTTTCTAACTCCTGGCAACACGCGTGCCTCAGCATCGCGATGTCTGCCTGCCCCTGAAGGTCCGCGACAAACCCTGCCGTCAGTTAACTTCCCCCGCCTACAGCGCCACCCCGGGTCGCGCCCGAATAACCCCCAGCGTATCCACCATCCGATCCACCGACGCGGTCTCAAAGAAACCGTCCGGTCCCAGAGGACTGATATCCGGAAAAGGTGATTCGTAGATAATCTTTCGGTCCGAATGCAAACAAAGGCGACTTAGCCCGCAATAATGGCAACGAAGTTCCGAGCCGCTAAGAGCATGTGTCTAAAATGAAGGCAGATGATTCTCACCCTCCTCGCATCCGTACTATTTAGTCCGCCACTGCAGGCCCCTGCCCACATAATCTGGACCGTCCCAAGCCCCGGTTTGGAAAACCTTGCGGACGGCTCCGTTCCCATGCCTCACAGGGCCATCTTGAAGAAGGGGACGGTCGTAACGTTCCAAGGCAGAATCGCTTCCTCTCCTTCGGCACTTGACGACCAAAACGCGGCAGTCTCCATTAGAAGCGGTTCTGGCACAAGAGCTCGTGGCTCCTTCAAGGGGAAGTGGTCACTCGTCTGGAATACTTCGAACGAATCAACACCAAACGCAAAAATGACTGTGAACTACACAACGACCGACGACGCACCCATGAGTGAAGTCGCTCGCTGCGACGTAGCCCTCGTGGACACCGATCCTCTAACGGTCGCCTCCAAGGCAAACCCAGATGGCTCGATTCACCTCTAGTTGACTGCTGCGCAAGGGCTGACGCTCTCCAACACAATAATCCAAGTGGCGGGAGCGCTTATCACCGAACAAACCTCAGGCACCCTCGAAGTCGATATCCCGCGATCCGAGCTTTCGTCGGTTGACGATCAGGTCTCTATAACCGCCAGCGCCGATGTCGCCGCGAACGGGCACGACGCAGGCAAAGCAAGCTCGCCTGCTATCCAAGTGGCGTCAGCCCACGAACTCAAGATATTGCCCGACAGGACTTCCATCGACAAACCCGAAGATCCCTTCGACACTCTGATCGATGTGTATTACACCGCAGAGGAGGAGATCGACCTGGATTCCCTCACCCTCCATATAAGCAGCCAAAAGGTGTCAATCGAAAGTTCCAACCTGGGCCTTTTCAGTGTTGACCCACGGCTGGTCCCGTTGTCCCCGGACTCGAAGTTCTGGGTTTCGGCGAAGAACAGAAAGGGTGTAGCGCTTTACTCAAGTCCGACGACCCTGCAATCGGCGGGTCTATTATCGGCCCGCCAGCAGGTCGAGGCCCAATTCGTCGTAGAACGAGGACGCCTGGTGCGGTGGCGGAAAGATTTGGAGAATTTCCTTGCTGTGGTTGACACTCCCTACCGATTCCAACAAGACCCTACCGTTGCTTACGAGCAGCCCTACAACTCGCGGGCGGCTAGGCTCGTCGTTAATTGCCAGCACGTCGTTCCCTATTACGTAGGCCCGCCTATAGGTGATGCCCCTTATCGCGCCGAATGTGCGAGACGCTTTCCTGGCTACTGGCCGACGGATTTGGGCACGACCTGGGGCGCGGGCGTCTCGATCACAACGCTGCCGTACACTATTATCAACGGAGTAAAGCACTACAAGGTATGCGACTATCTTGCGCATACGATCCGGGAATACACCGACACCCCGCCACCTGTCCTTAGAGACGAGCTTGACTGGTTTTTCAAAGACAAGACCGACCCCAATGGAGCGGGCGGCCCGGCTCCAGCGTGGGACGCCCTCTATGCGGTCGTGGGCGCACATCACAAGAAACTGATGGACTCTTATAAAGACGCCATCTATGGGTGGTGCAAGGCGCTCGAAGAGGCGGAAGCCATCCGTAAGGACGCCGTGGAAGCCACGCAAAGGGACACAAGCGGCGATTGGGAAAATCGCTACAAGATCCTTGTGAACTTTGTGAATAACCTAAGCGAGGCCGAGACCCAACGTTTCGAGGCAGCGCAGATATTGTTCGACATGTCGCTTGATTTCGGCACGATTCTTAGCGGGATGACCATCACGAGGTTCGACATCGTGCCTCGATCACCGGACGAGGTTGCCTCAGTCACGAGCGGCGTCTACAGGAGCCTGAAGTTCGAAGACTACGAGTGGTGGGGGCTGGGCCTTCCTCCTGCGAACCGTTGAACACCTGAATCAACCGATTTAGCGAATTAAACGAAACAACACGCTGACCCAAAGCCGAACATTCGTGGCCTTTGTTCACCTCGTTCGAGATTCGATTGCGGCCCGGATGTTAAAGAACAGGATAAAGGGCAGTTTGGTTTTGGTAAGGCGAGTCTTGATCAGCGGAGACATTTCTCCCTCTGGTCACTTCACAGCCTAAACGTAGACGACCTGCTGCGGCTCAAGAAGGCTCATTGGCCTTCCTGTCATCTTATGCACAGGAACAAGCGGTTCCTGCGGGAGGGACCAGGGGTTGTGCTACCTTACGCTATGCACAAAATGTTCTCTCTAACTGTTGCCTTGTTGTCGATAGCTGCCATACGAATTAGGGGTCGTAAGTGAGGGCAAGGAACAGAGTCCTAGCGTTGGTCGGCGCATGTTTCACGCTTAGCATTGGTTGTCTTTCTGTAGCACAAACTCCGCCACCGTGGCAGGGCGGGGTGGATCTGTACGCTGCAAACGGCGTTACGACTGCGACGAGTACGTATACGAATTCAAGTTCGCAGGGCGAGGTTGTCAGCGGAGTTAGTTTCCTTAACCTCGTTGATAGTGCCGCCGATGATGGTGCTG
>Ga0207038_10287_pt1 | contig 11636 bp, 19 predicted proteins | sample Alteio_BWMinCont_76_FD_153285 | JGI IMG/M metagenome (GOLD analysis project Ga0207038, IMG submission 153285) | Enriched cells from forest soil in Barre Woods Harvard Forest LTER site, Petersham, Massachusetts, United States -... | ecosystem: Environmental > Terrestrial > Soil > Temperate forest >...
AGCGAGTGTGGGGATAATCATGGCAATAAGATATAACGCTTTTATGTGGATGCAAGTTTCAACATTTGCGATAAAATTTTTGCATGTGGGCCAATACTCTTTGGTCTTGGCCCTAAAATAGGGCTTGCCAGCGCGCCGTCAACGTTTAGCGTATTTCGTTTTTCCCCTTTTCAAATCCACTTTCCTCCATGCCCACCATCAATCAGCTCGTCCGGCGCCCCCGGCGCGCCCCCCGCTTCAAATCCAAGGCCCCGGCCCTGGCCGGCAACCCGTTTAAACGCGGAGTGTGCGTCCAAGTCATGACCCGTACGCCCAAGAAACCGAATTCTGCCATCCGCAAGGTCGCCAAGGTGCGCCTGACTAATGGCTACGAAGTCATTGCTTATATTCCCGATGAAGGCCACAACCTGCAAGAGCACAGCGTGGTGCTCGTGCGCGGTGGCCGCGTGAAGGACTTGCCCGGCGTGCGCTACCATATTGTCCGTGGCCCGCTCGACTGCGTAGGCGTGGAAAAACGCCGCCGCAGCCGCTCCAAGTACGGTGTCAAACGTCCGAAGGAAAAGAAAGTCGCCGCCTAGTTCCATTTAATCCGCCTCCCAGCCTCAACGCCCACTCTCCATGTCCCGCCGCCGCAAAGCCGAAAAACGCGTTCGCCCTGCCGATCCGCGCTACAACAGCCCTCTGGTCACCCATCTGATCAGCACCATCATGCGCGAAGGCAAAAAGACCGTCGCGCAACGGATCGTCTATTCCGCCTTTGAAAAGGTCAGCGAGAAGCTCGAAAAGGGCGACCCGATTGATTTGCTGCTCGGCGCACTGGAAAACATCCGCCCGAAGCTCGAAGTGAAGAGTCGCCGCGTCGGTGGCGCCACTTACCAGGTGCCCGTCGAAATTACTTTTGAGCGCCAGCAAAGCCTGGCCTTCCGCTGGATGGTGGATGCCGCCCTCGCCCGCAAAGGCATGCCGATGCGCGAAGCCCTTGCCGCCGAAATCGTGGATGCCTACAACAATACCGGCACCGTGGTTAAGAAACGTGAAGACGTGCACCGCATGGCCCAGGCCAACCGCGCCTTTGCCCACCTGCGCTGGTAACCTCCGCTCCCCTCTCCTCTCCGTTCTTTCTTTTCTCCCTCCTAGCCATGTCCGATACAGTCACAGCCGCACCGGCCTCCCGGCCCCCTCTTTCGCCCGCCAATTCGCCGACGCGCCGCTTCCCGCTGGAATATACGCGCAACATCGGCATCGCCGCGCATATTGACGCCGGCAAGACCACGACGACCGAACGCGTGCTTTTCTACGCCGGCGTCATCCACAAAATGGGTGACGTGCATGAAGGCAACACCACGACCGACTGGATGGAGCAGGAACGCGAGCGTGGCATCACCATCACCGCTGCGGCGATTTCCGCCGGCTGGACGACCAAGGAAGGGCCGTATGCGAATATCGCGCACACGATCAACATCATTGACACGCCGGGCCACGTGGACTTCACGGCCGAGGTCGAGCGCTCCTTGCGTGTGCTGGACGGCGCTATCGCGGTGTTCTGCGCCGTTGCCGGCGTGCAGCCCCAGTCCGAAACCGTCTGGCGCCAGATGAACAAGTACAAGGTTTGCCGCATCGCATTGGTCAACAAAATGGACCGCACGGGGGCGAATTTCTACAAAGCACTTGATGACATCCGCACCAAGCTGCGCGGCAATGCGCATCCTCTTTTTATTCCGTATGGTTCAGCCGATACCTTTCATGGTGTCATTGACTTGGTGAAAATGGTGCTGTGCGAATACGACACGACGGACGTCAGCGGCGTGCGTTTCCATGAGAAGCCCATCCCCGAAAGCCACCAAAAGGAAGCCGCCGAGTGGCGCGAAAAGCTCATTGAAGCTCTCGCCGACTTTGACGACGATCTCGCGGAAAAATTCCTGGAAGGCAAAGAGCTGGGCATTGATGAACTGCGCAAAGTGATTCGTAAAGCGACTTTGACGGAGCGGTTTGTCGGCGTCATCCCCGGCAGCGCGTTGAAAAACAAGGGCATCCAGATGGTGCTCGATGGGGTGGTTGATTATTTGCCCAACCCGCTCGAAGCCCGTCCGATGGTCGCACATAAGGAAGATGAGACCACTACGGAAGTCATCCCCAACGACAAGAGCAAGCCCATCGGCTTGGTGTTCAAATTGTGGACCGACCAATTCGTCGGTCGCCTCGTATTTTTCCGTCTTTACTCGGGCACCTTGAAAAAGGGCGATACGGTGTATAATCCACGCACCCGCCGCAGCGAGCGCATCTCGCGCCTGCTGTTTTTGAAGGCCGATGAGCGCGTGGACGTGGATGAAATCCATTCCGGCGACATCTGCGCTGTTGTGGGCGCCAAAGACGTCGTCACCGGCGACACGCTGTGCGACGAAGACCTCGAACTGCGCCTTGAACCTCCGACCTTCCCGGAGCCGGTTATCTCGATGTCCATTGAGCCCAAGACCAAGCTCGACCAGGAAAAACTTTCCATCGGCCTGCAACGCCTGGCGGAAGAAGATCCGACCTTTAAACTTTCCACCAACAGTGAGACGGGCCAGACCATCATCGCCGGCATGGGCGAGCTGCACCTGGAAATCATCCGTGACCGCCTCTTCCGCGAGTTCAAGGTTGATGCCGAAGCCGGCCGCCCGCAAATCGCGTACCGCGAGACGATTACCAAGTCCTCAAAAGGCGTGGGCAAGTTCATCCGCCAGTCCGGCGGCCGCGGCCAATACGGCCACGCGGAAATCATCCTGTCGCCCAACGGTGTGGGCAAAGGCAACGAAATCCTCAACGAAATCGTCGGCGGCACCATTCCCAAGGAATTCATCAAGCCGACGATCGAAGGCTTCCACGAAGCGGCCCACAACGGCGTCATTGCCGGCTATCCGGTCATTGATTTCAAGGTGCAATTGGTGTTCGGTTCATTCCATGAAGTGGACTCGAACGAAATGGCGTTTAAGATGGCGGGTATTTTCGCCTTCAAAGACGCCATGAAAAACTGCGCGCCCATTTTGCTGGAACCCATCATGAAGGTCGAAGTGGTTACTCCCGAGGAGTACCAGGGCGACATCATGGGCGACCTCAACCGCCGCCGCGGGCAAATCCAGGGCATGGAGACCAAGAACGGCCTCTTCTACATCAACGCCAACGTCCCGCTGGAAACAATGTTTGGCTACTCCACCGACGTGCGCTCGCTCTCCAAGGGCCGCGCTTCGTACACCATGGAGCCTTCACACTTTGAACAGGTGCCCAACAGCATGCTGACGAAGATCGTCGAGTCGTCCAACAAGACGGCCGCACGCACCATTTAACTTTTTCTCCTTCCATCCGTTATTTGCATGACGCACTAAAAACGATTTTCGCCACCCGTTCTTTCCCAGTTTGAATTTCTTAGGTTGCAGGCACGCTGCGTGCCCGCCAAAGAACGCTGGCTTATTTTTTCCTCGCCACCCTCCCACCAAAACCTGAAACTCACCTTTCTCCCATGGCCAGCCAGCGCATCCGCATCAAACTGAAGGGCTTCGACTATCGAATTATTGATCAGTCGGCGCTTGAAATCGTCGAGACCGCCAAGCGGTCAGGCGCCCGTGTGGCCGGCCCCGTGCCGCTGCCCGTGCGCATCGAAAAACTTTCCGTGAACCGCTCGCCGCACGTGGACAAGAAGTCCATGGAGCAATTCGAACTGCGCACCCACAAACGCGTCATTGATATCGTGGAGCCGACCGCGCAAACGGTGGACGAGCTGAAGAAGCTCAACCTCCCCGCCGGCGTGGATATTCAAATCACGGTGTAAGGAATGGCCGCAGTTGGTCGGCGAAACGGGTTCAAAATCCCTATTTCGCCTTGGGCAGGCCGGTTTTATTGCTGGCGATGATTTCCTGCGAGATTTTGGCGAAGTCATCCACCGTTTTCGCAGCATCCAGCTCCGCCGCAATTTTCTCTGCCGTTTCCGTCATGGTTTGGATTTGGGCCTTGGTTGCTCCCGCTGCTTGTCGGGCAATGATGGGCAAGGCCAGCACCAGAGGCACATCAACATTTTTGGGTGCGACGTAAAATTTGTCCAACGCGTCCATGATTTGCTCATTCGTCATCTGGGGGACGATTCCCGCAATCGCCTGGGTGTTTTTGGGGAAATCAGCCGGGCCGTCTTGCGCGAGCAGTGCAGTCAGCCCATCGCAAACCCCTTCGAGGGTGAATAACTTCATCGCTTTAATAAAGTCGCCATCAGTGGACAGGCTGGAAATGTCTTTCCAATCCGTGCCGTTGAGGAAAAACCGCGGGCTGGCGGCAGTTTGGCCGCGGGCCGCCAAAGATAATCCGAACAGAGCCAAACAAAAAATTGCGCGCCAGGTTTTCATGCCCTCATCATATGGGCGGGGATTTTTTGTGGGCAAGCTGCGATTCGCGGGTGGACAAGTCTCGCAGTGCTCTCAAAATCATTTGAAATAAACTGCGATCTTTCTCCCATTCCAAAATACTTCCGAAATGCACTTGACGAGCATCCGGTTTTTCTCCTTATTCAACTCTTTTCCTCTGTTCATTTCCCAGTCTCACCACTAACCAGCCGCCCTTTTCGGGTCGGGCGGCGAAGTCGGAAAGCAGCCTCCGTGGATAAAGCACCGCAACTCTTGCGGGTCTTTGGCCTCAAGCAACGGAAGCCGGCTCCGATTTTTTCTCAACCTTTTTCAGGCCCGAATCAACCCTCTCCACATCTCTTTCTCTAACGCCTAACGCAGGTTTCCGGCTTCCGCTGGAATGCAACACGGCCATCACCGCCCGGCTCGCGCCGGATGTCGTTGTCCTCCTGCCACTTAGCAATATGAGCTTAATCCTCCTCGGTAAAAAAGTGGGCATGACCCAAGTTTATGACGGCGAGAACCGACTGGTTCCCGTCACTGTTGTTCAAGCTGGCCCTTGCCCGGTCACCCAAGTCAAAACAGTTGATAATGATGGCTATAACGCCGTCCAGATTGGTTTTTGGGTGCAAAAAGAGAGCCGCATGAGCGGCGGAGAATTGGGCCACCTTAAGAAAGCCGGCCTCCAACAGCCCGTAACCCAATTAGGCGAATTTCGCACGGCCAAAGAGCCGGAGTACAAAGTAGGTGATGTTTTGACAGTCAACAAGTTCGCGGAAGGCTGCTTGGTTGACGTCATCGGCACCAGTAAAGGTCGCGGTTTTCAAGGCGTCATGAAACGCCACAATATGGACGGCCAGCCGGACAGTCACGGTCACATGATGCACCGTCGCCCCGGCTCCATTGGCATGCGCCAGACACCCGGCCACGTTTTCAAAGGCAAGCGGATGCCCGGCCACATGGGCCAGGATCGCCGCACGACCCAGAACATGACCGTGGTTAAAGTCATCGAGGACAAGAACTTGCTCCTCATCAAGGGCAGTATTGCCGGTGCAACTGGAGACTTTGTTGTCGTCCGCCAAGCCAAAAAGGCTCGCTCCACCACCCCGGCCAAATAACCCTCCGGCTCGCGCCACCAACCCATTACCGATCATGAAGCTCAAAGTTTACAGCCCCGATGGCGCGAAGGCCCAGGAAAAGGACTTTGCCATCCGCGAATTTGAAGGCAAAAAGGGCGTGCAGGCCCTGAAAGAAACCCTCGTTGCCTATCAAGCCAATGCCCGCCAAGGCACGTCGAAAACCAAGGATTTCGGCGAAGTCAAAGGCACAGGCAAGAAGCCCTGGCGCCAAAAAGGCACCGGTCAGGCCCGCCATGGCTCCCGCCGCAGCCCGTTGTGGGTCAAAGGCGCCGTGGTATTCGGCCCCCGCCCTCGCGACTGGTCGCACACCATCAACCAGAAGGTCCGCCAGCTCGCCTTTCAACGCGCCCTGTTTGACAAAGCCACCGACGGCGAATTGAGCCTCATCGAGAAACTCGCCGCCGCCCAGCCCAAGACAAAGATTATCAACCAAGTCCTGACCCGCATCCACCCCAAGGGCAAAGTTTTGCTGGTGGATGATTCCTTTGAAAAGAACGCCCAAATGGCCGCCCGCAACCTGGCCCGCGTGCTCCTCGTGGACGCCGCTTCCGTCAACGCCCTGGATTTGGCCTGTTGCAAGTGCGCCATCATCAGCGAGGCAGCTTTTGAAAAAATCCTCGCCCGCGCCAACGGATAATTTCTTCCCAACTTTAATTTTGCCGCGCCCATGAAAGAGCCCATCCACGTCCTGAAAAGTTTCCGCATCACCGAAAAGGCGTCGGCGTTGAACGCCCACCTGAACAAGTATGTGTTCGAGGTTGCCACTTCGGCCAACCGCATTGATGTGGCCCGCGCCATCACCGAGAAATACAAGATCAAGGTTTCGCGCGTGAATATTTTGAACCACCCTGGCAAATTCAAAAGCGGCCGGATGTTTGGCGGCCACCCCGGTCGCACGAATCGCCGCAAGGTCGCCATCGTCACCCTCGCCGAAGGCCAGAAGATCGAAACGATCTAAGCTCCGTTCACTCGCTTTTACTTTTAACCAACTTCACCCATGGCCCTCAAGCAACGCCGCCCCCTCACTCCCGGCCAGCGCTTTCTCATCGAGAATACGCGCGAGGATTTGTCCAAAGACGCGCCGGAAACGACGCTCACTGGATTTTCCCACCGCGCCCGTGGCCGCAACTGCTATGGCCGCATCACTTCGCGCCGCCGCGGCGGTGGCCACAAGCGTCTCTACCGCACCATTGATTTCAAGCGCGACAAGAAGGAAATTCCGGCCACCGTGCAGAAGCTGGAATACGATCCGAACCGCTCAGCCCGCCTCGCTCTGCTGGCGTATGCGGACGGCGAAAAGCGCTACATCCTCGCCCCGAATGGCTTGAAGGTCGGCGACAAACTCATTTCCACGGACAAAGCCGTCACCGAATATCCCGTCGGCCTCTGTATTTCTCTCCGCCACATTCCGCCATCCACCTTCATCCACAATGTGGAAATGCAGCCGGGCAAGGGTGCACAGATTGCCCGCGGCGCCGGTGCCGGTGTGCAGTTGATGGCCATCGAACACGACAGCGCAACCATTAAGCTCCCCAGCGGGGAAATCCGCCTCGTCCATGCAAATTGCCGCGCCACGGTTGGCGTCGTGGGCAACCTCGACCACCAGAACCGCAGCCTCGGCAAAGCCGGCCGCAATCGCTGGCTGGGCAAACGCCCGCGCCAGCGCGGTATGTCCATGAACCCGGTTGATCACCCGATGGGTGGCGGCCAGGGCAAGAGCAAGGGCGGCGGCGGTTGGCAGCACCCGGTATCGCCATGGGGCCAGCTCGCCAAGGGGTACCCGACGCGCGTGAAGAGCAAACCTTCCAACGCTTTCATCCTGACCCGCCGCAACGGCCGGAAGGTCAAGAAGGTCTAACCCCTTTTCACCCTTTATCATTTTTCACCATGGGCCGCTCCGTAAAAAAAGGTTACTTCGTCGAACCGTCCTTGCAGGACAAAATTGACGTCGCGCAGAAGGATGCTTCGCGCAAGCCGATCCAAACCTGGTCGCGCCGCTCGACCATCACGCCGGACTTCGTCGGCCTGAATTTTGCCGTGCACAACGGTCGCGCCTTCACCCCGGTGTATATCACCGAGAACATGGTCGGCCACAAGCTGGGCGAATTCGCTCCGACGCGCGTTTTCAAGGGCCACAATCCGCATACGCAGAAGAAAGTCTAACTTTTCATGTCCCGCCGCCATTCATCTGCTTTTTGCGCTGCTGCCATTTTCTTACTGGTTGCGGGCGGAGCAGTGCGTGCTGAAGGCGCCACCACGGAATGGCATGCGCCCTTGTTGGCCAATGGCAGTGAGAAGCCGGCCACAAACCCAAACCGCCCGTATTGGGTGGACGAATCCATCGAACCCTCGGGCCATGCCCGCATCGCCCGCATGCTGGAAGGCAAAGCCGATGTCGTTCTGCTTGATGGCGGCCTGTATCAAGGTTTCCGCACTGGAGTCGTTTGCACGGTGCAGCGCGAAGGCACACCTGTGGCACAATTGATTATCGTTGCCAGCGAAGAACACCGCGCCGCCGCCCTGATTACCGACCAGCCCAACTCTGTCATTATTAAACCCGGCGATGAAGTCAGTGTCTCCACGCTGTAAAAATACTCTCCCCGCCAGCCTAATTCTTTTCCCGCACCCGCCATGGAAGTCCAAGCCCTTACCAAATACATCCGCGTCTCGCCCAAGAAATTGCGCGAGATCACGCACGTCATCCAAGGCCGCCGGGCGAATGAAGCGCTCGAATTGCTCCGGTTCATCCCGCGCAAAACCGCCCGCATCGTGCGCAAGACCCTCGTCAGCGCCGTGGCCAATGCGGAGAACAACCATCGCCTGTCCTCCAGCAATCTCGTCGTCAAGCGCGCGTTGACCGAGCAAGGCTCCGTCATCAAACGCTTCCGCCCCGCTTCCCGCGGCAGCGCCCACCCCATTCACAAGCACACCTCGCACCTTCGCATCATCCTCTCGGACAACGCTGCTCCCGCAGCCTCCGAATAACCAGCCAATTTACCGTCATGGGACAAAAAACCAATCCGATCGGCTTTCGCCTCTCAGTTCGTCGCAACTGGGAATCCCGCTGGTATGCCAATAAGAAGGACCTGCCCTTGCTCGTCCATGAGGACTACCGCATCCGCGAGCACCTGATGGAAAAGCTGCGCTATGCTTCCGTGCCGCGCATCTTCATCGAACGCGCGAGCAACCGCGTGCGCATCAAAATTTTCACCGCCCGTCCGGGCATGGTCATCGGCCAGAAGGGCCGCCAGCTTGAACAAATCAAGGCCGACCTCGCCAAGCTCACCGGCAAAGACGTCCTCCTCGACATCCACGAAGTGAAGAAGCCGGACATCGTGGCCTATATCGTGGCCGAGCAGATTGCGCTGCAACTGGAGCGCCGTATTTCTTTCCGTCGCGCCATGAAGAAAGCCGTCCAAAGTGCATTGGCACTCGGCGCCGAAGGCATTCGTATTCGCGTCGGCGGCCGCCTCGGTGGCGCAGAAATCGCCCGCGTTGAACTCGTCCGCCAGGGCCGCGTGCCACTGCACACCCTGCGCGCGAACATTGACTACGGCTTTGCGGAAGCCAACACCGTCGCCGGCAAAATCGGCATCAAGGTGTGGATCTGCCGCAAAGACGACGAAGGCCTGTAATTTCACCCCGTCACTTTTTAATTTTTTCCTGTCATGGCCAATATCGCTCCCGCCGCCCAAAAATACCGCAAGGTGATGAAAGGCCGCATTCGCGGCGTCGCCAAGCGTGGCAATCGCCTGGCTTTTGGTGACTTTGGCATCCAATCGCTCGAACGCGGCGCGCTGCATGCAGCCGAATTGGAAGCCGCCCGCGTGGCCATCACCCGCCACTTGAACCGCCGCGGCAAAGTCTGGATGCGCGTGTTCCCGCACAAGCCCGTCACCAAGAAGCCGGCGGAAACCCGCATGGGCCGTGGCAAAGGCGGCGTCGAATTCTACGTGGCCGTCATCAAACCCGGCGTCATTTTGTTCGAAATCGGCGGTGTGAATGCCACCTCCGCGCGCGAAGCGCTGGCCCTGGCCGACGCCAAGCTCGGCTTCCATTGCCGCTTCATCAGCCGTGAAGCGCTCGAAAAATTCTAAGCCCACTCCTCCCATGCTTTCCAAAGAAATCCGCGAACTTCCCCCCGTCGAGCTTGACCGCAAATTGCGCGAGCAGCACGACGAACTGGTGGGCCTGCGCCTCAAGCAGTCCAGCGGCCAGGTTGAAAACACCGCCCGCTTCAAGCAGTTGCGCCGCGACATCGCGCGCCTGGAAACCCTGAAGCGCCAGCGCCAGCTCACGCCCGCCGCCAAGTAAACCCTCTTTCATCTCTTCACCATGACCGACCAAGCCCAGACCACCCGCGGTGAGCGCAAGCACATCACCGGCATCGTCACGAGCCGCTCCGGCGACAAGACGATCAAGGTCACTTATTTCTACAAAATTCCGCATCCGATTTACCAAAAGGAAATCAAGCGGAAGACCGTCCTGCACGCGCATGACGAGGCGAATGCCTGCAAGCTCGGCGACAAGGTCGAGATCACGGAAACCCGCCCCATCAGCAAGTCGAAGCGCTGGCGCGTCGTGCGCATCATTGAAGCCGCGCCCACCGTCCTCGCCTAAACCCTTTTTCTTCCGCCGCCTCTACACCTCTTTCGGAGTCCTGCCGCCATGGTACAAATGCAATCCCGCCTCGAAGTCGCCGATAACACCGGCGCCAAACACGTGATGATGATCCGCCGCCTCGGGCAGCGGACGCGTTTCGCGCACGTGGGTGACATCATCGTCGTCGCGGTCAAGGACAGCACTCCGGACGCCCAGGTGAAAAAGGGCACGGTTGCCCAGGCCGTCATCGTCCGCACGAAGCAAGCCATCCGCCGCGCGGACGGCAGCTATCTGCGTTTCGACACCAATGCCTGCGTCATCCTCGACACCACGGGCAACCCCCGCGGCACGCGCATCTTTGGGCCGGTGGCCCGCGAGTTGCGCGCCAAAAATTTCATGAAGATCATTTCCCTCGCCCCGGAGGTGCTGTAACCATGGCTACGTCCATCAAACGCGGAGAAGAAGTCGTCGTCATCAGCGGCGCCCACAAAGGCAAGCGCGGCAAAGTGCTGCAAATCCTGCGCGACCGTGACCGCGTCATCGTTGAAGGCGTCGCCATCATCAAGCGCCACACCAAGGCCCGTTCCGAGAAGGAAAAGGGCGGCATTATTGAGCGCGAAGCCCCCATCCACCTTTCCAATGTCATGCTGGGCAGCCGGTATGACTCGAAGCGCGCCAAGCGCCCCGCCGCCGCCAAGGCCTAACCTGGAGAAATCTGCGCCATGACCGTCCCGACCCTCAAGAAATTTTATCTCGAAACCGTGATCCCCGAGCTCATCAAAGCCCGGGGTTATAAAAACGCGCACGAGGTGCCGACCATCAACAAGATCGTCCTCAATTCCCGCATTGATTCCGAGGCGGACAAGAATTGGGTGCAGGAAGTGGTGAAAGACATCACCATCATCTCCGGTCAAAAGCCCGTCATCACCCGCGCAAAAACATCGGTCGCAAATTTTAAAGTCCGCGAGAATATGCCCGTCGCCGTGATGGTCACTCTGCGTGGCCCGAACATGTGGGACTTTTTGATGCGCCTGATCGCCGTGACGCTGCCAAACATCCGCGATTTTCGCGGCGTGGGCCGCAAGCTCGATGGCCGCGGCAGCTACAATCTCGGCATCGCCGACCACACCATTTTCCCGGAAATCACCATGGAAGCCGGCCGCAAAAATATCGGCTTGGACATCGCCATCGTGACGACCGCGCACACCGACGACGAAGGCCGCGAACTGTTGCGACTGCTGGGCATGCCTTTCCGCACCGCCTCGGTTCCCGTCGTAAAAAAGCCCGATGAGGCCAAGCCCGCTGCCCTTGCTGAAGCACCCGTTGCCGCTGGCGCCAACGCGTAATTTTTCTCACCCGCGATTACCTTTTAAACCATGGCCAAGACCTCCTCTCTCCAACGCAACCTGAAGCGCCAGCGCCTCGTGCAAAAGTACGCGGCCAAGCGCGCCGAACTGAAGGCCATTCTCGCCAGTCCCAAGACGACCGACGAGGAATTCTACAAGGCCCAGCGCGCCCTGACGGAATT
>Ga0207038_10290_pt1 | contig 11455 bp, 11 predicted proteins | sample Alteio_BWMinCont_76_FD_153285 | JGI IMG/M metagenome (GOLD analysis project Ga0207038, IMG submission 153285) | Enriched cells from forest soil in Barre Woods Harvard Forest LTER site, Petersham, Massachusetts, United States -... | ecosystem: Environmental > Terrestrial > Soil > Temperate forest >...
CCTCTTCCTGGTCATGCGTGACGCAGATGAAGGTTTTGCCAATGCGGCGCTGCAGTTCCCTCAATTCGATCTGCAAGCCGATCCTGAGCTTCTTGTCGAGCGCGCTAAGCGGTTCATCCAGCAGCAGGATATCGGGCTCGAAGATCAGCGCGCGAGCGAGAGCCACGCGCTGCTGCTGGCCGCCGGAGAGTTGTTTCGGCAAACGGTCGCCGAAGCCGGACAGGCGCACGAGGTCGAGCGCGGCAAGCACTCGCTGTTCGCGCTCCGCGCGGCCCACGTTGCGCACCGCCAACGGGAAGCAGACGTTTTCGGCTACCGTCAGGTTCGGAAAAAGCGCATAGCCCTGGAACACCATGCCGAAGTTCCGCTTTTCGGGCGGTACACGCGTGAGCTCGCGCGCGCCGTAAGTGACGTCGCCCGTGCTTGGCACCTCGAAGCCGGCCGCCATCATGAGCAAGGTCGTTTTGCCGGATCCCGAAGGGCCGAGCAGACTGAAGAACGTTCCGCCATTGACGTCAAGCGAGACGTTGTCAACCGCCGTCACGGCGCCATAGCGCTTGGTGACGGCCCGGAAACTGAATGTAGCGGGGCTAATAGTCATGACTGTCTTGGCGGGTAATCAGTTAGGGTTTCGCGCGGTCTGGCGACAGCCCGAGAGCAACGAGATGGACAGCACCAGCACCGTGACGATGATCAGGATGACCGCGACAGCAGCAATCGCCGGATCGAGGCTTTCGTTGACGCCGGACCAGATCGCTCGCGGCAGGGTGCGGATCTTGCGGCTGGCAATGAACAACACGATGATCAGCTCGTCCCAGGATGCGATGAAGGCGAAGACAGCGCCCGAAATGATGCCCGCCTTGATGTTGGGAATGAGCACCCGTCGAAGCGATTGCATGGGGGTCGCGCCCAGGTTGCGAGCCGCCCGTTCCAGGCGGACATCGAAATTCACCAGCGCGGCACTGACTGTCAGCACGACAAACGGAAGGCCGATGGCAGCATGCGCGGCGATCACGCCCGCATACGTGTCCAGCAGGTGGAGCGAAGCATAGAAGCGATAGAGGCCAAGGGCATAGACGATCTGCGGAACGATCAGTGGCGCGAGCATGAGTACGCGCACGAATTCGCCGAAGCGCGACGAAAGCCGCCAGCATCCGATAGCGCAGAGCGTACCGGCGGCGGTCGCGACGGCGCTGGCCGAGAGTGCGATGACCAGGCTTTGCATGAAGCCGCCGCGCCAGACCCGGTTAGTGACTACCGTGTGCCAATGTTGCAGCGACAAGCCGTGTTCGGGTAGCCCGAGATAGCTGGTATCGGTCAGCGAGATTGGAAAAACGATCAGGGACGGCGCAAGAAGAAAGAAGATGATCACCCAGCCGGCCGCCAGCAGGATGCCTCGACGCGAAGTCGTTTTCATGGCCTCAGGCACCTCCAAATACGCGGCGCAGATCCACGATCCGCGACAACAGGAACATCAGCATGAGTACGAGGATGGCCAGTGTCGAGGCCATGGCCGTACCCATTCCCCAATCGACGGTGGCATTGATCATCAAGCTGACGTACTCAGCCAGCATCAGTGTCTTGCCGCCGCCAAGCATGGCCGGAACAATGTAGAAGCCGAGCGCCGTAATGAAGATCAGGATTGCGGCGGCTGAGATGCCCGGCACGCTCAGCGGCAAAAAGATGCGGGCGAACGCATAGAGGGGCCGCGCGCCGAGACCGCGGGCAGCCATGGCGAGGCGTGTATCGATACCGGACATCTGCCCGTAGATGGTCAGTACAGCCAGCGGCACCATGTAATGCACCATGCCGACGACCACGCCAAAATCGTTGTAGAGGAGGTCGAGCGGCTCTTTGATAATACCGAGCGAGAGCAGCGCGGAATTGATCACGCCACCGGAGCGCAGCAGGACGATCCAGGCAAAGGCGCGGACCAGGACCGAAATCCAGAAGGGGATCAGCACGCAGACCAGCATCAGCTGGCATTGGCGTCGCGGTGCGTTGACCATTGCGAGGGCGACAACATAGCCGAGTGCAACCGAAACCACGGTTGTGATGCCGCTGATACGGAATGTAGTCCAGAAAATGTGCCGCATTCCCGCGTCAAGAAGGAGTTTTTCATAGTTGCCGAAGCCCGCTGCCGGCTCCATGACGCTGATGGTGAGCACCTTCGCGAGGGGCAGGAGATACACGATCAACAAAATGATCAGTGCAGGGGCAAGCCACGGTAGCGAAGGGAAGACTCGCCGCAATCTATTGACCATATCCATGATCTCGTGTGGAAAATTCTCTGGTTTTCATTCGCTTGAAAATGGTCATCAATTCTCGTCCGCCATGGTGATGAGGCTGGGCAACCGCATAGCCCGAGTCCCGCTTAATGTCGAATATCGTCTTCGTCGAGCGGGCTTGCAGCCCTTTGCGAGACGGCTTGCTATCCGACACCGTTTTTCTTTATTTACCGTTCCCTTGCCAAGGTGGAACGGGGACTCCGGCATGCCGCGGGAGTTGCCATCCGATCAAGCGTCGCGTGAGACCGGGTCTGCCGATTTGCCCATGGCGACTCGGTAGACCCGGCCCAGGACAGCCGTTCTCAATTGCAACTGATGCTAATGCTTGTGCGCTTGATCTCAATTCAAGTTGTAGCGTACACACTCAAATATGTCGTCGCAAGTACAAGTTAAAAAAATGCCGATAATTAGGATGCCTATGATTCAGAAATCAGGCTGAATGTGATGAATTCCCGATTGTGGCTAGGGAGAAGCCGTGATGGTTTACCCGGTCGAGCAGTAGACGAGGTGTTCGCCGGGGAAACGACCTGCACCACGAGGGATCAATAAGTCACCAGCTCTTGCACAAATGCTCCAATTACACAGGTAAGAGTAGTGCATGCACTCGGATGCTGGCTGTGGGGCCCGATTATTGCGCACAGTCCACCTCTTCGCGGGTAGGTATGGACGGTTGCGCTCCGTTACGCATGACGGAAATGGCGGCGGCCCGTTGGGCGAGCTTCACGGCTGCTTCAACAGGTTGCCGCGCAGCTATTTGCGCCGCGAACACGCCAATGAAGGTATCGCCGGCCGCGGTTGTATCGACAGCATTGACCTTGGCGGCAGCGAAGTGGATTCCTTCGCCGGTTTCAGTCAGCAGAAACGCACCTTGCGCACCGAGCGTGACTATGACGTTTCGAGCGCCGGCCCTCTGGAGTTCTTGCGCCGCCCTTTGCGCTCCGCTTTCCGACTCCACCGGAAGGCCCGACAGGATGGCGGCCTCAACCTCGTTGGGTATCAGGTAATCAACGAGCGGCAGCCACTCTGCGGCCAGAGGACCGGTGGCGGGCGCCGGATTCAATACCGTGACCTTGCCAAAACGCCGAGCCATGACAAGCGTCGCAAAGACCGAATCCCAAGGCGTCTCGAGTTGGCAAATCACGACATCGGCGGCCTTTACCGCAGCTTCGTGACGCTTCACCATCGCGGGCGTCACCTGGCCATTGCCACCCGCCACCACCACAATGGTGTTTTGACCGTTGTTGGCCACGGTAACGATCGCAACCCCCGTCGGCGTTGAAGGGTCTGTCTCGACCGAGCTGCAGTCAATGCCGTCGGCCTCAAGGGCTGCAAGCCGGGATGCGCCGTTGTCGTCCGAACCGATGCACCCCACCATGGCGACGCGCGCGCCAATACGCGCAGCGGCAACCGCCTGGTTTGCCCCCTTGCCTCCGGAGACCTGGGCGAATTCCTGTCCTTCTATAGTCTCCCCGGGGCGAGGCAAATAGAGGGACCGTGCGACCAGATCGGTATTGATGCTTCCCATGACGAGCACAGCGCCTTGCTTTGCTTCTTTCGACAATGATTTCTCCTGTTGGGCAACCCAAACCAGCATCTGCGGCCGACCCGCTCGGGGCGCCAAACCGGTCCGTGGAGCAAGAACCCGCGATCTGGTTTCTGGCGCCGCATGGTAAGCGTTACACGGGATAGCTATGCCGCAGCGCTGCCACGAAATGGCTGCGCGCAGTGCCTTACGATTGTTTGACGCAATACTGCGTATGTGCTCGGCGGCGAAGAGAAAAGCAGTCAACGCCCGAATGCGACGAACCGGAGGTTGGGGGTGGGTATCGTTGCGCTCCCTGAAGCTTATGGCTCCCGGTGGCTATGGGCGTTCTTGTTCTACCCAATATGAGTCGGCATGCAGCTAATGCTTTTGAAAGGACGTTTAGTCGGTGCATTTTCTACGTCCGCTCTGCCAATGCCAAACACAACGACGGCTAATGCTATCGTCGAAAAATTTGATTTGCTATGTCTTAATTCAAAACATGCCGTTTCAAATATGAAACGCTAGAACTGAGGGTTAGGGAGTGGTCAAGCGCCATAACTGTCCGCCGTCGGCTAAGGAAGCTCGAAAGCTTATTTTTCGAGCCAAAGACGTCCATCGCACCAGCAAGGGAGTGATCCGCCCCGGTTTAAGTGGAGGCTGTCAGGTTTGAGCTATGCTGCCATTGAGACCGCGTGGTTGGCGAGTTGAGGGCCGTATAAGCCAACGCCGATGGAGGAGGACAGGTGGACCCTGTTCCTGAGGATGCTCGGCACGTGAGGATCATGTTGCTCACAATGCCCGCAAAGAATTTCCTGAATCGGTTGCGCCGCCGATGACGCAGACGGAGTGGCGGGCGCTCGGTTACCGGCGGGCCTGAGGGTTCGTCGCCCACCGGATAACCTGATGATACGTAGTGCTCAGGTTGTCGATTCAGCGACCTAAGCGGCCTTCTTTGCCACCAGCTTCTTGCTTGCAGCTTTCTTTGCAACAGCACCGCTCACAGCCGAAGACTTCGCCTTGCGCGCCGCAGTTTTCTCGGTGGCGACGGCTGCCGCGCCTTCAATCAAAAACTTCGTTCGGTCTTTTGCCGTGGCTAGCCATGCAGGCGCCGGACCGCGTCCGCTCCACTGTGCCCCGGTCTTGGGGTCCAGGTATTTAGCTGGCTGCGGACCTGTGCGCTGTCCCCTGTGACCCACTCCACCGGCAACAGCCGAGACCTTCTTGACCGCGGTCTTCGCCGTGCTCACAGTGTTTGCATTGGCACCGTCAATCAAGAATTTATTACGGTTTTTGGCATCGGCAATCCAGGCCGGCGCGCGACCGTGGCCGGTCCAGGTCGCGCCAGTCTTGGGGTGTTGATATTTGGGCGGTGTTACGCCCTTCAGACTATTGGCAGCCTTCGCCTTGACCGTGGAAGCACTCCCGTTTGCCGCTTTTGCTTCTCGCCTTGCCTTTGCTTTAGCCTCGATGTCTTCAGTAGTCAAACCGTGCGCCAGCATGATTTTTCGAATTTCGTCGACTGCTGCCTGCGCCTTCTTTGCAATCAATGCATCGGCTTGGGCCTGCAGTTTCTTCATGTTCGCCCGGATTTGTTCGAGTGTCGGCATGGCGACCTCCTTGAATGGATGTGCCCGCACTATGCCATGCGCTTCGAGAGAGCGAAAGTACTGTAAGGTATTCGCGATGCAAAGGAGTCGCTAATAGCCACGGTGACCCGTGGGAATCTTTCGGGATTTGAGTGAGGGAGCCGCGAAAGAAGCGTTTGCGGCTGCATGCTTTATTGCAGAATCTACAGAATTACCATGGACTCCGTCAGATTCTGTTTCATGTAGTCGAGGAAACGTTTCTGGAAAAGCATGGTGTGCTCATGCGCGGCTTGCTCGGCGGCGTTAGCGTCTCGCCGCGCAATCGCGTCGATCAACTCATCGTGATCGCGCCCAAGCTTTGTTGCAGTAGGCGCACTCACCGTGAAGTCGAAGTGCGGATGGAGCAGGCGTTGCTCTTCTCCAGGAAGCCGTTCGTAGTACCCCAGGAAGTACGGGTTATTCGCCGCATGGGCGATTGCCATGTGCAGCGCCTTGTTCGTCTCGGACATTGCCTGGAAGTCTCCGCTGGCGAAGGCCTCCATGTAGACGTCGTCGGCCTTGCGAAGCCCGGCCAAATCCGACGCGGTATGCTGCGTGGCAGCCAGCCGGCTGACTGCCCGCTGAATGAGATCGAGAGCCGAAATATATTTCGGGAACTCCTCAATTTCGGATGGCGTGACCAGCGTAGTCCGGTTGGGCAGAATGGTGACCAGTCCTTCGCTGATGAGTCGCGCAAGTGGAGCGCGACGTAAGACGACTGCCCGGATTGACACGACCCCGGGCGGCCAGGGTTGCAAGATTTACCGAACTGCTCGTCCCCCACGGAGACCGGTCAACGCGGCCGAGAGGCAAGGTCGTGCAGGTCCGGTAGAGCTTATCGCTGGCGCGATTGTGGAACATGACGCATGCCACGTCATTAATCTGTTCATACAGTGGATGCTGAACCTGCCGATTGATAGCATCCTTGACGCTTGACGCCGGATTCGGCCAGTTGTCGTGCGTTTTCCGGTGCAATATCGAGCGGTTCACGTCGAAAAGCGCGTAGTAGACGCCCCCGAAGGCGGTGTCTGCTCTGATCCTGCCGACCTCCGTTGTTACGACCTCGAAGTCGAGGCGCTCAACCAACGCCGGGACCCTATCCAGCGAGACGCCGATGCAGCGCCCGTCCTTGCAGGCGGCACGGGCCGTAACGAGTCCCGCAGGGGTATCCAGCAGGGCCGTGGTTTTTGGCTCCTGCATGGGCGCCATTCCGAGCTCGAGAAGCGCAGTGACCACGCAGATGGCGTTACTGCCGGACATCGGGTGCGCCTTGTCTGCCTGCAACTCGATGAAACCGGCGTGGGCTTCGGGGCGTGTTGGCGGCAGGAGCAGGTTGTTTACCCAGCCGCTTAAGCGGGTTTTAATTTTGGGTTGCCATGATGATCGTGCAGGCTAGTGTTCAAAGGGCGCTTGTTCCAGCACCCGCACATAGACGGCGATACCGGAAGTTACAGAAGGGAGTTGAATCAGACATGCCTAACAAATCGCGAGCGCGCAAACATACTCAGCCGGCAATGTCGCCGCTGCTAAGGGCACTTACCTTTAGTCGTGCTGCACACGAACCCGTCACCCAGGCCATGCTTCTTCAGTGCTATGTGGGCCTGGATGCATTTCGGCGAGGCCACGGATCGCGTGAACTATTTACGACCCTCGGCCGGCAGTTGCTTGTTGCCGAGGAGCTCTGCCTCATTGGATATGAGCCGGACCAGATCGCGGACATACAAGAGGCGCTCGCGGCGATGATGCATATTGACGCTACCAGCAAGGAAGACGGTGTCTGGCAGATGGGCGATGTCGAATACGCATGGTTGTGCGTAGCATTCGAGATTTTCGGCCGCCAGTTGTCTGCTGCCTCCCTTGAGAGTATTGCCAGGGCCGAAACGCGAATGGTGGAAGGCTTGCTCAAAGCCGAACGAACTCCGGCCATTGTTGAAGCGTCGGCTTAACGTACTTAACGTAACTTAGGTACGTTGGCTCCGTCTTCGCGAAGCACTTCCGGTAATTCATCAGGTTGTCTCACCGGACCGATACATTGTCCAGCTCTCCAGTTATCCTATACAAATCCGTCTTTTCGCAGAATGAGCGACGTTCACGGTCATGAAATAATAGTACGATGCTCCTGAAAGACGAACCTTGCCATTCGGCGATTGACGGGAAGGTATTGGACACACAGGATGAGCAACCAACAGCGCAGAAGCGCCTCGGAAATACGAGTAGCATTCAAAACGATGACCGTTCAAGAACTCCCTTATACATCTGCGCTCGGGGTATTCGACCATTTGTGGGACGAGGCCAATCGCGCGGCGGTTGAGGTGATGGGAACGTCCTTGATGGCTGAGTACGTTGCGCTTCTTAAGGAAATGGAGTGGTGGTTTCAAGCGGAAGCGAAGAAGGCACAGCCCTGACTACAAGATCTCGACTGTTCGCGGGGATTCGCTGCTCGAATTGATGTCCATCTGCGCTATCGCTGTTTTATTCGTCGTTGGACATTCTCTGGATTTGAAAACCCGTGACAGCAGCTACGCATCGAACAGCAGAGGAAATCTCGTTTGCGTTCGCAAGCCTGCTCGCATTGCCTCTCGCAAGGCCGGAGGCGGCCAGGCGGTTCCAGCTTCTGTGGGATGAAGCCAATGAAGGCGCCTATGCGTGCTTCGCCAGAGCGCCAATGTCCGATTACGTGGTGCTGTTGAAAGACATGGATAAACGGTGGCGCTTTAACGGCCCGCTACATTGACATGCCTCTGCGTGAAGCTGCCGTTGCCGTTGTGAGGCCGGCGCAGTCGTTGTTACTTCATTTCCATCCGGTTCGCCTACTGCTACGTTCTAATGAGGCTGCTTCTGACCGGCCTTGATTGTCGCGCGAACACGCTTGGCGACGAACAGGGGCACAAAGTCATGAATTCTCGCGTTCTCCGCGAACTCGGCCCACGTGTCAGCGTAGAGCTTGGAAACCGTCTCGGACGAAGTATTGGTCTCGGTCGCAATTGTCTGTACAACCTCGCTGGCATCAGTCGGTGTCATAGCGCTCTCGCTCCGCATACGTTGTAAGAGCACCGAGTAGAGGCTTGTCGATAAGGCAAATCCAATTGAACGTGACTATCGGTGAGCCGGTGCGAAAGGACGCGCCATCCACCCGGTGAAATTAGCCAATGGTTCTTGATGTGCGTCGTGAGATTTCGCCACCTATTAAAGTCAGAAGTGCCATCTGACGCGGGTCCGAGGGGATGACGGTCAAGCTCGTTAGACGATGCACGCCCTGATGCCCTGTCACCGCAGTGTCATTGGATTGCCAAACTGCGGCTGTAGGATTCGCGCGAGGAACCACCGCCATCAGATTGGGGTAGCGCTATGAATGCCAAATGCAAGGTCCTGTTCCTCTGTCGTGCGAATTCTGCGCGCAGCATCATGGCCGAATCCTTGCTCAGGCAACTCGCACCGGACAGGTTCGAAGCATTCAGCGCCGGGGTCGAGCCCGCGGCACGAGTTCACTCGCTGACCATCGCGCAACTTAGCTCGACAATCGCCGACATCCATCTTTTGCAGCCTAAAAGTTGGCAAAGATTCGTCGATGCCGACGCCCCGCGTATGGATGTGATCGTCGCCATGTGCGACGAGGCACACGCGCCGAACTTCCCAGGCTCGCCTGTATTTTGCCGATGGACATTTGACGACCCGCTCGCTGAGTTTGCGACCGAGGACTTGCAGAAGCAGGCGTTTGAACGGGTTTTTCGTCAGATCCTAAGGCGCATCAGCGTGTTCATCGCGCTTCCCTTGCAATCGATGAATGCCGATGAACAGGTGCTCGCGGTGAACGCTCATCAGGAAGCGGGTCGCAGCGGAGCCGACTCCGTGCAGTAACCAGGGCCCGCCTTGCTGCTCTACGACGCCGTCCGTAATATCTCGTGCGCGGCGTGCATGTGACGCCTTTTCTGGTCTTCGAAGTATTGGACGGTTTCTTTCACCCCGTCAGGTTCACCTAGCTGGAACGAATACTCCCGAAGTAACGTCTCGCTCGTGACAAGGTCATTAAGCTTGCCGAGTTCGTTCTGCACGGAGGTCAGGCGCTCGATTGTGGAGTGGTGGCTGTGGGCGAGGACCGGCGAAAAGAACTCCAGCAAATACCGAAGTTTTTTTCCCGCGATTCGCACTTCGTGCAGCGTGGCATACCCGGAATGTTCGGGTTCCGTTGCTTGCCTGACTCGCTTCTGCAGCGCTTTCTCAGCCCGTGCAACGCGCTCTTCAGCAAACTCGGAAAGAACGGGAAGCGTGGATCGTGAATCCAGCTGGTGCGCGGCGCCTGTCACCGCGCGTTGCAGTATTTCCTCAACGCCCGCGCTACGAATTGTTCTGAGGCTGAATGAAAGAGCATGGGTCCGATGCTCTTCTACCGCAACGATAAGCCGCCGGTGCGATAGCTGCTTCGGCTGGTTTGCCATGAGAATGTCACGGAGCACGTCCCAGTCACGGGTTTTACCCGCAGCATCAGCAAGGTATTTGAACTCGCTCCGCTTGAGCTTGGCATCTTTCTTATCGAGTAGCGGTTCGTAAGCCCACCAAAGTGAACGCAGCCGACGCAGAGCGACGCGAAGTTTATGCAGAACTTCGGGCTCAGATCCGGCATGCAGTGCATGGGCGCGCCGTATGGCCTCTGCGGACGTCTGGGTGGCGAGAACCGAAAACGCTGTGGCCACGGATGTAGCGGGACTTATCGATCTCGGAGGCGCGTCCTCCTTGCGCGAGTCCAACTCATCCGGTGTCAAAGCGAGAATGTGGGAACTCATTGGGGACGCCCTCGGAAAATGCAAGGTGTAGAAGAAGCACCCGGAACGAAGCCGGTTTTCAATCAACTTCCAATGGCGCGCGTCTGGCTGTACCGCGCTAAGAATCCGCGGTGAATCCTACAACGGCGGCGGGCGGTGTGCCAAGAAGGTCTCATCCTATTTTTTATTCGCGGAAATTTTCATATCAGTAAGCGCTTATGGACGGCATGGGCCGCTGGCAGTGACGAAGAATTCTTCTGCACAGCAATAGTGCGCGACCCGCATCTCGTCAAAGCGTCATCAAACGTTCAAGCCATTAAGCAACTATCTGACGACTGACAGACCCTGTCAGCAACGCGTCCGTTCCCCGTCTTCACTTCGCCGGAAGAACTGTATTGCTGCCAAACGAGCAGTCGGGACCATGGCGCGGATGCCCCTCGGCACCAAGGAGATATGAATGTCCACAAAATGTATTGCTCTCTCGAACAACGACGTCATTCTTGTGGCATGGACATTCGACCACAAGCTGTCCGGGTGTGTTGGTTTCGACGTCCGGCGCATTAATGCATCGGATGCGAAGCTCGACATCAGCACTCCTCAAGGGGTTTCCCTGCCCGCCATGGCAGGGTTTCCGAGTGACCCCAATTCAGGGCACACCGGGCAGACGACCGCACAAGGTCCAATCCAGAAATTCTTCTGGAAGGATCTGTTTGTAAAGGATGCTCACAAGCAGGGTGCCTACGTTTATCAAATCATCCCGCTCCAAGGCACCTTCAACAAAGATGCGCCGCCGAAGTTAGCTGCTCTCGCAGATGCAGCTGTCCTCTATTCGAACCCTGTCAACCTCGCGGCGGAGCATGGCCCTCAAGACGACCCCGAAGCCATCAAGTGCTATTTCAACCGGGGAATCCTTGCGACTCAGGCCGTCGCGCGCCAACTCCCCAAGAGCAAGTCCGATTTGCCGGATTCCGGTGCGCTGCTCAAACGCATTGCCGACGCGAGTGACCCGCTGCGCAAGTCACTGGCAGGCGACCTTGTGACGGTGCTTCCGTCGCTGCTCGCCGCGGCAAAGGCACAGGGGGGAAGCTGTTACGGCGCGTTGTATGAGCTTGCCGACAAACAACTTGAAGCGTCGCTCGTCGGCAACAAACAATTGCACCTGATTCTGTCAAATACCTATGACAGCACGTCACACGACGATGACAAGGAAAACGCGCCGGCACGCGAAGCGCTGCATCACTCGGGTGTCGACGTGAC
>Ga0207038_10293_pt1 | contig 11348 bp, 11 predicted proteins | sample Alteio_BWMinCont_76_FD_153285 | JGI IMG/M metagenome (GOLD analysis project Ga0207038, IMG submission 153285) | Enriched cells from forest soil in Barre Woods Harvard Forest LTER site, Petersham, Massachusetts, United States -... | ecosystem: Environmental > Terrestrial > Soil > Temperate forest >...
ACGCTCGGGCCGCTCCTTGCGCGCTTCGGCTATGCGCGCGTTTCGCTGCCCGGCGGATGCGCCATCGGCGCGCGCCCGATTGACATTCATATCCAGGCGCTCGAAAGGTTGGGCGCGCAAATTGCTGTAGAGCATGGCTACGTGGAGGCTCGCGCAAAAAGACTGCGTGGCGCACAGTTCCGATTTCCGAAAATCACTGTCACAGGTACGGAAAATATTCTGACCGCCGCGGTGCTCGCGGAAGGCGAAACAATCCTTGAGAATTCCGCGCTCGAGCCGGAAGTGACCGATCTCGTCGAGCTGCTCATAAAAATGGGAGCGAGGATCGAAGGCGCTGGAACCTCCACACTCCGCATCCAGGGCGTTGACAAATTGCATGGCGCAACTCACACCGTGATTCCCGATCGCATTGAGGCAGGCACATTTCTGGTTGCCGGCGCGATTACGGGCGGCGAACTTCTGCTGAAAGGCTGCAACGCGGGCCACCTCGGGACAGTGATCGAGAAATTGCGAGAATGCGGAATCGAAATTAAGTGCGAAGGAAATCATTCCCTGCGCGTGCGCGCGGCCAAGAGACTAGTTGCCGCCGACGTCACCACTGAGGAATATCCCGGATTCGCCACCGACATGCAGGCTCAATTCATGGCGTTGGCCACGCAGGCGCACGGAGTCTCGCACGTGCGCGAAACAATCTTCGAAAACCGATACATGCACGCGAGCGAAATGTCGCGCATGGGCGCGAATATCGCCGTAGACGGAAATCTTGCCGTCGTCACCGGCCCCACGCCTCTTAGCGGCGCTCCTGTAACTGCTTCCGACCTGCGCGCGAGTGCTTCGCTTGTGCTCGCAGGCCTCGTGGCCAACAACACCACCTGGATTGACCGCGTTTACCACATTGATCGTGGCTACGAACGCATTGAAGAAAAACTCTGCGGCATCGGTGCGCGAATCGAACGCGTCGTCTAGCGTCTGATAAATAAAAAAAGGGAGGCGATTTCTCGCCTCCCTTGAGTCTCTTCCTGACGCCGAGTTCTCGCTCAGCTTTTTCTTACTGTGGCGATCCCGATCCAGCCGCCTCAGTCATCTGTTGCTTGTCGCGAAGCACTGCTTTGCGGCTCAGGCGAATCTTATTCCCTTCGATGGCCAGCACCTTCACCAGAATCTGATCGCCTTCCTTCAGCTCATCGCGAACCGAGCGAATGCGCGCCTCCGCGATTTCGCTGATGTGCAGCAACCCGTCCGTGCCCGCGAATATTTCGACGAACGCGCCGAAATCCGCGATGCGCACCACTTTGCCGAGATAGGTTTTGCCGATCTCAGCGGTCGCAGTGACGTCTCGGATCATCTTCAGCGCGTCTTCGGCGGCGGTGCCATTGTTCGCGAACACGTGGACCTTGCCGTCGTCCATCACATCAATCTTCACGCCCGTCACTTCGATGATTGACCGGATTTTCTTTCCGCCCGGTCCGATCAGGTCGCGAATCTTGTCGGTGGGAATGCTCAACATGTAGAGGTGCGGTGCATAAGTGGAAATCTCCTGCCGCCCCGTCGAAATCGTGCGCTCCATGATGTCGAGAATCTCGAGGCGCGCTTTCTTCGCTTGAGCCAACGCCTCGCGCATCATGGAAATACTCACGCCGCTCACCTTGATGTCCATTTGGAGCGCCGTGATTCCCTGCCGCGTGCCGGCAACTTTAAAGTCCATGTCGCCGTAGTGGTCTTCCGCCCCGGCGATGTCCGTCAGGATCGCGTACTTGTCGCCTTCGACAACCAACCCCATCGCAATTCCCGCGCAGCTGGATTTCAGCGGCACGCCCGCATCCATCAGCGCGAGTGAGCCGCCGCAAACTGTCGCCATTGACGACGAACCGTTCGATTCGAGAATGTCCGACACCACGCGCATCGCGTACGGGAAATCCTCTTCCGACGGCAGCAGGTTGAGAAGCGCGCGCTCGGCCAACGCACCATGTCCAATCTCGCGCCGGCCCGGGCCACGAAGGAATTTCACTTCGCCCACGGAAAATGGGGGGAAGTTGTAGTGCAGCATGAAGCGCTTGAACGCCTCTTCCTCGAACAGAAGATCGAGTCGCTGCTTGTCTTCTTTCGTGCCCAGCGTCGTGGTCGCCAACGCCTGCGTCTCGCCTCGGGTGAAGAGAGCCGAGCCATGCGCCCGCGGCAGTACGCCCACTTCGCACGTAATTTGCCGAATCTGATCAAACGCGCGTCCGTCAGGACGCCGGCGGCGGCCCAGCATGTCGTCGCGGAATATTTTCTCTCGCAGCCGCTCAAAAGCGCGGTAGGCAAGCTTGCGGCGGTCTTCGTCTTCTTCCGGAATCGTTGCGAGAATATCCGCCTTGACTCCATCCACAAGCGCGTAGCTTTCCGACTTCGGATGCTTTGCCGTGTCCAGCGCGTCGCGCAGCCGGTCGCCGAATTTCTGTGTAATTCCTTTGTACAGCGCTTCGTCGAATGTCGGCGGCTTTACTTCCACCTTCACTGGCTTCACGCGGTCGTGCAGTTCGCGAATCGCAGCGACAATCTTCCGAATTTCAGCGTGCGCGAACTCCAGCGCGTCCGACATGGCGTCTTCCGAAACTTCCATCGCTCCGGACTCAACCATCACAATCGCTTCATCCGAGCCAGCAACAATGATATTCAGCTGGCTGGTCTTCTGTTGCGCGACGGTTGGGTTCACCACCAGTTTGCCGTCGAGCAATCCCACGCGCACGCAGGCAATCGGCGTCACGAACGGAATTTTCGAAATGTAGAGCGCCGCGGAAGCGGCCGTCACGCCGATCACGTCCGGGTCATTCTCGCTGTCCGCGGAAAGCACCATGGACACGATTTGCGTCTCTGTGGACCAGCCTTCCGGAAACAACGGCCGCAGCGGACGGTCGGTCAGCCGCGAAGTCAGAATTTCGCGCTCCGAAGGGCGCCCTTCGCGCTTGAAGAAACCCCCGGGAATTTTACCAGCCGAATATGTGTATTCACGGTAGTCGACTGTGAGGGGCAGAAAATCCTTTTCGGTGGCCTTACTGTCCATGCAGGCCGTCGCCAGCAACACCGTGTCGCCGTAGCGAGCCACCACTGCTCCATGCGCTTGCCGCGCGATTTTTCCCGTTTCCAATGTCAGCTTTCTGCCGCCCACTTCCAAACTTACTTGTTCAAACATTACGCCACATCCTTTGCGTCCCGGTTCGCCGGGAACGTCACTTCAGATACGAGAGATAGCTCTCGGTCAGATTGTCGAAGGGAAAACATTTGAGGAATATGGAGCGGGAGATTACTAAGCGGACGAACTCACGAAGGACGGCCCAGCCGGCCCGCATGTCGCCCGACAACTCTGGTTTCTGCGGTGGAAAAGCGAGCGGCCCGATGGGCCGTTTAGGCAATCCGCGCTACTTGCGCAAGCTGAGTCGTTCCACAATCTCGCGATACCGATCCGGGTCGCGGCGATTCAGATAGTCCAGCAGCCGGCGACGCTTGTTGACCATCATGATCAACCCGCGCCTCGAGGCGTGATCTTTCGCGTGGGACTTTAGGTGGGTGGTGAGGTAGTTGATGCGCTCGCTCAACAACGCAATCTGCACTTCCGGTGAACCCGTATCTTTCGGATGTGTCCGGAACTGCTCGATAACTTCCGTCTTGGCTTCCATCAACTCGCCCCTCCCACTCTGAGACGTCGTGCCCTGCTCTTCTCTCTCTGTCTGCTCTTCGACAGCAAAAATGCTAGCACAGTGCCCAGCGGACGCAAAGGAATTTTAAACTGATATCTGGGCGTCTCAATCTTACTTCCCGCTCCACGGCGTTCATCCCTTGGGCGAATTTACCAACGCAAGAAATTCATCGCGGGTCTGCTTCTGCTCGCGGAATGCGCCCAGCATCGCGCTGGTCATCGCTGCGGAGTTCTGCTTCTCGACGCCACGCATCACCATGCACAAATGCCGCGCCTCGATAATCACGCCCACGCCCTCCGGGCTCAATTTTTCCTGTATGGCTTTCGCGATCTGATTGGTCAACCGCTCCTGAATCTGCAGCCGCCGCGCATACATATTCACCAGCCGCGCAATCTTGCTTAGCCCCACAACTTTCTTGTTGGGGATGTAAGCCACGTGGCACTTCCCGAAAAATGGAAGCAGGTGATGCTCGCAGAGGCTGTACACCTCAATGTCTTTCACCACCACCATCTGGTCGTAGCACACGCTGAACATAGCGCCGTTCAAGAGTTTGTCGGGGTCTTGCCGATAGCCGCTGGTCAGAAATCGCATCGCCTTCTCGAAACGCTCCGGTGTGCGCCGCAATCCTTCGCGATTGGGATCTTCGCCCAGCAGCACCAGCATTCGGCGCACTAGGTCGGCAATACTCTCCGAACCCGCCGTCTCAGGAATAATGATTTCCGCCGCTTCACTCATTTCTTGCTCCTCAGGATGTCGCATCAGCTCCGCTCCCCGTCATACTCAAAACTGTTCTTCCCTGTCTCTTCAATCCGCACGCGTTCAAGCCGCGCGGCAGGATATTTCTTCAATCGCCGGTAGATCTCCATGCAAACATTCTCCGTCGTGGGCACACTCTTCTGAAACTCCGGAACTTCCTCGTTGAGATATTTATAGTCGAACGCCTCGATCACTTCGCGCTGCACGAACGGGTCGAGCTCGCCCAGGTTCGTAATCATCCCTGTCCCCGCGTCCACTGGGCCGGTCACAGTTACTTCAACAATGTAATTGTGCCCGTGACCGTAAGGATTGTTGCACTTGCCATATACACGCCGGTTCTCCGCCTCGCTCAGCTTTGGGCTGTGCAACCGGTGCGAAGCAGCAAAACGGTATCGCCGGGTTAGCGTAACCTTCATCCATACCCCCTGCTTCAATTGTTCGGCAGCTCGCGGATTTCTTTTCTTTAGGGGGTCGGAGCTTCAGCTCCGACATGGAGAGTGCCGCTTGCGAGGGCTTCAGTCCCTGATGACCCTCCCCTAACTTCTCCGCATGCCATTTGTTTCCGCCGTGCAATCCGCAAACAGGTCCGGCGACTCGTACAGCCGCACGCGGTCCAGCTTCCCCTTCGTAATTTTCGACACGAGTAATTTCCAAATCACGGCCGCTATGTTCTCGCATGTGGGAATCTTTCCTGCCAGCTCGGGCACCTCGTAATTCAAGTGGCGGTGATCCATGCGTTCAACAACTTCCTGCTGCAGAATATCTTTCAGTTCCTTCAAATCCAACACCATTCCCGTCGTCGGGTCCGGCTCTCCAGCAATCGTCACTTCCAGCACGTAGTTGTGCCCGTGCCCATGCGGATTATTGCACTTCCCAAACACGCGCCGGTTCTCCTCCGGAGATAAATCCGGATTGTGGTAAAAGTGCGCCGCAGAAAACTCCACTTTGCGCGTAATTCGTATCATTGCGTTCTCTCTGGGTACGTCCTGCCCTTCCATTCCACCATCCCCCGCGTGTTTTTCCACCACGATGCAGCAAGCGTCGAAGTATAAAGGCAGACCCCCGGCATGTAATATTTGATGTAAGAAACGGGGTACAGATTCTGATAGAGCTCAACCGCGTAGCGCAGGTGCGCTCCAATCACCGCAGCCACTATCACGGCCGGAAGCATCCAGCCGGCAGCATGATTCTTCAGAAAGACGGCTCCGCACAGCACGATCAACAAGGCTCCTGCCAGCCAACCACTGATTTCCCTCAGCACGACGCTCGGCTTTCCGCCCATCAACGGATAGAGATTTTTGGTCCACCCTTCCCACATCGCACGAAAACTCCGGTACATTCGCGTGCGAACCACTCCCATTGGCGCCGTGAAATAAATCTTATAGCGCGCTCCTTTCACTCGCCTCGCAAGGGCAACATCCTCCAGCACCTCGCCCGCCATCGATGCATGCCCGCCCACCGACCGGTACACGTCTCGCAAGATCATCAGATATTGCCCGTTGGCGGCGGCGTCCGCCTGCTCCGGATCATTCACTCGCGCGTAGGAAAATCTTCCCGCCAGCCGGCAATACACAATGGGAATCAGCGACCGCTCCCACCACGTCTCCAGTTCCTGCTCCGGCGAATACGACACCAGCGCCGCGCCATGCTCCACCGCATCGCTCAACGCACGTCGCGTCGAACCCGGATAGTGATACGTATCCGCATCGGTGAACAGCAGCCAATCCCCTTGCGCCGCCGCAGCGCCCAACGACACCGCATAATTCTTCCCGACCCAGCCAGCCGGCAATTCTCCCGCCGCCATCACGCGCAGCTTCGGAATCCGCGCGGCCAGTTCGCGCAGAATCGCGCCTGTCCTGTCAGTGGATTGATCATTCACCACAATCACTTCCCCGACCTCCCGCTGAGCGGCGACTGACTCAACCGCTCGCGCGATTGAGGCTTCTTCATTTCGCGCCGGAATAATCGCCGATACCATAGCGTCAGGATCAACCACTCTCATAGGTTGCTTTCGTCAGGGCACGGCTTTAGCCGTGCCCTGACGAAAGGCCTCCGGAGATAGGGGGCTTCAGCCCCTGAGGGTGCGGGTTTAACGTAAAGAACCGAAGCTAATTCATTTCACTCCGCGGGAAGGCTGTCCAACTGCCCGATTTCGACAGGCCCAGAAGCATGTATTATAGGTTGCTTGGACAAAGGATTGATACGGAAACTGAAAACTGGCCTGGTGCTCGCCTTTCTTGTGGGCCTGCTGGTTCTTTTTGCTCACCCGGACTATCGCCAGGGCGAGCCAAGCCTTCGCGGTCGTACACCGAAGGATTTCGAGCTCACACTCGCTGGCAAGCCCGCGCACCTCTCCGATCTCCGCGGGAAAGTTGTCCTGCTGAATTTCTGGGCCACCTGGTGCCCTCCGTGCGTTGACGAGGCTCCTTCCCTTAACGCGCTCCAGCACCGCATCGCGCCCGCCGGCGGCACTGTTCTCGGCCTGAGCGTTGACGAAGACCAGTCGGCCTACGAAGAATTCCTGAAGAATTACGCCATCACATTTCCCACTTACCGTTACCCGACGGGTGTTCAACTTGCAAAGGATTATGGCACCACCATGTATCCCGAAACCTACGTGATCGGCCGCAACGGCAAACTCGACCGCAAGATCGTCGGCCCCCAGGATTGGACTAGCCCCGAAATGACCGCCTACCTCAACACACTCCTCAAGGAAAAATAGACACTGATGGCGATTCTAATCTCTGGCGGGGCGCCTCTCGGTACATATCCCCTTCTCCAAATCGTGCCTTTGGCGCTCGTTGCTTTTTATGTCGTCGTCTACTTGCGGCTGGGCCGTCGCCCTCCGCGCGGCTCCGTTGTGCCGCGCTACGAACCGCCGACAGCGCTCTCCGCCGCGGCCACCCGCTATGTTCAAAAATCCACGGCTGATGGCCGCAGCGTTGCCGCTGTCCTCGCTCAATTGGCAATCCGGCGATGCATTCGCGTGGAACAAGTATCCGGCCGCTACCAGATCTCGCGCCTCCCCGCGAATCCCGAAGTTGAAAAGCAACTCGCCGGCGAGGAAGCCAGAATTCTCGAAATGCTTTTCGAATTCACGAGTCCTGTGACGCTCAATCCGTCGGATGGCGACGATCTCAAGCGCTACACGCTCGGCATCGAGGGCGCGCTTTTGAAGAGGCTGGGCAATTCCTATGCCACCTGGCACTTTGGCTGGATTGCACTGGGAGTGCTGGTTTCTGTGTTTGCGGGGATGGTGTCTGCACATTTCGTACCCAGCCCTGGAGGGCACCCAAGTGTGATGCTTGCATGGATGTACTTCTGGTCACCGCTCCTCTTCGCCATCGTTCTCGCTGTCGTTGTGATACCGGTAGTGAAAGACCTGCTGCGCGGAATCTTCGGCTGGAGAAAAATTATTCTTGCGTTGGGTTTGATCGCCTTCGTCGGATACGCAGCTTTTGGTTTAACGCAGAAGGAGATGAGGCGCGACGTGCCGCCCGACCTCATGGCGATGCTTGCCGCGCTGGCCGTCATCAACGTCAGCGCTGCTCCCCTGCTGAAGACTTACACCCAGAAAGGACGCCAGGCCCTCGCAGAAATGGAAGGCTTCCGTTTATTTCTCGTCAAGGTCGAGCAAGACCAGTACGATCGCCTCAACCAGCCGAAGACCACGCCTCAGCCGGGCGGCGAATATCTGCCCTATGCAATCGCCCTCGAAATCAAAGTCGCCTGGGGCGACCACCTCTGCGACATTTTCCCGTAAATCGGCGTCTCGCTTGCGGCTCGCTGTGCCTGGCGGCTCAGGATTCAGCTTTTCTGTAGCGATTTATAGGCCAAATGCATCTATACTGTAGATGCTGGTTCGTAGGTCTTTTCACCTGCAGGACCAATCGCGCACACAATCAATGTGGCCGCCCGGCAGATTCGCCGCTGCGAATTGTTTTGCCCGGTTTGAGGAAAACTTATTTTGCGCTTTTCAAGCCTATCGAGATAGATTATCGCCTGCTGTTTCATCGCAGCAGCGCCGGGGCAAATTCGTGCGCAAGCAGGATCAGGCGCAGAACCCGAGCCGAAACAACAATCATCATCTGAGCGCACGCAGGAAATGAATTTCGCTCAACCCGCGAGCGACAGCGGCTTAACGCAAATCAGGCCATCGGCGGAAAACCAGCCAGCAGCTTCAGGCTCTTCTTCATCCGCGGATCAGCATTTGCACGACGCGCCCCCTTCCCTGTTTCGCGAAAGCTACACTCCACTCACTCCCGAAGAACGCTGGCACTATTTCTGGAAAGACACCATGCTCTCGCCCACCGCCTACTTCGGCGTGCTGGGCGGCGCATTCGCCCAACAGCTCGCCGGCCAGCCGCAACAGTGGGGCAAAGGTTTTTCGGGATACACCAAGCGAGCGGGCGTGAGCTTCGTCCAGTTTGGCGTGCAGGAATCGATTCACCAGGGCGGCGCAGCTCTGCTCCACACCGACCCTCGCTACCTGTCTTGCGAGTGCAGCGGCGGACTCCACCGCACATGGCACGCGCTGGAGATGAGCTTCCTCACATTTAAGGACAACGGGAAGAAGACACTCGATCTCCCCATGCTCGCCGCTGCCTATGGCGGTGCGATGATCGCCGAAGTGCCGTACCCTTCGCATTATTCGCCGCTCGTCCAGGGCGTGCAGAATGGCCACATCCAGATCGGCGCCAACATGGCCATAAATCTCTTCAAGGAATTCAGCCCCGAACTAGCCCGCATGAACCCCTTCCGCCGCCATGCCGTGCCGGAATAGTCACTCTCGAGTCTCGAAATCCTCCGAATTTGAAGCCGCTTGAGAGATCACCCCCTGCGTCGCAACTTCAGAACCGATACGTAGTGTCGCGCGGCCAGTTGTTTCGCGAGACTTGACAACCGTCTACGCGCCCGCTTAATATACCCCCTAGGGGTATATGGACTATGCCACACGCGAATCACCGGAAGAGGTCAAAAGCGGACTGCGGCTGCGACGTTCACTCCGGCGGCCGAAAAGCTGTCGCCGTGAGTCCGGAGATCAAGTCTGCGAATCTGAAGAGGCTTTGCCGCATTGAGGGCCAGGTTCGGGGACTCGAGCGAATGGTCACCGAAGACCGCTATTGCGCCGACATCCTGGTCCAGATTTCTTCGGTGCAGGAAGCGCTGCGAGCAGTCGGACAGGCGCTGATGCGCAATCACCTTCGCCACTGCGCTTCGCAGGCAATCCGCAAAGGGAGCAACGCCCAAGCCGAAGCCATGTATGACGAATTGCTGCACATGATTTATACGCACGCGCGCTGACGGAATATACGATGAACGCACATCCGATTGAACGAGACCCAGTCTGTGGCATGACAGTTGATCCTGCGCGCGCCAAAGCCACTGCCGAGAACGGTGGCAAGACGTATTATTTTTGCTCCGCAGGATGCGCCGAAAAATTCCGCGCCTCTCCTGAAAAATATCTCGGTCTTCGTCAGGGCGGGGCTGAAGTTCTCCCGAGCACAGCCGAGGTAGCCGTGTCAAAAAGTGCCCCGCAACCGGGGGCTTCAGCCCCTGAGGACAATTTAGGGGGTCGGAGCTTCAGCTCCGACATTAACCCATTGCCTTCCTCAGGGGTTTTGACCCCTGAGCTCAGCGGAACCGTCGAGTACACCTGCCCGATGCATCCGGAAATCATCCGCCCGGGACCGGGCGCGTGCCCCATCTGCGGCATGGCGCTCGAGCCGCGCACTGCCCTCGCCGAGGAAGAAGAAAATCCTGAGTTCACCGATATGTCCCGGCGGTTCTGGATCAGCGCCGCGATCACCGTTCCCGTTCTCGTTCTCGGCATGTCCGACCTGATTCCCGGCCTGCCGCTTCAACGCTTTCTCTCCATGCGCGCAATCGGCTGGATCGAACTCGCGCTCGCGACGCCCGTCGTGCTATGGGGAGGCTGGCCATTCTTTCAGCGCGGCTGGGCATCACTCGTAAATCGCAGCCTCAACATGTTCTCGTTGATCGCGCTCGGAACTGGAACTGCCTACGTCTACAGCGTTGTCGCAGTCATCTTCCCCGGCATTTTTCCTGCGTCATTTCAACAGATGCACGGCGAATTGCCGCTCTACTTCGAAGCCGCTGCGGCCATCACCACGCTCGTTCTCCTCGGCCAAGTGCTCGAATTGCGCGCGCGCAGCCGCACCTCCGCCGCGATTCGTTCGCTTCTGAAACTCTCGCCAAAATCAGCGCGACTCGTTCGCGCCGACGGCACGGAAATTGACGTCCCCATTGAGCACATCCGGTCCGGCGACATTCTGCGCGTCCGCCCCGGCGAAAAGGTCCCAGTAGATGGAATCGTGCTCGACGGCACAAGCTCCGTCGACGAATCGCTCCTCACCGGCGAGCCGATTCCCGTCGAGAAAGTCGCAGGCAACCGTGTCATCGGCGGGACCGTGAACGCCATGGGCAGCTTCACCATGCGCGCCGAACGCGTCGGCAGCGAAACGATGCTCGCGCAGATCGTCCGCATGGTCAGCGAGGCGCAACGCAGCCGCGCGCCTGTGCAGCGGCTCGCCGATCGCGTGTCCGCGTACTTTGTTCCCGCTGTCGTTCTGTCAGCCATCCTCACGTTCGCAATTTGGGCTGCGTTCGGCCCGCAGCCAAAAATGGCCCACGCGCTGCTCAACGCCATCGCCGTCCTGATCATCGCCTGCCCATGCGCACTTGGCCTCGCCACGCCGATGGCCATCATGGTGGGCACCGGCCGTGGCGCGCTCGCCGGAATTCTGGTCAAGAACGCCGAAGCGCTCGAACTGCTTGAAAAAGTGGACACCCTTGTGACAGACAAGACCGGAACGCTGACGGAGGGAAAGCCTCGCGTCACTCATGTCCTCCCTGTCCCCGAAGATTTCAAGGCTCATGTGCTCCTCATCGCCG
>Ga0207038_10294_pt1 | contig 11231 bp, 11 predicted proteins | sample Alteio_BWMinCont_76_FD_153285 | JGI IMG/M metagenome (GOLD analysis project Ga0207038, IMG submission 153285) | Enriched cells from forest soil in Barre Woods Harvard Forest LTER site, Petersham, Massachusetts, United States -... | ecosystem: Environmental > Terrestrial > Soil > Temperate forest >...
ACTTGTCACATCACATTTTTGCCTGAAGGCTCAAAACCTCGAAGAGGACACTGTAAAAAGAGACACAACAGTTTCCAACACTACCAAGCCCCGTACTGTTTTTATTGAAGTTGGCGGACCCGGACTTGCTTTAACCGCGAATTATGACACCCGCTTTAAGGAAGGCCGTGATAAATGGGGTTTCAGAGTTGGCGCGGGTTATTATAATACCGGCTCAAACTGGGTAGCCACCATACCTTTCCAAATAAATTATTTATATGGGTTTAAAAAGCCGGGTGCAAGCAGCTTTTTGGAGTTGGGCGCCGGTACAACATTTGTAAGGTCGCAGGGAAGTACCAATGGTACTGTATTTCAGTTCGATAATATCACCGGTTTTATAGGCACCGCCACCATTGGCTACCGTTACCAGCAAGATAACGGGGGTATCAATTTCAGGATCGCCTTTGTACCCATACTATATGATGAAGGCCTAATTGCCGCGGGCGGCTTAAGCATAGGCTATACTTTTTAACAATTCCAATTTAAAGTTTAGTTTGCAATACTGATATAAACAAATATCTTTATTGCAAACCAAACTTGATGAACCGGAATCTTTCTCTTAAAGTCACGCTCTTTTTAATAATTTGTTTTCCCCTTTGGAATTCCCTAAAAGCTCAAACTGTAAAATCTGTCAAGATTGATTCGAGCCGGGTTGCCAGGGCTCAAAACGTATTCGTTGAATTTGGCGGCCCGGGTCTTTACTTTTCTGCAAACTACGATACCCGTTTTTCAAAACAACAAGCCGGCCTTGGCGGCAGGATTGGAATTGGGTTTATAGCCGATAACGGCTCATCCTTTACTTCAATACCGGCACAACTAAATTATTTGTTGGGAAAGAAAAGTAAATACTTTGAAATTGGTATTGGCGCCACCTTTGTGTATTTTAAAGATGCGGCCAATGTTTCTTCGGATATTATTTATTTCAATACAACTCCAGGTGGTCATTCAACTGTTTTGGGAACGATGACATTTGGATATCGCTATCAGCCTGTTGAAGGCGGTTTTAGTTTCAGAGCCAGTTTTAATCCCCTTTTTAACAGTTCGAATTTTGAACCTTACGCTGGTATAAGTTTTGGCTATTCTTTTAAATAGACAAATAAATTTATTGTTACTATAACTATTTTATCAAATATCTTTATTGAAAACTATTGCTAATGAAATTCCACCTTTTAAAACCTTTATTTTTCTTAGTTCCTTTCCTTTTTTATCATTCCGCTACGGCGCAGTCCCTTGTTCATTCAAAAGCTGATTCCGTGTTAAATACCCGTGCACAAAACGTTTATATAGAGCTGGGCGGTCCCGGCCTTTTGTTTTCTGCCAATTATGACACACGTTTTTCTCAGCGGAGAGACGGTATCGGCGGCAGAATTGGCCTTGGCTTTATTGACGCAAGCGGCGCCTCGGTGGTTACACTACCTGTTCAATTAAACTATCTTTTAGGAAAAAAAGACAAATATTTTGAGATCGGATTGGGCGCGACTTATGCTTCCTTTAATTCAGGATCGAATTTTTTATCGTTTGACACCACTCCTGTAACTGCCAATACCATTTTAGGGACGATAACCTTTGGTTACCGGTACCAGCCTGTGGATGGTGGGTTTAATTTCAGGGCAAGCTTTAACCCGATTTTTGACAGCTCGAATTTTGTGCCATATTTTGGATTGAGTTTTGGCTATACGTTTTAAAGATCAACGTTTGTTAGGAACCTTGTTTTTACAAGTTTTTTCTATTTTTACGAAGAATTTATACAACCCCATGAAATTTAAACTGTTTACCTCTCTCTTTTTTATTTTTTGTTCAGTTGGCGTTTTCGCCCAAACCCACAGTACCGAGATTGGCGCCGAAACCGATAACGACTCCTATTTGCTCCAGGGTTCGGACAGGTATTATACCGATGGTATTTTTTTATATTACCGCCATGCCCTAAAGGTTAATGAAAACTCAACATTACAGAACAAAGTTTTAGGTTTTGAGTTCGGCCAAAAAATATTTAACCCGCAGAGCGGCAGCATTGCAAATGCCGAAGGTGTTGATCAGCCCAGCCTTATTGACAGGCCTTTCGCTGCTTATATGTACGTGGGCGCATCGTTGAACCTGTTGTATAAAAATGAAAGCGGTTTAAAACTGACAGCCCGGGTTGGCGTTATCGGCCCTGACGCGGAAGGTAAAGAAATACAAGATTTTGTACACGACAATTTTGGTTTTTACCATCCCAGCGGCTGGGAATACCAGATCAATAATGAATTTCAGCTGAATCTTTCGGCCGAGTATAATAAGCTGCTTGCAAGGGGATCGTGGATTGATGTTTCGCTATCAGGTTATCTTAACCTGGGTAACGGGTTTACCGGTGCAGGTGTGGGGCCATTGGTTAGGCTCGGCTCGTTTAACCAGTTATTTAATTCAGTAAGTACACAAAGTACCGCCATCCAAAAGGAAGTAGCCAATCCCCTTAATAAACACGAAATATTTTTCTACTATAAGCCATTATTCAATTACGTTGCTTACGATGCCACTATACAGGGCGGATTATTTGATAACCACAGCGGGCTTGAGATAACAAAAGATAAAGAACCTTTTATATTCAGCCAGCAGTTTGGTGTAGCTTTCAGCACCAATCGGTTTGTTTTCGATATCGCGGCCATCTTCCATACTTTGGACGATAAGGAAATGGTGCAAACGCACCAATGGGCTGCTGTTACGGGCTTGTATAGGTTTCGGTAAGTGATTAGAGGTTAGAGACCAGAGATTAGTTGTTTTGAAGCTAACCAATCTCTAATCTCCATCCTCTAATCTCTTTCTCCTGTTTTCTTTCTTAACAGATTTTAACCGTTTTGTTTCCAGCCGGGCCATTTTGGCGGCTTTGCTAACCTTGGTCGCTTTGCGTATTTTGGGTTGATGCAGGGCGCGGGTCAGCAATAATATTAATCTTTCAACCGCCTTTTCTTTATTTAAATACTGGCTGCGCTCTTCGTCGCAAATCACCTGTATCAGGCCGTCCTTATTAAAGCGGGATTGCAATTTCTGGTTGATCAGTTCCTTCTCTTCATCGCTAAAAAGAATTGAATTATCTACCGAAAAAAGCAGCTCTACCTTGCTTGATACCTTGTTTACATTTTGCCCGCCTTTGCCGCCGCTTCTTGATGTTTTATAGGAAATTTCTTTTTGGAGGTCGGCCTTTGTAAAGTTCATGGGGGCGAATTTAAGAAAGTTTGCAGTTGGCAGTGTGCAGTTTGCAATTAAAAATGTAGTGCTTATGCAAACTGCCCACCGAAAATTGCAAACTATTTCCTACTTTAGTAACTCCATGAGTGACCACATTATCGTTGCCATTGACGGCTATTCTTCATGCGGAAAAAAGTACTTTGGCAAAAGCTTTGGCCAAAAAGCTTCATTTTATTTATGTTGACAGTGGCGCTATGTACCGTGCGGTGGCCCTTTATTTTTTAAGGAATAAGATCGACCTGCAGGATAACCAGGCTGTTTCTGACGCGCTCAAAAAGATCCACCTAAACTTTCACTCGCGCGATTATGAAACACATATTACATTAAACGACGAAGAAGTATCGGCTGAGATAAGGCAAATGCCTGTTTCTGAGAGTGTGAGTGCGGTTTCCGCCTTGCACGATGTCCGGAAGGAAATGGTAAAACAACAACAGCGCATGGGCCGGTCAAAAAACATAGTGATGGACGGCCGCGATATCGGTACCGCCGTTTTCCCTGATGCAACGGTTAAGATTTTTATGACAGCCGATCCCAAAGTACGCGCCGAACGACGCTACAAAGAATTGGTAGTGAAAAATCCTGATATCACGCTTGAAGAAGTTTTTGAACACCTGGCACATCGAGATTACCAGGACACCACCCGCAAAGAAAGCCCGCTCGTAAGGGCGGAGGACGCTATTATTTTAGATAATACCGATCTAACACCTTATGAACAGTTGCTGTTTGCGTTGAGTAAGGTAGAACCATTTCTTGTCTGAACCCGGATTAAACAGATTGATCTGATTTTCACGATTACAGCAATAAGATCCGATTGATCCCCGAAATCGGCTAAAGCCCGGTTCTGATAGCAACCGGTGAAATCAACCAATAATCCGTGAAATCGAAATATCATACACTAAACCTTACTGCTGACACGCCAAACTTGTTCAAAAAATCAACGCCTTCATCGCTCATCAGGCCCTTATATGCGGCATAAGATTTGTCGAAGAATACCTTCTTAACACCAGCCGAATAAATGAGCCTGGCACAGGGCAGGCAGGGCGATAGGGTAGTATACAGTGTTGCCCCTTCCAGGTTGGCGCCATTCTTTACAGCATATAAAATAGCATTCTCTTCGGCATGCAGGGCAAGCGAACAGCTGCCTTTGGAATCACGCGGGCAACCTACACCCGGAAACTCCTCATCGCAGTTGTGGGTATGCGCAGGGGGGCCGTTATAGCCGATAGAAATGATCCGCGTATCCTTGGTTAAAACGGCACCGACCTGGGCCTTAACGCAGTGTGAGCGTTTGGCCAGGTCGGTTGCCAGGTTCATGAAAATATGGTCGAAGCTTAATTTAGTCATGGTTAGTGATTAGAGACTGGAGATTAGAGATTAGAAAAATATAACTAATCTGTAATCTCCAGTCGTTTAAAGTAGAGTGGTAAAGATTGGAAATTAGAGTCAGGACCAACTAATCACTGGTCTCTAATCTCTTATCAACTAACTTAGTGGCCGCCTGCGGCTTCGATATTATCAATATCAATACCTTGTTTCTTAAGCTCTGATCCTGCTTTCCAGGCAAAGAAGGCCAGGTAGGCAAAACAGAATACCGGTACAATGTACGACAAATGGATGCCGCTCATGCCGGGAACAAGGTTTTGCGCCGTATCTGCAAGTATACCCTGCAAAGGAGGAATTATCGCGCCACCCAAAATCATCATGATTAAAAAAGAAGAACCCTGGCTGGTATATTTGCCAAGCCCTGTAATTGAAAGTGCAAATATAGACGGCCACATAATTGAGCAGCATAAGCCACCGCTAAGGAAAGCCAATAAGCCAACATTGCCGGTGTTTAATAAACCAACTACCATTGCAAGCATACCTAAAAATCCGAAGATCGTTAGGGTTAGTACCGGTTTCTGCTGCCCGATAAAGAATCCGGCGATGAGCACCACAATGCAAACAGCATATATGTAAAGGTTACTTACTGATTGTCCGCTGATGTGATTTACCAGCAACACTACGCCGAAAGCGACAAATGGTACTACAACCGTTAAAATGTTTTTTGTTGTTTTAGACAGATTAAATGCGGCTATGGCGCCGGTCCAGCGGCCAATCATTAAACTACCCCAGTAAAGAGAGATAAAAGGTGCGATATGATCGGTATCATAATGTCCGAAATCTGCAGTCTTAAGTAATGCGCCCAGGTTACTTTGGATGGTTACTTCAACACCTACGTAAGTGAATATGGCTATCATTCCATAGATCAGTTGCGGATACTGCATTGCGCCCCAGCCCTCCTTTTTCTTGCCGGCTGACTTCAGCGAAACAATAAGCGAAGCAAGAATAACGATCAATGCAAAATAAACGATATATGATTTGATCAATCCGGCCTCGTGGATAAAAGTAACTACAGCTGCTTTTAAATCAGGACTGGCAAAGGTGTGGGTGCTGAGATTTTCCATTGTTATGTCACCAATATTGGGAACATTCGGAACGCCGCCGCTGGTTACAAAACCGGCAATAAATTCACTTATTGGGGGCGCAATAAATATCAGCACAAAGGCTACAAAAATAAAAGTAAGCGGGCCATAAGTTTTTTTACTCGATTCAATTTTTTCGTCGCTGGTAACTTTCGGCAATTTTGATACCCAAAAGAAAATCGCAACAGCAATAAATAAGGCTGCTAATATTAAGTATGCATTGTTTACTGCGGTTATTTTAACCAGGGCAGCCGGGATTTTATTGCTCGCACTGCCGAACAAAATAATACTGATAACAACCGGGCCCCATATACTGCCGAAATTATTAACGCCCCCGGCTAAGTTTAAACGGTGTGTGCCGGTTTCGGGCGTGCCTAAAGCTATAACAAAAGGATTTGCGGCGGTTTGCTGTAATGAAAATCCAAGCGCGATCACAAAATCTGCACCTAAAATAAAGCCAAATGCTCCTGAATTTACAGCGGGAACTATCAGAACCGCGCCGATTGCGGATAGTATTAAGCCATAGATAATGCCATTTTTATAGCCTATCTGGTTCATTATATCCACTTTCTTAATTTGTGATGCAAAGTATAGTACCAATGATCCAATAAAGTATCCACCATAAAAAGTATAGTCGATCAACTGTGACTGAAATTGCGAAAGATTAAAATGTGCCTTGCAAAACGGTATAAAAATACCATTTGAAGCCGCCTGGAAGCCCCAGAAGAAAAACACCGTAATAATGATGTACAACGCGGAGCCGTAACTTTTTGAATTTTTTTGTTCCATTTTATTTTAGGTAATCAATAGGATTTATAAAAAACTAAAACTACTTATTTTTTGTAATTCTGATGTAATTTTTAATTAAATAATCACAAATTTAAGTTTGGTTGTTTAGCATATAAAGTTGCATATTCGTGGGCATTTTTAATTTAATAAGCATAGAAGCCTAAATTAATGATAGAAGCGGTTATTTCGGGTATAGGTTTTGGATTAGTACTAACGTTTTTAACCGGCCCGGTATTTTTTGCATTAATAAAAACCAGTATCGAAAAAGGCTTTCACGCGGGCCTTGCACTGGCGTTGGGTGTTGTTTGCAGCGATATGTTTTTTGTTGGGGCCATTTTGTTTGGCTCGCAGTATTTTGATATTTCTACAGCTGATAAGATGCATGCCGGCGAAATTGGCAGTGCCGTTTTATTTACCATAGGCGTTTATTATATCTTTAAGAAGGCAAAGGTAAATTACACCAATGTGGTGCCAACACGAATGCACAGGGCAGGCTATTTTTTAAAAGGATTTGCCATGTGTATTTTCAATCCCACCATTCTTTTCCACTGGACAATTGTTATCGGTGCTGCCAGTACCGTTTACCATCAGGGGGTGCCGAACAGGGCGCTAAAAAATAGGGATCATGTTTTTGACAATACTGATAGTGCAGTTTGGCATGGATACTACCAAAGCTTTTTATGCCGATAAACTTCGCGATAAAATATCAGTGAAATTTATTCACCGCCTCAACCAGGTAGCAGGTATAGCGCTTATTATAGCTGCTATGGTAATATTGGATAAACTGGTTACACATTTTATTTTCTCGCCTCCGGGAGCGTAGTTTGAGTCTTAAGTCCGGAGTCTTAAGTCTTAAGTCCAGATGAAACAATGACTCACTCACTACTCAATAATTTCCTGGTATATTTATCTGCTTATTAAACCAATTCATGAAAAGCATCTTCAATCCTACCGACAACAAAGAATTTATTGAACGAATTGATAAACTTACACCCTCAACAACGGCTTTATGGGGCAAAATGGATGTTGCGCAGATGCTGACCCATTGCCAGACGACCTTAAAACTGGCCCTTGGTGAAATGAAGCTTAAACGTGCTTTTATTGGCTTTGTATTTGGTAAAATAGCAAAAAGAAAGATTTTGAATGACGCCGATCTTGATAAACATCTGCCTACATTTAAGGAAGCCAAAATAACCGATCAGCGAAATTTTGAAGAAGAGAAGAGTAAATTAACTGACCTTGTAAAACGTATGCAGCAAGCCGGACCGGGTGGCCTTGCAAAAGATCCTCATCCATTTTTTGGAGCCCTGACACCGGAAGAATATGATCGTATGAATGCCAAACACCTTGACCATCATTTAAGGCAGTTCGGGGTGTGATGTGGAGTTCATAGTTAATGGTTCATAGTTCATAGCTGAACTTCGGCCATGAACCATGAACTATAAACCATCAGCTTCTTACATATATCCCCTTTGATTCTTTCCTTCCATCCAGTTCACAAAGGCGCGGTTTACTACCTTGTTACCACCTGGGGTAGGGTAGTTGCCACTAAAGTACCAGTCGCCGGCATGGTCTGGGCAGGCTTTATGCAGGTTATCAAGAGTTTGATAAAGCACTTTAACCTCGCATTTTATTTCTTTTGGGGTGATGATCTTTGCAATTCTGTCAGATATTTCCTGGTCCGTAAATGGCTCATATATCGCCTGTACAAAATTTACCACTTTTTCCTTTGGCAATCCGGCGCTGTCTTTACATTTCTGATAAACACCGAGGATAATATCTTCCTTTCCGGCATCTTTTAACAGGCTGATAGCCGCTTCAAAAGCAACAAACTCACCCATACGCGACATATCAATGCCATAACAATCCGGGTAACGGATCTGCGGAGCAGAAGAAACCACTACGATTTTTTTAGGGCCAAGCCTGTCAAGTATTTTAAGGATACTTTGTTTAAGGGTGGTGCCTCTTACGATTGAATCATCCAATACAACCAGCGTATCGGCATCTTTTTTTATCAGGCCGTAGGTGGTATCGTAAACGTGTGCCACCATTTCGCTGCGGTCGGCATCCTGGGTGATGAATGTGCGGAGTTTAACATCCTTTATCGCGATTTTTTCAACGCGTGGCGCCATGCAAAGTACTTCCGTCAATTCCTCTTCACTTATCTTATCCTCGCGGTTCAGCAACCTGTCTCGCTGGTATTTTTTAATGTATTTGTGTACACCTTCAACCATGCCGTAAAAAGCAACTTCGGCGGTATTGGGGATATAGCTGAAAACGGTATTTTTTACATCATGCTCAACGGTGTTCAATATCTGTTCGCAAAGTAAACGGCCCAGCTGTTTACGTTCACGGTAAATAGAGGCATCGCTACCGCGTGAGAAATAGATGCGTTCGAAAGAGCATGCTTTTTTCTCAACCGGCTCACTAAACATATCCTCGCTTATTCTGCCGTTCTTTTTCACAATAAGGGCATGGCCGGGTCTTATTTCTTTAATATCTTCTATCGGGATATTGAAAGCAGTTTGGATGGCAGGGCGCTCAGATGCTGCTACAACAATTTCGTCGTTATAATAATAATATGCTGGCCGTATGCCCACAGGGTCGCGCATTACAAAGGCATCGCCATGGCCGAGTATACCGGCAATGGTATAACCGCCGTCCCAGTTTTTAGCTGACTTACGCAGGATCTTGGCAACATCCATATCATTGGCGATCAGTTTGCTGATCTCGATATTATCATCCAGCCCCTCGCGTTTATACTGGTCAAACAGGCCCTGGTTCTCAGTATCAATAAAATGGCCCATTTTTTCGAGCACGGTAACCGTATCGGCTTTTTCCTTAGGATGCTGGCCCAGGTCGTACAACTGTTGTAACAGTTCATCAACGTTGGTCATGTTAAAGTTACCGGCTATTACCAAGTTACGCGTCATCCAGTTATTCTGCCTTAAAAAAGGATGGCAGTTTTCGATGCTGTTTTTACCATGGGTGCCATAACGGAGGTGCCCCAGTAAAACCTCGCCCATAAAACTTACATTTTCTTTTAGCCATTCGGCATCCTGCATTTTTTCGGGAGTTTCTTTTTGGATATCCGCGAATTTCTTCTGGATATACTCAAAAATATCCGCCACTGCGTTGGAGGCCATGGAACGGTGGCGGCTGATGTAGCGTTTGCCAGGCTCAATATCCAGTTTAATGGTTGCAACACCTGCGCCATCCTGGCCGCGGTTATGCTGTTTTTCCATTAAAAGGTAAAGTTTATTGAGGCCGTACAGTGCTGTGCCGTACTTTTGCTGATAATAAGAAAGTGGCTTTAAAAGGCGGATAAATGCCACACCGCATTCATGTTTAATCTGATCACTCATGATTGGTAATGAGCCCGCAAAGGTAAAATAATATTGCGAATTCTTTGAATTAACAATGTCATAAAATTGCATTAATGTTTAATGCCGGAGATTAGTTATTGGAGATTAGGGGCCAGGTGTGTTTTTTACACTTAGCAGCGCCAGTTAACGCATGGAATTACTTGTTTAAATACCGTTTATTATTAAAAATAATTTTTACTTTCATTGTATGAATAAATTATCCGCCTCAATTTTTTTGTTATTTATTTTTTTGGGATCGTATTGTTTCGCCCAAAATGGCAGCCCGCTTTTTACCAACGCGGTAGGCGTACAGGCCTATACCTACCGCAATAGTTGGATAAATGGTATTGCTAAGGTGCTTGACAGTGTTAAAGCGCTTGGGATAACCGAGATGGAAGGACCCAATCCAAAAGGCATCAGCCCCGAGGATTTTAAAAAACTGCTTAACGAACGCGGTATCTCCATGCCGTCCATCGGTGTTGATTACGGACTGATCAGCAAAGACCCTTACCAGGTGGTAACCTTAGCCAAAACTTTCGGTTCAACCTTTGTGATGGTGGCCTGGATCCCGCATGGCAATACTTTTACCATTGACGACGCCAAAAAAGCAGTGGAAGAGTTTAACCGCGAAGGCAGAATACTAAAAGAGAATGGCATTACCCTTTGCTATCATGATCACGGTTATGAGTTTGGCCCTTACGGGGACGGAACCTTGCTGGATTACATCATCCAAAACACCAATCCCGACTATGTTTCTTTCGAAATGGATATTATGTGGACCTTCCACGGCGGCGGCGACCCTGCTAAACTACTTTACAAATACCCCACCCGGTGGAAAATGCTGCACCTGAAAGATATCCGCAAAGGCATAGCCAATGACCTTACGGGCGGCACAAGTACCAATAATGACGTTGCCTTAGGCACCGGACAATTGGATATCCCCGGCATTTTAAAAGCGGCTAAAGCGGTAGGTATACAGCATTATTTTATTGAGGACGAAAGCCCGAACCACGCCAGCCAGATCCCTGTTACGATAGGGTATATTAAAGGTTTGACAGAGTAGCATTACCAGTTATTATTATGAGTAAACATCCAGCCCCTTTATGGTGGGGCCCGCCAAAAAACTTTAACGACCGCAAAAACGAGCGGAAGGTCAGCTGGCTGGAATTGTTTTACGATTTGGTTTATGTGGCTGTCATTGGCCAGCTGACACATCAGATGGCCGCGCAACCCACCTGGCAAACAGTTGGATATTCTTTTTTGGTGTTTTGCATGGTGTTTTGGTCGTGGGTAAATGGCAGCCAATATTATGATCTTCATGGCGATGACAGCATCCGGACACGCCTGCTCA
>Ga0207038_10205_pt1 | contig 11218 bp, 11 predicted proteins | sample Alteio_BWMinCont_76_FD_153285 | JGI IMG/M metagenome (GOLD analysis project Ga0207038, IMG submission 153285) | Enriched cells from forest soil in Barre Woods Harvard Forest LTER site, Petersham, Massachusetts, United States -... | ecosystem: Environmental > Terrestrial > Soil > Temperate forest >...
GTTCCGATTGCGATCCTGAAAAACGGACTGCGGATTGCGGGGCTTTCCACCTTGGCTATTTACGTGAATCCCGGATTCTTGACCGGGAATCTCCACCATCGCGGCGGGATTGTGTTCTTCATGATTGCGCTTCTTCCGATGGCCCTGCTACTGATATTGCTTGAGAGGAGCGAAAAGCATAGTTCTGAGATGGCCAGCGCCGCATGAGGATGAATTTCAATATTTGGAGCCTCGTCTGTCATCTAAAATGGGTCCCATTGGGTTCGGTCGTCCTAGTATTTCAAAGCAGTCATTTCAGAAATCATGGAGTGTCTTTGGACCGTGGAATTTCATCTCTACTGTGGAAAAGGATGCTCATCAAACAAGCCCCATTCTCGATCGATATTGCGGTCATCGATGTTGAACATGCTCAGACGATTCGCCCTCGGGCCGATCCGATGACTGAGGATGTACCGTTGATCGAAGTCGCTCCCCGGAAGATAGGATGGCCGAGAGCGTCTCTGTCGTTTTTGATGTTTTTGGAGATGAGAGAAATCGAGTACTGTTTTGATTCTTAGCTGATCATTCGTTCACCAATTAATTCGAGAGAATAACAATTAACAGGAGTCGGCATGATGGCTACTGATATAACAATTTTGGGTGCTGGGCCGTATGGGCTTGCGGCTGGCGCCCATCTGGCTCAAATCAAGGGGTTGGAAGTCCGTGTTTTCGGCGAGCCCATGGAATTTTGGAAGTCACACATGCCGGAAGGCATGCTCTTGCGATCGCCCTGGGATGCGTCACATATTTCGGATCCGCAAACAGCACTCACGATGGACGCATTCGGCACCACTCTTGCCAGTCGCATTCCTACCCCGATACCGCTCGATCGATTCGTCGAATACGGGCTCTGGTTTCAGCGGCAAGCGGTTCCTGTCATTGATCGACGCAAGATCACACGCATTGAAAAGAATTCCAACGGCTTTCGTTTGACGGTCAACGATGGCGAGCAATTCAATTCTCGTCGCGTAGTGATCGCTGCGGGCATAGGATCGTTTGCTCGCCGACCGAAGCAGTTTGAAGGGCTTCCGCCCGAGCTGGTCACGCACGTTTCAGATCAAAGGGACGTTCGTCGTTTCGCGGGGAAGCTAGTTGTGGTCATTGGAGCGGGCCAGAGTGCCCTTGAATCCGCAGCTTTGATTCAGGAGGCCGGTGGAGAGGTTGAGGTGATTGTCAGAGCACCGAATGTGCACTGGCTGGGATGGAGAGCAAGACTGCAGAAGTTCGGTCCAATCTCCAAGCTCTTGTACTCCCCGTACGACATTGGACCCGCGGGGGTGAGTCGTATCGTTGCCGTCCCTGATTCGATGAAGTATTTTCCTCGAGGCATTCAAGATGCTTTCCGCCGGCGGGCCCTCCGTCCGGCAGGTGCACTGTGGCTTGTGAATCGATGCAAAGACATCTCCATTTTGACCCACCGGCGTGTCGAGTCTGCTGCGCCAGTTGGGGGAAAACTGCGTATCCGCTTGGATGATGGCAGCATCCGGGACGCAGATCACGCTCTTCTCGGAACCGGTTATCGTGTAGACGTCACACGCTATCCGTTCCTGCCGCCCGAGTTAAGTAGGAATTTAATCCAAGTAGGTGGCTTCCCGAAACTCAGAGAAGGATTTGAATCATCGCTCCCTGGTCTCCATTTTCTTGGCGCACCTTCCTCGTGGAATTTTGGCCCGCTCATGTTCTTCGTGTGTGGCACAGACTATGCCGGGCGAAGGCTCGCCCGCCACATCGCTGCCGCCGCACCACAGAACGGAAACAAGTAAACATTGATGCATTCAAGCGAAAAGCCAAGTGGCAATTAACCTTCTACCAATGAGTCCGCCCAATGGGAAGCGAATCGGTGCAGTTGTCGTAGGCGGTGATTTCCACGGCCTGGCGATTGTCCGGAGTCTTGGACGTCGCGGGATACCCGTTGTCGTCGTTGACGACGAATTCTCGATCGCCCGTTTCTCAAAGTACACGACCCGCGCAGTTCATGCTCCAAGCCTCCGTAAGGAGAAGGAAGTAGTGGGATTCCTTCTTGAGTTGAGCAAAAAAATGAATTTGACGGGGTGGGTGCTTTTTCCTACTCGGGACGAGCTCGTCGCAGCCTTTTCTCGATATAAGGCCCCTTTGTCGGAGGTGTTTCGCGTTCCTACCCCAGAATGGGAGGTTACCAAGTGGGCTTGGAACAAATGGAATACGTACTGCATGGCGCAAAAGTTGGGCATACCGATTCCCCAAACCTGGTGTCCCCGCACGCTTGAGGATATCGATCGGATCGACGCGGAGTTTCCTCTGGGGGTCAAACCTTCCGTCAAAGAGGATTTCTTCTATGCGACCAAAGCCAAGGCATGGCGAGCGAACGGCAGGGAGGAGCTCAGGGATCTTTTTGGGAGAGCGTCCAGTCATGTAGGTTCTAACGAAGTTCTCGTTCAGGAAATCATTCCCGGAGACGGTACTTGCCAGTTCTCTTCTTGCATGTTCATGAAAGATGGCGTGGCGCTCGGAAGTATGGAAGCGCAACGCTGGCGCCAGCATCCCCCTGAATTTGGTAGGGCTGCCACATTCGTAGAAAGCGTTGACCTACCCGTTGTGGTGGAACCAACATTGCGATTTCTTCGGGCGATCAATTATTACGGCTTGGCAGAAGTGGAATACAAGCGTGATCCCAGAGATGGAAAATACAAGCTGCTTGACGTGAACGCCAGGACATGGGGCTTTCAGGCACTCGGATCGCCAGCAGGAGTGGATTTTCCTTACATGTTGTACTCGGATCAAGTGGGGGAATCAGTCGAAATTTCGCATGGTCATCCCGGTGTTGGCTGGATTCGGATGGTTACCGACATCCCCACGAGCATTCTAGGGATCTGCGCGGGCCGGCTCGATCTGCAAACCTATCTACGATCACTCCAAGAATTCAAGATCGAATCGGTTTACAGCTCGGAAGACCCGCTCCCGAGTTTGGCCGAGATTGCTTTACTTCCCTATTTGGCCGTCAAACGCGGCTATTGAGGCTCCTCTACAAAGAACGATGAGTATGGGAGGATCCCGTGGGGAGGAGCCCAACCGCATTTCACCGGATTCAATTTCCATGAGAGAAATTGGCGATTGTGAGCCGTGTGTGGCGCGTTTTTCAGAGCCAATCTGATTGGCTTTGTTAATATCAGAAGCGACGGTATTCTCCCTGAGCCACTCAGTATGACGTTTCATGAAACAAAAATACCGGGGGTTTTCGAAATTCGGCTCGAGCTCAAGCCTGACGAACGCGGTTTCTTCGCGCGCAGTTGGTGCCAGAACGAATTTGGGAGTCACGGATTGAATCCAAAACTCGTGCAGTGCAGTGTCTCCTTCAACACGCGAAAGGGAACGCTGCGTGGCATGCATTATCAAGTGACCCCCTATCCGGAGACCAAACTAGTTCGCTGTACCAGGGGCGCGATTTACGATGTGGTGATCGATTTGCGCCCCCAGTCGCGGACGTTCAGGACCTGGATCTCAGCGGTTCTGACGGCTGAAAATCGGAACATGATTCATGTGCCAGAAGGATGCGCACACGGTTTTTTGACATTGGAAGACGAGACTGAGGTGTTCTATCAGATGTCAGCGTTCTACAACGCGGAGGCAGCTCGTGGAGTGCGCTGGGATGATCCGGCGTTTGAGATTGCTTGGCCAGAAAAAGTGGAAGTGATTTCCAAACGCGACCGGACGTACCCAAACTTCAAATAATACTCATGGGGATGCTCAAGGAATTCGATCAGCGAAACCCGGCCGATATTGGCCAAGAGCTCCACTGCTTCGCGGCGGAACTGTATCCAATTTGCCGGAGCATCACGGGTGAGGGAATCCGGCAGACTCTGGCCAAAATCCAAGCTCGCATTCCGCTTCGGTCCATTGACGTGCCAACTGGGACTCAAGTCTTCGACTGGACCGTGCCAAGAGAGTGGAATATTCGAGACGCCTACATTAAGGGACCTGATGGGAAGCGAATCGTGGATTTCCGTCAGCATAACTTGCACGTATTGAACTACAGCACGCCCGTGCACGCGATCCTGCCGCTGAACGAACTAAAATCGCACTTGTTCACCATTCCTGAGAATCCCGATTGGATACCTTATCGAACCTCCTACTACCAGGAAAATTGGGGATTTTGTTTGTCTCATAACCAAATGCTGGCGCTCAAGGACGGCGACTACGAAGTCTCGATCGACTCCACTCTCAAAAACGGGCGCTTGACGTATGGAGAATTCTATTTACCGGGGCGCTCGAAGGAAGAGGTTCTCATCTCATGCCATGCGTGTCATCCATCCTTGGCAAATGACAATCTGTCCGGATTGACCGTGGCAACATTTCTGGCACAGTTTTTGGCAGGTCGGGATCTGCGGTTCTCCTACCGATTCCTATTTATACCCGGCACCATTGGAGCGATCACTTGGCTCGCGCAAAACCGTGAGACCGCCGAGCGTATCAAGCACGGCTTGGTTTTGACATGCCTTGGAGACGGAGGTGGTTTCCATTATAAGAAGAGCCGCCGAGGAAATGCGCAAATCGACCGAGCAGCGGCGCATATTCTTTGCCATTCCGGCGAGCCGTTCGAAATACTTGAATTTTCACCAGATGGTTATGACGAGCGCCAGTATTGCTCACCGGGTTTCAACCTCGCTGTCGGCTGTATGATGCGAAGTGTATGGGGGAAGTTTCCGGAATATCACACCTCGGCCGACAATCTCGATTTTATTCATCCCCAGCAACTAGCAAAGTCACTGCGAGTGTGCGTCGGCATTCTTGATGTGCTGGAGGGCAACCGGCGATACCGAAGCCTCAATCCATTCTGCGAGCCACAATTGGGAAAGAGAAACCTCTATCGATCTGTTGGAGGCAAGGCGATTGAACCGGAGATTTCCGCGTGCCTCTGGGTTTTAAATCTATCTGACGGAGAGACCTTTTTGCTGGACATCGCAGAGCGCTCGGGTCTCCCATTCTCGGCAATCAGTGACGAGGCAGAATTGTTGTCCGAAAGCAAGCTGCTCGAGGTGGTCTCGGAACGCGGCGCGAAGGAATCAAAGGAGAAGGAAGCTACCAATACTTTCGTGCCACCGCATCGCTAGTCCATTGCTGCTACCGAGGAATATGTTCCTCAGCCCACCATCAAGCTTAATCTTGCTATGGTAAGCTCAAATAATACTTGGAGAGAGTCACTGTGCGGATACTTCTAACTGGCCATAAAGGATATATCGGGGCCGTTGCCGGGCCCATTTTGCAATCTGCCGGACACGAAGTGGTCGGCATGGACAGCGATCTGTTCGCGGGCTGCGACTTCGGCCAAGCGCCCCCACAGATTCCGGAAATCCAGAAAGATATCCGCGATTTAAGTAAGGCGGACCTTCAAGGATTCAATGCTGTTGTTCACTTGGCCGCGTTGTCGAATGACCCCTTAGGCGACCTCGATCCCGAGATCACGTACGACATTAATCATAAAGCTTCGGTGCGGCTCGCCGAATTAGCTAAATCAGCTGGAGTCGTGCGATTTGTCTTTTCCTCTTCTTGTAGCACGTACGGCGCTGCGGGAGACGCGATTCACGATGAGACCGCTCCGCTCAACCCCGTGACACCATATGGTGACTCCAAAGTTCTCGTCGAGCGCGATATTTCTCGGTTGGCGGATGGGAATTTCAGCCCCACACACATGAGGAATGCAACTGCCTATGGCGCGTCTCCGAGGCTGCGACTCGATATCGTCTTGAATGACCTGGTGGCCTGGGCTTTGACCACAGGCAGAGTGTACATCAAGAGTGATGGAACGCCCTGGCGGCCAATCATCCACATTCGCGACATCACAGCCGCAATTCTCGCCGTGCTCGAAGCTCCGAAGGAAGCCATACACAACGAGATTTTCAATGTAGGCCGGGCAGAGGAGAACTACCGCATCAGCGAGCTCGCTCAGATTGTTACCGAGACAGTTCCCGGCTGCCGTGTCGAGTACGCTCCGGATGGTGGCCCAGATAAACGCTGCTACCGCATCAATTGCGGCAAGATCTATCGCTTGCTTCCTAGTTTTCACCCACAGTGGACTGCGCGCAAAGGTGCACAAGAGTTGTTCGAAGCTTACAAAGCGGTGGGGCTAAGTTTTTCCGACATTGAATCTGGTCGCTATACGAGGATCACACAAATACGAAAACTGATCAAAGATGGGCGTTTGGACTCTTCCTTACATTGGACACATAGTGGAAAAACTTTTCCCACAAAGGCTAGTGTCCCGGCATTTCCCACGAAGAATTCCACATGATTTGGACGTCCGCATTTTCATGTAACTCTATATTCTACAGCCACTTACGAAGGAAAAAGTCGTCCACCACCGCTACCGAACATCGCTGAGTTTGGCAGATTGATTGCGATGCTCTCTGCAAGGATACTAGGACTATGTGTGACTTTTATGGCGGTAGCCTCTCTGCCGCCGAACGGACCGACTCCGGCTCACTACCGACAGCTTACACAAGCATTCGACCCTCCGTCGGCGGGCTCGTTCTACCCCGGCCCCTCTTCTGAAAGTGTTAAAAAGCGAATGGCCACCATGACTCTAAGCCGCGATATTCAAAAGCAAACTGCCGCCGCTGTGTGCCGTTTTTGCGGCGCGAGCCTGCGAAGAACGTTTGTCGATCTCGGAATGTCTCCACTTTGCGAGAGTTTTCCTGCCGCTGCCGACATCAACCGCGGCGAGGTGTACTACCCGCTTCACGTCTACGTCTGCGAGAAATGTTTCCTGGTGCAATTGGAGCAATACGAGTCTCCCGAGAATATTTTCAGTGACTACGCATACTTCTCCTCTTTCTCCGACTCATGGCTGAAACACGCTGAAAACTACTGCAACAAGATGGCGACTCGGTTCGCCCTGACCGCAAAAAGCCTTGTGATCGAAGTTGCCAGCAATGATGGTTATCTGCTGCAATATTTCGTCCGGCAAAATGTTCCCGTGTTGGGGATTGAGCCGGCCGCGAATGTGGCCAAGGTCGCCGTTGAAAAGGGAGTTCCCACGCTGGTGAAATTTCTTGGCGCGGGGTTGGCAAAGGCTTTGGCTTTGGAGGGCCGCTGTGCCGATCTGGTTCTCGGGAACAACGTCTTGGCACAGGTTCCCGACCTGAACGATTTTGTGGAAGGGCTCAAGATTCTGCTGAAGCCGAAGGGAGTTCTCACACTGGAATTTCCTCACTTGCTCCGGCTGATGGAACTGAATGAGTTCGATACGATTTATCACGAACATTTCTCATATTTTTCAATGCTCACCACAAAGCAAGTCTTCGAAGCACACGGCTTAAAGGTATTCGACGTTGAGGAACTACCGACGCACGGTGGTTCGCTTCGCGTCTACGGCTGCCGGGCCGAATCCAAGACACATCCGGTCGAAGCGAAGGTCAAGGATTTAATCGCGCAGGAAGAGGAGGCTGGTATGGGCTCCATCAAGGGATACGAAAATTTTGCGGCGCAGGTGAAACAGACGAAGTGCGCGTTGATCGATTTCCTGCTGAAGGCAGCCCGGGATGGCAAATCCGTTGCGGGTTACGGCGCTCCGGGCAAGAGCGCGACGCTGTTGCACTACTGCGGCATCGGCAAGGACATGATCCAATACACCGTGGATCGCAGCCCCTACAAGCAGGGACGATTCCTGCCGGGCACTCACATCCCGATATATCACCCGGACAAGATTCGCGAAACCAAGCCTGACTACATCGTCATCCTCCCTTGGAATTTGAAAGACGAAATCATCGGACAGTTGCAATATATCCGTGAGTGGGGTGGGCAATTTGTAGTGCCCATTCCGAAGGTGACCGTCTGTTGAACAGAATGAGCGGAGGTGAGCGATGAAGGTAGTTCTTTTTTGCGGCGGCGCCGGCATGCGACTCCGGGGCTACTCGGAAGATGTCCCGAAACCCATGGTGACAATTGGGGCGCGGCCCGTGCTGTGGCATGTGATGAAGTACTATGCGCACTTTGGCCACAAAGACTTCATCCTCTGCCTGGGTTACAAGGCCAACGTGATCAAGAACTACTTTCTCGAGTACGAGGAATCGGTTTCCAACGACTTCGTATTCTCGCAGGGCGGAAGAAAGCTGGAGTTCATGCAGAGGGACATCGACGAGTGGAAGATTACGTTCGTCGACACAGGTTTGCGTTCGACGATCGCGGACCGGCTCCGGCTTGTTGAGCCGTATCTGGATGGAGACGATATGTTCCTCGCGAATTACAGTGACGGTCTGACTGACTTCCATTTACCGCAGCTGATTCAGGAGTTTTCGCGTCGCGATAGTTACGCCTCTTTTCTCTCAGTGCAACCAAGATCCAGCAGCCTGGATACTGTTCAGATGAGCGATGACGGCTCAGTTCGCGCGATCAAGTGCATGAAAGACTCCAACATCTGGGTCAACGGAGGCTATTTCGTGCTCCGGAAGGATGTCTTCCGATATATAAAGCCAGGAGAGGAACTGGTCTATGAACCGTTCCAGCGACTGATCTCCGAGGGCAAAGTGTGGTCACACCGGTACGATGGCTTTTGGCAATGTATGGATACCTTCCGGGACAAACAGATCCTGGATGAGCTCGAGGCGGGTGGTGCGTCCCCTTGGCGCTTGTGGAAGAATGGCCAAGCTGCCCCACGAGTTGTCGCTTAACAGGATTTAAAGGAGTTCAACAAGTGAACATCATCATCGATTCAAAAACGAGCGACGATCAGCGCAGAAAACAATTGTACCAGGGTGCGATTTTTTTCCACGTCCAAGGTGAGAATGCCTGGAAACTTTGTCAGCTGGCTAGGGAATTGGTCGAGGAAGCGTTTCACCCCCTGGATCCACGCAAGATTCAGGACGCAATGTCGGCGGAACAAAGTGCCGAGATTCTTTCAGTGCTGAAGCCGAAGTTTATTCATCACCCCAAGGCCAAAGAATACATTCAAGGAATGCTAGCTGAGCTAAGGTGTGACCTTGAGAAGACCTATTTTGATGTGCCTCGATTGCGCACCGCGTTTCCAGGTGATTACCTGAAAACAGGAATCGCCTATGCGTTCCACCCTCATCGAGACACTTGGTATTCGGCGCCTTTCTGTCAGATCAACTGGTGGATGCCGATTTATCCGATTAACTCTGAAAACTGCATGGCAATTCATCCGCGGTACTGGAGTCAGCCTCTCCGAAACGGATCGAGCGGATATAACTACCATAAATGGAATCTGGAGAGCCGGCAAACTGCTGCGCAACATGTGAAGACGGACACCCGGGTCCAACCAAAACCGGAAGAGCCGGTAGAGCTGGATCCACAGTTCCGGTTGATTTGCGAACCAGGAGCCGTCTATCAGTTTTCAGCCGCGCAGCTGCACTCAACAGTGCCGAACACATCTGGTTTGACTCGCTACAGCATCGATTTCCGAACTGTGCATCTGGATGATGTCTGGGCAAAGACCGGCGCCCCAAACATAGACTCGGCCTGCACTGGCACGACCATGGGCGATTACTTGAAAGGTACAGATTTCTCTCACCTCCCGCCCGACGCTATCGCGCTTTATCAAGATGGTACGGAAGTGATCTACAGTTCTGCTGCCCGTGCGCAGGATAAGGTAGCAGCGCGCGGAAATTGAAGTAGGGGTCGCGCGAGTTCTTCTGCCACCTTTGAAATTTAATCGCAAGTGATAATGAGTTGATCTCCTATTGAAAATGCTCCATCTCACCACAAACCTGGATGCTAAGAGGGAATTGACAATTCTCTGTCTTGGCGCACATTGCGACGACGTCGAGATAGGTTGCGGCGGCACACTTTTGTATCTCAGGAGCGTCCTGCCACGATTGAAATTTCATTGGGTGGTTTTCAGTGCGTCGGGTCTTCGCGGCCAAGAAGCGACAAGGGCCGCAGAGTCGTTCACCGCCGGGTGTGAGAGACAAGTCGTTCTCAAAGATTTTCGAGATGGGTTTCTGCCATATAGTGGTGACCAGGTGAAGGATTATTTTGAAGAGATGAAGGGACGGATGAACCCGGATCTAATATTCACCCATTGGGGCGGCGATGCTCATCAAGACCACCGGTTGATTTCCGACCTTACATGGAACACTTTTCGCAATCACCTAATCCTCGAATACGAGATACCGAAGTATGACGGAGACATGGGGCGGCCAAATGTATTCGTGCCACTGGCCGAGCCGCTCGCCGAGCGGAAAGTGAACTGTCTACTAGAAACCTTTGAATCGCAGCGCACCAAACCTTGGTTCGGCCGTGAGCTGTTCATGGGTCTCATGCGAGTCCGGGGCATGGAATCAAATTCTCCGAGTGGTTATGCCGAGGCATTCCACTGTCGGAAGCTGGTGATGCAGTAGTGCAGATCAGCGTCATCTTGTGTACCTACAATCGCCATCTGTACTTGAAGAAGGTGTTGGGTAGTATCGCGTGCTCCGTGCTACCCGACTCAATCAACTGGGAAGTTCTCGTGGTCGACAACAATTCCGTCGATGCTACGCCTGAGGTGACGAAAGAATTCACGGTTCAATTTCCCGGGCGATTCCGCTACATATCAGAGCCACAACAAGGGAAGTCATATGCGCTGAATACCGGAATTCGCGAATCGCGGGGGGATATCCTCGCCTTTGTCGATGATGACGTGACGGTAACGCCTTCGTGGCTTTGGAACCTGACGAAGGCGCTGGGCGGTAGCGACTGGGCGGGCACGGGAGGACGAACGCTGTTGGCGGAGCACCTTTCACCGCCTCGTTGGTTAGCGCTCTCAGGTCCGCACGGGCTGGGAGGCGTGCTGGCAGCTCTGTTCGATTTAGGTGACGAGCAACGTGAGCTCGCCGATCCGCCTTATGGCGCCAATATGGCGTATCACAAGAAGATGTTTGAGAAGTACGGACTGTTCCGTACCGATATGGGGCCGAGTCCCGATCCTGCGACCCCGCGCCCCAATGAGGACACCGAGTTTGGGCGTCGTCTGATGGCGGCGGGAGAACGGCTGCGATATGAGCCATCGGCCATCGTCTATCATCCGGTGCCCAGAAATCGGATCCGAAAAGATTACTTCTTAACGTGGTGGTTCGATTATGGGCGGGCGTCCATCCGGGAAATCGGCAGGCGCCCTGATATCTGGGGAATTCAGCGGCGATATTGGGCTATCGCCAAGATCACTAGCCGAATGCTGACGGTAAGAGCGCTGCGATGGATGCTGAGC
>Ga0207038_10296_pt1 | contig 11111 bp, 8 predicted proteins | sample Alteio_BWMinCont_76_FD_153285 | JGI IMG/M metagenome (GOLD analysis project Ga0207038, IMG submission 153285) | Enriched cells from forest soil in Barre Woods Harvard Forest LTER site, Petersham, Massachusetts, United States -... | ecosystem: Environmental > Terrestrial > Soil > Temperate forest >...
GTCAGTTCGCCACAGGCGTCACGGTAATCACCGCCCCGCGCCCTTCTGGGCCGGGCCCGTCTCAAATCCCTGGGCAAGCCTATGGCATGACCGCCAATTCCTTCACCTCCGTCTCGCTCGATCCGTTCCTGACTCTTGTTTGCGTGGACCAGCGCAGCCATCTCCTGCCGCTTCTCAAACAAAACCGCCTGTTCGGCGTCAACGTTTTGAAGGAGCATCAGCAGGACGTTTCAATCTATTTCGCGCGGCCCGACCAAACTCCAGAAGCCGAAGCAAAGCTCGGCATTCGCTATCGCTGGACGCCGGCTGGCATCCCGCTCCTCGAAGACACCCTGGCCCAAATCGTGTGCAAGGTCGTGGCCTCCTACATCGCCGGCGACCACACTATTTTTCTGGGTGAAGTCCAATCGGCCGATCTTTTTCCCGGTGAACCGTTACTCTTCTTCCGCAGCCACTACCGCCAACTTGCCCCGCCACGTCAGTGACGTCCACATCGCGCTTGCTGCGGTTTTTCTTTTACTTTCGACTTGCAACTTCTTGACTATCGACTGTCCCTCACTGCCCACCCAGCGAATCCCTCTTCACCCCATACTCCGCGCCCCAACGATCCGTCATCTGCCCGCGAATTTCCCACAGCTCGGGGAAAAACTTATGCCGCATGCCATCCTCAAGAATCTCCACCGGCCGCCCCTTCAGTGACTTCGATCCAAAACCAATGGTCCGGTAAATCAGCTGCATGTGCGCGTACCTGAATTTCTGGAACAATTCGTCAAACTCCGCCAGTTCCTCGGCCACCATATACGCCTCCCCGTGGTCGTACCCCGAATCGTAAATCTTCTCGATGGTCAGCCCATGTTTATCCAAATAGTTCGCCTTGAACGAATTCCAAATCGGCTGATACATCTTCAACAGCACACGAAACCCCGGCGATTCCTGCCCGCTCCCATTTCCCAATTTCTTCCGAATCTCCTGATACTCCTTGGGCGACATGGTCTCCAGCAGCGCCAGTTGCTCGATCATCAGTTTCTGCGCTATATGCACGCGCCGGAACAGCGTAATCACGCGATTCGTATTCTCCTGCTGCAAATACTCATCGATGTCCAGCAAAGTGTAAGCCGTCAGCTTCATCCACAGCTCTTCGATCTGGTGCACGATCTGAAATTGCATTTCGTCCGCATTGCACAACTTGTCGTAGTCGAGTTGGCAGGAGAGCAGTGTCTTCGTGCTCAGGTACACCTCGTAGTCGAGCGTCCCGTCGCCGCTCATAATCGCGTAAAACTGTTCTCGATTCACGCATCCCTCCCTCGAACCAGGATGTCCCGACAGAAGGCGTGTGGCATTCAGTTCGACGCCGCACTGGCCACGGGCCGATTGCTATAGACGCTTTTCCCACCTGCCCGGGCGACAAGATAGTAGGGCGCGCCGAGGCTCTCGAGCTTGTCGATGCCCCCGCGATTCGGTATGAAAAAGAACACGCGGCCCGGACCGAGCCAAAGGCGTGTGAACGAAGCGTCATCTTCAAACACCTTTGGGCAATCCGGAAACATCGAGCCGAACCACAGGTCGTTCGTCAAGCCGTTCAGCATGTGCATCTGCACTCCGGTATAGAACAATATGCTCGACGCTTGCGAATACTGTCCATCCACCACGAGGGTGTCTCCGGGCTTGTAATTCTGTTGGATCGCCACGGCCAACGGCTTCGATCCCAGTACCGGAGAAAACGTGCCCAGCGACAAATGCACGGCATAGAATAGAACCACCATCATCGACGCGAGCGCGAGATTTGCTCTCATCGAGGCCCCTCGCTTGCGAAGAATCCAGTGCAACACGGTCCCAACCAGAAAGCCCATAGCCGTCAGAATCAGCGGCCACCGGAAGAAGCCCATCGCTTGCGGCGTTAGATCGAAGAGGTGGCCCATCGACAACTTGTACATGCTCTCCACTCTGCGCAGCACTTCGCCGAAGTCTGCCTTGGGCGGGACCGGCGGCGACACCGCCGCAAACCAGCCAGCCGCAGTAGACGCAATCACCCCCAGCACCAGCAAGGCTGCCGCTCCCCGTACTGCGCTCCGGCGCAACGCACTGTCTGGCGCCGATTTCGCTTCCCGCTCGAGCCACACGCCGCAAAGCACCGCGAGCGCCGGCAATGCCGGCAAAACGTAGTATTCCTGGCGGGTCGAAAAACTGAAAAAGACTAGAATGAACGCCGCCCACACCGCCAGCAACAATGCCGCTCGCGAGGGCTTATCCAGCTGACTGCCCCATTCGCGCATCCGCACCGGCACTTGTCCGAGGCTCTTCACCACGGCGAACGACCAGGGGAAGGTCCACACCAGCAGCAATCCCCAGAAAATCAGCAGCGGCACTTTGTCGTAATCCCGCGGAACCCGAAGATTCAGGTAGCGGTAAATCTGATCGTTGATAAAGTAAAACCAAAAAAAACCCTTGGCCTCTCCCACCGGCGGATTGCGCAGCGTTGCCAGAACGTGCCAGGGTGCCGCTACCGCCAAAAAGACGATGGTGGTTGACGCCAGGCGCATCTTCAGCAGGTGCCGCCAGTTTCGCGTGACGAGCAGGTATCCGCCGATAATCCCGATCGGGAACACCAATCCGATCAGCCCTTTCGTCAGCACGTCCAGCGCGGTGACCACCCCAATCGACCAGCACAATAGCCGCGAGGGCTGCGGTTCCTCAAGGGTCCGCCAGAACAGATACACCGTCACGGTCAGCCAAAAGCACACCATGATGTCAGGAATAATGAAGCGCGTGTAAATGTAGGGACCGATGGCGGTCCCCAGCACCAGAGCGGAATAGAACCCCGCTTCCTCGCCGGCGAGTTCGCGTCCCAGCAGGAACACGGCAAGAAGCGTCAACAGCGCAAAGAGCGTCAACTCCAGTCGCACGGAAAATTCAGAGACTCCCGCGACCGAGTAAATTCCCGCCATGATCCAGTAGGGCAGCGGCGCTTTCTCCATATACCTGACGCCATCCACGTACATGGTCACGTAATCGTGGCGCTGCAGCATTTCTACCGGGATCTGCGCGTGTTCTGAATCCACGTCGTCCATCATCGGAGGCGACGCCAAGCCAGGGATGTAGATCAACCCCCAATACATCACGATGCCCAGCACGAACAGTAGTGTGCGCCTCGCACGTGTGTCGCTGGGCGCGGGCGCGGTTTCGGGCCGCGCTTCGCCCTGCGGCGTTTCGAAATGACGGTTGGATTTGGTGCGCAATTCCTGCAGGTTTACCAGCCCCCGGCTCCTGCCGTTCGTGGTGGCTCATCGCGCCCAGCCAGCGCTTCCCGCCGGCTGCGAAACTCCCGCACGCTGTAGACCGGTTTATTCTGCGACTCGTAATACGTCCGCGCCAGCATCTCGCCGATCAAGCCCGTGGCCATAAACTGAATGCCGCCCATCACCAGCCCCATGCCCAGCAGCATCAACGGCCCATGATTGGCCAGCAGCCCTTCATCCAAGAGGGCTTTTCGGAGGAACACCCACAAACCGATTCCTGCTCCTCCGCCCAAGCACGCCAATCCCAGAAGCCCAAAAAATTGCAGAGGCTTGGTCGAATAATCCAGCAAAAATTTCACGCTCAAAAGATCCAGCAGCACGCGCACCGTCCGCGATATCCCGTAGTTGGACTCCCCGCTCTTTCGGGCAATATTCGAGATCGGCACTTCCGCCACCGAAGCTCCCGCCCAGCTCGCCAGCGCCGGAATAAAGCGGTGCAGCTCTCCGTACAGATGAATCTCCGACAAAACTTCCCGCCGGTAGGCCTTAAACGTCGTCCCAAAATCGTGCAAATCCACTCCGGACAATTTCGCCATCATTTTGTTGGCGATGCGGCTAGGCAGTTGTCGCGTCAGCCAGTGATCCGTGCGCGCCACGCGCCAGCCGCTCACCAGATCGTAGCCTTCTTCAATTTTTTCCAGAAACCGCGGAATCTCATCCGGATCGTGCTGCAAATCTCCATCCATAGAAATAATAATCTCGCCGCGCGCAAAATCGAAACCCGCCTTCAAAGCGGGCGCCTGCCCAAAGTTTCTCCGCAATTGCACCACATTCACCCGCGGATCGTGTTCATAAATATCCGAAAGCACTTTGAAGGTCTTGTCCTTGCTTCCATCATCCACAAACACCAATTCATAGCGATCGCCAATCGCATCCATCACCTCCGTGAGCTTCACGTAGAGTGGCGGGATGTTTTCCTGTTCGTTATAAAACGGAACGACAATCGAGTAGCGGATAGGCGGATCGTTCTTCATGCCTTGATCTGGGCTTTCCTCAGGCTTCCTGAGCTACGAATCCATAGTCTATCAGCCGAATCCCCTGGGACGCGACAAGATTTCGTATCCCCGTGTCCGTCAATATTTCCAGTTCCGCCTGCCGCGAAGCCTGCAGCCGCGTCGCCGAGTTTGCCAGCTCCGCATCCACGTAACCCGGGTGGCACATCAACTCGGTAGTGCCTTCGGGCAGGATCTCCATCAGACGCAGAACTCCCTCCCGCGTCAATTCGCCCGTCTGCGCAATCCCGCAAAAATAATCTGCCGTCGCAATCCCGGCACGTTCCGCTTGTTCGCGCGCATCAGGTGCCAGGAGTTTTAAACCCCGCGCCTGCACTCCCTGTTTCATCACCACAGTGCCTTTTTGTTTAACTCCCGCCGAAAGCGCCGCGCGCAGGCTGGATTCCTCATGGGAAACGCGCACCGCTCTGATCCCGTGCCTCTTCGCCAGCCGCAACGCAATCTCAAACAACCCCGGCAGCATCTGCACATGCTTGTGTCCATCGAGATGCGTTGGCTCGATTCCCGAGTCTCGCACCTTCTGAATCTGCGCATTCCATTCGCGTTCCACTTCCTCCAACAAAATGCTCCGCCGCGCCAACCTCAGCAGCAAACTCTTCGGTCTACCTTCGAGCTCGCCCCGCTCGTTCAGCAGCGTAGTCACCAATTCCCGTCCCGCCACCGGTTCACCATCGCTCAAATTCAAGTGGACGCCCACTCCCAGCCCCGGTGTTGTCCGTGCCAACTCCCCGCCCGACACAAACGCTCGACCGTTGGCCAGCAGGGAAGCGCTCGTCACGATTCCGTTGCGGTGCGTCTCGGCTATCCCTCGGTTGACTCCTTCCGTCCACCCCAGGTCGTCTGCGTTTACGATTAGGTTTCTCAAAGGTTGCCCCGTCTCCTCGTTCGGGCCTGTCCTTTCGTACAGCTATCCACTCGTGCGCCTCGACTCGACCGTACCATTGACCTCTTTTCCTCTCAACTCTAGCATGGCTTTTAGAGGCAAGAATGTCTGTTAAGACGCGTGAGACCAAGCCGTTAGGCGGGCGCTACAGCGACAAGCGCCGTGGACGCCGCATGAACTCCCGAGTCCCCGTTCGCCTGGAATGGGATGGTGACGCCGGAAAGCGTTACTCTGTCGAAGCTCACACCCGCGTCGTCAATCCGTACGGATGTATGGTGGTCCTGGAGCAGGAGCTGGCACTAGAACATCGCCTCGCGCTCACAAATCTTGCCACGGAAACCAGCAACGCAGCGGTCGTAGTCTGGCGTGGCGTTCCACGCCCGGATGGCTGGGAGTACGGCGTCGAACTCGTAGCGCCGGAGATGGACTTTTGGGGGCTTGAGCTGTGACACCTCCACCGTACGTGAAACCGGGCGCCGCGGCTCCTAAAGTTGTCTCGACGCGTCCGCCCACGGCCGAAGAGCGCCGCCGCGCGCAACGCGCCCTCCTCAGGATCCGTGTCGTGGTTCAGGTCGTCGGCAAGGCCAATACTCTCGAAGGTTATACTCATACCGTCAGCGCCGGCGGAGCCATGTTGATTATTCCGGAGCCGCTTCCGGAAGGAACCATCGTCATCATCGAAAACCCCAAGGCCCAGGGCAAGGTCGAAGCCCGCGTCGTCCGTCCGCCCCAAATGCAAATGGGCCACGAAGGCTCGCTCGTCCCTGTTGAATTCACGTCGCCCTCGCCCCATTTTTGGGGCATCTTTTTCCCCCCATCCGTAAGCTGAGCCTCCTTCACACTCTCGAGCACAAGCACCCAGGTCGCGGTGTTTTTTCCCCGGTGTCCTCGGTGAACTATGTCTAGAAGCCCCCGGTTTGCTCTTCGCATTCCCGGCCGCTTCAAACCAAAAAAAGCGGCCCCGACAAACATCGGAGCCGCTCGAACTTCTTCTGATCTAATTTGACTACTGGATGGTAATGTTGATCGCCGGCGCGGCAGGCGTGCCGACTGGAGTCGTCGTGATCGTCGCCGTCGTGCTGCCCGTCACTGTCAGATTGAGCGTACCGCTCGCTGACGCCAGAGTAGTTGTATCGCCCAAGTAGTGCGCGCTGATCGAGTGTGTCCCCGCGGACAAGGCTGGCGCCGTAGGTGTTGCAGTCCCACCCGCCACCGTAGCCGCCGTGCCAATCATGGTTCCGCTGTCGAACAGCTCGACCATGCCGGTGGGGGTGCCGCCTGTCACCGAAACACTGAACGAGAACGCAGTCCCGCTGGCAACCTTCCCACTGGTCACGGTCAACTTCGTGACCGTGGCCGTGAGCGGCGGTGGCGGCGTAGTGGTTCCGCCGCCACCGCATCCCATCGTCAAACTAAGTATGCAAACAAGCCCCAGCCCCAGCGCCGCGCGATACTTCTTGCGCCCACCGGGCAGGAACATCAGGAACAGCGCCGCAAAGCCCGTTCCCGCGCTAAGCGTCCACCATCCCTTGCCGGGTGTCGCCCGCGGAATCGCGTTTGCGGGAGGAATTGCCTTCGCCTCGAACATGCGATCCTCCCGAACACTTGAAGCCGTCAATGTCGTTGAAGTCGCCGTCACCATGCACATCAACTGGCTGGCAACCGGCGTAGCAGACACCACGTTGATGTTCAGCGGAGATGGTGTGCAGCTCACGCCTGGCGGCAGCGTAGCCGACGTAACGGCCACCATGCCGGTGAATCCACCGGCTGGCGTAACGGTGACCGTCAACGGCACAGCCGCCCCGGTCGCCGAGCTGAGCACCAAAGGCTGCGGACTGTAAGACACCGTGAAGTTCCCAACCTGCGTCTGCGTCACGGTCACGATCACAGCCGTCGACGGGCCGGATCCAGTGTAGTTCGTATCGCCGGCGTAGGTTGCAGTAATTGTCTTTGTGCCGGGCGTGGTGAAGATCGTAGGCAGGGACGCGGTTGCGGAAGCAAACGTACCCGCATTGAGATTAGAACTCGTCGGCACAAGCATTGCCGTGCATGGTGGTGTGCCGCATGTGGAAAACGTAATCGTCCCTGACGGGCCAACCCCAATGCTCTGGGTCGCAACGGTCGCCGTCAAAGTCACGGTCTGCCCCGTATTCACAGTCGTGAGGTCTGCGACAAGCGTCGTCGCCGTTACCGCTTGCGAGACGGTGATGACTTCCGTTACGGGCGTAGTTACCGGGTTGTAGTTGACGTCGCCCGAATAGGTCGCCGAAAGCGTGTGCGTCCCCGCCGTGAGCTGCAGCACTTGATCCTCGGCGTTCCCCTCGCTGTTGATCTTGAACGGCCCTCCATTGAGTGCATTGCCGTTGTCGGTGACTGTCACTGCCCCTTGGGCGTCGAACGCACATCCTGTGACTGTGCCGTTCGCCAGGCTCTGGCAAGGATTTGTCGAGCTATTGAGAATATCGAAACGCAAAAACGTGAGGGAGCCGTACGCATAGGAAGTGGCATTCGGGTTCAGGATGTTTCCAGAAGCAGGATCCAACGTCACCACGCTCATCTGCAGCCTGCTGTTTTCCGGATGCACCACCACAGCTACAGGACTCGAGTCGCTGGGGGCAAACGTCCCATCTCCAGCATAGTGGGCCGTAACGGTATAACTCCCTCCGGGCAAGCCTGTCGTGGTTAGGTTCGCTGTGTCTGGAGTGGTACCCGTAAGCGTGCTGGCGTTGATCCCCGAGTTTATTGTTCCCTGAGGTCCCAGCAGCGACACATCTCCTGTGGGTGTCCCTGTCGCAGGACTTACCACTGCTACTGTCGCGCTGGCCGTAACGGAGGTCCCGTGAGTGATATTGACCGCTGCTCCTCCGTTGAGCGTGAGAATGGAAGTTGTGGCCTTAAAAGTGCCAACCACCAGGGGCCACTGTGTAGCCAGGTTCGTCACATTCACCGATCCCAATCCAGTGGCGTAGTCATAGCCAGTTGTCGTCGTCCACGCTGGGGTTGTCGTGTGGGCAGGATCGACGAGCACACCGTTACCTGTCGTTCCGCTGCAATTTGCTGCGGCCCCCCCGGTACAAGGGACCGAGTTATTGCCCTTGGTCACATCGTTGAACGCACACGTCGATCCCGAGAGCGCCTGCCCGGTTGAATTGCAGCTCTGCCCTGGCGTCGCCGCGATTTTGTAAAGAACGAAATTTGCGTTCCCTTGACGTTGGCCTCCCATTTTCTGGACGATCAGGGCCATGATTCCCGCAAAGGCTGGCGAGGATGCCGAAGTACCCCCCGCGCCCCCAATCGTGAAAGGCCCGCTAGCCGCGCATGACGGTGCACTTCCGGCGGGAACACCATCTGCTTCGCAGAGTGGATAGAGACTTAAGCTTTGGAAGCCGTCGCTCGCAAACAGCGAGACATCGGGAACGTCCCGGCTGCCGTCCGCGGGAGTCAAGCCTGACTGCCAGGCTGGCTTAGCATTGGTCGTGCTGGGGCCGCCGCTGCCCGCTACAATGTTTGTGGCCAGTGCGCCGGCGCAAACCGTGGCCAAGTTCGCGCTAGTCGCCGTCGCTGCACAAGAGTCATTCCACGTAGTTTCAGGAATGTAACCTTTCGCCGATTCAAGCGTGCCGGCGACATTGGTCGTGTTCCAGAAAGTGGACTGGACGCCCACCTCATCGAAATCGGTTCCTCCCACCGCAACGTTAAACGGCGTTGAGGCGATACCGTTGACGGCAAGCCCGTTCACGGCAACAGCCTGCGTCTGGAAATTGTCGCAAGACGCCGAGCCATTATCTCCTGCCGACACCATGACAGTAATACCTTGTGCTGCGGCCTCCTCCCAAACTGAGTTATAGAATTGCACACCCATGGTCCCTAGTCCCGGCTCGCAGCTTCCAAAGCTCTCGCTCATCACGTCCGCCAAGTTGTAGTCGATGATGTGAAAAGCAGCGATGTCCGTTCCCAGGGCGGTTAAAGTACCCTCCGCAACTACAAAGTCTATGGTTGCTTTCGGCGCCACCATACCCGAAATCTGAACATCCAGGTCCCCTTCTCCTTCGTCTCCGATTGGACCGCTGAGGCCGGGGTCCGGTCCGTCCACAATAATGGTCGGCGCCGTCGCGGGCGTCAGGCCGAATACGTTGCGGAAACCGATGGCGTCGTTCGGATCGATGTTTGAATCACCTACAATGCCGATAGTGACCCCGGTTCCGTCAAGACTCGCCGGAACGTTATAGATTTTCGCGAAATCGGCCGGTCCAACGAAAAAGCACTGACTCGCATTATTCAGTCCGCATCCGGTCGTGCTTGTGAACTGCGGGACACCATGCTCATCACGAGTCACCTTATGAATTCCCGCGTCGTGGCGGAAAGTTCTTCTGGGAAAATTGTGAAGTGAGACGATTCCCTTGACGACCGGAGCCAGCGCCGCCGGGATTTGCGGGTCGCTCACGTTGGCGCTGCGAGTCTCGCCATTCACCACAAACTTGTGAATCTCGGTGTGGAAGGCGCTCTGAACCTGCGCCGCGTTTCCCGAGAATTCGATCACTGTGCGGCCATTCGCGACCCTAGCTACTTGGAAGCCCTGACGCGCAAGCCAGTCCGTCACAGTTTGAATGTCCGCGTCCGCCGGGCCGAACTGTACACCAAACTGCTGCGGCACGAGCCATTTGTGGAAATTGGGTGAGTCCTTGCTCTGCTGCTCCAACATCAGTTGTTGGAGCGCCGCTTGTTGTTCCGGACTCCTCTGCAACAGCAGCATCATGCGCTTCATCGGCTGCGAGCTGGGAACCGGTCCCTTGTCAAATTCTGGCCGCGCGAGCGGATGCACGTTGCCCTTTAGCGTGACCAACTGCGTCTCGTCAATCGCCTGGGTGATCCGCGCGGGTACCGCCACAGCCTGCGTGGCCGACGCGTTGTCCGGCTTCGTCTGCGCCGACACGCGCAAGCCAGGAAACGCAAAAAGGATGGCAAGAGAGATTGCAGTGTATTTAATAGTCATAGCGCTAGCTTTTTTCATGGTCCGCCCACACAGCAGATTTGGTGTGCACTTCTAGAAACCGCCATCGGTTCAGAGGGAGCCGTTGCATCAGTAAGAGATTAGCTCTCTTGCTAGTTCGTCGCTTAGGCAGAGGGCTCGGCCCGAAAGCGAATTCTCCCGGGAAACTGTCGGAGAGGTTACCACAAAGCCCGTCCAAACCTTTTCCATAACCTGCTGCCCATTTCACATGTGACGCGACCCGCAGGTTTTCTTGTTCACCACCCCGGTTCATCTCCCAATTTCCGAAGAATGCAAGTTCCCGACATCCTGACTGTAAGTGCTTGTACTTTATTCCTTTATTCCGCAAGGCTTCTTGCGAAGTTCCCTTGACGTCTGTGTAGCGGTTCAGAAGCCAGCCCGTAACATACTAATAACCCGGAGACTCCCTATTTGTTTCGCCCGATAAAAGAACTATCTCGGCTAGCAGAGTGTCAAACCCCCCAAAAAGGACCCCAGGAAGAAAGGCAAGCTCAAACACCACCGCAACCCCATTTAGTTGCAAGAAGCGGGCGTCCCGGTTTCGCCGGAACGCCCGCAAGTCCCGCTCTCAGAGTCTCTTCCATCAATCAAAAGCGCCGAAAGCCTCGCGGCCCATAAAACCCGCGCCCATAGTATCCCGGGCCCCACCAGCCATACCCCGAATAAAACCCCACATAACCCGGGGCGAAATAGCATGGATAGTAGTAACCGCAAGGGCCAGCTCCGTAAGCGCCATAGCCACCCGCACGCAACCGCGGCCTCTCGCCTCGCCCGCCCTCAAAATCCTCTTGCGACACCGGTAAGAAGGCCTGCTGGCTATGCGTCGTGTCTACCTTCACAGGATCCACCAAGCGAAACGTCAGCTGTGACTCCGGCTCCAAAATCGTGGGCCGCCCACGCGTCAAGAG
>Ga0207038_10297_pt1 | contig 10963 bp, 10 predicted proteins | sample Alteio_BWMinCont_76_FD_153285 | JGI IMG/M metagenome (GOLD analysis project Ga0207038, IMG submission 153285) | Enriched cells from forest soil in Barre Woods Harvard Forest LTER site, Petersham, Massachusetts, United States -... | ecosystem: Environmental > Terrestrial > Soil > Temperate forest >...
GCTCAGCTTATGCAGCAGGTCTTCGGTATATTCTGTTTCAAGTTTTTGCAGCAGGTTTTCTATTTCATCATGCAGCTGGTTTTGGCGCTCAAAAGCTTCCATAGCAACATGTAATATATTTTTGTCGGATGAGTAGGAGAGCAAATCCTGGTTAAGGTAGCCTAAAGTAAGGTCCTTGGCCATGGATATGGTACCCGATGTAGGCGTATAATCGCCCACAATAATTTTTAAAAGGGTGGTTTTCCCGGTGCCATTTGCGCCGATAAGGCCAATTTTTTCTCCGGGTTTTATATGCCAGTTGGCTTCATCATATAGGGCGCGCGCACCGATCTCGAACGTGAGGTTATTAATAGCGATCATTTGGGCGCAAAGATACGATTTTGAGGGGAAAGGTGAAAGGTGAATGGTGAAAGGCCCGAAAATGCAAAACATCAAAAAAAGAATTCGAATAACGACTGTCGAAGTATTTATACTGCCTTTTGCCTTTCACCTTTTGCCTTTCACTTCTAACCCACAGCTTCCATCCATGCCTGGGCCATTAGGGCTTCGCCGGCTACAGATGGATGCACCCCATCGAGGTTCCAGTAAGGGGCAGGGGCCGACTCAACGGCTTTATCAAAAACAGACTGAAGTGGTACAAACGTGGCATTGTATTCTGTGGCGATATCGCGGGCTGCTTTTCTGAAAAGATCAAAGGTGGGGTACCACTTATCATCAACTGCCTTAACGCCTTTAAGGGCAAAGGGTTCACAAATAATCAGTTTTACATTGGGTGAAGCTTGTTTGGTACGGTCAAGTAACTTATGGTAATCGGTTATATAGGTATCGATGGTGCCGGTATAGCCATTGGTCAGGGTATGCCAAAAATCATTTACACCTATGTGGATACTTAAAACATTGGGCTTTAAAGCCAGGCAGTCGGCATCCCAGCGGTCGGCCAGCTGGTAAACTTTATTGCCGCTGATGCCTTTGTTATATATATGCAGGTTTTTTTCGGGATATTTAAGCAACAGGTGCCCCGCCGTTAACAATACGTAGCCCGATCCTAATGAGTTTGTGCTGTTTGGCTGTGTGGCTGAGTAATTGCGTCCCCAATCAGTAATTGAATCGCCCTGGAAAAGAATAATATCATCTTTATTTAACTCAACCTTTTTAATATTTTCATTAGCAAATGCAGCCGAAACAATTTGAGGCAAGGCTAAAGTTGCAATTGTGCCCATTGAGGCATTTTTAATAAAGCTGCGGCGGGAGTTTTTGGTGTTCATAGTTCGTGGATCATAGTTATTAGCCGTAATTGGCCGTTAACTTAGCCGTCGCTAATATAAATATTCTTTAATAGCACAAAGGTAATTTAGCTTATTTTTCTGCCAGGAACTGTTGTACCAGGCCGCAAAGTTATTGATGAAATTAAAACCCCCAATTCTATACCCTTAACTTTTGATAAGGCAGGACTAATTCTTTTTATGGCTTTTATTTACTTAAATTTGTAATTATAACGGTTGCTTAAATATATTTATATGATAAAGACAATTGTAACACCGAAAAATAACAAACTCCAGTTGTCTATACCTAATAGCTATATCGGCAAGGAGATTGAAGTGCTGCTTTATTCAAAAGATGAACTGACAGAGGAAAAGCAGGCCGCTAAAAAATCGATGGCTGACTTTTGTGGCATACTCTCGGAAAATGATTATCAATCATTAAAGGACCATACCGAACAAGCCCGCAAAGAATGGAACAGGGCTATTTAATCGACACTAACGTTATCATCGATAACTTCGCCAACAAATTGCCGCAAAAGGCAAAAGAATTGCTAAACTCGGTTGAACCTGTTGTATCAGCAGTTACAAAGATCGAAGTATTGGGGTGGCTCAACGCAACTAAAGAACAGCTAATCCCTTTGTATTCTTTTATGGAAATAGCAAATATATTACCTATTGACAATGCCGTTATAGAAAAAACCATCCTGGTAAGGCAAACCCAAAAAATAGCTTTAGGCGATGCCATCATTGCCGCTACAACTCTTGTGCATGGCCTGGTTTTGATTTCCCGGAACACATCTGACTTTAAAAATATTAAGGGAATGAAGGTAATTGACCCATATAGCCTTTAATTAGCAAACCTGCGTACTGATTATAGTGCGCAAACAAACAACCAACATCGATGATTTGGTTTAAACTGCCATTGTTAATACAGCCATCTTTTCATAGCGTAAAATCAATTTACTAATTCTCTACCATCAGCCATGAACTATCAATTATGAACCAAAAGCCCTAACTTTGCCGACATGTATTTTTTGATAAAGCCTATACTTTTCCAGTTCGATCCGGAAAATGTGCATCACTTTGTAACTGCTAACCTCAAACGTGTAAACCGTTTTCCTGGCGGAGCGGCATTAAGCCGGGCAATATGGGGGATTGAAGATGCGCGACTGGAAAAGGAAGTTTTTGGCCTGAAATTTAAAAACCCGGTAGGGCTGGCGGCGGGTTTCGATAAAAATGCAGAGATGATAGGCGAAATGGCCAACCTGGGCTTTGGTTTTGTTGAAGTAGGCACAGTAACGCCTTTAGCCCAACCCGGAAATCCGAAACCACGCATGTTTAGGCTGCCGGATGACGGTGGGCTTATTAACCGCATGGGTTTCAATAATGTTGGTGCCGACGTGGTTGCCGACAGGCTGGCTGCTTTTCGCAGCAATGCCAACGAACGACAAAAAAAATTAATTATTGGGGGCAATATCGGCAAAAACAAAAATACAGCTAATGATAATGCGGTAGGGGATTATGTAAAATGTTTCGACCGTTTATTTGATGTGGTTGATTATTTTGTGGTGAATGTAAGTTCGCCCAATACCCCGGGCCTGCGCGAATTGCAGGAAAAAGAGCCTTTGATGGCTTTATTAAATACCTTACAGCAACACAATTTTAAAAATGGCATCAGCAGGCCCATCTTACTGAAAATAGCCCCTGATTTGACCAATGAACAGCTTGATGATATAGTAGAAATAGTAAAACAAACGGGCATTGCCGGTATTATAGCAACCAATACTACCATCAGTAGAGATGGTTTAATATCAAAAGATGAGCTTAAAAACGAGACCGGAGGGTTAAGTGGCAAGCCACTGACTGTACGTTCGACCGAAGTGATTAGCTATCTAGCAAAAAAATCGAACGGTGCATTTCCAATCATTGGGGTTGGTGGCATTCACTCACCGGAAGATGCAATTGAAAAACTGAATGCCGGCGCTTCGCTCATCCAGCTTTATACCGGGTTTATTTATGAAGGGCCGGGATTGATCAAAAGAATCAACAAGAGAATATTGCCTCAATAATGCTATTTTTAATAGTCTCATCATTTTTTTTCGAATAAAACAAAGCAACCTAAAGCTATGCGGTGGATATTTTGTCAAAAATTAAGTGTTTGTTGTACAATTATTACTAAAGATGAATTGAAGCGAAAAAACTTGCCGTAAAGTTATAGATGAAGCGAATGTTAAAAAGTGCATTTCAGGCAATACTTTATGAAATAAAATAAAATAGCCGCAATTATCTTAGCTATAAAGCATATAAATGCTTGATTATAAACATATTTATTAAGGAATAGGCTGAAACATAATGCCTTGCCACAAGCTGTGGCGTTCCATGAAGGATTAATTGATATTTCGCAATCCTCCGTTAACGTATTGTCTCCTTCCCGGGCCTGGATAGCAGAACAAAATAAGCGTTAATTTTACAATTATTATTTTGAATTAAATTTTAATATAATTATTTTGCCTGCCCAATTATAATTCAGCAGATATGAAAAATGACATTCCTAATGAAGGTGAGTCGCCCCGTCTCAACGATGTGAAATTGCAGGAAGTTACCGGCAATATGTCGCAAATCAATCGTCGCAAATTCGTTAAAGTTGCGGCCACCGGCGCATTGGCATTCAGTATTGTTCCGCGACACGTGCTTGGCGGAAAAGGCTTTATCGCGCCTAGCGATAAAATTACACTTGCCTATGTAGGATGCGGGACACAGGGATTAAGGGAATTGTTGCCCTTATTATCTGTGCCCGGCTTGCAGGTAATATCGGTATGTGACCCTAACAGGGATGCCGTTGGCTATAAAGACTGGTCGAAGGATGGGTTAAGGGATGATATCCGCGCAGCAATCGGTAAACCGGATTGGTGGCCCGGCGGCGACAATGCAGTTGCAGGCGGGAGGGAAAATGGCAGGTCTGTCGTTGACACTTACTACAGCAATATCCGCGGCGGCGACAAATTTAAAGCTTGCACCGCCTACGCCGATTTTCGTGAACTGCTTGAAAAAGAAAAAGACCTGGATGCGGTTAAAATAATGACCCCTGACCATCTTCACGGCGTTTTTTCAATGGCGGCCCTGAAGAGAAATAAACACGTGCTGATGCACAAGCCACTTTCGAACCGCCTGCTGGAAGGGAAAGCGATAATAGAAATGGCCCGCAAAAGCAATAGTATAACACATCTTGTACCCTGGGATTCTAACGGCCCGATGGACCAGGTGATGAGCTGGATAAATTCAGGTGAGATAGGAACGCTTAAAGAGGTACATAACTGGACTAACCGCCCTGTGTGGCCGCAATTTTCTACTATCCCCACTGAAAGTCCAAAAATCCCTGATGGCTTTGATTGGGATTTATGGCTTGGGCCGGAGGCTGAACGTCCATATTCGCCTGACTATACCAATATGGTATTCAGGGGCTGGTACGATTTCGGTGGTGGCTCGATGGCCGATATGGGCCATTATAGCCTGTGGACCGTTTTTAACGCCCTGCAATTGAAAGGCCCAACCATTATCGAGCCGAATTTGAGCCACTTTGTTGGCATGGGCGGCGCTACGCCTGATTGGGTATATAATGATTTCTCTTTCCCGATGGCAAGCTCGGTGCGGTTTAAGTACCCTGCCAATGATACAAGGCCTGCGGTCGACCTCTGCTGGTACGATGGCGGCATGAGGCCGCCAATCCCCATTGAATTAATCGATGGTAATGAAGAACTGCCAGTCGAAGGTATGATGTTCGTTGGCGACAAAGGCAAAATACTTGCAGGGTTTAACGTGCAGGCTCCGCGCCTTCTTTCGCAGAAAAAGCCGGACGCATGGGATACCCTCCAAACGGCACAAGTTAAGGAGGCTGATAAGGTGGCAACGGGATTGCAGCTTTTTGTTGATGCCTGCAAAAGCGGCAAACAATACCCTGGTAGTTTCAGGGATGCTGAGTATATAACAGAAGCTGTCAATCTGTATGCTGCTTCGTTAAGGGCAAATAAATTATTAAAATATGATGCAGCCAGCAGGCAGATCACAAATGTGCCTGCGGCTAATAAATACTTGTCGCGTGAATACAGGACAGGCTGGGACCCTGCATCAATTTAATACGATAGTTTCTATTACATATAAAAACCAATTATGAAAAAATTAAACAGAAGAGAATTTATTGGCCAGGGCGCGATAGGGTTGGGGGCTTTGCTGGCATTTTCACAGCTGCCGCTTGAATTGAGGGCAGCTGCAATGAAAAAGTACAAACACCCGGTAGGTTTCCAGTCATTCCCGTTAAAAGATATGCTTGCCAAAGATTTTGCCGGGACAATGAAGATGATGGCTGAGATGGGATATCAAAATGTGGAAATGTGTTACCCGCCCGGGTATGCCGAATACGGTTTTGGCCCTTTGGTAGGTATGAAAGCCGCTGATATGCGCCGAATGATCAATGATGCAGGCCTCCACTGCCAGAGTTGTCATTTTATCATTGGTGATCTTACCGATAATTTGGATAAAAGTATTGAGTTTGCGCACCAGCTTGGCCTTACACAAATGATCTGCCCCGGTTTTGATGTGCCCGGAACTAATATATCGCAATACAAAGAGGCTGCGGAAAAATATAACAAGATTGCCGGGAAAATAAAAAGTGCGGGCATGAAAACCGGCCTCCACAACCATACAGCGGAATTTGCCATGCTTGACGGTGAACTTATATACGATGCTATAATGGGCGCATTGGACGGTGACCTGGTTAAAATGCAGTTCCAGACGGAGGTGATCATCTTAGGTTATAAAGCTGTAACTTATTTCAACAAATACCCCGGCAGGTTTATTTCAGCCCACCTTTCGGATTGGACCGCCGACAAAAAATCGGTTCCGATAGGGCAGGGCATCATCGATTGGAAGGAGTTTTTTGCTGCTGCTAAAACCGGAGGGGTAGAGAATTTCTTTGTAGAAATGGTACAGGAAAATTTTAAAGACAGCGCCACTTATATTCACGGGCTTTTAGGATAAACAAATGAAAATATTCCGATTTTTTTTAACATTTTGCTGTATCCTTCTGGCTGTTGATGGCATCGCCCAAAAGAGTATCCAACTCACCTCCCCCAATGGGGCAATATCATATTCGTTTTCGATTACCAACGGGTCGCCAATTTATAACGTGACCTTTAAAGGTAAGGCACTGATAAATAAAAGCACGCTTGGGCTGGTTTTTTCGGAAGGCGCGTTCGATAATGGAATTTCTATGTCGAAACCATTGTATAAAGATTCTACAGAGGATTATGCATTGGTAGTTGGAAAAACAAGTCATGTGCACGACAGTTTTAAGCAGGTTACTATCCCGCTATTTCAATCTTCCGCCAAAAGGCGTATTAACCTTGTTGTGCGCGTATTTAATGACGGGCTGGCTTTCAGATATGAGTTTCAGGCAGGTAGCAACGACCAGATGGTAATTACCGACGAGAATACAACATTTAATTTTGCCGGCGATCCGCTGATGCGTGCATTATTTTTGTCCGACCATGCCACGGCTCATGAAGGCCCCTATACATTATTGCCATTGAGCAAGGTGCGGGATGGCGCCTTATCAGATATGCCAGCATTGTTTGAATTTAAGGATAGCACTTACGTCGCGGTAACCGAGGCAGCCCTGCTTGATTATGCCGGCATGTACCTTACCAAACGCAATGGGGTGTTAACAAGTAGTTTATCACCTTTGCCCGGACAGGAGACGGTGAAAGTAAAAGCATCCCTGCCGCATAAAAGCCCATGGCGTGTGTTGCTTATCAGCGATAGGGTTGGCGCTTTAATAGAATCAAACATCATAACGAGTTTAAATGAACCTTGCAGTATACCCGATGTAAGCTGGATAAAGCCCGGTAAATCAACATTCCCCTGGTGGAATGGGAATATTGTACCTGACAGCACATTTGAGCCTGGCCTCAATTTTGCAACAAATAAATACTATATTGATTTTTGCGCCCGCAATAACATTGCCTACCATTCGGTAGTTGAATATGGCGCGCGCCCCTGGTATGTGGATGATGGTGCAGATTTTCAGCCGGGCCCTCATGTGGACGTTACCACCCCGGTGCCGGGACTTGACATGAAACAAATTTGCGACTACGGAAAAAAAATGGGCGTGGGTATAAGGGTGTGGGTGCATTTTTATGCCTTATATCCAAAGCTCGACAGCGCATTTGCAACATATGAAAAATGGGGACTTGACGGATTGATGGTTGATTTTATGAACCGTGATGACCAGCAAATGGTGAATATGCAAACCGAAATATTACAAAAAGCGGCATTGCATCATTTGCATGTACAGTTTCATGGCGCGTATAAACCAACCGGCTTCAGCCGAACATATCCCAATGAATTTACAAGAGAAGGCACAATGAATTATGAGGTAAATAAGTGGGATAAACTTATTACACCGGATCATGATATAAATATGCCGTTTACACGCCTGTTGGCCGGGTCAACAGATTACCATCTCGGTGGTTTCAGGGCTGTGCCCGATTCTTTATTTGTGGTAAAATATATGCGGCCGCTTATGATGGGCACACGTTGCCATATGCTGGGTATGTATGTGGTTTTGGAGAATGCGTTGAGCATGGTTTGCGATTATCCGTCGGCTTACGAAGGACAGCCGGGTTTTAAATTTATACAGGAAGTGCCAACCAATTGGGATGAAACCAAAGTACCCTGCGCAAAAAGCGGGGAATATGTAGTTATTGCCCGCCGACAGGGCAAAGACTGGTACATTGGCGGTATTACAAACCATAAGGCAAGGCAGGTCACTATTCCATTGGATTTTTTAAGTAACAGCAATTATAAGGCTGAAATTTATTCGGATGCACCTGATGTAAAGAATGATCCGAACCATTTGATGTTAAAAACAACGACCCTAACAAAATCAGGCGCAATAACTATCTTTATGGCCGCTGGCGGTGGCGTGGCAATACACTTAAAATCACTTGATGGGATTTGAGTTTTTTTAAGCTGATACAGGAATAATAGGATGTAAATTATAAAATATACGCACAGATACGACTATGGGACCCGGTACTAATGAATCAATAAGCAGAAGAAACTTTATAAACTTAACTGCAGGTGGTATTGCAGCGGCTACTTTAATTGCAACACCTCTTTTATCTTTTGCCTCACAAAAAACACAAATTAAAGCCGTGGTTTTCGATGCTTTTCCAATTTTCGATGCACGACCTGTTTTCCAATTGGCAGACAGCCTGTTTCCGGATAAAGGAATGGCATTCAGCAACAGTTGGCGAATAGCACAATTTGAATATACCTGGTTACGCACTTCAGCCGGGCAGTATAAAAATTTTTGGAATGTAACCGAAGATGCTTTAATTTTTGCAGCAAAAAAGAGCGGTGTTAACCTCGCAATTAAGGATAGGCATCAATTAATGGAGGCTTATCTCCATTTAGATGTTTGGCCTGATGTTTTACCGGCGCTTCAATTATTAAAGGGGATGGGGATACGGCTTTCTATCCTTTCAAACTGGACTGTTGAGATGCAGGCCTCGTGTGTTAAAAATGCCAAATTAGAAGGATACTTTGAAAATTTACTTAGTACAGATAAAGTGCAGGCTTTTAAACCAAGTATAAATGCTTATCAAATGGGGGTTAACTCATTTAAATTAAATAAAGAAGAGATTGTTTTCGCTGCTCATGCGGGTTGGGATGCTGTTGGCGCTAAATGGTTCGGATATCCAACTTTTTGGGTTAACCGGCAAAACGTCCCTTTGGAAGAATTAAGCGTGACGCCGGATGGTACCGGGAAAGACCTGGCGGGACTGGTAGATTTTATTAAATCAGCCCGACCTTCGTAAAACAAGCAGATTATTGCATATAAAAAATCCTGCCGGTTTTAAACCAGCAGGATTTATATATCATAAAAGCAAACTAACTTTTTTAAGTTACTTTGCAGCAGCAACGCGCAATGCTTCGTTGTTTTTAGCTATCTGGCTGTGTTTTGGCTCAGCAGAACGGCTTCCCGGCTCTAAATTGGTGGCCAGCTTTAAAAACTGAACTTCTAACCTCGAAGTAGTTTTATTTTTCCTATCTTTTCTTTTTAAACGAGTAACGCCCATGGTGTTGTAATTTTAATGTTTTTAATCCTCGAGGTCGGGAGCGGATTCGAACCGCTGTAAAAGGTTTTGCAGACCTCTGCCTAGCCACTCGGCCACCCGACCATTTTTCAAGGTTGCAAAAATAGCAATTATTTATTGGCTGCCAACATTATTATTGGAAATTTCTGTTTATTTCTGAACAAAATATAGCAGCCGCTATAGCAACATTTAATGATTCGGCTTTTCCCGTGCGCGGTATGGTTACTGCTTTGCTGATCAATTTTTTCAATTTCAGGCCGTATCCCGTTCCCCTCATTACCCATTATTATCAACCCTTCGTTGCCAAAATTGGTAGTATAAATACTTTCCCCGTTTAGCAGCGCTCCAAAAACAGGCAACCCTGTTTGATTTAAAACGCCGGCTAAATCAACATAATGCACATTTATCCGCGAAAGCGAACCCATGCTGGCCTGTATAACTTTAGGGTTATATACATCAACAGTATCCTCCGCGCAAATTATATCGGTTATGCCAAACCAGTCGGCAGTGCGGATAATAGTGCCCATATTTCCGGGGTCCTGGATACCATCTAAAACTAATGAGAACTTTCCTTTAAGCTTTATGTTACTTATTGCGGGCCAAACGGGTATTTTAACCAGCGCTGTAATTTGTTGAGGTGTTTTTAAACTGCTGATCTTTTCGATGTCTGTAACAGAAATTTCAGATAAGTTTATTTTTTGGGATAATTTCAGCACTTTTGGATTGAATGAAGCAGTATGATAAATAGCTTCGATTTGGTACGGGGAATTAATAAATTCAATGACCGACTTATAGCCTTCAACTAAAAATAAACCATAACGTATACGGTCTTTTTTGTGTTGTAAGGACTTTAGTAAACTGATTTGAGACTTTGAAAGCATATAATAAACCTGGTGGTTACATTTTTACAATATTAAGTATTCTTCTGGTCATCCTTGTTTCCGGGTGCAGTTTAACGCGCAGGCTTAAAGACAATCAGGCCCTGGTACGCAAAATAACCATACATGGCGTTGATAAAGAATTTTCGGAAGCTGCCGCAAATTACGTTGATAAAGAGCAGCAGCCCAACAATGTCATCAATCTTCAGTTTTATTACATGTTCAGTAAAAACGGCAAGAGCGATATCGGCGAGCCCCCAGTTCTTTTAGATAGCAACCTGGTTGAATTTTCGCGCATACAAATTGAGCGGTTCATTCAAAACAAGGGCTACTTGAAAGCCAAAGTTGTTGATACTATAAAGATAAAAAAAAGAAAAGGGCCGAATTGATATTTACCGCCGTTGAAGGGCCGTTATTCCGGATCAGAAAAATACAGGACAGCATACCCGATAAAAATGTACAAAACCTTTATAGGGTAAACCGGCCAAGGTTTTCGCATGTGCAGCCTGGCGGGGGTTTTGATACGGATAGCCTGGCTTATGACAGGGATGAGTTCTACACTATCATGAAACGCAATGGCTATTTTGATTTTTATCGGCAATACATCAACTTTACTTACGATTCAACCTTTCGCAGCAGTGTTGTGGATATTAAAATGACTATCGGT
>Ga0207038_10212_pt1 | contig 10844 bp, 2 predicted proteins | sample Alteio_BWMinCont_76_FD_153285 | JGI IMG/M metagenome (GOLD analysis project Ga0207038, IMG submission 153285) | Enriched cells from forest soil in Barre Woods Harvard Forest LTER site, Petersham, Massachusetts, United States -... | ecosystem: Environmental > Terrestrial > Soil > Temperate forest >...
TACGAAACCGCAAAAAAAGATGAAGCCCTGGCCTTATTGAACCAGGCTGCCATTGCAAAAAACAGGCAATTGAAATGGTTGTTTGGCGGCATACTGGTTTTCATACTGTTTATTGTTGTCCTTGTTTACCTGTACACGGTAATCCGCGACAAAAACAAGGCGTTAACAACGAGCAACCTCCGGATAAATGATCAGTCGGAAAAACTGCAAACCCTAATGAAGGAGCTGCACCACAGGGTAAAAAACAACCTGCAGATAGTATCGAGCCTGCTGAATTTGCAATCGAACAGGGTCACCGATCAGGAAGCCCTCAATGTCCTTAATTCAAGCAGGCAGCGCATCGAGGCCATGTCCATCATTCATAATAGTTTATACCAGCGCGATAACGCCAATAAAGTTGATATGAAGGAGTTTTTACCTGTATTGGTGAATAATATTTTAGAAAGCTTTGGTATAAACGAGGATGAAATTGATATCAGTATGGACATTTCGACGGATGGTATCGATGTGGATATTGCTATGCCGCTGGGGCTCATTATAAATGAATGGATAACCAATATCTACAAGCATGCCTACAAAAATATGGATGAACGCCCGCGTATGGGAATTTCTGTGAGCAATAGCCATGGCATTATCCGGTTGAGGATAAACGATAATGGGGTTGGGATGCCAATGGCGGTATGGAACAACCCTACGGAGTCGTTTGGTGTTAAAATGATAAAAATCTTGATAAAACAAGTAGGTGGTATGTGCCAGGTTTCAAATACTGGCGGCACCACACTGGAGCTGGATATTCCGTACGTGAAATAAAAAAAGAGTCAAGAAAATAAGAGTCAAGAATCAAGACAAAAAGAGCCAGGAGGTCAAGAACCAAGACAAAAAAGGGGACCGGTACCCCGATGTTTAGAAAGATAAAATATTGAGGCATTTATTTTCTATCTTGACTCTTGGTTCTTGATTCTTGGCTCTGTTTCCCGGCTCTCAAAAAAACAAAATGGATCAAAAGGTAAATATTTTAATTGTTGAAGACGAGGGCATCGTAGCCATGGAGTTGCAGGAAAGCCTGCAAAATGAGGGCTTTGAAGTGACAGCCATTGTTGACAACGGACCGGAAGCTATTGAAGTAGTTAAAGATGAAGATATTGACCTGGTATTGCTTGACATTAATATAAAAGGCAGCTGGGATGGTATCGAGACCGCTTTGCAGCTTCGGAAGTTTAAAAATATACCATTTATTTATGTTACCGCCTACGCGGACAGCAATACTTTTGAGCGCGCCCGGGCCACCATGCCATCAGCTTACTTAATTAAGCCGTTCAGGATAAACGACCTGCGCAAGGCAATTGAGCTGGCTATGTTCAATTTTTCGCAGCAGCAGGAGGCCAATCAACCGGCAAAGGACAAACTTGCCGAAAAAAAGGAGCCCGCGGAGCTGGAAGGCATACTGCACTTTAACAATTCCATTTTCATCAAGCAAAATTATAAGTATAATAAAATTGCCTGTGCCGATATTACCTATTTAAAGGCCGATGGCAATTATACATTCATACAAACTATCACTAAAAGGTACATTGTTAAATATTCGCTGCAAAGTGTGATCGAGATTTTCAATACCGATAAATTTATAAGGGTACACCGCTCCTACGCCGTTAATATGGACCATATCACTTCGTTCAACGAAAACGCCATCTTTATCAACGAAGAAGAAATCCCCATGGGCCGCAATTACAAGGATACATTTATGCAACTTTTCAGGCAGTTGTAGTGGGTTGAGTGAATGGTTGATTGGGTTGATTAAGTGAGTGGTTGACTCTAACCTAATCAACCCAATCCAACTTAATCAACCACTCACTTAATCAACCACTCATCCACCCCCCACATACAAAAATCCCCGCATTTGCATACCGGGATGTGCAGTTCAAATACCTTTTCAAATCCCACAAATAAAAACTATATAATTTAACATCGCAGTTAATTTATATGGGGGTACGGGGCAAACCAAAACCAAGTATTTACCCACCCTGCACAAAACTTGACAACCTGAAAACTTTATAAATGAAAAATCATTTACTTCCAAACCATTCGTCCGTTGCTGTTATTTTTAATGATGATAAATCAAAAAAACAATACCGCACTGTATTATCTGTCTTGTTAATATTTTTCCTGCTGTGTTGCATGGAATTGCAAAGCCGGGCACAAACGCCAGCCGTTAGCTACAGCAGCCCGCAGGTGTATAGTACAGGCACCCCTATTGCCTCACTTACGCCAGCAAGCAGCAACGTATCGGCATCAGGCTTTGGCGCCCAATCGCAATACTACGCCGGTTTATACGGTAACGCAATGGCGGTTGACCCCAGCGGCAATTTATTTACAAACGCCAGCGGCGGGCTAAACAAAATACCTGCCGGCGGCGGCGCGGCTGAAACCATAAATACGGGTTTAACCAGTATTATGGGAGTTGCTACTGACGCATCAGGAAATGTGTATATTGCTGACAACAATAGCGGGATAATAGCCGAAATAACAAACCCGGGGCAGCCAGGCAGTGTGCAAACCACCATAATTTCCGGCTTAACTAATCTTGTGGGCGTGGCTGTTGGCACCTCGGGCACTATTTATACTTTAGAGACCAATCCAACCAACCAGGTGTCAATGTACCCGGTATCGGGGGGTGTTGTGGGCACAAAGGTTGTTATGGCCAATGATTTTAATGGACCCGCATCCATAGCGGTAGACAACAACGGGAATGTATATATTGTAGGCACAACGCAATCCAATGTACTGGAGATCCCGGCAAGCAATGCCAGTTATCCCATATCAGCATTTAGCCTGCCAACACTGGGGGCAGGTGTTTTTCAGCCTATAAATGTAGCAGTTGATAACACGGGCAATGTTTTTGTTTGTAATTTCAACAATGCGAGCCCGGCAATATTAAAGATAGACCCCAGCGGCAACACCACAACCATAAGCGGCGCGGCAATAGCCGGTTCATTTTCAGGCTGCGCTGTCGACCTTGTACATGATGTTGTTTATTATACCAACCAGGGTAGAATTTTTGATGTCAAAAAAAATGGCGGTTATTATGTAAGCCCTGCCCTTCCGGCTGGTTTAAGCTTGGATATTAATACAGGCATTATCAGCGGCACGCCAACATCGCCAACCCCGGCAACCAACTATACGGTTACAGCTTACAACAGCACGAGTAATACAAGTACCCCTGCTACAGTAAACATAAAAGTTGATGACAACCGCCTTACCGCCCTGGCGTTAAGTTCAGGCACGCTTAGCCCTGTTTTTTCGGAAAACACAAATAGCTATTCAGCCCAGGTGGTGCACCTTTCATCAATAAATGTAACGTTAACCCCAAGTAACCCGGCAACAACGGTTACTTATAACGGGGTAACCATTACACCTGGTACACCATTTACCATAAATGGGTTAAATATTGGCTCAATCAATACGCTGCCAATTATTGTAACATCGGCAGATGCCAGCAGCAGCACCTATACCATATCGCTTAATGACCTTGCAGGCCCTACGGTAAGTTACAGCGGCCCTAATGTTTATGCGGCCGGGATACCTATATCGCCGCTCACACCGGCCAGCAATAGTGTTTCAGCGCCATCATACGGCACGTCATCTGTTTTTTACACGGCAGGTAATTTTTTTGTAAACGCGATAGCGCTGGATGCCTCAAATAATGTATTTGTAAGCAGTGTTGGATCGTTGGAAATGATCCCTGCCGGCGGCGGCTCAGCTATTAGTATAGCCACCCCGGGTTTATATTCTATAAATGGTTTGGCATTTGATAAATCAGGAAACCTTTACCTGGCCGATAGTAATACCGGAACGATAACCGAAATGACTAACCCCGGACAGCCCAGCAGCGTTCAGACAAGCATTATTGGCGGTTTAGCAAACGCCGGCGCCGTAGCTGTTGATGCCGCCGGCAATATATATGCCACCGAGATCAACGGCAATCATCAAATATACAAATATACGGTAGCGGGCGGTGTGGTTACGTCAACAACCATAATAGGTACGGGTTTTAGCCAGCCTTTCGGCATAGCGGTGGATAATACCGGGAATATATATATTGCCGATGCCGGTCAAACATCGATAAAAGAGATACCCGCAAGCACTACTCAGTTCCCGGTGGCGCTTTCAAGTATGATATCCATTGGTTCGGGCTTTAATACGCCTTATGGCGTAGCGGTGGATAACGGCGGAAATGTATTTGTGGCCAACTACAGCAACCAGGGCCTGCAAAGAGTGGACGTGAGCGGCGCAATAACCACGCTTAGCGGCACTGTAAGCGATCTTTACGCAGCAGCAGTTGATGCATCAGGCAACGTATATTATACCGATACCAATGGCGAAACAGTTACTAAGGTTACTTTAAACGGCGGCTTTTATATATCCCCTGCCTTGCCCGGCGGCTTAACCTTTAACAATACCACCGGCGTTGTCAGCGGCACACCTGCGGCAAGCAGTCCCGCAACAAATTACACTGTTGCCGCTGATAACAGCAGTACCGGCGCAAGCGCTTCAACAACGGTTAATATTAAAGTAACATCCAGCAACGCAAACCTGTCAAATCTTGTTATCAGCACGGGTACGCTTAGCCCTGTTTTTGCAGCGGCAACAAACAGCTATACAGCAATGGTAAGCAATGCTACCACCTCGGTAACGGTAACGCCAACAACAAGCGATGCTTTTGCCACGGTAACGGTTAATGGCACAGCAGTGGCAACAGGTACCGCATCACTCGGCCAGCCATTAGCACCTGGCACAAATACTATCCCTGTAATTGTAACATCGCCTGATGGCACGACAACAAATACTTATAATATCGTAATAAACAGGCTGCCTTTGCCAACGCTTAGCTATACAGGCCCGAATGTTTATTCGGTAGGCACAGCCATTACGGCGCTTACACCAACCAGCAGCAATGTTTCGGGCATCAGCTATTCGGCTGCGCCAAGCACTGTGTTTACTTCGGCAGGATTCCCGGGCGCAGTGGCTATTACTGCCGCCGGTGTTGTATATGTTGGCAGCCAGGGCAGTTTGGATATGGTGCCCGCAGGCGGAGGGGCATCTGTTAACATAAGCACAGGTTTTAGCTATATAAGCGGGGTTGCTGTGGACGCCTTAGGAAATGTTTATGTTTCAGACCTGGGCACCGGTACGGTAAGCGAATTAACCGGTCCGGTGCAGGCCGGCAGTGTTGCAACCACGCTCATCAGTGGGCTAAATGCACCGGAAGGCTTGTTTGTGGATGCGGCAGGCAGTATTTATGTAACCGAGGCCAATAATGCCGACCTTGTAAAATATCCCGTTGTGGGCGGCGTCGTGGGCGCACAAATTGTAATAACCAATGCTTTAAGCAGCCCCAATGGCGTTACAATGGATGCCGCAGGCAATTTATATATTTCAGACTCACAACTCGGCTCTATACAAGAGATACCTGCAAGCATCACCACCTACCCGGTATCATCGGGTAGCCTGGTAGCTGTAGGCTCAGGCTTTTCTTTCCCTTCCGGTGTGGTCGTTGACAATACAGGCAGCGTGTATGTTGCCGATCTTAGCCTTAACACGGTAACAAGAATTGACCCTACGGGCAGTATGGCCACTATCGCCAGCGGATTGGGAAATCCGGGTGGGATAGCCGTAGATGTATCAGGTAATATTTACATTGCCAATACCAATGGCAGCGATGTACTGGAAGTTAATCAAATTGGCGGTTATTATATTGTGCCGGCACTGCCTGCTGGTTTAACTATTAACAGCAGCACAGGTGTAATAAGCGGCACGCCTGCTGTTGCCAGCGCCGCAGCAAATTATACCGTTACCGGATATAACGGCGGTGGCGATAAAACCACGGCTACAGTTAGCATACAAACCAACCTGGTTACACCTACTATAAGCTATAGCGGGCCCAACGTTTATCCTACGGGTACCGCAATTACATCGCTTGCACCAACCAGCAGCAATGTATCCTCATTTGGGTATGGCGCACAATCGTCCCTGTATACCACTGCTACAAATAATACCGGGGGTGTTACTACGGATAAAGCCGGTAATGTTTACACCAGTATTGGCCGCACTGTGGTGAAAATACCGGCCGGCGGCGGTGCGGTTACAACTATTGGCAGCGGTTTTGCCTTAGTGGCAGATGTTGCTGTTGACGGATCAGGAAATACCTATGTTACAGATGAGGCGGGGGGCAAATTATATAAAATTGTTAACCCGGGCGCGACCAGTACTGATTCGGTAATGGAAAGCGGCTTGAAAAGCCCTATCGGCGTAGCAGTTGACGCCACTGGGAATATATATGTGATAGAAAATAACGGATCGTCGGGCCGCGACCTGAAAAAATACACCGTAGTAAACAATAAAATAACCGCTACAACAACCATTGCCAATGTTGCTACCTCTGGTTTAAATTCCCCGTTTGGCGTGGCGGTTGACGGCTCTGGAAATATTTATATAGCGGATGTAGGTATGACCACTATACTAAAGGTACCATCCACCATCACTTCCTACCCTGTTGCCGCAGCCAATATGATAACGGTTGGATCGGGTTTTGTTAACCCCAATTTTGTGGCGGTGGATAATGCCGGGGATGTATTTGTAAGCGATCCCGGCAATTTGGCAATAAAAAGAGTTGACGCCGGCACAGGCAATATAACCACCATAAACAACGGCACAGCGCTCTCGGATCCTTCGGGCGTAGCCCTGGATGCTTTAGGCAACGTATATTATACGGATAATGTAAGCAACAACAATATTGAAGTTTACGAGGTTAAACAAACGGGCGGCTATAACATAAGCCCTGCATTGCCTGCCGGTTTAGCTTTAGATAACAATACAGGTATTATAAGCGGTACGCCAACAACCGGCAGCCCCGCAACCATTTATACAGTTACAGCTATTAACGGCCCGAGCAATACCAATGCTTCAACAACTGTAAGTATCCAAACTATTAATGTAAACCTTTCAAACCTTGCCATCAGTTCGGGTACGCTTAGCCCTGTTTTTTCGGGAACGGTAAATAGCTATTCGGCAACCATTATATTTGCATCCATAACCATTACACCAACAACCAGCGACCCTTCTGCTACAGTAACAGTTAACGGCACGACAGTAACATCAGGCACGGCATCGGCAAGTATCCCGATGAATGTCGGCACAAATATGGTTACCATAGTTGTAACCGGCTCCGATAATTTTACGACGCAAACATATACCCTCACCCTCACCCTGCCGCCGCTGCCCACATTAGCTTATACAGGCCCTTATGTTTATCCAACAGGCACAGCCATTACACCGGTAACACCAACAAGCAGCAGCATAGCGACAACGGCGTATGCCGCCAGGGCTACTTATGTTTCATCTGTAGCAACAGCTACCACGCCGGCCATTTCAACGCCTACCGGCATAACTACAGACCTATCCGGCAACTTATATTTAGTAAACCTATTAAGTGCAAGTTCAGCGGTGCTGGAACGTGTACCCACCGGCACCCCAACTACCTACGGTTCCGGGTTTGAGGAACCATTTAATATTACTACTGATGTATCAGGAAATGTTTATTTGGCTGACATAGATCAAACAGTTATTAAAAAAGTAACACCCGGCAATGTAATGTCATCTATAGGTACGGGGTTAAATATACCGTCAGGAGTTGCTGTTGACGCTGCCGGTAATGTTTATGTAAGTGAGCTTGGCAATACTGATGTAGTAAAGATAACCCCGGGGGGTGTAAAAACCGTAGTGGCAACCGGGTTCAGTTCCCCATATGATGTGGCGCTGGATGCAGCCGGGGACCTTTATATAGCCGACAATGGCAATAACGCTATATATTTACTGCCGGCCGGAACTGCTACCCCGGTAGTTGGCACTACACTGGCAAAAGTTGGGACAGGCATAACTGCCCCGACAAGCGTTGCTGTTGATGGATCCGGAAATATATTTATTGCCAATGGCGATAACACATTAGTTGAAGTTTCGAATACAGGCGTACAAAGCACACTTGCTACAGGACTAACGGCCATTTTTGGAGTAGCAACTGATGGCGCAGGGAATGTGTATGCATCCGATAACGGGGGCGCTAAAGTTTACATCGTTAAACCCCTTGGCGGTTATTTTATTTCACCTGCATTACCAGCCGGTTTGAGCTTCAATAATAACACAGGTGTCATCAGCGGCACGCCGACAGCAGGCAACCCTGCAACAAACTATACAATAACAGCCTATAATGCTGCCGGCGCAAACGTTGCAGCAACTGTTAATATCAAAACAATTTCGGCTAATGCGGCGCTTTCAAACATCACACTTAGTTCAGGGACGGTAAGCCCGGTAGTAACAGCAGGAACATTTGCTTATACGGCTTCGGTTATTACACCATCTATCACGGTAACGCCTACAACAGCAGATCTGACAGCTACCGTAACCGTGAACGGTACAACTGTAACTTCAGGTTTGCCTTCAGCAAGTATCCCCCTAACACTTGGCAGTAACACCATTAATATTGTGGTAACTGCCGGCGACGGCTCAACCACCCAAGCGTATACCCTAACCGTTACGCGCACCGAAGGCCTCTCCAACCTGGCCATCAGTTCGGGCACTTTAAGCCCGGTATTTGCTACAACTACCACATCGTACACTGCAGGTGTGGCCGTTCCATCGATTAATGTAACCCCAACCAGCCCCGATCCCACTGCTATAATAACCGTAAACGGGGCAACAGCAACATCAGGTTCGCCATCAAGCGTTGGGTTATCGGTCGGCTCAAATACCATAACTACTGTAGTAACCTCCTCGGATGCTACGGTTTCTCAAACTTATACCATAACAGTTACTTATACTCCATCTGCTATTTCGTCATTATCAAGACTGACCATCAGTTCAGGTTCGTTAAGCCCGTCGTTCAGATCAACAACATTTACCTATACTGCATCAGTGGGTTCTAAATCGTTTTCATTAACACCAACCACTACCGATGGTACCGCTACACTAAAAATTAATGGCACCGTGGCTACGTCAGGCACAGCATTCCCGGTAACACTCGTATCAGGGGCTAATGTTATCAATACTGTAGTAACGGCTGCTGCCGGAGGTACAACCACCTACAAACTGACTGTTACTTATACGCCAAGTTCAACGCTGTCGGGCCTGGCCATCAACTCAGGCACACTAAGCCCATCATTCCAGGCAAGTAAAATTACTTATACCGCTACATCAACTACCCCGGCCTTTACTATTACACCAACCGCTGCTGATGCAGCAGCAACCATAACTGTGAACGGCACAACCGTAACATCAGGTACGGCACAGGCCATTACCTTAACTTCAGGTTCAAATATCATAAACACAGTGGTAACCAATGCGGCAGCCTCGCCTACATCCACCACTTATAAATTAACCGTTGGCTATACACCTTCAATAGTTGCTACGCTGAAAACGCTGACCATAAACCAGGGTACGCTTAGCCCCAACTTTGCTTCGGCTACTAACAGCTATACGGCCTCTGTTGCTAACGGTATAACCTCTATTAATGTAACGCCAACCCTAACTTTCACCGGGGCTACGCTAACGGTAAACGGCACCGCCGCAACCTCGGGGTCGGCGTTTAATGTGCCTTTGAATGTTGGATCAAATACTATTACCGTTGCTGTAACCGCCCAGGACGGCACACATACCGGTGCATATACAATAACAGTTACCCGGGCTTTAACACCAACTAATATTACCTTTAATGCGCTTACCCCTGTAACTTATGGCACTCCTGATTTTTCGCCGGGAGCAACAAGCGATAATAATGGCGTACCCATAACATACAGCAGCGATAATACCTCGGTAGCAACTATTGTAAATGGCAACATTCATATAGTTAGCGTGGGTACTGCTAATATTACCGCCTCGCAGGCAGGCGATGCAACACATTTGGCGGCAACTAATGTGGTGCAGCCTTTAACAGTAAACCAGGCGCCATTGACCATTACTGCAGACAACCAGATTTCAACTTATGGCGGGGCTATCCCAACTTTAACCGCCAGCTACAGCGGTTTTGTTAATGGCGATACTTTTAACAGTTTAACAACGCAGCCTTCGGTGACTTCAGCCGGAACATCATCATCCCCGGCAGGAAATTATGCGATCACAGCAAGCGGGGCAGTGGATGCAAATTATAACATCACTTATGTGGCAGGGAATTTGAACATCGGGCAGGCGCCGTTGACCATTACAGCAGATAACCAGGTTGCCACTTACGGCGGCCCTATCCCAACCTTAACAGCCAGCTACAGCGGTTTTGTTAATGGCGATACCTTCAACAATTTAACAACGCAGCCTTCCGTGACCAGTGCGGGAACATCATCATCCCCGGCAGGAAATTATGCTATTACAGCAAGCGGCGCTGCGGATGCAAACTATGCTATCACTTATGTGGCAGGGAATTTGAACATCGGGCAAGCGCCGTTGACCATTACGGCAGATAACCAGGTCTCAGTTTACGGCGGGACTATCCCAACTTTAACAGCCAGTTACAGCGGTTTTGTCAATGGCGATACCTTCAACAATTTAACAACGCAGCCTTCGGTAACCAGCGCCGGAACATCATCATCCCCGGCAGGAAATTATGCTATAACAGCAAGCGGCGCTGCGGATGCAAACTATGCTATCACTTATGTGGCAGGGAATTTGAACATCGGGCAAGCGCCGTTGACGATTACTGCAGACAACCAGATTTCAACTTATGGCGGGGCTATCCCAACTTTAACCGCCAGCTACAGCGGTTTTGTTAATGGCGATACTTTTAACAGTTTAACAACGCAGCCTTC
>Ga0207038_10116_pt1 | contig 10745 bp, 10 predicted proteins | sample Alteio_BWMinCont_76_FD_153285 | JGI IMG/M metagenome (GOLD analysis project Ga0207038, IMG submission 153285) | Enriched cells from forest soil in Barre Woods Harvard Forest LTER site, Petersham, Massachusetts, United States -... | ecosystem: Environmental > Terrestrial > Soil > Temperate forest >...
ATGCGGCGCCGCACGCTGGCAGCAAGGAGCCGCCCGTGGGAGTGCAGACGCTGAATACGTTCAGGTCTCGCGAACTATAGTGGCCGGGCATTTGGCGGCCGCCGGAACTGGAGGACCTCTTGGCGAAGTAGGCAAGAGCCATTTCGTAGTTCGTCAAGCCGCGGGCGAGCATCATTGCTCGATCGCGGTAATAGGGAAAGACATAGTCGTCGGGCCGAAGACAAAAAGCGAGAGCGGCAAGTGCCTCATGACCCATGCCGCTTACTTGAAACCACCCTTTGCTTTGGCGAAGCAGAATGCCTTCCCGCCGGTCGCCCTCCCGGCTAAGAAGCATAAGGCGCAAAAAATCGAGTTTGCTATAAGCCTTGTGTGCGGGAACAGCGGACAATCAAACCACCTCGTTTCTCGTTTCAAAGTTGCCACCATCGCGGGGGATTTGGCTGACATGGGAACGTCTGATTATACCGGTGGAGGGAGGAGCTTCTCAATTCCCCCTTAATCCAAAATCAAATCACATCCTCAGGATGGTCCCGTCCACGGCAACGGCCTCGTTTCCGCCTTCCTCTTGGCTCTTGGCCTTGAGCTTGGCCGGGTCGCCGTGGGCATCCCAAGCGGTGTCGCTGCTGTCGAAGATGAGGGGCATTTTGGGGTCTTTAAGATCGCCTTTGTACTTATTGCTCGCAGCGTCGTTCATGGCGTATCCGAAGACGCCCGCTTTCGCGGGATACAGGGGGTTCACGAACTTCTTCATGGCTTCCGCTTCAGCCATGTTGTCCGCACGCACGCGAGTCTTGATCGCGTCCATCCATTTGCGCGAGTCGGGGAACTGCCCTTCCGACTCATGATAAGCGAGCAGGGCGATGCGAAGCGCCTTGAGGTTGGCCTCGTTCGATGCGTGATACTTCACCGTTTCGTGGCCGCTTAGCCATCCCAAGCCGTGGAGGAGGTGGTAGAGGGGGGTGACAACGAAGCAGAGCAGCCCAAACACTATTCCTGCGATTAAGCTGTATACCCCTAGCAGCCACTTTTTCTTCGTTGTCATCAAGGTCTGGTCATAAAGACGGAGATAAGCGGGGCATTCGAATGGCCCTCGCGAAGATTTGCCTTTTTTTCACCTTTGTGGCATTATGGCCCTGGGGGTTTTGACAATGGCACATGCTGATGCAACCGTCGTCATTAACAAACCCGTAAACGAGGTGTTCCAATTTCTCGCAGACGGGCTCAACAACTCGTTGTGGCGGCCTTCCGTAACCGACGTTCGGCTACAAATAGGCCGCCCGTTCTCAGTGGGAGCGATTTACAAGCAGGGAATCAAGGGGCCTGGTGGAAAACGCGTCGACGGCGACTACGAGATCACTCAGTACAAGCAAAACGAGGAAATCAGCTTCCAGGTAGTAGCCGGCCCTGCCCGGCCAAAGGGCACGATCAAGATCGCCTATGTGAACGAAGGGACGAGGGTCCAGTTCATCCTCGATTACAAACCCAAAGGCTGGTTCAAGCTGCGCGAAAGCCTGTTCACCAAAGCGATGCAGGATGAGGTGAGCAACTTAAACAACCTCAAGGCTTATTTGGAAAAAACTTAGGGAATTAGACCTGGGATCAAATGCGCTTCGCGGCTGGATCGCGCATCTATTACCGAAGCTAACAGTAAGCATCCTCGGCAACCACACGCTTCATCACAGACAGTCCGTTGTAGGCGGACCCAAATCGCGAACGAAGTGACCGTTGTCATTGCAAGCCCGCGCTACGGAGGAGAGGGGGTTGGGACCTAGCCGTTCACTTAGGGCATTTCCGTTCCGGAGGCCCACAGGGCCGGCGATAGCTAAGCGAAGGTCGAAGCGAAGCGGAGGCCTGGTAGGAACGGCCCAGACCACAGAGGGCTGAAGGTCGAAATCCGAACAATGTTTTGACGGTTAAGTGAATGGCCATGGGGGTTGGGAGATAGGTTCCGGGATGGCCACGCACGAGCGGCGCCCGCAGGAGGTGCCACCAATCGACCGGACGAGGATTGTAACCAACCCTCTCAACACGGTGGCTAACCTAACAATATGCGTATTCTTTGCATATTGTCAACATTTTGTTGAAACAAAACACGCTGAATAATTGTCTATATAAGTGGGGGCCAAAGGGGAAAACTGTGTCTGATCGTATCCAAGTGCAAACCCTGTGGAGGATTCAAGCCGAAGAAAGCAAGAGTGGGGACTATCAAGCGGCTTGGGAGTGCGATGACGCGGCCGTTACAAGGACAAGCCGTTGCGAGAATTGGGAGTGCGGCGACCAGGCGCCGCATTCACGGGTCGGCTCGACGACGCGAGAACTGTAAATAGCCTAAGCCTTCTCGCTGCATGAGAACCGTGGTAATTACGAAACGAACCCATTTTGAACCGACAAACCAAAACCTAGGCAATAAGAGAAACAACCTGACTACAGGTGACGGGCCCGCGAATGTTCGCCAGATCGAACCCAAGCGCATAAAGCTGACTCATCCATCACCCTTTGACGAAACGAACCCATTTTGCAACCCATAGAGCAAGAGCGATGGAGAACAGATGCCACCCGGAGAGAAGCACACCATGGGCCCACCCCCAACCTCACCGCTCAAGCGCGCTGCATTGGAAACACCGTGGAAAAGTGCTCTCATTTCAAGACCGGCTAGACCCCACAATCCACAATCGAGCTAATCCAAAATTGAAGTAATCCAAAATCCAAAATTGAGATAATCCAAAGAGCGACGCGACCAAGCGCGTCGCCGCACATTGAAAACCTAATATCGTGAACCGCGCGAACTGCGCCAGCAAAGCCGGAGCAGAAAAAGCCGGAGCCCTCGGTCCAGGGAGTTCTTTTGAAATACAGAGAACCCGCTTGGGCCGCGAACTGCCGTCTGTCTCCTATCTCCCATCCCCTAACTCCCATCTCGTACTTCCCAAAGTTGTCCGATTCCTTCCGATTCTCCGGCGTCGATTGGACGAAGGGACCTCGACTGATCGTTTCAGACTTCTGACAGCAGTCGCGGTTCCACGCAGCCGCAAAGAGGTGTACTCTTCGCGGCATGGCGACCCCTGATCGTACTTCTCTGATTCAAAGTCCAACGCCTGTCCACAGGCTGAACCGGGTTTCCGAGGATATTGGGCTTGATCTTTGGATCAAGCGGGACGATCTGACCGGGTTTGCGTTGGGGGGAAATAAGGGGCGGAAGCTTGAATACATCATGGCGGAGGCTCTGCGTGAGAGGGCGCAGGTTATGGTGACCTGCGGCGCTCTCCAGTCGAACTTCGTTCGACAGCTTGGGGCGGCTTGCGCCATGTATGGGATTAGGTGCGTCGCCGCCGTGATGAACCTTCCTTACGACCGGGAAGAACGGAAACCCACCGATCGCGGGTTGGACGCTCACGGCGGCAACGTTACCCTTGACCGGCTTTTTGGGGTCGAGTTGCACCTAGTTCCGGACGATGATTGGACGATTCTCTATGGGGTTGCCGAGAGCTTGGGCGTTCAGTATGAAAAGGAGGGGCTGAGGGTTTATAGGGTCCCTGTCGGAGGGTCTTCGGCCCTTGGGGGTTACGCTTTCTTTCAAGCGGCGAAGGAACTGGAAAGGCAGACTGGGCCGTTCGACTTCATTGTGACTGCTAGCAGCAGCGGAAGCACCCAGGCAGGATTAGGGCAGGCTTATCACGGTTCGGCGACGAGGCTCATCGGCATCGCGGCGGACACGGAGCCCGACCTGATCGAGGATGTGCTGCGGGTGAGCAGCGGTCTTGGCGAACTGCTTGGTTTGGAGCACGGCCTAGGGGCCAAAGATTTCGATATTAGGCCAGGGTGGGCAGGGCCCGCCTACGGCGTGCCAAGCGGCGACGGGAATGCCGCCATCGAGTATTTGGCGTGCAAGGAGGGCATTTTGCTGGACCCCATTTACACGGGAAAGGCATTTGCCGGGTTATTGGCCTTGGCTCGGGCCGGAGAACTGAAGGGAAGAGTACTGTTTTGGCACACTGGCGGGGTCCCGGCGCTGTTTGCGATGGGGTCAGGAGTTAGGGAGTTAGGAGTTAGGGAGCCAGGGACATAAGGATTAGAGATTCAGGGAATAACGGAGCCAGTGTGGATTTTGGATTATCGGGGGAATCATTGGATTGTGGATTGTGGATTGTCTCTGCTGGTGCGGAGTGATGACCGTTGCGCGACCAGTCAGCCGATTCTTCGGCGAAGCCGAAGCTAATCCACAATCCACAATCCAAAATCGAGCTAATCCAAAATCCAAAATTCCCCTTAATCCACAATCGCCTAACGTTCGGTCATCAGCAAAGCCCGGTGGTAAACGTCGTTATCGCCATAGTGGGGAGACAGCGCGAACCGCACCACGCCAAAAACAAAGAACACGATCACGAATGCTCCCAACGCCCGGCTAAAGGTGGGCGAACCGAAGTCGAACCGTTGCCTTGTTAGGAATCCATACATGCAGGTTAGGGCGGAAACCGTAAGGGCCAAATAGAGGATGGGGCCGAAGGGATGGGCGTGGAATGCCTGCGCGAACTGGCCATGAACCGTTGCAGTAAAGCTGGTAGTGAGCCCGCAGCCAGGGCACGGACGCCCGAAAAACATGACGGACGGGCAGGGCGGCAACCCAAGTTCGGTGTGCGTTCCGTGGCCCTCGGGCTTGGCCTTTAGAAAAATCGCCACAACTGTCACAAACAGCCACAACAAGAACCACAAGAGGTGTCCTGTGAGGAGCTTCCGGCTGGGAACAGGCCTAATGTAGATCATGGAGGGCCTCGATAGGAATAACGCACTCCGGCTGAAGAAGGTTGCCGGATACTCTCGCAATTCCGATAATCGAGCCGTTTGGCGCCAAGAGGCCCGCGATGTGGCCGCTCGCCTGCCTATCGAAATTCACCGATCTGCCTTCCCTAATGGAAGACGACTGCTCACTGCTTAAAGCAAGCAATTGCATGGGCGGCAAGGCATCGCGCAACGAAACCAGCCGATCGGGACTCACTTCATCGAGCGGGATCGCGTCGGCGGCGGAAAACCTCCCGACCCGGACTCGATTCAGGGCCGAAAGGTGGGCGCCGCAGCCGATCGCCTGCCCGAGGTCATGGGCCAAGGTGCGCAGGTACGTTCCGCCGGAACAGATGACGCGAAGTCTAACGTTGGGTCCATCTATTCCTTCCACCTTAATGCTCTCGATGTGGATTGTCCGTTCTGAACGTTCTAAGACCTTTCCTTCGCGTGCATAGGCATACAGAGGTTTCCCAGAAATCTTAATTGCGCTGTACATGGGAGGCAATTGGCGGATCAAGCCGAGGAATTGGGGAACCACTTTCGCAAGACGATCCGCCAGGTCTGTGGGGACGGGCTTATCGGACACCACCTCGCCTTCGCCGTCCTGAGTGGAGGTCTCTGTCCCGAATGTGATCGTGCCCGCGTATTCTTTAGGTTCTAGGGGCAAATATTGCAAAAAACGTGTGGCTGGGCCGACGGCAACGATCAGGAGACCGGTTGCCGCGGGATCGAGCGTGCCGGCGTGTCCGACCCGTTTTGTGCGCAGCGTCCTTCGGATGTTGTTCACCACGTCGTGAGACGTGATGCCTGCGGGTTTGTCGATCAGCAGGATTCCAAGCAATCTCTCAACCTCGGAATCAGGATTTCTCGGGCCTCTTCGAGGCCCGCTTCGAACGAGCAGCCGGCTGCGTTTCGGTGCCCTCCGCCGCCAACCTCGCGCGCCACGGCCGCCACGTCGTAGTCGGATCTCGATCTGAGGGAGACTCGAACGCGCCCCCGCTTTGATTCGCTGAACAGGGCGGATATCTGGACCGTGTTGATGGAAAGCAGTTCGTTGACAAAGCCTTCCGTGTCTTCATCTTGGGCGTTGGTGGTTTGAAAATCCTCGAAGGTGAGCATCCCGTAGCAAATGCGGCCGTCGCATTCGAGCTGCATGCGTTCCAGCAGGAACCCCAAGAGCCGCACGCTTGCGAGGGGTTTGCGTTGGTAGATCTCCTCGCTCACCAGGTTAATGTTTCCGCCAAGCTCAAGCAGACGGGCGGACACGCTCAGCGCTTCGGGGGTCGTGTTTCGAAAGCGAAAACTTCCCGTGTCCGTTACAATGCCGGTCAGAAGGCATGTGGCAATATCGGGGGTCACATCGCCTTCCATTTCAAACAGCAATCTTGAGAGAATCAATGCGGTCGCAGGCGAATCGGTGTCGACGATTCGCAAGTCTCCGGGGGCCTCGTGGGGTACGTGGTGGTCGATCACGACCATTCTCGGGACATTGGTGAAATACTGTTCCGCGCTGCCCAGCCGTTCGAGCGAGTCCAAGTCGAGGACGATGGCAAGCTCAAAATCCTTGCCTGTCGGCGCCTGCCGTATTCGCGACACACCCGGGAGAAACTCCAGGTTGTAGGGCGGCACATGATGGCAAAGAACTTCGTTTCGAATGCCTTGGTCCGAGAGGTAATGGGACATCGCCAAGGCCGAGCCAAGCGCGTCGCCGTCTGGGTTCAGGTGGGTGCCGATGAGAACCGACGAGGCTCCGCTAAGCTCCTGCTGGAACTGGCGCGCTTGCTTTAGCACCATGGGTGAGGCGACTCCTGATTCTCATGAGGCCGTTTCAAGTGATCTATGATACCGGAAGGGGGAACGGCGGCTTAACCGAGTGCTCTTCATATGAACCCCAGGTGCGCTTCAACATCAATCGTGCTTCGAGGGATGTTGCTCCGGAGCCTCACCACCTTAATCCGCCGCTCGAAGGGGAGGCGAAATTTGGACGGATTGTGACCAAGTTCGTGGGAGCGGCCTCGGGCCCACAAACCGCGCAGCGCTGTGTAGCTTTGTTTGAATGGCATGAAACTTGTTAATGAAACAGGTGTCAAGGAAGGCCCACTGAATACAACCCGGACTCTCGCCGGTGCTGTTTCGGCTTAAGAACCTATCCGGTTGAGGTCACAAAAGGAGTTTAAGGAAATGCAAATTGCTGAGCGAGCGATTCCCCCTCGGGAAAACTCGAGGCTCAAACGGAGTTTCGACTGGACGGCCGCTGTAACCTCTGAAGCCTTCATGCCCGCCGTTCTCATCGCCGTTGGGCTTTCGGCGCTCTATTGGAGCCTCTTCAGATTCACCTTCGGCAAATGGACGGAGACGGAGGGCTATTATTCGCATGGGTTCCTCGTGCCTTTCATCAGCGGATATATCGTGTACCGGTGGTGGCCCAAACTTAAACAAATCCCGGTAAAGGCAGGGTGGCTCGCGGCGCCATTCTTAATGGTTTGCCTTTGGTTGGCCTATGCCGCCAACCGAACCGACATCTATGCCATCCTATCCCTCGCCTTTGTCCTCAGCCTGATGCTTGCCACCTGGCTCATCGCGGGTTGGCGCTGGATGTTGGCAATTCTCGCGCCGATCGCCTATTTGCTCTTTGCCCTACCTGTGTGGGAGCAAGCGATCAACAACTACACGAACCCCCTGCAGTTGGCTTCCACAAAGGTTGCCTTTCACCTGTTGCAGCTGATGGCTCTGTATCCCGTCCAACAAGATCCGACGACCATCGTTCTTGGCAATTACCAGCTTCAGGTCGCCGTCGCCTGCAGCGGATTTAAACTGATCCTCGCACTCCTTGCGTTCGCCGTCTTTTTTATGCTGATCGCAAAACTGAAGGTGTGGGCGAACATTGTCTTTGCCGCCTCCATCATTCCCATCGCGCTCTTTATCAACGGGCTGCGCATCGCTTTGGTCGGCGTGGTTGGAAATGCCTATGGAGAGGGGGCGGGCGCTTCTTTTCACGATTACAGCGGCTACATTACGATTATTCTTTGCTTTATCCTCCTGGACCGGTGGGCAAAGCTGCTTGGCTACAGAAAAGACGCGGAAGCGGAATCCGGCCCGGCTGCCCATTTGAGCGATGCTGGCCGAAAGGCGCTAAAGATGAGGGCGTTCACTGTCGGCGCATTGTTGCTGCTTTTTGGGGCAGTTGCATTCGCCTCGTCGAAACCACGCCCGATGCCCGGCCGCACCGAAGCTTGGATGGAGCGCTCCGCGCCATCTCAGATTGACGATTACAAGGTCGCTTCCACCTATAAGATGGAAAAGAGCACCTATGACGAGCTTCAGCCCTACGGCATTATTTGCCGCATTCTCAGCAACGGGGACAAGTCGTTCGACGTCACGCTCCTCGCCAGCAACCGAAAGGCCAGCTTTCACGATCCACGGGTCTGCTTCCCGGCGCAGGGCTGGCAGTTCGATGATCAAAAACGAGTGAACTTGCGGACCGATACACGAGGCGTGATTCCGGTGACGATCATTTCCATGATCGGAGACGATCATTCGCCGCAGCTCGCTGCGTTCTTCTATCGCGGCCCAAAGGGGTTTTATGCAACTCCGCAGGCACTAAGTTTGGCAATGCTCATTGATCAATTCATAGGCCGCGCAGACGACGAAGGCGTCTTCTACCGCTTTATGCCGGGGTACCCGGATGCTACCGAATCCGAGCTCACCGCGTTTATAAAAGAGTATATGGATCAAGCGCCAAAGACGAGTGGCGGGTTCTTTTAATGGAGATAATCCAAAATTCATCTCATGCCTGCGTTCTTCTTTTCGAAAAACCCATAACTAAGATGAGGGAATCGCATTGATAAAGGCTTACTGGACACGGATTGTGCTGTTCGCGGCAGGCGGAGCGTTGATCGCTCTCCTCGCTTCCAACTGGATGCCGAAGAAATATCAGGCAGAAGTGCAGGTCATGGTGGACCAAAGCGCGCCCGGCGTGCCCATGATTGCTTCGCCTCAAGAGGGTAGCATCATCGACCTGAAGGAGTTTTCGCGGCCAAGGAACATCGTTACCCAGGTGCAGCAATTGCAAAGCCTCGGCGTGCTCTCCACGGCGGCAAAAAAGGTGGCCGACAATAACGGGTGGCCCGATCCCAACCAGAACCCAAACAGCGAATTGAATCCCGTCAACCTCCAAAACGAGCTCTCTATCAGCGCAGATCAGAACTCCGACATCATCGACTACCAGCTTCGGATGACAGCGGAATATCCGGTTAAAGATGTGGCGCAAGAGATCTACCTTGCATTCGTGGATCAAAACCGAGAGAATTCGCGAAGGCTAGCGGGGCAGGCGATTGCGAGTCTCGCGGCCCAATCGAACAACATCAACAGCCAACTCAAGGAAATCGATGTCAAAACTAGCGCGTTGCGACAAAGGACCGGATTCCCAGACGTTGCGGCAGCGATTACCTCGGACATCCAGGCGCTTGCCCTCGTCAAACAAACCCGCGACACAGCCGCTTCCGATGCCGCCGGGGCACACCAAACGGTGGCTGTTCTCACCACCGAGCTCGCCAAAACGCCCCAGGTCGTTGCTCAATCGACAACGACGGCGACCAACCCTATCTGGGAGAAGCTTCAAAGTGACCTGATCACGGCCGAATCTGAAAGGGCCGGGCTCATGGCCACCTACCTACCAGGAAACAGCCTTGTGAACGCTGCCGACGAAAAGATCAGGAGCATCAAAACTGCCCTCAAGAACCTCCAGCATAGTGTTCCGGCCTCCGCGAGCACCGGGCCAAACCAGGCTTATCAGGCCTTGGAGGCGCAGTTGTCCACCTCGAAGGCGGCTGCGGAAGCTGCCGATCAAAAACTGGCGGTGGCGAATCAGGCCGTCGGGGAACGCGAGCGCTATCTTCAAACACTCCCTCCCATCCAGATGCAACTTGCGAGCCTTCTCCGCCAGCAACAAGCGCTCGAGAAGGTGTATTCAGGTTATCAGGATGAGCTGAAGACTCTGCAGGCTGCAAAGGAAGGCCGTACTTCACCAGCTCGGGAGCTCGGTGAGCCTACCGTGTTGCCGACTCCGGTGAGCCCAAAGCCTGTGATAAACGCCATCTTCGGCGTGTTGGTCGGTTTGCTTCTTGGCATCGCCTCGATGCAGTTCGCGGAAGCTAAACGGCAGCCTATTCGCTCCCTGGCACAACTCAATGGACTTGCCTTGACGCCGGCGTACCGGATCATTCCGGAATTAAGAGAGCCCTTCCGCGGGCTTCATAAGGCGCCCCCCGAGCCCTTCGAATCATTGCTTTTGAACTATATGCGCAGTGAAAAGCGGCCCTACAGGGTTGTTGTCGTGGGCATCAACAAGGATTCTGGCGCCTCTATTACCGCCCTGAACCTCGCGATAGCGGGGGCTCGACATGGCTCCAGCGTCCTCTTGGTCGAGTGCGATCCAAAGGGCGCCCTTGCTCGGGCAGGATTTAAATCAGCGCCGAAAGTCGGCGAAGTCGTCGAACTCACGCCTTCTGTGAGAGTCACTTCCGCCGTCACCGTGTTCGACGTGGACGCGCATCACGGAGGAGTGGCGTCTAGCATTGCTTCGAAAGAGACGGATATCACAATTATAGATTTGGAGCCAACAACCCGTTCCGCGGAATATGCCTTTATCGCGCCCTATGTCGATGAAGTGATCCTGCTCGTTCGAGCGGGCCGCGCTCGAAGCGTCGAGTTCCTGCAAGCACAGCAGGCATTGCGAGACGCAGGGTGCAAACGAGTGACCGTCGTGTTAACCCGAAGTTCCGATTTCTCGGTAGTTGTAGATGCCGTCGATGTCGAAATCGACGCGAACGAACTGAGAGCCGTTCCGGTTGCCGTATTAGCGAGTTCGCAGCCTGCTGTGACTGAAGCTCCCGCTTTTCCGACGTCGAGGACCGAACAAACTGCTAAACCTATCACCGCCGAGGAAATCCTGTCGCCTCGCCCAGAAG
>Ga0207038_10301_pt1 | contig 10682 bp, 15 predicted proteins | sample Alteio_BWMinCont_76_FD_153285 | JGI IMG/M metagenome (GOLD analysis project Ga0207038, IMG submission 153285) | Enriched cells from forest soil in Barre Woods Harvard Forest LTER site, Petersham, Massachusetts, United States -... | ecosystem: Environmental > Terrestrial > Soil > Temperate forest >...
TTCTCTTTGCAAGCAGCGTGGCTCCAGACGAGCGGGTCACCGTGATCAGCGATGACGCTGGCGAATTCGGAAAATCTCTTTGATCCGGATCAGATATTTGAAGTGTCGTGCTTCCAGCCGATTAGCGGGGTCGTTGCCAAGCGAGTTGGCCGCGCGACCGGCAGCTGTCCTGCCGCCGGACGATGGGCCATCACTGGAGATGTGATGTGCTGCGTGAACGACCCACGCGAGACTTTTCGATGATGCTGGGAATATCGATTTGCATGATGCCCCCGGACGTCCGGGAGGCGCATGTGAAGCTACCGAATGCCAGTCGCTTCGACTTCGACGCGGCGATCCGGCGCGAGACAATCGATTAATCGCTTGGTTGCTTTAGTGCCGCGGCACTCACCGGGCTTCGTAACCGGATCCGAGCCGTCGACTCCGCGGGCCGATACCTTGCTGGTGGAAATCCCTGAGGACTGCACCAGAGCGGTCTTAACCGCTTCAGCACGACGAGTCGAAAGGTCCAGGTTATACGCACTGGGACCAAGTCGATCAGTGTGTCCAGTCACTTCGATAGCGTCGAAGTTGCCGCCTCGCAGCTCTGCGGCGAGCTTATCCAGGGCCTGTCGACCTGAAGAGCTCAGCGTCGCCTTGTCAAAGTCAAATAAAGAATCTGCCGAGAGTGTCACCTTCTTTGCAGGCGGGGGAGCCGGCACAACTGCCACCGGTTCCGGCGCAGGACCGATCGGTTCCGGAGCCGTTGGTGAAACCGGTTGCGATTTTTTCCCGAACCTATAAAGCAAGCCGACCGAGACAAGGTCGATGTCGCCTTTGTTGCCCACGGCATCGTTAATGCGGTAGCGTTCCACTTCTCCGCGCATTGCCAGCGCTTGTGTGATCTGGTACTGGAGGCCCACGCCGAGCTTATAGTTAATGCCTCGCTTGCTCGGGCCCGGATCGAGCGCTCGAACGGCTCCGCTTCCGCTGAACGAGTCGCTAGTGTTAGCGTAAGTTGCGCCCACCCGGCCGAAGACGGAGAAGTTTCCAGTGATTGGCAAAAGGCCAACCGCGTCGAGATTTCCGCCTTTCAGCTTCAGGCTGCCGTCCAAATTGCCGGCGGGTACTGTAGCTGCATGAAAGCTAAATTTTCCCAAATCGAAGTATCCGGCTTCGAGGGCGAAATACCTGTTGAACTGGTAACCGCCAAAAATCTTGTAGCCCAGGTCGCGTTCGTCATTGTTGAGCGAGCTCGTAGCGAAACCGCTAGCCTGCAGTCCGCCGCGGATTCTGCCATCGTCGATCGTTGCATGCGACTGACCAACATTCGCGCCGCCATACCAGCCTGAGTCCTGCGCCGTGGCGATCCGGCTACCGATGACGGTGAGCGCAATCAGAACCACTTTCACCGAGACCGCTATTGTCTTCAAGATTCTCTCCAGGAGCATTGACGCGCTGCCAGATGCCGCATCAAGGCCGCGTCTGGACATGTTGTGAGCCCTATTGCACCCGATCACCATTCCGAACAGGTGTAGAGACAGCCGAACAATGACAGGGTTGTTTGTTCGTGCTTATTGACCTGGGACGTTGATGACGGTGTTCACTAACGTCACTGACGCTCCCAAGGAGATCAATCGGCCGTTGACAGTCACGACCGCTGCGTTGCCCGCGGTCGAGACCGTCACGCCTGACTGGCTAACAACCGTACCGGCGAACGTCCCGCCTCCGGCTCCGTTGATCGTGGCAGCGGTACCGACTTGCCAGAACACGTTCTTGGCTTGCGCGCCATTGGTGAGGATGACGCTTTGGGGACTACCCGGGCCACCCACAGTCAGCGTGGTTGCCATCTGAAAGACCCAGACTGCGTTGGCATTGCCTTGGCCATCGAGTGTTAGCGGACCGCCTGTGATTCCGAATGAGCCCGCGGCCGCGGTGTACACACCCGGAGTTAGCACGAGGTTGGCCAAATTGCCGGCGCCGGGATTGGGCCCACCGGGCATTGCTACGAGCGCGTTATACGCGGCACGCGCGTCGACACTCGCCTGCGTCGCGATAGCAAAGGTTGCTGCGGTTCCTTCCGACGGGCACTGAATTGTCGGTGGGGGCGCTGCCGTGTAGATCAGGCCGTTCACTAATCCCTGATTCAGCGTCGTTTCCGTGTAGGTGCATCCCAGCCCCGAGTCATGGAAGCCTGTCACTGCGGTGGAAACGGCAGTAGTGCCGATGTCACCATTGATTGTTGTCAGCGTGCCCGAGTTGGTCATCCCGGCGGATCCGCCATAGGTTCCAAATGGAGTCACTGCACCGAGCGAGACAGGCGCTAAGCAAGCAGAGCTTGCAGGAGCGGTTGTAAACGTCCAGGCAAAGTCGCCGGCCAAAACGTTCGCGGGCACCGCCAAGGTAGCCACGCCGCTAACTCCGCCCTTAATCGTCGCCGTATAGCTCGCGCCACTGCTTAGTGGGGTAAGCGGCGTGAACGTGGCGATGGTTCCGGTGGCAGCATCGAGCGTCACCGAGCCTGCAATGACAGGCGCTGAGCCAGGCCCGGTCACCAGGAAGTTAGCCGCATTGACCTTCGTGGGATCCATCCGAACACCAGCAGGCAGGCTAAACGTCGCGTTGACGCTCGAGTTTCCGCAGACCGCGGCGCTAGGCGACGGGCTGACGGACAATACCGATATATTTGCCGGCGTTGAGGGCGTTGAAGGCGTCGTCGGCGGGGCTACTGTGGAGGTTGTAAAAGTCCACACATAATCACTTGACGCCGGCAGTGCCGCCTGGTTTCCGGCGAGCGCGTTGCCAGCAAGGTCCGTCGCCGCGGCACTCACCCTTACGGTATAAGTAGCACCTGTAGCAAGCGCCCCGACTGGTGTGAACACGACAGTCTCGCTGCCGACCGCATAGCTTACGACACCAGCGGGCGACGAGCAGGGCGCCGCGCAAGTCACCGTAACGCTAGCCGCGTTGAGCGTGTTGGAGGACATCTCCTTGCTGAACACCGCGCTGATCGCTGTGTTCACTGGCACACCCATGGTGGAACCGGTATTCGCCGTCGCGGGCACAGTCAAAGTGACCCTCGGTCGCGTCAAATCAGCAGTCGCGCCGGTTGTAAAATTCCAGACGAACGGGTTGAGCAATGCGAGCCCGGTTGCCACGCTTTTCGCGCCGGTGATCGTCGCTGTATAGCGTGTCAATGGCGCAAGCGTGGTCCCGGAGCCAACCGAAAACGTGGCATTGCTGCCGGTCGCGTCAAGCGCTAACGTACCTGCCGGATTGGAGCAAGGTGCGGCGCACGTCACCGTAAATGTCGCAGCGCCGGTAAGCGGGCTAACCGGCTCACTGAAGGCGGCGGTGATCGAACGCACGTTGATTGGTATCCCGGTGGCACCATTCGCCGGCGCGACGGCAGTTATCGTGGGTGGTGACAGCGGCGTATTGCTGCCGACGCCGCCCGTACCTAAAATGCCGTCCCGGCCGCTATTGCCGCCGCCACAACCCGCCACCAAGACGCTGAGTACCAAGGCGCCGAGCCAGGGCCTGAGGTAGAAAGCGCGTTTCGAACTCACCATTCCAATCCTTTTCGCCCGTTTGGCCATTGCATCCACAGGATGAGCACGGTTTTTTCGGACACAGTGTTTGACACCCAGCGGCAGGGAACAATTTGTAATATTTTTTAGATGGCCGGAGTATCGGCTTCTGGCTCTGCGCTGTACATGCTTATTTCTTTGCATCCCTGACAATATTCAAAACTGTTGTTTCCATGCGGACCATCAACTCAACTATCGACTCACCAACTCATCAATCGCGCGAAAAACGGTGGATATTGCCGATAGCTGGAGCACTCTCGAACCAACAGAGCTATTTGACCGAATGCTGCTTTATCACGGGACAAGGCGAAGATGGACTTTCCTGCCCAGCCGACTGAGTGCCGCACCTATGCACTTGGAGTTCCTCGCAGACTGCGTTAGCAAAAACACACGCACGCGGTCCCCTAACAAACAGCTATATCACTTTAGAAATTAGTATTCCTATCAACTTCGCATCGAATCGAGCCAAGTTCTTTAGCCCGACGGAACCTCCTTGTGGATAGTAGTTTGTAGTGCCGTGATCCATTCGGTAATTGGTTCCGCGGTTACCTTAAAGTGTTCGTGTATCGGTAATTTTTGCGAAAACGAACTAGTGCTATAGGAATGGGTGCGAGGTGCAAATGGTTACATTTGTTCTTGGAGCAAACGGTCAACGCTTGTCACTAAGGACGCGTTATCAGAGACAGCACCGCGATAATCGGCCGTCGCACAATAAAGGATCTAAACCATGAAAAAGATTATCGCTGCTCTCGCCTCCGCCCTTCTCGTGTCGACCGCTTTCGCACAAACGGCGGCGCCGGCGAGTGCAACAACGGAGACGGGTAAAGCCCAATTAAAGGCAAACCATAAAAAGGCCGACGCGCAAAAAACGGCCAACGAAAAGAAAGCAGACGCGTCTCAGGATGCTGCGAAGGCCCAAGCGTCTGCTAATGAAGACAAGACTTCAGCGCAAGCCGATGCCGACAAGAACGCCGCGAAGGTCGCAAAGGCGGACACCCCCAAGGAAGCCTCGGCCGCGCGAGTCGAGGCAATGAAATCGCAGAAGAAAGCGAACAAGAAAAAGAGCGAAGCCCAGGCTAAAGCAAATGCGAAGAAGCAGGACGCAAACAAGGACGCTTCTGTCGCACAAGCCAAGGCCGACAAGGCAAAGGTTGAGGCGCAAGGTGATGCAAACAACACAGCCGCCGACGCGAAGGTTGACGCAGCCAAGAAGTAATTGACCAATGGCAGGGACCGTTCAATGTGGATGCCCCCTGCCCCGCACTCAAGAACTCGGATGGTTCACGCTTCGATCTCGTCCTTTGATGCGGTTTCAAAGATTCGTTCGCATGCCTTCGGAGACCACAATGAAAATAAAATTTACCTGGGTTTTGCAGCTTTAGCACTAACGTTGGCGACAGGTCAATCGCACGCAGCTGGATGTCTAAAAGGCGCGGCAGTTGGTGGCGTTGGTGGGCACTTTGTTGGCAGTGGTCACGCGGTATTGGGCGCTGCCGGCGGGTGCCTGGTCGGTCGACACATGGCCAACAAGAAAGCCAAGGAAGATGCTGAGGCGAGAAGAGACGCACACGTGGCACACCAACCGGCACCCGGCGGCTAGACACCTTCTTTCAGAGAGTTAAAGCATGAAAACGAAAACTGTTGTGCTGCTCTTGGCCGCAGCCTTAACTGCTGCACCGCTGACCGTATTCGCGCAAGAATGGCATCCGTCCTCGGCAGGTGGTCCCGAGAATCACGGCCGCCCCTATGATCAAAACGGGTATAGCGACCAGGCGCATTCTGGCGATCGGGGCAAGTCTGGTGATCAACGTCGCCCTGACGACAACGGTTGGCACGGTGGCGAACAGGCTGATAATCGCCGCGGCGGCCCCATCCCGCATCGGGATTGGCACAAGGGAGATCGGTTGCCCGACGAATACCGTGATCGAAATTACATAGTGGATGATTGGCGCGGGCATGGACTTCATCAGCCTCCACGCGGGTATCACTGGGTTGGTGTCGATGGAGACTATGTCCTCGCAGCGGTGGCGACCGGTGTCATCGCAAACATTCTGCTCTCACCGCAGCGGTAGCTGCGCCAAGGCGGCAGCGAGTACTCAGTCTTCGAGGCCGCCGAAGTCTCTTGGTTGCAGCACACCTCCGCTGGTCGAGTCGAGTCGGCCAATCGCAATTGACCGAGTTCAAGTGTTCACGCAACACGTTTCGTGTACGCGCAAACAAAATCTTTAATCCGCCAGCTCAATATGGTCCGCTGACGACCAACACGAGAGAGTGAATTATGAAAAGAACCATTGCCTTAATACTGTTGGCCGTTTGTCTCGGAAGCGCGTTGGGCGGTTGCATCTTTGTGCCCGAAGGCGGCTACCACGATCACGGGCATGACCACGACCACGACCGCTATTAACCGTCCCTGACGCGCTCGCGCATTCACCTGCTCAACATTACGCATGACAAGGAAAAATATGAGCATCTCACGCAGCCGCAGGTTCGCAATGACACTGGTTGCCGGTCTCGGCGTAGGCTTATCGTCCGTTGCTTTCGCCCACGTCGATGTTGGCATAAACGTCGAAGTCCCCGGTGTCGTCTACGCACCTGAGCCAGTCTACGCCGCGCCCCAACAGGTGTATGTCCAACCCCAGGCCGCTGTTGTCATTGGTCCGGGCTGGTATGGCAACAGGTACTACGACGGGCGTCGTTATTGGGAGCGCCGGGAGTGGGAAGAACGCCACCGGAACGACCGGGAATGGCATGACGCACGAGACAATCGCGGCGGACCTCGAGATGATCGGGCTTACGACCACCAACGCGGCGAGCAGCGAGGTGACCGGCACTACGACCATGAAAATGACAATGGGCGCGGTGACCATTAACACGCGCGATATGGGTTGTTGCGTTCGACCTGCCGGAACCCTGGATGCTTGTCTTGTAGCTCACCGGTTACTGGGCAGATTCCGCCGGAGCTAGACGCGCGTCATTTGCGATGAGCGCTTTCGCGTTTGCGAATCAGACTCACTTGCCCATTGCGTTCAAGAATGGCCGACTGCACGTCTTCAAGGTCCAGTGAGTTAAGTTCTTGGCGCGCCGCCTCGAAAACATCCGTTCTTGTGATGAGGGCGGCGGACATTTGCCTGCTATTGAACTGGCCATCCTTATAGACTTCTCTTTCGACTCCTATCACGAGCGATTCCAGCCACCGCGATCGGACGCAAGTCCACGCGAGCGCTCGATGTAGGAGCACAATGACCAATGACGCCATAAAAGTCGGGGTGGCCGGCGATGCTCCGACTATCACCCGACTCAACGTTGCGCCCAGCAGTATCGCGACCACATAATCGAAAGGAGAACGCTGGCCAAAAGACCGCCGGCCCGATATACGGATTAAAATCAACGCCGCGAAGAAGACCGCGACTGCACGCATCGCCATCTGTAGCGAGTCAAGGTCTTTGCCCTCGCCGAATATCGCTATCAGAACGTCCATTTCTCTGTTCCTTCCCGGCTTCGCGGCCAGAGCTTAAATCTTCTACGACTACTCAGTCCACGGGTCCGAGGTAGCCCGGGAGACCTGGCGCTATGTCGCTTTTTGCCACTTTGATTGCTTTCTTCACCAGCGACTCGAACTCGTCATCTCTATTCGGTCGGGGCAGGCTGCAACGGAACAGGTCAGCCCATCGAAATTCTTCTAGAGGGACGCTCGTCTTTTCGTAGCCGCCAGCGTCACGAACCGACGCCGCGAGGCTTCGGAATTCGTCGTCGGCTAGCTCCCATACGTGCCTTGGCATTTCAGAAAATGGCCGGCGCCGACCCTCAGCGTCGTATGGGTAAGTCCATCGGTTGTTTTCCATGGTCTGCCAGAAATCTGCTTGCGGAAGAAACGACAGGTCTCTGACGAGGACAAACGGAACAGACTTCACGTTTGCACGCCAAAGTGCCGCGGCAACGTGATGGTGGTCAATCGCAAACGGAGCGCCGTTGGGACCATACACGACCGGTATAGGCCTTTCGGCGATAGCCATTTCCAGTTCGTGACCGGACAGCGCCTTGTACTTCTCGGTTTTCTCGCGCACCTCCCGCATGCCGTGTGTCATTTGGGTCGGGCGTAATTGGTCGATTCTTAGCATCTTCATCATTGACTCCAATCCCGCAAAACCAAAGCAAAGTGAGGTAACCGGCTCGCAAGGTCTCGGAATCGCAAACCGGATACGCGTCGCATAACACGCATAAAGCACGCGGCGTGCCGCATCAAGGTCGACGTCCCCTGCTACGGCCGATGAACCGCCGCTGGACGTTGCCGCTGTAGGGCACGACTGGTGTTTCGTTCTGGTCAAGCACGACAATCTCTAAGCCAGGGGGCAGTCGCTCTGCGGCGGGTGCAAGTCTTTTCAGCTCAGTCAGACGTCGATGGTGATGAACTGCAATCCTCCTTATCGGTCTCGGCGACAGTCGAGTTCGATACTGTCATCCAAGGCACGGATGGTCAAAGCCCGCTGCTTTCGCTTATCGCGGCGGGGCCATCAAAATGCAAGGCTACATGGGCGCCCCCTCCGGGAGCGGTAGCGTTCCCTTCGGGCCTGCTTATCTAACGGCTGAAGCGGTTCGGCATTCGGGCGCGCCGCGTTGCCGTCGGCAAAGACTTGTCCGGGTAAAGAGTCATAATCGGCTGGCTCGGTCCGGACTTTCTCGCGCAACATTCTTACGAACGCATCAGCGTCTGTTAGTCTGTTAACTCGGCGACTAACACCCGAGCGTGCGCAAAGAGATGACCCCCGTCGTGGCAGCGTTTGACCGTCGTCAAGGATGAAAGTGAACCGATGCACTTCCGAGGAGTCGGCCTCACTGGGCACTGCCTCGTGCGAAAGAATTGTCGCTTTCATATAGGCGGCCCGAATCGTTATTCGTTATCGTTTAGCAACGGCCCTCGTGCTAACCGAGCGTACTCAGTACACCATGTTAAGAGAGCTCAATAGTGCGCAACTTCCTCAACCGCTGTACCCCAGCAAGTCGAGCGATGGACATTTCTTTGCGCTGAGCCAGCCGTCGCGCCTGCGTTCTGGTACGTCTAGGCCACCGCAGAACAACTCGGTGGCCCAGACGCTTTACCGACCGGCTGGTCTTGCGGCTCGGACGGCTTACTTCTGCCGGTTTTCAGTGCTCGAGCGGCCTAACGGCAGGGTCACGCTCCACCACGTCCTTGGTCGCTTGCCAGTACGGTTGCCGATTGTAGTAGCTGTGCGTTGACGTTCCCCAGGTCTCATCTGCCATAGACGGCCAGTGGTCCTTGTCGAAACCTAGGTCGTCCTTCAGACGTTGCGCTGCAATGTCGACATAGAAGCATTTCTCCGCCGTGTCCAGAGTCAACGCATTCCACGGAATGGCATGTAGTTTAGACCCCATCCCGAGGAAGCCGCCCTCGGACAGGACCGCATAGGCAATGCGCCCACCACGGACGTCCAGCATGATGTCTGAAATTTTTCCCACATGCTCGCCGTCCGACGACATCACCTTGTTCCCGTCGAGCGTCGCTGCTGCCATGATGTCCGGCCCCGGCCCTTCGCCGATGCCACCGCCAACGATGTCGGCGCCGCCTCGGGTGCCACCTTGTGGGTTGATTGAGCCCATGATTCACCTCCTCAAAAAAAGTTGCCCCTTTAAATGCGCAAACAGCGTACCCGAGCTGTCGGCGGTACAGAATGCCGAGTTCGCGTCAGACGTATCTCGTTGGGCGACGCGATGTTTACCCTCCGGTCTGACTCTGATTTCCAGGAGCGCGCTCGTCGGTATCCGCTCCTCTTTTCTAAGCGTGTTTAAACACTTCCTTGTGTCTCCTGCTCGGCCATTCACAATTCGCAATCCTCTTTATCTGCATTATTAACCTCGACCTGGCCACAACCAGTGATTGCTCAAGCAACGCTTCCGTTGGGATTGAGGCTTCTTGGAAGCGCCAATCGTTGATAGGAGTCGTCCCGACCTTGGCGGGGAGCCTCACACTTTGGGCCGCGGTGGCATAGCGATTGCGACGGATATACCACGGGATGTGCCTGTTTCGCCACTCTCCGGTCATGGGTAAAGGAGACTGCCATGCGAGTCGTCACAAAGAGATTATTGGTATCAGCGTTAATTTTGGGGGGTTACGGTGCCGCTTTCGCACAGGGTGCAGGCGTTGGTGGTGCCACTGGTACGGGCGGCGCCGGCGGCACCGCGGGAGGCAACGGCGCTGGACAAGGTGGAACGGGAATAGCGACGCCGAATGGAAGCGGCACTACCGGTTCAACGTCCGGGACGTCGGGTTCGAGCACGACGGGAACGTCGTCAGACCGTGCGCAGCCGAAAATAAATACGGGGACGATGGACGCGCCTGCCTCATCAGCCAGCGGAATAAAGAAACCCTATTGACAGCGCTGCTGGGGCCAACTGCCGGCCAGCGTTGACTAACTCAGTGGCGGTTTGCTCAAGTTGCTGGAAGCTGACGCGCGCCGTCTGAATCCGTCTGAATCAATCCGCTCTTACAAGGAGGGAGAGATTTCTTTGCTAGCGGTGGGACGTCTGGCCCCTACCCCACCTCGAAGCAGTACGAACACCCGATTCGCTCGACGGAAAATACGCATGGCATCCCTCCCCCTCTTTGATCGTTCCCCGACGAACGCTCTTGTCGCACCCAACCCGTGTTGCGCAAACCCGCTTAGTCCGCCGTTACGTCTTAGACTTCGCTGCGCTTGAACAAGTAATCGAGCCCACCCATGCGATACCACCGATAACCGTAAGGCTCGAGAACGACGCTATGGCGGCCATCGGCGGCCACTTGGCTGTGGTCGTCGGACAGAAGGTTGACAAGGATGTCCTCGCCGGGATTCGCACAGCCCGACTTGAACTTTACCGTGCACGCCTCGGCGCTGAAGTTATGCACGCACAAGACCGAATTGTTACGCCAGTCGTAGCGCAGGGCGAGCACATCGTTGCGGGAAGCGCGTAAAACCGCGAAGTCGCCCCAACTGATCTCCGGGACCTCTCGACGCATGCGGATCATGCGCTCCGTCCAGTTCAGGAACGAGTTGGGATCGCGCCGCTGATCCGCCACATTGACCCGTTCGTAACCGTACGGACCACCCGAAATGACTC
>Ga0207038_10292_pt1 | contig 10488 bp, 8 predicted proteins | sample Alteio_BWMinCont_76_FD_153285 | JGI IMG/M metagenome (GOLD analysis project Ga0207038, IMG submission 153285) | Enriched cells from forest soil in Barre Woods Harvard Forest LTER site, Petersham, Massachusetts, United States -... | ecosystem: Environmental > Terrestrial > Soil > Temperate forest >...
ACCAATTCCGCCTCAACACGGTGGTTCCCCGCCGGAGAGAACAAGAGAGCTCGGTAGCCTGGCCAGAGCCGGTGATGCAAGCAGGGGAAATGCCGTTTGCATGGGAAGTGGAACGGCGTAATTCCGCACCGAAATGACACTGTGGCCCCACACAAAAGTCGCTGGAGACGCTTCCTAGTGCGCCCACTCGGAAGAGCCGCCTGCCTACCAAGGGGATTTGCCCCCGGGGAGAGTCCGTAAATTACTGATTCTCTTGGATGTGGTGGGTTGTTCCTATGACAAGGACGGGGACGGTCCGGCCAATCGCAAGTTCAGGGAAAGGTCGAGGGATTGGCACAAGCGTTGCGGTGGTAGTCATGGTGGCACACGCACATAGCAAGTCTGTTGAAGTGGCGGCGCCCAAGACTTCCTTGACTCCGTGTCTTCCGGACCACGATCACGCCCAATTGGATTTGCTTTCCGCGGCTATGGAAGACATGGGCTACCAGGCCATCACCACCTCGGATCCAGAAGAGGCTTTGGGCTTGGTGCGTTCCGGGCAGTGCCGGCAGCACCGGGGTCTGCGCAGGCCAGAGGGTCGTGACTGGCGGCCGCTGGCGCTCGACCAAGTGCGCAAATTGCACATCCAGAGAGTGCTCGAGCTGTGCCTGGGGAATCGCCTGAGGGCCGCGCAGATTCTGGGAATCGGCCGAACGAGTCTCTATCGCTATCGGAAGTGTGATGGGTATGCCACCGTTGGCTCTTACGTGCTGTTCCTCAAAGGCACAGTGTCCCGCGTTCGTGCCGCCATACTCCTCACGGGCATTCGTAAGACAAGGAAAATGCGGAGCTTGCGGCAGCAGCGTTTGGCAAGCGCCTTGCAGCTAGCAAGAGCGCTTACAAAAGCTAAATCGCAGAGCTTTCAGCCCTTAAACGGACGAGCTGGATGAACGAACGATCTAGGATCGAAAAGATTTGCGCGGAAGTCCGTGGCCATGCCTGGCAACGGACCCGCGCGAAACGGTGCCCACCTACGGTAGTTCCTCAGCATACGCCTCGAACTGCTAGCCAGAACCCCCAAAGAGCGCCGCTCTCCCTCCCCTGAGGGGGAGTGCGGCGCTCCTTTCCTTAGCAGCTGTTGTGCGACGCCGGGGCGGTTCCCGGTGTTGCGGTGATTCGGGACTCGCGCGAGATGTCTTAGCCAGATTTTGAAAAAAGAACGCCTGCAATCCGGTGAGATGATTTTCCCGCCCACAATCCGCAGGGACGGGTGAACGGGTGAACGAGCTATTGAACGGTGACCGCGAGCGTGACGGTGTGGCTGACAGCTACCGCTCCCGCGCCTCCGCTGGCGGTCACTGTGGCAATGAAAGAATTCGTGGATGGCGCGCTGGGCGCGTTAGCCACGCTTTGGCCGCTGCTGCATCCGCTCATCGCGCTCGAGAACGCAACCATGACTAATAACGCGCCAGGTCGCCACGAACGCTTCTTCCGGGGCCAGGTGACAAGAAATATACAAGCCAGCAGCGCGCCCCGGAATGCGTTCGAGAGTCTCCGAGCGGGGTTGCCAAGAGCCATTCGAATTGCAGACGATGGAACTGGCGGTTTGCTGATGCTGAGGGCAACCTGTAAGGGAGTGAACCCATCGAGGCTGGGCTGCGCTGGCAGGAACGTACATGAGGAACCCAGAGGCAGTCCGGAGCAACTGAGCGACACGGCTCCAACGAAGCCCAGGCCGGGGCCGGGCGTGAACAGAAGGTTTGTGGTGCCGGGCCCGCTTCCAGAGATCGTCACGTTTCCTGGATTGGCTGAAAGCAGAAAATCGGGATTGCCGACGACGATCGTGGCTGCGCTGGAAGTCGAACCGACGAAGTTCGGATCGCCGGAATACACCCCGGTGATACTGTTCGAGCCGTTTGTCAGCTGGGTGGTCGTCAGCGTGGCGACCACATTGTTCACCTGGACAGGATTCCCCAATGCCGTTTTCCCTGTGAAAAACTGGACGGTCCCGGTGGGATCGATTGTGCCATTCGGAAGCACCAGGGCTTGGAGTACAACGGAAGCATTCGGCAGAGCTCCCGCAGGAATGAAGAGAATCGTCTGTGTCGGACCCTTGGCGACACTGACGCTGATCGGACCTGCGCTGCTTGCGGAAAAACTCGCGTCACCGGAATAGCTGACGTTGAGGGTGTGGTTTCCGAGAGCGAGCTTGGTTTCCTGGACCTGGGCGTTGCCCTGGCTATTGAGAGAAACGCTTAGCAAGGTGCTTGTATTCCCGTTGAAGGTGTCCGAGAAAGTGAGCGTTCCCGTGGGTGTCCCGAGCTGCGAAGCTCCTGCAACGCTTACCTGAAGGTCGAGGAAGCCGCCATAAGTCGTGTTGACTGGGGAAGACTGCTTTCCCGTCTGACCAGCGAGGAATGCGGAGAATGCCGTGCTGCTGGCCTCCGGATTAATCGTCATGGGCACGCCCGAGGAGATGCTCCCACCAAACGTTGCGTCTCCGCCGTAGCTGGCGGTGACCGAGTACATTCCGCCGGGCAAGGTTCGGACACTTCCGGATACTGTCCCGTTGCTCAGATTGCCGAGATTCACTCCCTCGGAACCGGCGGCGAGAAGGGACACATCACCCGTCGGGGTTCCCGCGCCAATACCCGGAGCAACGGTCACAGAAGCTGTTACCGGCTGACCGTGTGTCAGGTTTGTGGACGAAAGCGCGAGCGTGGTTACTGTCGAACGGAAGGTTATGTTCTGCCAATTCGCGGCAAGATTCGCGGCATTGACGGAGCCCCAGCCGGTGGCCAAGTCATATCCGGCTATCGCGGAGTTGCCGACTTGTCCGGGAACATTGTTATTTCCCACGGTGATGTCGTTAAAAATACATTGAGCTTGGGGAGAAGAGCTGGAGTTGCAGTTGGCGGCATTCTGTCCAGCGGCCAACGAATACAAAACAAAGTTCGCCTGACCTTGCCGGGAATTCGTCTTTTGCGCGATGAGTGCCATGATGGCGGCAAAAGTGGGAGCGCCGGCCGATGTGCCGCCAACGAGATCGGCGTTGACGAGCTGTCCCGTGGCGTTGGTTGTGCAAATACCATCCTGGCATAACAAATAGCCGTCGTGGCCAGCGGCGGCGGCGAGCGAAACATCCGGCAGGTCGCGCTTGCCATCATTCGGTACGCCTGGTCCGACTTGCCAGAAAGGTTTGCTGTAGAGCGTGCTGGCGCCGCCGCTGCTGGCAAACAGCGAAACGGCGCCGCATACGTTGGGGTCGGCACAACTCTCGTTCCAGACATTTTCTGGAATATAGCCGAGCGCGGAAGACTGGTCGGGCCCGTTTGTTGCCGACCAGTAAGTGCTGTCAGCGCCGTTTTCGTTGAACTGCGTGCCGCCGACGGCAATGTTGAAGGGCGTGGAAGCAAGGCCGTTCACCCCGAGGCCATGGCTGGCAGGAGCGGATTGACTGGCGTTGTCGCATCCGGCGGCACCGTTATCGCCGCTTGAAATCACGGCGGTGATGCCCTGGGCGGCGGCCTGCTCCCAAAGATTGCTGAAAAAAGTGTTTTCTGTTTGGCCGAGAGTCTGTTCGCATTGGCCGAAGCTGGCGCTGAGAACGGGCGCAAGATTGTTGTCCACAATGTAGAGGGAAGAGAGATCCACGCCGTCCGTCGAGTTGGTGCTGGCGGAAACAACCAATTTGATGGTGGCCTTGGGAGCCACGGCGCCCGACCATTCCACATCCAGATCGGCTTCCGTCTCTTCGGGACCGGCTAAGTTTCCGGGATCCGGGCCGTCGAGAATGATCTGCGGGTCGTTTACGGGGAGTCCGAAGGCGATGCGGAAAATTTGCACGTCGGAGAGATTGATGTTGTTCCGCGCCACGATGGCCACGCTTTGCCCGGTTCCGTCGATTCCATTCTGATAGAGCGTCGCCGTGTTGTAGATTTTGGCAAAGTCGCCGGGGGCGAGAAAATGTTCTACACCCGCCGCGCCGCTGAACGTGAAATCCGGTTGCCACATGCTGGTGTTGGCGATGCGGCGGGCCTTTCCTAAGACACGAATCGCCGGCTTCTTCCGGAAATCATGCAGTGTGTTTATTCCCGCGACGACGGGCGCGAGCGCTGCGGGGATTTGCGGATCGGATGCGTTTCCGTAGTGCTTCTCCCCGTTTACAAAATAAGCGTGAATCGGGGTGTGAAAGGCTTCTTTCACCTGGCCTGCGGTGCCGCTGAACTCGATGGTCATGGCGCCCTGCCCCACGCGGTTCACGCGAAAACCGTGAGACGCAAGCCACGCCGTCAGTTTGCTAAGATCGGCTCCTGAAGCGCCAAATCGCGCGCCGAACTGCGCGGGCGACAACCACGCGTGAAAATCCGGAGAGGATTTGTCCTGCTGCGCGGCGAGAAGATTTTCGAGCGCAGTTTCCGATGTGGCGTCGCGAGTCAAAACCAGCAGCATCCGTTCCATGGGGAGGTCGGGGGCAGCTTCTCCGCGATCATTGGCGGGAATCGCCAGTGGATGGCGATTGCCCGCCAAAACCACGAGAGAAGACTCGTCAATCGCTGCGATGCGGCTGGTGGCCGATGGTGTAGTTTGCGCCCGCAACTCGCCCGGCGGATGGGTGAGGGTTACTGCGGAAAGCATAAAACCGGCCAGCAGGTATTTATGGAAAGGCATGGCGTCCCTTGACTCGCATGGATGGCTGGTGGAACGCTTTATAGCTGAAATCGCGTGCCGTGGAAAGCCCAATTTACCAGCGGATTGCTTCACACTCTTGTTACCGAATTGCGCACGGCATGATTCCTCTGCTGCTGTTCTTCGGGCCTCGTATCTTAGGCCCGGCCCTCTAAGCGCAACCTCTTGCGGTTATTATGGTACTTTGGTACATTGGTACCAATAAAGGACGAGGTCACAATGGTCGATGACAAGAAGTTCAACGTGGAACGCGTGCAAACGGGCGTTCGCATAGAAGAACGAATTCTAAAAGTGCTCAAGGCCTTCGCGGAATACCACGACATGACGCTCGGCGATCTCCTGGAAGGCATCGTGCTCCACGCCTTCGACGGCAAATGCCCCTTCGGCGCGGAAAGTCTGAAGCGCATCAAGGATTTGAAAAAATTCTACGGGCTCGACCTGGATTCCCGCGCCAGCCACCGCCTTACCGAAGCCAAGGCCAGTCCTCCCCGGAGAAAGGGCCAGCGCGGAAAATGAACGCGGACCTCAACAGAATCTCTATACCGCTGCTGCGCTGGACCCTCGGCTTGGTGGTCGTGCTCGAGTCTTTTGAATTTGTTTCTTCCACTTCAGCCGCCCATTTCCTCGCCAAGGCGGGCTGGCCCGCCTGGCTCCAGCCAGTTCTCGGCGGCTCAGAAATCGTCGCCGCGGTTTTGTTCTTAATGCCCTCGACCGCTGCGATCGGCGGCTACCTCTTGCTCGTCATTTTCGGACTGGCGGCTCTCCTGCATATCTTGCATGGCCAGTATGGGGTCGAAGGATTGCTGGTCTACGCCGTGGCCGTGCTCGTCTCCATGGCGCACATGAAAAACAGAACCGCCCCGGACAGGCCATGAGGGACTCTCGGTGGATGGAAGCTTTTGAAAGCTGCACGTTGCCAAACGACTCTTTTCATCACCGAGATCATGTGAAAATGGCTTTCTTGTATTTGCAGAAATACAAGCCGCTCGAAGCACTGTCCCATTTTTCTTCTGCTTTAGCACGCTTCGCCGCAGCGCACGGAAAGCCTAATGTTTACAACGAGACGATTACCTGGGCTTTCCTGCTGCTCATTCGAGAACGCATCGCGCGGACGAATTCTCAAGAAACCTGGTCGCAATTTTCCGCGACGAATACGGATCTTCTGCGCTGGGATGACAATATCCTCCTAAAATACTACCGCCCGGAAACGCTGACCTCTGAACTCGCGAAGAGCGTCTTTCTCTTTCCCGACAAGCTGTAGCCCGGCCCCGGTTTAGGCATCGAACAATTCCACCGAAACTAGTTGTATCTTCTACACGTACCGATTTATTCTCAGACCACGTTAGAATACAAAGCGCTCACGTTTCTGCACTGGCAGGAGTCAGAGACGAGTTCCCGTCGAGGGTCGCAGTCCCCGGTCAGAGACATCCGCATCCAACCAGGGAAGATGCGTGAAGGACGCCCGTGTGGGGCGAGCGACTCAACGAGTGGGTGGAACGATCTGTTGAAGAAATCTACCAGCGAACCTGTCGTGTCGGCGCGCAGTCAGCCCGATAATGCGCGCAATGCAAGTGGCCCCCCGTGGCTCCAGGCCGCGCTCGGAGATTTGCGGTTTGCATGGCGCACTTTGCGCAAGAGCCCGGCATTCACGGCAACCGCCATCCTCACCCTGGCGCTCGGCATAGGCGCGAACACCGCCATCTTTCAATTGCTGGATGCCGTCCGATTGCGAAGTCTGCCGGTAGCTGACCCGTCGTCCTTGGTCAGGGTGCAGATCAAGAGCGGAGTCCATGATTTCCTGTACCAGAATGAGACATCGCTTACCACCGCAATCTGGGAGCAAATCCGAAAGCAGCAAGGCGCATTTTCCGGAGTTTTCTCCTGGGCCAGCCTCCGGTATGCCATCGGACGGGGAGAGCAGGAGAGGCTGGCTGAGGGCCTTTGGGTTAGCGGAGAAATGTTTCCGGTGCTCGGCATCGTTCCTGTCAGAGGCCGGTTGTTCACACCGGAAGATGACCGGCCTGGCTGCGGAACATCCGGCGCAGTCATCAGCTATGCGCTTTGGCAGAGTGCGTTTGGCGGCAAAGACTCGGTTGTCGGAAGCACCATCGTCATCTATAACCATCCGACTCAAGTGATTGGAGTGACGCCGCCAACCTTCTTCGGTCTGGACGTTGGAAAACAATTTGAGGTCGCCCTTCCCATGTGCTCGCTCCCCGCGTTCATTGCCGGAAATGGCATTCTCGTGAGGCGCGACTATTTCTGGCTGCAGGTTATGGCGCGGCTGAAGCCGGGCAAGTCGCTCGAGCAGGCATCGGCACAATTGGATGCGGCCAGCCCGGGGATTTTCGAGACCACTGCGCCAAGCGGATACAGCGCTTCGATGGTAAATTCCTACAAGAACTACAGGCTCACGGCCTCTCCAGGCAAAAGCGGCGTGAGCGCGCCCGGCGAGGCTTACAACACGTCTCTCTGGTTGCTTCTTGGAACTACGGCATTGGTGTTGCTCATTGCGTGCGCAAATCTGGCAAACCTCATGCTCGTGAGGGCCAGTTCGCGCGAGAAAGAGATGGCCGTGCGCCTGGCGCTCGGGGCCAGTACTAGAAGGATTAGGCAGCAATTGCTTTTGGAGAGTTTGCTGCTGGCGGTCAGCGGTGCGATCCTGGGAACCGGATTGGCCTCGTTCTTCAGCCGGACCGTAGTCAGGCTTCTCAGCACAGAAAAAGACCCGATCTCTCTGGCCACGAATATCGACTGGCGAGTCCTGTCCTTTACTGCGATTACGGCGGTGACGACGTGCTTGCTGTTCGGGCTGGCCCCGGCGTTTCGCTCCTCCGGAACGCAACCAGGTGCCGTGCTGAAATCCGGCGGCCGCGGAATGACCGCCGGGCGCCAAAGGTTCTCGTTCCAGCAAACTCTGGTTGTTTCGCAAATCGCGTTTTCGCTGGTGCTCCTGGCAGGCGCGCTTCTTTTTGTGCGGAGCTTCTGGAACTTGAAAACGCTCGATCCAGGCTTCCGCGAGAGTGGTATTCTGCGGGCCTATTTGTACTTCCGTCGGCTCGATCTGCCTCCCGAGCGCTACGAATCGTTCAAGCAAGAGCTACTCGAACACATACGATCCCTCCCGTTGGTGGAATCCGCGGCGACTTCGACGCACGTTCCCCTGGATGGCGGTTATTTTTCTCTCGCAGTTCGCTCCGCCAACGTGCAAGCCGACTCCATGTTCACGTGGGTAAGTCCCGCCTATTTCCGCACCATGCAAATCCCGTTTGTTACCGGGCGCGACTTCACCGATCAGGACACCACGCAATCGCCCCCGGTGGCCATCGTAAACCAGACCTTCGTCCGGCAGTTTTTGGGCGGAGGGAATCCGCTGGGAAAGACCATTCGCACACAGAGCCAGCCCCACTACCCGGAGACGGAATACCAAATTGTTGGGCTGGTGAAAGACACCAAGTATGGTGGACTGCGGGATGAAATCCAGGCGGAAGCGTTCGTGCCCGCGCAACAATATCCGGAAAAATACTACTTCACGAATGCGTTCATCCGGTTTAGGTCGCCACCCGCAGCGGCGATCTCTTCGGTGCGGGAAAAACTCGGCCCGCTCTATCCGGAAATGAAAATCGAGTATCACCTATTCCAGACGGAAATCGAGAACGGGCTTGTGCGCGAACGATTGATGGCCTTGCTTTCGGGATTCTTCGGCGTGCTGGCGGCGCTGCTGGCCATGATCGGCCTCTACGGAGTGATCTCCTACATCATCGCCTTGCGCAGGAATGAGATTGGAATACGCATGGCGCTGGGGGCGACCCGGCGAGATGTTGTGGGAATTATTCTTCGCCAGACCTTGATTCTGCTGGCACTGGGCATTGGAATTGGCTTGCTGCTGACCGTTGCCGCAACCAGCGGCGCGCGATCACTTCTTTATGGACTGCGGCCGACGGATCCCTTAAGCCTGATCGGAGCGGCGCTGTTCCTCGCAGTCGTGGCTCTGGCCGCAAGTTTTTGGCCTGCTTATCGAGCCACACGCTGCGACCCTATGAAGGCGCTTCGCTACGAGTGAGCCGTGGCTCTCTAGAGAGCCACGGCTCACTCGTAGCGCAAAGCCTCGACGGGATCGAGCCGTGACGCTTTCACCGCAGGATACATCCCAAAAAATAAGCCGACGCTCATCGACACCGTCACTGCCAAGAGTATCGACCACAACGGGACAGCGGAGGGAAGACTCGGCACGAAAAGGTGAATGAGCAGGCTGATGCCCAAACCCAGCAACACGCCAATAACTCCTCCGGCCCCCGTCAAGACCACTGCCTCCGTCAAAAACTGCCAAATGACGTCGCGCCGCCGCGCTCCGATGGCTTTGCGTACTCCAATTTCGCGCGTTCGCTGCGTTACAGACATCAGCATGATATTCATCACACCGACTCCGCCCACAAGCAGTCCGATGGAGCTGACTACAGAAATCAGCAGGGCCACCGATGCCGTGATCTGACGAAACTGGTCGGCAATCTCCTTGGCGCTCGAAACGCCAAAATTGTCAGGCTTGTTGTAGGGAACGTTCCGGCGGCGCCGCAGCACGCCGCGAATCTCGTCTTCCGCCTCCGCCATTCGGCCCGGGAAGGCGGCGGCGCCAATCAAATTCTCGTCGTCCCCAGGCCGATGCTTCTGGTAGGTCCGGTAAGGAACAAGGATCGCTTTGTCGGCGGCCTGGTCTTTGACCAGTTGACCTTTGCGTGCGGCCATCACGCCGATCACTTCGTACGACACCCCGTCAACAAGGATCGGCTTTCCCAGTGGATCTTCATCCGGATAGAGCGCCTTGGCGATATCTGGACCGATGAGCGCCACGTCCCTGCGGTGCAAATTCTCCGCCTCGCTTAAGTACCTTCCGCGTTCTGCCTTGGAATTGAACACCACTTCATCCGCCGGCAGTATGCCGTGGTAGTCCACTCCAGCTACTTCCTTGTTTTTGTAGCGCGCGCTCAGCAGCGGACGCCCGCCAGGCGAATCTTCTTGAATCCGGGGCATTATGGCCGCCGAGACTGCTTTGACGTCTGGGCAGAGTTCCCCAATGGCCTCGGCATCCTCAAGAGTAAGCGGTTTGCGTGTGCGTTCTTCCGGAGTCAGTCGTCCCGAGGTGTGGATACCAGGATCAAACTTAAAAATGAACAGCGTTTCCGAGCCGAAGTCACTCAGAAAAGCGTTTACGTCGTTGTACACGCCCATCAATACCGCGACGACCGAGAGCAGCGCAGTGATCCCAATCACCACGCCGAGCACGGTCAGAAAAGATCGCATCTTGTTCTCCCGCAACGTCGTGAGAGCCATGTGAGCGTTTTCGCCGATTGCCATTCGCATGCTGATTTACTTTCCCGCTAAATCTCTGTCCGCAGCGCTTCGATGGGCTCCAACATCGCCGCTTTTCGCGCCGGATAAACGCCAAAGAAAATCCCCACTGCTGCCGAGATGAGTTCTGCGATGATCACCGCGGAAATGGGAACATTCATGGGAATGGAAGTGGTGGCATTTGCCAGCAGGCAAATCCCATAGGCGATTAGCACGCCGATAGCACCGCCCATGGCCGACATCACACACGCCTCCACCAAAAACTGCAGCAGGATATCCCGGCGGCTCGCGCCGAGCGCCTTACGAATCCCGATCTCCCGCGTGCGCTCGGTGACCGTGGCCAGCATCACGTTCATGATCACCACTCCCCCGATCACCAAAAAAACCGAAACCACTCCGACCATGGCCATCGCGATTACGCCAGTAAGCTGATTCCACAGTTTCATCAGCGTGGCCGAATCGATAATCCCAAAG
>Ga0207038_10306_pt1 | contig 10382 bp, 8 predicted proteins | sample Alteio_BWMinCont_76_FD_153285 | JGI IMG/M metagenome (GOLD analysis project Ga0207038, IMG submission 153285) | Enriched cells from forest soil in Barre Woods Harvard Forest LTER site, Petersham, Massachusetts, United States -... | ecosystem: Environmental > Terrestrial > Soil > Temperate forest >...
TCGTAGTCATAATATGGCCACCGGGAGGCCGGTGCCGAAGTGGTTTCCATACCAACAAATATCAGAACTTGACGCGCAGTTCGACCCAAGCCCTTCGAGGCGCGCCGGGAGCGAAGAAAGTTGCGCTCTGCAGCGGGTAATTCCCGGCTTGGTCTCCTGTTGTGTATGCGGGGAAAGGCCGTGCGATAAATGTGCCCTGGGCGGTCAGTCCCGTATTCGCGAGTTGTGCCCCCGTGTAGTAGTGGAGGTTGAAGAGATTATCGATCTGGACGGCGAGTTGCAGCCGTTTGGTCAAGTCGTAGTGAGCCCTGAAGTTGGTGACGCCATAGCCGGGCGAAACTCCGGGCCCGAGATAATAGACCCCATCGGCCTTGTACGCATTGTTCTCGTTGCCGCGAGCGTAAGAGCTTGACACAGCAACCTCATTGAGATCGATCGCGAGTTTCGAAGTGAGATTGAAGTCCGCATAGGCCTTCCCGGTTTGCTTCGGTATCAGTGGAATGCGATTGCCCGGGTGAATGTAGATATTGCCATCGAGTCCTGGAAAACCGGACAAGGCGGTATCGCTGGTGTTGTTCCCCGCGCTGTCTACAACTGCATCGCTCTGGTAAGTGGCTTCCAGAAAGGTGTAATCGAGGCCCCAGGTGACCCGCCCGAATCGTCCATCGAGATTTGCGTCGAAGCCTTCCCGGCGCGTTTTGGCAAAGTTCTGGAAATAGCCGGTGCCCAGCAACACCGACGAGACAAACAGGATGTCATTTCGGTTCTCGGCCCGGAACGCACCCACATTCCAGTTCAAGTTGTGGGCGAATGAGACCTCCGGTTTCCCACGCAGTCCGACTTCCCAAGTCCCTGTGACCACCTGCTGAAGCGGTGGATCGCTGGCCAGCGCATTCGGCAGACTGCAGGGGTTGGCCGGATCGGCGCAACCGAGTTCAATGGCCGTCGGAGCCCGGCTGCCCTGCGTGTAGCTCGCATAAGCGTTTACGCTCGGGATCGGACTCCAGGTAAGACCGACGGCGGGGTTGAATCGCTGAAACACGTAATCGCCATCGAGCGAGCCGGGTCCTGCAATGGGGTTAATCCGGTCCGTGTTATTGACCGTAAATCGGTTGTAGCGCCCCGAAACCGTCAGATTCAAAGTCTTGGCAAATGTAAGGGTATCGGTGAAATAGAGGCTTCCGTTGGGAGTGATTCCATGAAGATTGACGCGTGAATCGACCGGCGTGCCGTCCTCATTTGTCGAGCCATCCTGCCAAGCCTGGACGCCCGTGATGCTGTGATCGGGATTGATATAGCCATACTCCGTATTCTGGGTGTAGTCGACGCTGCCGCGGTCGAGAGATCCTCCCGCCGTAAGCTGATTGCGGCCGATTTTCGAAGAGGTCACCCATGTCAACTGGCCGGAAAGGCCGTACTCGTTCTGCACTTCTTTCGAATAGACGATGACGCCATCGCACTTTTCATTTGGTTCGTTGTGCTGCAATGCCTGCGCGATGCACCGCCATTTCGGAAACGGGGTGTTCGCGGCATTAGCTCCGCTTGCAGGAAACCCGGTATAACCCGCGGCGCTCAGTGCCGCAATATCAGCCGCGCTCGGCTGGTACACCGATTCATCGAGCGAGTTGGTGTTCAGATTGGGGTTAATGCCTTCGGTGCGAATGTTGCGGAACCACGCATTGCCTGAAAACGTCAATCTGTCGCTGAACGTGTGCCGGGCGATGAAGTTGAAAGAAGGGGAGCGATTGGCAATGCTGTCCGGCACGGTATACGAGCTCGAATAGTTGTTGGCCAGCAGACGATAGTCCTGAATTCCGTTGCCCAGCAGCGTGTTGTAGGCATAGGAGGCTGTAAAGGCGAGGTCAGTCTTGTCGGTGCGCCAGCCGAGCTTGGCAAATCCCTGACGAACGTCTGAGGGGGAGTCGAAACGCCATCCCGATTCGTGAAAACCGGTCCCTGTGAGAAACCAGTTGAACCCGGTAGCCTTGCCCCCGCCATACTCGGCGTCAACCGCTTTGCGCCCGCTGCTGCCATATGTCAGCGCTCCAGCCAAACCGGGATTGCTGACCCCGTCTTTGGTTTTTATGGATAACGCCCCGCCCAGCGTGTTCAGTCCGAACAGTGGATCCGATCCCGGCACCAGCGTGATTTCGGAAATCGCCTGTTTGTCGATCAGATCCCAACCCACTACATCGCCAAACGGCTGGTTTTGCCGTACACCATCCATGTACACCGAGATACCTTCCGGCGTCCCGAGTAGCGGAGATGCGGTGTAGCCGCGGAAATTCACGTCGGGCTGGAACGGATTCGCCTGCATCTCATTCAGGTAAACGCCATTCAGGCGGCGGTTCATGAAATCCCCCAAGTCGAGCGCGCCGCTGTCTGCCACGTCGGCCGCAGTGGCCGTCTGGACTGGACTCGCGATCTGGTCGATCGAAAGATCCGTTCCGGCCAGGGGTGTCGTCGCGACCACGTCCACTTTCGAAGCCTGCGAAGCCAGCACCAGTGTGACCGTGCGCGTGACAGGAGTTCCGGACTGCACATCGATCTGCGCGGATTGTGTGGCGAACCCGGCTTTCGAAACCTCCAGCCGGTAACGTCCGTAAGCCAGGTTCCCAAGCGTATAGACGCCTCGCTCATCCGTTGTGAATGCGCGCGCCGCTCCGTTACCTGGACCGCGCAGCGTCCCCGAGGCTTCAACCGCTGCTCCCGAAGGATCATTAACCACCAGCTGAATTTCACCGGTTGGCTGTTGCGCCTGAAGGGCGGCGCCCGCGAGCATCAGGGACACGAAGACCATTCCGCTCTTGCCACGGGGCCCGGAGGATTCCATATCTACTACATTCCCAACCGCGTCCCCTTGTTCAGGCTTTATGAGCACAAAGAGAGCGAACATTCCCCGCGCTGACGCTTGGGGCTATACCGATCCATACAGCCCCGTGCGTGAGCAAGGGGAATAATTCTCCCAACGGCCCGGCTAACCCTAAGCCATCGCCGATCGAACGAAAGCTCCATCGCGTTCGTTATCCTTCAATAGAGTGCCCGAATACGCAATTGAAACCGAAGGACTGACCAAAGTTTTCCGCAGCCGTTTCTCCAGCCGTGAACTGCGCGCCGTCGACGACATCTCGCTGCGCGTGCCCGCCGGGTCCACCTATGGGCTGCTGGGGCCCAACGGCGCCGGCAAGACCACCTTCGTCAAGATGCTGCTCTCGTGCACGCATCAGACCGCTGGCCGAGCCATGGTCTTCGGCCGCGATACGCGCGAATCGGAAGCCCGCCGCCCCATCGGCTATCTGCCCGAGAACCATCGTTTTCCTACGTATCTGACCGGGCACGACATGCTGGATTTCTACGGCGCCCTCTCCGGTATGGATGCGGCGGTCCGGCGCAAACGCATCCCCGAGCTTCTCAACCTGGTTGGCCTCGAGGAGCGCGCGCACAACCTGCGCCTCGGCAAATATTCGAAAGGCATGTTGCAGCGCGTCGGCCTCGCTCAGGCACTGATTCATTCCCCGAAGCTTCTTGTGCTGGATGAGCCCGGAGACGGTGTCGATCCGGTGGGCCGCAAACATATACGAGACGTTTTACAGGCTCTGGAGCAGCAGGGAGTTACGATATTCCTGAATTCTCACTTGCTGGGCGAAGTGGAACTGTTCTGCCGTGAAGTAGCCATTATTCAGAAGGGCAAACTCGCCCTGAGTGGAACGGTGGAGGAACTCACCAGCGGCAGCGGCTACCGCATCGAGGGGATCGGCGTGCCTGAAACGCTTGAGACAGAATTGCGCATCCGAGCCCGATCCTTCACCGCGAACAACGGCTCGCTTCAACTGCTGTTCGCATCGCGCGGAGATGCTAATCAGGCGATCGATCTGCTGCGCTCAAATGGCTGCGAGATCGAATCGCTGGGTCGGACGCGAAGCACACTGGAAGAGGTTTTTATGAAGACAGTGGAGCCACAGTGAAAATGGGGGAGCCACAAATGAACTCCACTTCAATCAATGCAACGTTGGCGCTGGTTCGGGACACGTTCCGGGAAGCCTTCGCGCGCCGCATCTTCTGGGGCTTCTTCGGCTGCTGCAGCGCGCTCCTGCTTTTCCTGATGTTCATCATGCGTATCGACGTGGTCCAGGGGGCCATCGCCACCGTCACCATCTTCGGCCGTAACACGCAAAGCACGGACGTCGAGGCCCTGGTGCAGCAGACGCAAAGCGTCATCGCGATGATCCTCTATTTCGCCGGGATGGCGCTGTCGGTCTTCGCTTCGGCGGGTCTGGTGGCCGCCGTCTTCGAACCGGGGCGCATCGAGCTTCTGCTTTCGAAGCCGGTCTCGCGCACCCATTTGCTGCTGGGGCGATACCTCGGCAACGTTTTGGTGGTGGCCGCCAATATTCTCTATCTCGTCGCCGGCTCCTGGATCGTCTTCGGCGTGAAGACCGGCGTATGGGGCGGCGGATTCCTTGTCTCGAGCCTTTGCACGATCTTCATCTTTTCAGTGCTGCTCGCCGTCCTGGTTTTGATCGGGGTCTTATGGGACAGTTCCGCCGTCGCCATCATGGTCACTTTTGCGATCATGATTATTACGCCGATTCTGGCGCAAAAAGCCACTATCGAGCGGCTGCTGAGTTCGGAATGGTCGCGCGTCGTCGTGCGCGTGCTGTATTACGTGCTGCCCAAGACTTCGGATGTGAGTGTGATTATCAGACACCTGATCCTGAACCAGCCCGTGGAGAGTTGGATGCCGGTCTGGTCGACGGCGCTTTTCGGCGCCGTGGTGCTCGGTCTCGGCCTCTGGTGTTTCCAGCGGAGGAGCTTCTAATGCCCCCCGTGGCGCGCGCACTCGTGCGAGCCGTATCGGCGCTCATGCCGACACTGGTTTTCGCCTCCGCCCTGTCCGCGCAACCCCGCGTCGACAACGTTCTGGAGCGGATGGTCCCGCCCGGCGCCACCAGCCTGGTCGGTTCCCGCATGGACCAGATCAAACAAACCGAAATCTACAAGAAATTGCTCGCCACCCAAAGCCTGACCCAACTCGACGAGTTCGCGCTCGAAACCGGTTTCGATCCCCGCCGCGACGTGCGGGAGCTTCTCTTCACCACCAACGCGCAGGGCAGCGTGTTGCTCGCGCGCGGCACATTCCATCTCAACTCCGCGACCTTGAAAGGCGCGAAAAAGACCCGGCACGGGCAATACGATATCTGGGGCTTGGGTGCAAGCGGATTCTGCATTCTCGATTCGACGCTTGCCGCGGCGGGCGACATCCCCGCGGTTGAAGCCGCGCTCGATGAATGGACGTCCGGCACCCATACCGCCGCGCAGCCGCTGCTCGCCCGCCTGGCCGGCATCAACCCGCAAAGCCAGCTTTGGGGAATTTCGATCGGTACGGGAAATTTTCTTGCCGACCACCCGCCCGCCGCCAAATCCGGCCTCGATTTCTCGAGGATCTTCACCAGCCTCCACGACTACTGGTTCCAAGCGGATTTCAGCGCCGGCATGCGGGCTGAAGTGCATGGAACGGCGGCCACGGAAAAGGAGGCAATCAGTCTGCGCGACACCGTTCGCGGCCTCGTCGGTCTGGGCCGTCTGAGCGTCCCCGAAAATCAGTCGGAACTGCTGAAGGTGTGGGACGCAATCACGGTCGACCAGCAGGGCCGCTCTGTCTCGCTCCGCGCCGATATCGCGCAGGACCTCATCGACAAAATGGTGCAGATGCTGAACGCGGTACCCGCCGCCCCCCGCCGGATCCTGTAAGTTGCAGGGCGGCCTTTCCAGCTCTCAGGAAATGCCGGACTCGGAGACCTCAGGTCGAGCTTCCAGTTACGTTGCTGATGTAGTGTCCAGGAAATATCTGGACGATCTCATGCGGCCGGTACACGCGACTTGAGTCGCGTCTGTACGGGAAAAAACGAACGCGACTTGAAGTCGCGTGTACCAGAGTACCCAGTTACTTCCTGGACACCACACTACGCTTTCGTCGCAGGCGTCGCGGCTGGAGCTGGAGCCGGCGCAGGCGTCGTCAGTGCCGCCACCGGTGTCGAGGCAACAGCAGCAGTAACAATCCCCAAGTCTGAATTTACCGTGGTTACGGAAATTCCGAGATCGTCGGCAATCTGTGACGGGCGCAGCCCTTGGGTTTTAAGTTGGCTAACCTGTGCGGTCAGAGAGAGCGCGACGATGTCCGTTGGCGGCGCTGGCGCCGGCGGTGGTGCCGGCTTGCTTGCCGCTCGAGCGGGAGCAGGTGTATCGACCTGCTGAACCGATGCTGTACCGGAGATGGAGAGCGTCATAAAGAGTTCCTCGTTCATTTGCTTTATCGGCGGGATATGCCGGACTTTCTAGCCGATATTTCCGCGGCCATACGCTCACAAATGATTCCCGGCGGGTGAAGCTCCGCGCGACCTGTAGTAATATAAGGAATTAGCCCACCAAAAGGTTTCCCGAAATGCAGAACGCGTTGTTATCGAAGTTTGTCGAAAAGAAGCGCCGCACCAACCTGACCCCTTTCCGTCCTGGCGACACCGTCAAGGTTCACGTCAAGATCAAGGAAGGCGAAAAAGAGCGCATTCAGGTTTTTGAAGGCACCGTGCTGGCGCGCAAGAACACCGGCATGGGTGAGACCATCACTGTCCGCAAGGTCAGCTTTGGCCACGGCGTCGAGCGCATCTTTCCTCTGAGCGCGCCGATCGTCGACCATATCGACGTGGTTCGCACCGGTAAGGTTCGCCGCGCCAAGCTCTATTATTTGCGCGGGCTCAAGGGAAAAGCCGCTCGCCTCAGGGAACGCGCTTAGTCCACTGGCAGGGCAACTCATGGCCCGGGCCCCGCAGACAGGAAACACACTCCCCAACCCCCCGCGCTGGAAGTGCCAGGGCATACTCGAAAGGGACCTCCGGGCTCGCGGCTTCGAGTTCATCGCCGGCGTCGACGAAGTGGGCCGCGGATCGCTGTTCGGCGCAGTCGTCGCCGCGGCCGTCATTCTGTCGCCCGGCGCGCCCATTCGCGGTCTCAACGACAGCAAGCAGATCGAGCCGGAGCGTCGCGAAGTGCTCGCCGGGCGCATCCGCGAGCGCGCCATCGCCTGGGCCGTCGCGGCCGTCGACGCCTCTACCATCGACCGGATCAACATCTACGAAGCCTCCCGTCTGGCTATGAAAATCGCGGTCCGGCAGTTAAGCCCGGCGGCCGATTTCGTTCTCGTCGACGCCGTCCCTCTCGACCTTCTCCTGCCCCAGCAACCGCTCATTCAGGGCGACGAGCGCTGCCATGCCATCGCCGCCGCTTCCATCGTTGCGAAGGTTTATCGCGACCAGATGATGCGCGATTGGGACAAATTTTATCCCGAATACGGCCTGAGGAACCACAAGGGCTACCAGTCTCCCGAGCATTTGGCCGCCATTCAAAAGTACGGGCCGACTCCGCTGCATCGGCTCAGCTTCGAGCCGGTCCGGCGGCATGCGTTGTTCTCACCCCTCGCGCGGGATCGCCAAATGGAAATGTTCGCCGCGGTCTGAATCCGAACCCCATGAGCGACCAGCCCACAGAGTTTCCGGTTCCCGCCATCGCGCCCGATCCGGTACCGGCTTCGGCTCCCAATCCGGCAATGACGCCGCCTGGTCACGGCTGGTTCCCGCGTTTGATGTCGGTGCTGTTCGTTATTTTCTGTTTCGAGCTCGGCCTCTTCCTGCTCATCTATCCGTGGACCGACGGCTGGAGCGGCAACTACTTCGCATGGGCCGTTCAAGGCAGTGTCCAGCCGGCCTGGCACTCGTTCTGGGATAACAGCTATGTGCGCGGCGGCATCAGCGGTTTGGGCGTTGTAAACCTCTGGATCGCCGTGAATGAGGTCTTCCGTATGTTTGCGCGCCGCAAAGCCGGAACCTAGACTATGCCTGCCGCAAAGAACCAGCGAGCAGCGTGGGGCGGGCCATCGCTTTTCGTGGCCTGCCTTTCAATCGCAGACGACGAAAACGATCGTCCGCGCCACGTATCGGAAAGGGCGGTTACCGGCTGATGCACCTCGGCGAGGCGATGAGCTTCAGTCTACAAGCCCTGCGCCAGAATCCCGTCCGGTCGCTCCTGACCGGTCTGGGCATGGTCATCGGCACCGCCTCGGTGATTCTCGTCGTTACCATTTCACTCACCAGCCGGAACTACATTCTTGAGCAGATTGAAGGCGTCGGCTCGAATATGGTTTACGGATCGTATGCCGTTGGCACCCAGGCGTCCTCGGCGGAAGTCACTGCCGATTTCGTAAAAGTCTCCGATATACAGGCCGTACGCCAGCAGCTTGCCGGGAGTATCGCGGCAGCCACCGGCATCGAGAGCAACTACGACGCGACCTTCATCAACGGCAGGGAAGAACGGCTGCTCATCATCGGTTCCGACGAATACTACAAAACCGTCCGCAATCTTGCCGTGCTTTCCGGCCGCTTTCTAGACGCCAGCGATGTCGAGCTCCGCCAGAAGGTCGCGCTGATGACCGAGAAACTGGCGAAAAGGCTCTACGGCACGGTCGACGCCGCTCCCGGCCAATTCATCAAACTGCGTGGACTGCAATTCACCGTCGTCGGAACGTTCAAGGAGAAAGGCAACACCTTCGGGCAATCGGAACTGAACGCGGAGACCCTGCTCATTCCCATCACCGTACAGCAATACTTCCTTCCCGTGGAACGCATCGACCCTCTGTACGTACAGGTACAGTCGCCCGAGCAGGTCGAGGCGGTGACGCTCCAGGTGAAGGAAATTCTGGAGAGCCGACACCGCGCGGGCGCCACCTATAAAGTGGAGAACCTTACGGGCATTCTCAATGCGGCAAAAAACATTGCCCGAATTCTCAGCATGGTGCTGGTGTTGGTATCGGCTATCGCGCTCGTCATCTCGGGAATCGGCATCATGAACATCATGCTGGTCACCGTCACTGAGCGGACGCGCGAGATCGGCGTCCGCATGGCGGTAGGCGCATCGCGCCGCGACATCCTGCTTCAGTTCCTTACCGAGGCCGTTCTGATCAGCCTGGCGGGTGGGACGTTTGGCATTGCGGCAGGCGTGGCGCTGCCACTCAGCGTGCAGTATTTCGTGGATAATCTTCGGATTCCCATTTCGATGTGGTCCGTTGGAATCGCTTTCACAGTCTCCAGTCTGGTGGGCCTGATTTTCGGCATGTTGCCCGCCAGCCGCGCCTCTCGCTTGAACCCGACAGAAGCACTGCGCTACGAATAGTTCATGCGCAGATTTGCATTTCTAATCGCGGCCGCCCTTTCGGCCGTTCTTTCCGTCAATGCCGAGACTCACACGCTGTCACTCAAACAGGCCGTCGCCCGCGCCCTCACGCAGAATCCCGAGGTCGTGATGGCACGGCTCGACGAGGCCAAAGCATCTCTCGGCGTCCGCCTCGCGACCAGCCCGTTCACCCCGCATATGGGCGTGGGAACCGGCCTGGCCTATACCAACGGATTCCCCCTGAGCATCGAGGGTTCGGCACCGGCTATCTTTCAAGCAAAGGGGAACGAATACCTGTTCAACAAGCCGCAGAGCTACGCCATCGCGCAGGCGAAGGAATCCGTGCGCGGCGCCGGATTTGCCGCCGGCGAGAAAACCGAGGAGATCGCTTACCGGGTGGCTTCGCTCTATATCGATGCGGATCGCGCGGGACGGTTGGCCGATTCGGCTCAGAAGCAGGTCGAGAGCCTGGAGAAGGTCCTCCAAACCGCACGGGCGCGCATCGAGGAAGGCCGCGAGCTGGCGGTGACCGCGCAGGAAGCCAACGTAAACCTGCTGCGCGGGCGGCAGCGCCTCATTGGGTTGCAGAGCGATCGCGAATATGCCTCACGCAGTCTGGCGGTCACGCTCGGTTACGCCGCCTCCGATCAGGTCACTCCCGCTGAAGAGGATCGGGCCGCGCCCGCCATTCCGGATAACGAAGACGCCGCGATCCAAACGGCGCTGAGTGCCAGCAAGGAGATCAAGCGCCTGGAATCGAACTACTCGGCCAAGGGGCTCGAGATCAAAGGCGACAAATCCAAGCGGCTTCCCAAAATCGACTTGGTTGCGCAATACGCGCTGTTGAGCAAATACAACCACTATCAGCAATACTTCTCCTCCTTCTCGCGCAACAACGGAGAGATCGGCGCATCGATCGAAGTGCCCGTCTTCGTCGGCTCCGGCGCGAAGGCGGAAATCCAGCAGGCGGAAAACGATCAGCAGCACATTCGCTCCGAAGTCGACGTAGCGCGCAACAAGATCATGCTCGATATCCACCAGAGCTATCAGGAGATTCATAAGGCCGATATTGCCCGGGAACTCGCCCAGGCGGACTTGGACCTCGCGCGCTCCCAGCTTTCCGTGATTCTGGCGCAGATGGGCGAAGGCCGTGCCTCGCTGCG
>Ga0207038_10308_pt1 | contig 10332 bp, 11 predicted proteins | sample Alteio_BWMinCont_76_FD_153285 | JGI IMG/M metagenome (GOLD analysis project Ga0207038, IMG submission 153285) | Enriched cells from forest soil in Barre Woods Harvard Forest LTER site, Petersham, Massachusetts, United States -... | ecosystem: Environmental > Terrestrial > Soil > Temperate forest >...
TGAGTTGGTAATAGCCGCGTTTGTCGAGACGGACCTGACCGTCACGCTCCATGGCTCCCAATCGCTTGAAAAATCCTTCGCGCTCCTGGCGCTTGATCGACAGAGCTTCGGCGATGTCGTTCGCGGCGAGCGGAGCTTCGCTCGTGCGCAACACACCGAGAATTTCTTCGCGGCTCGGAATCGGATACGGATATTTGTTCAAGGGCTTATCGATGATCTCTTCTCGTCTAACTGAATGTCGCGGTTAATGGGGGATTACCCGTCGGCAATCCCATCCCGGCTCTACTTTCCAGCCCGCTCGGGCCGGATCGGCGCGTTGCCGGGACATTGCACTTAACGTTGTTCCGGTTCGTTCACGAATAGTTTGCGGGTCATTCTAACACCCGCCAACCGGGCCACATCGGCGCAAAAGCCATATGGGCAATGGCTCGGAGCCCCATTTCAGTTTCAGTCCCAAAATGCTTGACAGCGCGATACACCCGGCTATAATTGCGTTCTTTGCTGCACACGCACCTGCCCAGGTGGCGGAATTGGTAGACGCACTAGGTTCAGGTCCTAGCGGTGGCAACACCGTGGAGGTTCGAGTCCTCTCTTGGGCACCAAGATTCAAGTTTGAAGAAGTCCGGAAAACCCCGTCAATCCTTGTGATTACGGGGTTTTTTGTTTTTTTGCGTTCCGGCCAGTTCGTGTATTGGGGCGAAAGGCATGACCGAAGACGTCACCGTGCAGCTTGTACGGGCGTTTTGCACCACCGGCCGAGCCGGGCCGAAGGCCGTTGCCCTCTCTCGGGCCGGCAGGATCTCTCCCAGGAACGGCCCCACTGATTGGCCTCACTGACCGCGAAACAAAGACGGCTGGATCAGGAAATCGTCGCGGTTCTTGTCTGCGATCCATTGGGGCGCCCGTCCCCGCCCGCTCCATGTCGCGCCGGTGGCCGGGTCGCGGTATTTTGCGTTCGGGACCGGTGGGACGAGACGGGCATGAGCCCGGGTGCCTATCAGCTCCTGCAGGGAGATTTTATATTCCCTCATTTTCGCGACGATCTCGCGCAGCGCGCGATCTGCTTCCTGCTGACGTGCTTGCTCCAATTCCTGTTGAAGCGCTTCGCGCCGCGCCAGCAGTTCCTTCAAACCAGGCATTACCGTTTCCATATTTTCCGAAATCAATTGGGTCCAGTGATCGCAGCCAAGGGCCGCCTGACTGCCGAATATTAACCGCTATATTCGGACTTGATAACAGCGATCAAGGAGGCGAGGCTCGCCAGGCGTATCGGGAGGCCGAGCCCCGAATTACGCCCCGGCGAACATTGTGTCGTACAGCGTGGCCGCCTCTGGCGAAGACCAAGCCGCGGCTCGGTCCCCCGATTGATGCAACCCCTTGGCATCGCAAGCCCGCATCGCGCTAGACGACGTTCTTTTCCACGATCGGACGGCCCTCGATCACGCGCTCCCAACTCAGCGCCGAAAGGTCGAGCGAAGTGTACTTCCCAGAGAGGATCAACTCGCTCACGCCACGTCCGGTCGCGGGACCCTGCTGAAGCCCGTGACCGCTGAAGCCATTCGCGAACACACAATTCTCGACGTCCGGGTGATAGCCAATAATAGCGTTCTGGTCGAGCACGTTGTACTCGTAATAGCCCGACCAGCAGTTTTCAACTCGCAGGGCTTCGAATTCCGGAACACGGTGAGCAAGCGTCGGCCAGACGACATCGTCGAAGATAGCGTGATCGACTTCGTCCAGCGGCAAGTCGTCCGGATCATTGTCCGCGCCCGGCGACGCACCGCAGAGATACGTCTTCCCCTCAGGGCGAAAGTAGACCCCGCTCGGGTCGATCAGCAAGGGACAGTGTTCCAGCCGCGCAGGCGACGACACATTGAAGATGCTCCGGCGCCGCGCAAAAACAGGAATGCCGATACCCATCATTTCCGATATCTTGCGCGCCCACGCACCCGCGGCATTGACCACCGTGTCGCATGCATAGCGCTCGCCATTACTTGCAACGACGTGCGTGACGCGTCTGCCGTCCCGCACCAGTCCGGTCACGTCCGCCGCGATGTACCGCGCGCCCAGCGACTGCGCCTTCTTGCGAAGCGCCTGCACGAGACCGTAACCGTCGAACCACCCTTCGCCGCTTTCACCAAACGCGCCGGAGGCGAGATCCTCAACGTTCAGCCAGGGAAACTTCGCGTGCAGCGCGTCCTGGCCCATGAGCGTGATGTCCGCACCAAGCTTCCTTTGCAACGCGTGGTTTTCGCGCAGCGTGGCGTCCCCAGCCTGCGTGGCGAGGAAGAGATAACCGCCTTCGTGCAATTCGATCGCCGGCTTGAAACCGTCGACTTCAAGGAGGTCTCCGATACCGCGAAGAAACTCGATACCGTACAACGACATTTGAATGGAAAGCGGCGTGGAAAACTGCTGCCGGATCGATGCGGCCGAAAGTGCCGACGATGACTTCGCGTAGCTGGGGTCGCGCTCGATCGCGGTCACCTCGACCGTCGGGTCTGAAGCACGCAGAAAATAGGCGATCGAACTACCGATTACCCCACCACCCACTATAACGACCTTAGAACTCACGACTCACTCCAGATTATAGGTAGCTAGACGGCTCGCTAGGTAGCTAGACGGCTCGCGTTCGCGAGCACGTTCCCTAAGCCATCTTTTACACCAACCAAGCCCCATGCTGATTAATGCCATGGCGCTCAAGACGTCACGCGCCGGGCGCCAGGCTCTCCGCAAGCCGCGCAATGGCTTCTCTCCATGGGGCGTCGAAGCGGCACGCCTTCAAATGATCGAGTCCGGTCTTGGTAAAAGTCCCCTCCGTCGCAATGCCTGCCGAGATATCCAGGAGGCTCTTTCCCGGCAAGCCCAGCGCGAAACTGGCCGGACCCGCAATGTTGCCGAGCGTCAGGGCGCGAGCGGCATCAGGTTCAAGACCATGCCGTTCGAGTTCGCTAGCGAGTACATCGGCAAGATCATATATCCACGTCGACGCGCACAGGGATACCATCGCCGCGTTGAACGCGCCCTCGTTCGGCAACGCAATCACATCCCCGGCGCAAGAGAGCAACGGCATGAGCTCAGGCGCGGGCGGATAAAGCGGTATGGGGCCCGGCGCAGTTTCGATGTAGCTGCCCGGCATGATGAGATGAATGCCACCCACGCCGGGCAACAACGCGCGAAGATCGTCGATGGGAATCCCGGCCATGGCGGAAAGGATCGTGTGACGACTCGCCCAACGCAGGTTCGCCAATGCCGCCCCGGCATATTCCGGCCTTACGCTCAGGAGGATCACGTCGGCGCCAGCCAACACCTCTTGCGCGGACGTGGCCACCACGCAGTCGTGCTTGCGCGCCAATGTGCTCGCGACGTCGGCATTTCTCGGTGCGAGCAGGACGTTACCGTCATAGCCCCCACGGCGAAGCCCGCCAATGAAATACGAAGCGAACTGGCCTGTTCCGATTACGCCGAGATTGATCATGGATGCGCGCGTTATTTGCGTGCTCACGGCGACACCGTCGTTGTATTCCGGTAAATCAGCAAAAGAACGCATCCGTGTTCCGAGGCCGCTGTATGAAGCGTTCCCGGCGAACGCACGCAGTACTGCCCGCGCAGGTAAGTGCGCTTTTCATCCGAGAAATCGCCCTCGAGGACGTAGATCTCCTCAAGTGAATCGTGGCTGTGCGAGCCCGTACTTGCACCAGGCTCGACTCTCATCAAGGCAGTCGATTCGCCGTTGGACGGATTCTGGAACAACGTCACAAGATCGAATCCCGGAGTATCCGACGGCTGCCATTGAAGGGCTGTCGCATCGAGAAAATGCGAGCCCTTCACATCCGGACCCAATGCTGAGCTGCTCATTGCTTCTCCTCGGTGCGAGATGAACATTCGTTACTGGACCAGTCGCGGTTGCCCGACGTCGGCGGCTGAAGGCTCCAGACCGTGGGCCTTCAGGATCCGCGCGATGTCACCGGACTTGTGCAGATCCGCGATATCCGCGCTCAGAGCGTCGCCAAGCGCCTGATTCGATTTCGTGTAAGGAAACGCGGTCTGGCCGGGCTGCACTGACGCCGGGACTCTGGGGTCCGGCTTCACCGCCATGATCTTGATCGACGAATAACCGCCCTTTTTCTGGTCGTATTGCGCGACGGCGTAGCTGTCCGTACCCACGTCAATCCGGCCGGCCGCCAGATCCTGAGCCATCGCGACCGGATTCGGATAAAGGGTCAGCGAGCTGCCGAGTACTTTCTGGAGGTCGCCCGTCCAGAGGTAACCCTGAACCGATCCGACCCGCTTCCCCTGCAAGCCGGTGATCGTGTCAATACCGTCCTTTGAGATGACACCCATCTGATCGAGATACATCGGCCCGCTTAAGCCCAGCACCTTCGCGCGGTCAGCGGTCCTGTACCAGTCCCCCATCCCGATGTCCGCCTTCCCGGACACGACCGACTGGATGACAGCCGCCGGATCCACCGTGCTGATCGAGAGCTTCAGGCATTCCTTTGCGGCAATCAGCTTGACGATATCTCCGTCTACACCACCAATGTCGGTGCTCCCCGCCGGGATCGAATAGGGAGGAAACACCCACGCCGCAACCGATAAGGTACCCGAAGTAATAGTCCGGAACGTGTGAGCGGGTTTGCACTGATCCGCGAAGGCAGAATAGCTGATGCAGGATAAAAGGAGGCCTGCGCACAGCCTCCCCAAGAATTTCGCTGACGTTTTCATGGCGTTTTCCTATCGTGGCTTCAGTGGGGGATATTCACAGGCAGCTAAGCAGCAAACATGGAGCGGATCGATCTATCGAACGGCATGACGTCCCAATCTTCGTTCCAGTACGGAGACAAACAGCGTTGCCGGGACGCAGATGGCAGCGAACAGCAAACCGGCGAGAATCAGCACCGGCATATATTCAAAGGTCGTGGACCCGATATTCGATGCCCGGCTGACCAGCTCGGGAAGTGCGATCGTGAAACAGAGAGACGTCGCCTGAAGCATCATGATCGAAAATCCGAGCAGCGCCGGCAGCGCAACTCTTAAGCCTTGAGGAATAACGACGAAGCGCAAGGCGTCAACGCCATTGAGTCCAATCACCAGGGCAGCCTCCTTTTGTCCATACGGGACGGCCTCGAATCCTGCCCGGATGATCTCGCTCGTATACGCGCCGGTGCAGCACGCCAGCGCAACCACCGCCGACGCAAACGACGTCAACGTAAGACCCGCTGTCGGCAAGCCAAAGTACACGAACTGAAGCAGGATCAGGACAGGTGCCCCTCTTCCAATTTCGACGAACGTCAACGCGGTGATGCGGATCGCCCTGGACTTCGCCGGCACCGCAAGCGCGAGCACGAGCCCTAGCGGAATGCCTATCGCGAGGCTCAGAGCGGTCACCTCGAGCGAAAGACCATAACCGTCGATCAGCTCCGGAAGCCAGCCCTTCCAGAGGTTGAGAAGCTCCATCATCTCGATACCCTCGAACGCAGTTGAACATCGGCCCAGCGCGACAGCCACGCGATCGGCAAACTCAGGAGTATGTAGAGAAGGGCCGCAGCCGCGTAGACGCTCAGCCCTCGGAAGGTCTGTTGAGAAACGTGATACGACTGGTAGGCGAGGTCACTTACGCCAATGGTCGAAGCAACGGCCGAGTCCTTCAGCAAACCAATAAGATAGGTGGCGCCGGACGGCAATGCGATCCTCGTCAACTGCGGCAGAATCACGTCGCGAAACTGCTGGCTCTTCGTCAGGTTCAGCACCTTTGCTGCTTCGAACTGCCCCGGATGAATAGCGGTGAGCGCACCTCGATAGATCTCGGACATATTGGCGGCGGTCACCACGCCCAGACCCACCACGGCCGCGGTAAACGGGCTCATGGCTATGAGACCGTTGCCAATGCCAAAGAACACGAAGAAAAGCCAGACAATGGGTGGAATCGACCGGCATGACACGACAATCGAAGTCGACGTGAGCCGTAGCACGCCATTAGTCGACAGGCGCATTGCGCAAAGCGGCAACCCGAGCGCCGCACCCACAATGAATGACGCCAGCGTGAGCGCGATTGTCCACGGGACGCCTTTCAAGATTGCTGAGAGATCCATGATCATTACCGGTCCCTCACGGCGCTAAGGAACTTGGCGGCGCGTTCGGTCTTCGGTGCGCGCATGATCTCGGCGCTGGGTCCCTCCTCGAGTATGTGGCCCTCCGCCATCAGGATCACGCGATCCGAAACGTTCTCTGCAAAATGCATCTCATGGGTGACGACGATCATCGTCATGCCCGATAAAGCGAGTTCCTTCATGACCGCCAGCACTTCCAGGCCCAACTCCGGATCGAGCGCGGAAGTCGGCTCGTCGAACAACATGATCTCCGGTTCGAGGGCGAGCGCACGGGCGATCGCGATTCGTTGCTGCTGGCCCCCGGAACAGCGGGCGGGATACTGACTCGCTTTGTCCGCAAGACCAACGCGCGCCAGGAGATCCATCGACTTGGCGTCGGCTTCCTTCCTGGAACGTCCCATGGTGCGCTCCTGCGCAAGACTGACGTTGCGCAATACGGAGAGGTGGGGAAACAGATTGAAGGACTGGAAAACCATGCCGATCTTTCGGCGCAATGCGACGAGATCGCGCCGGGCGGGCGGGTTTCCTGCGTCGATCGTTACGCCTCCGATTGTCACCCTGCCTTCGTTCGGCGGTTCGAGTTGATTGATGCACCGAAGCAACGTGCTTTTCCCGGAGCCGCTGGGGCCAATGATTGCGATGACCTCTCCAACCTGCATCTGGAAAGTGATGTTCTCGAGTACCCGGTGCGTGCCGTATGTCTTGCTCACCGACTCAACGCAAAGTATCGGGCCACAAGTAAGCCCTGCGCGCTGCGATGCGGCCGGCTCAGACTCTAGAAAGGAGGAAGCGATACTATTCATGGAACTCACTCCGTGAACTTCTTGCAAAGCCGGTCTCGGTCGCTTGGTGAATACCGGCGCTTGCCGGTGCCACCTCGCACCACCACTCGTTTAGTTGATTTGACTAAGCCAAAAAGCGGACTTCAAGTGATGCTTTGGCATCATGTAGTACGGAAATCGAATCAACTTACGCTGGCTCCACGGAAGTTGTGACCCACCTTCCGTCACACCCCTTTTTCCCAGCCTCTTCACCACTCATGGCGAAACTGCATCAACTTGTTCAGTACCTGATCGAGAAGCGCGCGTTCTGCCGAGTTCAACCCGCTCAGCATGGTGGATTGCCGCTCGATAGCAACGGGCAGCACCCGTTCATAGAGCTTCCGCCCGCTTTCGTTCAAGATGAGTGAACTCTCCCGCCGGTCAAGCGGGTTGATCTTGCGGCGAATCATCTTCCTTTCGCTTAGTCGTGTTACTGCACGGCTGATGCTGTTTTTCGGACGACCTGTCACTTCGCAAATTGTCTTGGCAGCCATCGGACCGTAGGAACTCAGGCAGCTCAGCACGTTAAATTCGTCACGGCCAACATCGAAGTCACGGCTCATCGCTGAAAAGCATGGCTCGGTGTAGTAGTTCGACCAGAGCGTGAAGCGCCATGCGTCGCTGATCGGTCCGTTGGTAACGACCGAAGCGAACACGTCCTGCACGTTTACGGTGCTGTCGGACGCCTTCGTTTCTGTTATCTGCATATCCTCAACTGTACTAACCATATCTGTTTATCCTCACATTCGACGATCACGAAAAGTCTAAACAGACTACATCGGAAACGACGGCAGCCGGCGCTCGCCGCTTCATTAGCAGGGAGACTCGGTCAGCCATTCCGCCACCATCAGATCCAGATGCCCGCCGCCGCCGTTTTTGAACAGCGTAATTTCCTGCGGGTTGCGTCGCCCGGGAACGTCTTTTCTGCACAGGTCAAACAGGTCTCCCCGAATGTCCGATATGTCGAGGGTTCCGTTCTTTAACGGTTGAAAGATGTCGCCGCAATGCTCAGCCGTAAGTCCCAGGTCGTCTACAAAAACACTTGATCGAAGAATCGCGGCGTCGTTTGTCTCGCGCATCTCCGGCGTGTAGCCGCCGACAAGATCGACATGGCAACCTTGCTTCAGCCACTTCCCGTCGAGTAGCGGCATGGGCGACGACGTCAGGCACACTACGATGTCCGCGTCCGCAACACTCGCCTCAAGATCATTCGACACATGAAAATTGCCGGGCAGAAAACGCTCCTCTACCAACTGCTCCGCCCTACTGCGATTCCGGTTCCACACATCAATCCGTTCGATGGTCGGGCAAACCGCATGCAGGTAGATCAGATGTGTCCTGACCTGGGCGCCGGCGCCGAGCACGACCAGTTTCGTCGGCTTGGCCGGAGCGAGATAGCGCGCCGCAAGCGCTGAATCGGCCGCAGTCTTGCATCGGGTAAAGCTTTCTCCCACTATAAAAGACCTGAAACGCCCATCCAGCCGGTCGACCAGTGCAAACGCGGAATGAATCGTAGGTGCAGGCGTGTTTAATTGCCCATTGTCCGGAGAGATCGAAACGATTTTCGTGCCCATTGATCCGTCGACCCGCGCGCCCGCCCAGATGAGCAACCCCGCGGCGGGCCGGTTGTCCCTCGGGATCGGCGCATGAAGCCGGCCTACCGTTTCGTAGTCCTCCAGGTGCTTCTTTTCCATTGCGTCGATGAGCGCGATAGGAGAAACGCGTGCCAGCACCGAGTCGGAATCAATCACGCGAGGAAGGGCTTCGGTCATCACGCTTCGCCTGTGGGTTGGCCTCTGTTACGAGTGTTGACGACCCAGGAGCGGACTCTGGGAAAGAACGGTCGCACCGTTCGCGGTAATCAGGACCTGCTCTTCAAGCTTGACACCCTCTTTACCACCCTGCTCGCCGATATAGCTCTCCACTGACACGACCATGTTTTCCTGGAACGTGCCGTCGTACCCCCAGGCATCGAAGTCGACGGCATACGCGACACTCGGATACTCATCCACCAGCCCGACACCATGAAGCATCATCATGTATCGGTTATGCACGTAACGCTCGGGAACCGGCCAGCATTGTTCGGCGAATTCGCGGAATGAAAGCCCCGCGCGAAGCAGACCTACGTTGTGCATGACCTGGTCTTCCGCGAAGCCGAGAAGATTCCCCTGGCTTGCCGACATCGTGCGGCCCGGACAAACAAAACTTCGGGAGATATCGGACAGGTAGCCTCCCGGTCCGACCATGTCGGTATCGAAGCAAACCATGTCTCCCGCTTCGATCACCCTGTTCGTGGCGTCCTGGAACCAGGGGTTGGTGCGCGGGCCTGAATTCAGCAGTCGGCTTTCCGCCCACTCGCCTCCATGCGCGATGTTTGTCTCGTGCAGGACGCTCCATAACTGGTTCTCGGTCACACCGGGACGAAGCGACTCGACCATGCGCGATATGCCCAGATCGCACACAGCCATCGACACCTCGTGCTGCGCAATTTCGTCCGGTGATTTGATCAACCGCGCCTGTTCGGTGAGCGGCTGCGCGTCGAACAATTCAATGCCATGCGCCTTCAGGCGCTCCGCGCCCCAAGGGTCGCAACGATCAACCGCAAGCCGGCGATTACCCGCCCCGTAGGTGGAAACCAGGTCAGCAATTTCCCGGGCCCACAGCGCGGCCTTTTCTTCGACCCTGGGGCCTGCGAGAAAATACAGCCACGGAATGGCCGGACGTATCTCGTCAATGGTCTCAATGCCTTCGCTGTTGTGGCGGCTGCTGACGAAGTCAAACAGGACAAGCGGTCCATCTGTCGCGATGTATACGTAACGACTCGGGGAATGCATGACCCAGAGCCCCAGATTGTTCGTGTCAGTGGCGTAGCGAATGTTCAGCGGATCGGCCAGCAGGATCCCGCCGTAGTCGTGCGAGCGCAGTTGCGCACGAATTCTCTCAAGACGATAAGCGCGCAGGGAGCGGCGGTCGATGCGCTCATATCTTTCAATCAACGACCGGTCGACAGGCGCTATCTGGTGGTCCCTGACCGCCGAATCCTCTCGATACTCGCGACCATCGCGAGGACGTTGCAAGGTCAGTCCGGAAAGGCGCGAGTCACGATCCATGGTTACGTCCATCCACTTTCGAAGGTCCACAGCGTGTTGGAATTCGTCGAACGGTTCGAGACGTGCAAAGGGACCACCATCCCTTGCGACCAGCTATCCGGCTACCGTCAATTTCAGATTAGTCCCACGTGGAACCATCTGTCAAGGTATCAAAAACGCCGATTTTGCGCGGAGATGATGATCGATTTTTTGAAGCATCCGCCTAATAAACGGATATGCCCGGAGGTTCGCACGCGGCCTCGCTACGACCATAATAATTAGCTATCCAAATTACTTGGAATAGCCATTTTG
>Ga0207038_10309_pt1 | contig 10290 bp, 6 predicted proteins | sample Alteio_BWMinCont_76_FD_153285 | JGI IMG/M metagenome (GOLD analysis project Ga0207038, IMG submission 153285) | Enriched cells from forest soil in Barre Woods Harvard Forest LTER site, Petersham, Massachusetts, United States -... | ecosystem: Environmental > Terrestrial > Soil > Temperate forest >...
CGCCATTCCTCACCTTCTCTGCTATGAAAAAAAGGGTCTTGCTTGTGGTCGGACCTTTGCGTGAGCCGCGTGAGCTTCGCTCAGCGGCGTCACGCCGGAGTATTCTTTTTTGCACCGGCGTCGCTTCGCTCCGCCGGTGCGGGCTTCTCGGAACGGGTTGGTCATTTTCATCCCGCGCTGTGAGCCCTGGCTCATATTTTCGGATCTGAGAATAGAGCTTCTTGATCCCGGATCCTTTGCATGAGCCGCGTGACCTGCGGTCAGTCGCGCCACGCCCGTGCCGTCTCGCGCTTCGGTGCGGTGATTTTCATCCCCGGCTGTGAGCTCAGCCTCTACAGGGAGTGCAGAGCTAGAATCCACTTTTACTTCTCCCAGAGCACGTAGAAGCTCAGCGAACTCGGATGGTGTTTGCCCATTAGGATGGTATTCCGCTGAACCACCATTCGTGTCGCGGTCGCTATGGGTTCCACCGTTCCCAGGTTCCGAGAGTAAATTGGGAAGCCAGAACTCAAGATCGCTAACCCCAGTTGATGGCCCGGAGCGAACTCGTGAGCAAAATCCCATGGCGTTAGCGTTGCCTCGTACACTTTGTATGGCGTGAGGGGCCGGATTTTGTCCATTCCCTGAAGATAGGAGGCCCGAAGCTTTCCGGACGAGCCTAACACATGGGCGGCGCCATCAGGGCCGATATCTAAGCACATGGCATAAAAGTCGGTGTTTTGAGCAGACGTGGCAAAGTACAACTTCACGGACAGGGGCGAAATAACGGCGGTCGCTCTTTTGAAGGGCGCCGATTTGAGAAGAAGAGCCTTCCCAGGCGGAAACGAGGAAAGAGGCACCTTCGTCGTGGCCTTGCTCGGATCCATACTTAATATCTGTTGCGGGATTTTGATGTCTTTCGCGGGATCGTATGTGTAGCCCTGCCGACTCGCTCTGGGCGGCTCACTCATCAACGTTCCCTTCCCGAAATAGAGGGTCCGTAAGCGGCTTTCAGGGGCGGGCCAGTCGGAGAGATTGACCCACTTGTTGGCGCCCGTCACGAAGAGCCGCACGTGGGCCACCTTATCCAAGCCGACGTCCTTCCCTTTCAGCCAAGTGTCGAACCAGCGGAGGGCAACGCTGTCGAGATCGATAATGGCGGTGGGGCCGTACTCTAGGTCACCCAGGCTGTGAGTAGTGTTGAAGGCGTGGGTCCACGGGCCGAACACGATCCATTGGTTCTTGCGCCCCAGGGCCCTCATGGTGGTCCAATTGATATGCGTTCCGATTTCATCGCCGTCCCAAGTCCCCGAAATATGGAGCGCGGGAATCGTGACTTCATTGAGATGGTACGTATAATCCCAACCCTGCCATTCGCCGATGGTCGATCTCGCAAGCCATTTCTGATAGAACGGAAGATGCTTACCAAGCACGGCCGTATCGGCATTGGAAAGGGGCAGAGTAGTTAGCGCCCTCGGATGAGGGAGTGAGCTCAGAAGGGTTGAGAAATCGGATGTGCGCCCGGCTACGATCTTTGCCCACCACAGGTCGAGATACAGGGCGAACACCCCGTGGTCGTACGGCACGTTGCGCATCGCATCGGGAGGAGAAACCTCGGGAACGATGCATTTGAGAGCGGGCGGACCCTTGACGGCAGCGGCCCATTGCACGAGTCCTTCGTAACTTCCCCCGATCATCCCTACCTTGCCGTCGCACCAAGGCTGCTGGGCAACCCACTGAACCGCGTCGTATCCATCCGGTCCTTCGTGAACAAAAGGATCCCACTCGCCGCCGCTATCTTCGCGGCCCCTGCAATCCTGGGTGATATAGGCGTATCCCCGGGAGGCATAAAACGGCCCGTTCAAGGTGTCCGCGCCACGCCCGTAGGGAGTCCGAACGAGGATCGCGGGATGTTTATCGCCATCTTCGGGGCGCACAACATCGCAGGCCAAGTCGACCCCGTCGCGGGTCTTCATTTTCACAACTTTCTCGGTCTTGTACTTAAAGGTGGGTTGACTCAGTTCAGGAAATTTCTCCAGGGGGTCCTCGAACAGGGCATCGTTCCAACCCTCGACGACGAACCTCAGCTTTTGCACGGGCACGTCAAAAGCGACGACATGGCCGGCATCGTCCATATCTAGTTCGAGCGAAAGGGGCCCAAGAGCGGCCCTAAAGCGGCGGACCGCTTGCGGGTGGCCGTCGATCGTAACCGCTTTGGCGGGGAGCTCCTCGATCTTGAGGGGAAGCTCAGCGCCCAAGTCTAAAAAGAAGGCCTTTAGAGTTGTGCTTTTGCCAGCAGGGTTGGCGGCGATCGCTTTTTCGGCAGCGAGCAATGTTCCGGTAAACAACTGCGGGTGAATGTTGCCTCCGTAAAGTCCGCTCTTGTTATCGAGAGGGAGTGTTTGAGACTTTCCGTTCACTGTTCCGGTCAGCTTGCCGTTAGCGTAGGTGATGCTCACCTTGGTGCCAGGATTTGAACTCTCGCTCGTATAGTCGAGAACCCTGCCGTTCTTGAAATGGCCCTTTACAAAGCCGCCCAGCTTGATGGAGCCAAGAGCTATCGTGGATTCGGAATCGAAAGCGCCGTCCGCACTTTCATCGAATGTGTTTTCCCCGACGGGCGCGCCGTTGTACAGCACAACCATGCGCGTGTGGTCGGCGTGGGCGACGGCGGCTAACACGCAGCTCGCAACGACCAGGGATGAACGCGAATTATTGAAAATAGACATGGGAGATAGGAGTTAGGAGTTAGGAGTTAGGAGTTAGGAGTTAGGAGATAGGAGATAGGAGATAGGAGATAGGAGATAGGAGATAGGTGTTAGAAAGTTAGAGATCTACGCTCATTCTACCGATTGGCGGGTACGGGAGCGACGCTGAAACGGGACAGTATGCTTTAACCAAGGCGCCGCTTCGCGCTGGCGCGGAGCCGAGTTCGGCCCCTTCTCCTACACGGTCCTGATTCCGGTGTTCCATTGCCCTCTGGCCGGATCCAAGGAGATTTCACGCTACCGCTCAACCTACGATCCTCGTAGCTACGCGGGAACCAAGGGCAACGGCACTGCATTTAGGCTCGTCCATAATCCGACCAGACTTACCACTTTCGTGTTTTAGGCAAATCTATGGTGTGGTTCTTGCTAACATCGGAACATAAGATGTTACGGTGTTGTCGAAAAACGATACGCTGGTGTTATAGTTTGTCAAGAGGGGGCAATGACGTCTCCTTCCAAGTATTCCGACAGCCAGGGCTCGGTAGGAAGACCTGCTTTCGGCAAAAATCGGTGAGACCAGCGGTGTGACACGATAACTGCTGTTATAGTAAAAGGTCCACGATTCGAGAGGAAGTGAGGAATGAACGTTCAACCATCAGCGGGCGGCAAAGTAGATTCTATGCAAATAGATGTTGCAGCATTTACGAGGGTTTCCAACCCGCCGCAAGGAGTCGATCTGGTTTCCGATGTCCCAGCTCCGGAAGTTAATGCGGTAGCCTCCACTGAGTTTCCTTACTCGCTAAGGACGCTGAGCTTGGTCCTCTACTCTACGCTAAAGCCGGCGGACGCGGGCGTGCGGAAGGCGGATATCGTTATCTCTGAATCAGAAGGCGCCATCGTTGCCTCGGGATCGGAGCCGGTGCGGTTCAGCCCCTACATCCAGCGCGATCCAGCCGGATACACGCGGATCGAGTTGGCCCTCGAGGATTACCATCTGCCAATGCCAGGAACCTATATGGCAAAGGTTTCTATCGATGGGCGCGTCTTCCAATCCCACAAGCTCGACGCAGTCTATTTAGACTAGGCAGGCTTCCCTCACGAAGTAAGGAAAAGCTTTCGCGTCAGGGCAAACCTCTCAAATATGTAGTCCGCCGCCAGCGGGAACAGCAGGCCGGCGAGAGAGAGGACAAGCACATGCTCCAACAGTTGCAAAGTATCGGTCGTTGGCCCGAGCGCTTTCACCTTAAAGTAAAGCAAGAAGATTATGGGGCCGTGCAGATACATCACCGTCAAAGACTTCCTGCCGACATGCCCCAGGGCCTTGTTCAACACGACAGACCTTGCAGCAGCCTTGCTGACGAGGGTAGTCGTCAAGATTCCTGCCAGACCGACAATGAAGCTCAGGGCTGGCATGTCGAACTTGCAATACTTCATGTCCAAGAGATACTGAAGTCGACCGGACAAATTGAGTGCAATGGACAAAGCAAAGAGGCATGCTCCCGCGTAGGCCATCCATGTCCGCGATTTATCCTGAAGGCTGCGGTAGGCAACGCCAAAGAGCAGAAAGGCAAGGGCGTAGGGTACGGCTCCGATATCAAATGGCAACGGAACGTTTCTAACGTAGGGCGCGCCTAGAACCGACACCACAATTGCTGCGGCAAGCCCAACATACATCTTGGTGGTTCGCTTCGAATCCAACAAGAAATAGCCGATGATGCAGGCGAATAGCAACACGGGAACGAACCAAAAAATCACTGTCGGACCCTTCAACCGAGATCCGCCCCACACGAAGTCAAGAAGAAGATCTTGAAGCCTTAAGAGGCGATGGGCGGAATCGTTGATCAATGATATGTACTTTGGCGTCTCCAGGATGACCAGGTAGCAAAAGTAGGGAATTGCGAGCTGCCTGGTCCTTCGAACTACTGCAGAACCCAAGCTCGTGGGCGCTTTCAAGAGGAAGCCGCTGAGGAAAAAGAACAGCGGCATATGAAACCAGTAAATGATCTCATGGATGGGCTGGAACTCCAGAGGTGGGAGGTGCCCGACGATGACTAGGAGCATACCGACGCCCTTCGCTACATCGACCCAATCCCATCGCTGCCTGGCCGGCTCAAGGGAGCGCTCAGCAGCTAGGTCGTTCTTTACTATAGGGGTGACGCCGTCCGTTCCCAGTTAAATCAACCGCCACAGTTCGCTCTCCCTAGGGCCGTCAGCTTCCCTTGCCCATGCCGATGTACTTGAAGCCGGCGGCCATAAGGCGAGCGGGGTCCAAAACATTTCTGCCGTCGAGAACGATCCGCTTTTTCATCAATGTCCCGAGTGATTCCCACGGAAGGTCGCTAAAAGCGCTCCATTCAGTGACCAGTATAACGGCATCGCTTTGTTTGAACACCTCCTCAACGTCTTGGCAGTAATGAATGTCCAGGTCAGGATTCTCGCGGGCGGCATTGCTCATCGCCACGGGGTCATATGCCTTCACTTGCGCGCCTTTTTCAATCAAAAGGCGGGCGATGTCTAGTGACGGCGCATCGCGCAGATCGTCCGTTTCGGGCTTAAAGGAAAGACCCAATAGGCCGATCTTACTGCTTCTGAGGAATTTCAATTCGGACAGCAGCTTATCGACGACCAGCTTTCTTTGGGAGTAGTTCACGGACCTGGAAGCGGTGATTATAGGCATCTTGACACCGTACTCCTCCGCAGTCGCAACAATTGCGGCACTATCTTTTCCAAAACAGGAGCCGCCCCAACCCAAACCTGCCTTCAAAAAGGCTGGGCCGATTCGCCGATCGAGACCTATGCCCTTGCTGACTTCCGAAACGTCCGCGCCAACCTTTTCGGAAAGTGTGGCTATCTCGTTAATAAAGCTCACTTTCAAGGACAGGAAGGCATTTGCGGCATATTTGATGAGTTCGGCCGAGGCAAGGCTCGTGGCGACAAAAGGAACGTTCGTTTTGTCCCTCGGTCTGGGTAGAAAGGCGGGCGGCGAAAACGACTGCTGCAGGATTGGGGCATAAAGCTTCCTAAGGATCTCGGTGGCTTCAGGCTTTTCACTTCCTACAACCACGCGATCGGGATAAAAGATGTCCTCTAAAGCCGACCCTTGCCGTAAAAACTCCGGATTCGAGCATACGGCAAACCGTTCCGACTTGGAAGTTCCCTCGGCGTCGACAAGCACTTCCTTTAGCAAACCATCTACCCAGTCTCCCGAGCCGATCGGGGCGGTAGATTTGTTGACGACGAGTGTGAAATCACCCCGAAGGTGCGCGCCGATTGCGTGGACGACGTCCTGCATTCCAGTGAGATCCGGAGCGCCGGTTGGCCCGCTTGGAGTGCCTACCGCAATAAAGACCACATCGGAGCATCCTACAGAAGATCGGTAGTCGCTAGTAAAAGACATATTGTCTTTCGCGAGGTGCAGGAGTTCTTCTAAGTGCGGTTCATAAAACGGGGCTTTGCCATTCTGAAGAGTGCGAAGTTTTTCTTCATTCACGTCTACGCAGACAACATCGTGGCCGAGGTAGGCAAACGATACTCCCGTTGTGAGTCCCACATACCCTGTTCCACAAATGGATATCTTCAAATTAGAACCTTGTTCCGGCTAAGCCGACTCCCATTCTTGAACTTAGAATACTTCATGGCTTCTGTCTGCCAATCGCAATTATGACCAGTTGAAAGTTGTCGGGGAAACTTGCCTGGGAAACACGTTGGGACAATCCATATTCCTAATGGGTCGCGCTAGAAAGGTTAGACCTTCAAAATCCAGCTTTATCGTATCCGAAATCGGTGATCGTGTTTCGGAAGTGTCCGTCGTCCCGACTCCAAACCATGACGGTCATCCCGATGGGTTCATAGGCCACTTTGAAGTTATTCATGACGAACATGCTCAACTCGCCGCTGGGGCTCCTCCCCTTTTCGGCAAGGTTCTGGGTCTGCGCTACAATCCAAACGCGATCGCTGTTTGCCATCGTCGCCCGCAATTTATCATCGTTGTCCATTACGATGGCAGCAGAGTTACGCTCTCTCATAATCCCGTCGCGGGCTATATATTTGAATACAGATCCCTTTTTCGGGCGCCACATGTAATCGCAGCGGTCAAACATGAAGAGTGCTGCCTCCGGGCTTAGAACAATAAGTTTATCGCTCGGCAGGGCGTGCTTCTTCAAGAAATCGACGGCATCCGTCAGGTCCCTTACATCGTTGCGCGAGGTTGTGTTCCAAGTTCTAAGTGGACGGTATGCGGACACTAGCAACAATGCGCAGCCACCGGCAAAGGCCAAGCGAACAAGCGAGCCGGAGAATCTTCCTCTGGATCCGGAAGTAGAACGCGAGATAACACTTGCGAATGTATCCAGGCCACAAACTGCGGCCAAAACCACCAGCGGCACCAGCTGAACAATGTAGCGAGGGGTGGGCCTCGAGGCAACCAGCGTCGTGAGCAACATTGTGCTCAATGAAGTCAAATACAGGAAAGACCACCATGTCCAACCGTTGGTAGTGGCCCGAAGACGCAAAGCGGCCGAACGGAAGAGTCCTACGATCACAAAAATGGCACCGGCCGTGTAGGCGGTTCCCACCGCGAAGCCCGTCCTTTCATAACCGGATAACAGCATCGACGGGAGAACTTCCCAGACATCGTTGTGAAGAGCTAGGAGGGACACCGTTTCCGCATCCACATACGGCAGGTACGTCTGGCAATATACGAAATAGGCTAGCGCATCAAGGCCCATTACAAGGATCGCAAAGAGGACGGCGACAAGCGAGAGGCCCCTAAACCAAAGCCGCAATTGTCCTGAAAATAGGGGCACGAGAAACATGGCGGGCAGCAGCGCGAACGCTAACTGTTGGCTTAGGTATGCGCCGGAAAAGGCCAAGAGGGTGGCAACCCGGTACCACTGCCGCTCAGGATGCTGGGTTGCCCGCCACAAGAAATAGAACGTGAGGGTGACAAAGAACTCATATTGCGAATAAAACCTAATTTCCCTGGCGAAGTAAACGACAAAAGGAGAAAAGGCTACCAAGGCTGCTGCAGCCAGGGCAACCTTTTCCCCCTTCAGTTGCCGGCCCCATACGAAGACGAGAACTATCGTAGCAAGTTGCCAAAGGGTGGACAGAAACTTGGCCGCAACAAAGTTCTGCTGCCCGCTGATCAACATCACGAACGCAAGGAGGTAGTGGTAGAGGGAGCTCCTTGTGTAGATAATGCCCGTATGTTCAAAGATCGGGATACCATGCCTCAGAATTCCTCGTGCCGCAACGAGCGAGACGTATTCATCGGCCAAGAGCTTTTCATTTCCAAGGGCGCGCGTATACAAAACTGCCGCACCCAGAACGATCGCGCCTAAAATGATTACGCTGACGACTGTTCTGCGTTTGATCCAGGCCGCACTCCTCCGGCCACCTTCTGCAGCCAGCCCCGAGACCTTGGGACGGTCCGGCAAAAGCTGCAGGAGAAACGACAATAGGGCAACCCCGGCCGCGATCCAAAGTGTCCACACGGCGTACTCCGCCGAAACGAACGTCTCGTTCTCTATGGAGTTGGCAAATAACACTTGCCAACCATAAGCAACGCTCAAAACGATTGCAGGTGCGAGCAATGGAATCCTCGACCAAATCGAATCCGCATCCTTTCGAAAGAGGAAGCTGTTCAGCACCGTAAAGAGCGACAAAGCCACGAGCAGCAAAGCGTCGATAGCCAGCAGCCTGTGGGTGAACCCCAGTCCCGGATCAAACTTTCCCGCAAGGTGGCTTACAGAGTCGACGAGATCTGAATAGGACACCGTGGAATCGGCGACGACGCGGGTAACGGGGCCATTGCCGTTGGATTGAGCGGTCCATCCCAGGTCCGTATTAATGGGAATGAACTTACCGTTCGTCTTGGCATACCCGTCGATCCAGACCGTCTTAGTTGTGCGAAGCTCAGGGACCGGACCATCATGAAGCGTGACGGTGAAATCGTTATCGCCTGCGTTGAATATGTTCTTAAGTATGAACACGTCTACTCGGCGCTTCAGGAGGTTTGACGGATACTGCCCGGTGAGGTGGCTGGCCCCTTCGATACGCATCAGCGCGTCGGTGTTGCCACGCTTGACCCATGGCAACGCGTCGTAGCGGTTGAGCATCGCGTTGCTGTAGAGCATCCTCCCGTTCACGGAAAGGTCGTAGCTGCTCATGGTCCCAAGTCGGAGCCAGCAATCCTGATGGTCCGAGGACATATGCAGAGTGCTGTGGAATGAGACCGATCCAAGGTCGGATTGCGCGCTTCGAATGAATAGCCCTTTGGGGGGCTCAGTAAAAACGATTGGAAGGCCGTCCACCGAGACGTTCACTCGGTTCAGCGTATCTATCGCGTTAGGCCATGATGCATCGACGTACTTCGCCTGATCCCAGGAAACGTCTTCCTGCGAGTCTGCATGAGGCCAACATTTCCAGGTTCCATTGGAAATGATGGGCGTGATATTGGAGCCAACAATTTCACCCTGCAATGCGATCATTGGGGCGCCTTCGTCGGATTCGACCTTAAAGGCAATAACGTTCAGGCCGGGATGCAGCAAAGGCTTTAGGTCATAGATCCATCCGATCTGACGCCTGCGCGGATACCCAACCTCAGTGTAGATGCTTTGCTCGGTTACCCAGGTCGCGTATCGGCTAGGCATGAAAAACGGCTTGACGTGCTCTCCGTTGACCTCAATTTCATAGAAGTTGTCGACGGCGGCCGCCACGTATGCGCTTCTGGGCCTCTCCGACAGCAGTATCTCTTTGCGGAAGCAGGCTGTTGCGCCCGGAAAGGGCGCCTTGATCCAAGTTGCCCGCCACGGAAAGGAGTAGTACTCGGTGTCCGGGTTATAGAAAGCCTCGGTGTGGAAGTATCCGGCAAGGGTCGCCGTGACGACCAGCGATAGAATCGCAGCCAAAGCGTACGCGACTCTAGACTTGCCGCCGGCACTTTGGCCGTCTTTGTCGTTCCCCAACCCTTTGCTCTTCTTTGCCATCAGGATTAGCTTCCACCCAACGTTTCGTATTCGCTGCCGGACTCTCTCTCGTTTCTGCGCGCGACAAGTGCCCCGTCGTACTGGCCGGTGCGGAAAAGACACCAAGAAAGGGTGCTCCAAGCCCGCGCGGTGATCATTTTTCTAAACGTCATTGAGACGAAAAGCCGGTTCCGGAATAGCCCGACCGCTTCGTTCTCGGCGATGATGTGCTTCCAATCTCGTATCGCCGAGGCATAGTCTTGTCTGCGTGTCTCAACGGTCGCGATTGCCCACTGAGTCTCTATGTTTGTGGGGTCCAAAGCTAATGCTTTTCTCCAGGTGGTCAAGGCCATCATGTCGCGCCGATACGAAAACTGGAGGTTCCCTTCCCTCAGAACAGCGTTGGCCATCCGCACGGGTATCGTGGGATTGCTGTTGACGTCCTTGATCCTCGTCATGTAATAGAAGTAGCCGCCATGCACCTGGTCGTTATTGAGGTTGGCGCTGGACTCGTAAATATTCGCCACCGTTGCCCAGTAATCCGGCTCATCGGTCCTTCCCAACTGCCCGTACAAGCGACCTAAATCAAAGTGATAGGCGATGTCGTAGTTGAGCCGTTTGTCCCACTGGGCGGC
>Ga0207038_10315_pt1 | contig 10052 bp, 8 predicted proteins | sample Alteio_BWMinCont_76_FD_153285 | JGI IMG/M metagenome (GOLD analysis project Ga0207038, IMG submission 153285) | Enriched cells from forest soil in Barre Woods Harvard Forest LTER site, Petersham, Massachusetts, United States -... | ecosystem: Environmental > Terrestrial > Soil > Temperate forest >...
GCCTGGATCGGTTTTTCCGATGAGGCGGCGAAGGGGATCGAACGCATAGGTCGTGGTTCCCGGCGGTGGGTCATACGCTAGCGAGTCTCCATTGTCGCTCGAATGAGCATAGGTGGCGGCCGATGGGCGAACCGACGGGCTAAGAGTTCCTTGCTCGTTTTGTGGAACTCCGTGAATCTAACGCAAGGCAGTTTCGAAAGACGCATGCAGTTGAGTTTCGTCATTTTGGAGGCGGCCTCCCGGTGGGGACATCGTAATATCCCTCTCGCACGAGCCGTGCCGCTCGCGTGATAGTTTCCATTGAATCGACCGGGTCGAATGGTCTTGCAGTGCCGAACCATATTATCCGGGTGTTTATCCGCGCTTCGATACCAAGGGTGTGGTCCTTGCGCCAAATGAACCCATTCCAGCCGCGATAAAGGCATGGCGCCTTTCCGCAGGAAATCGCAAGAATGTCGATCTTTCCGGCATCAAAAGCAAATGCATCTTGCTTACCCCTGAAGTGGAAATAACCTCTATCCCATGCGGTCTTGAGTTCTCCGATTCGCCCCTTACACGCCTCGACATACGCGGCCAATGCGTTGCGCTGGGCGAGGACCTCCAGGCGCGCAAACCTAGCAATCTGATCGTTTGCGACCCTCACCTTGGCTGGAATAGTGCGGGGCGTGTCTTGCGGATACAACTCACAAAGGGAGATCTCCGCTATGGAAGGCATTGCGCGGAGTTCAGCAAACCCGGGTGGCTCTGGACCACTGACCGGCCATAGATAAACCCTTATAGCCACAACCAAGACGGCCGCGCCAGCGATGCCCAAGGCGAGTTTTCGCCCGTAGCCTCTCGTCTCCGCACTCATGGCTCGCATCCCGAACTAACGTTATCTCCGCCCCAGCAGATTTGGCCCGGGGCACACTTGCCCGCTGTACAACCCCTGGTAGGACAACCGCTCGTATTCCACCACGGCACCCCGCAACACGCATATGTGAAAGTGGCGAACGCATAAGCATGCCAAGGCACACTTTTGAAAGTGCAAGAGGATGGCAAAGAACTGGCGCAACTCTCAGGACACCCCTTGAAATACTGCGAAAGGCCGGTCAGGGCCAGTTCGCCAGTTACGTGCGAATGGCCGTAACTGCACGAACCGAAGCCGAGGCTCACAGTCCACTTGTCGAAACAGGGCTGTGTGAAAACCCAGCCGTTCGTGCTTGCTAGCGAAAGGCAATGGCTGTTAGACTCGAAGGAACCAACCACGCCGTCGACAACGAGGAAGGCCTCGTACCACTCAGTTTTCTGCCAACCCGCGCTTTGTACAGGACAACCAGTACAGGGCATTGGGCTAACGGTGTTGAACGGTGGATCACAGCATTGGCTCAAGCTGGTAACGGTTACGTGTTGAACAAGGATTCCGTTATATGGGGGGTTGTCAGGAACGACGCTCAGCTTCCAGTATAGGTTCGCTTGGATCGGGCATACATGCTCGCCAAGAAGGTCAACGTAGCCGAACTGGCGCACTGGGATCCAAGGTTGTCTTCCGAAGACGTCGAGTACGAGAATCGGACGCTGCAGCGCGTATCCATAAGGCGAGAAGGTAAGCCAAAGTAGATCGACGCCGCCCCAGGCAGCTTCCTGGATGCCGTAATGTCTCCTTCTCACATAATGGCTCGCGTGTGCCCGGCCCGTAACGCGGTAGCCGCTAGTGCCGTTCCACAGAAACTTCGGATCGGCGGCGGTTCCGGTCTTGGCAATCTGCGTTCCATAGCCTGCCCACCGGTAGGTGTTTTGGACATTCCTGTTCGCATCCGTGGTGGCGATCACGGAGCCGAGGGCGTCGTGAATGTACTCGGTTCTCACCCCGTTGGTCGATTCGTAGAGAATCTGGCCGTTGATCGTCGCGTAATAGGTCGTCGCCACGTTAGGCCTTGCCCCCCAAGTAATTGCTGCCATCCCAGATCAAGGTGGTCGCCACTCCGTCGACCAGTTCCGTTCGCTTCAAGTTGTCGCCGGAATAGGTGTAGCTGGCGGTCGATGCGCCGTATTGGTGGACCACGAGTTGGTTCTCCTTATCATAGAGCATCGTCGCGGTCAAGCCGCCTGGTTCTTGAACAAGATGTAGATTCCCGTTGTTGTCAAAAACGTACGAAGTGGTGCCCGCTGAGGAAAGAGCGGTCGTGAGGCGGCCCGCTAAACCGTGGCTGAAGGAGACTACACCGCCGGACTCATTGTTGGTTAGAACGTCGTCTTTTCCATTGTAAGAATAAGAATAGTTGTGGGCGTTTGTGCCGGAAGTGTTGTCCCCGACAAGCCGGTTTTTGGCGTCCAGGAGATAGGTCGTGGCCGACCCGTTGGAATCCTGAATTCCGACCCGGTTTCCTGCGGCGTCGTTCAGGTAGGTCGTGTATTGGAAGATGGTGCCCGTTGGGCCGGCTTCGGTGAGGCTGGTGATCAGGTCGTTCAAATCATATCCCCAACCGGTCACTCCGCCCGATGGGACGGTCCTCGTGGTTAACCTCGCCGCCGCGTCCCAAACAAGGGATGTCACTCCCGAAGTGTCCATATAGGTCGTTAGGCGCCCGTCCCGGTCAAAGAGCATGGTTCTTGCGACGCCGTCGGGATCGATAAGCTTGGTTCTCTGCGAGGCAAGATCGTAGCCGTAGGCCTGGACAAGGTTGCCCGGGTCGGTTTTGCCGATTAGGCGTCTAAGCGGGTCGAACGCATAGGTTGTGGTTCCCGTGGAATCGATCATTGTGGTTTTTGAACCCAAAGGGTCGAAAGCCAGGGAAACGATCGTGCCATCGGCGTACAGAGTCGTGGTAAGCCGAGAATTGGGATCGAAGGCGTAGCTCGTCAGATCGCCAGTTGGGAAGCGGCGTGTGATTCTTCGGCCGTTGGCGTCGAAGCCGAAAGTTGTGGAGAATCCGTCCGCATTCGTTTCGGAAAGGGTCTCGTCGCGGAGGGAATAGGTGAAGGACGCCCTGACACTGTTGTAATCGAGCTGCTGGGTTCGGCGCGAGTTTGCGTCGAAGATGTTGGTGAGGGCAAAGCCCAGCGGATCGATTTCGGCAAGGGTTCGGCTGGCGGCATCGTAAATTGTGGAGTTGATATGGCCCAGCGCATCCTGCTTTCCGATGAGCCTACTGGCAACGTCAAAAAGGAAGGAATAGGCATAGCCCAGAGGGTTGATCACGGCAGAGGTTCGGCCTGCCGAGTCGAAAACGGTCGTAGTCACATAGCCCAACGGGTCCATTCTAGCGATCTGACGCCCGGCGGCGTCGAACGTATTCGTGGAAAGATAGCCGAGGGCCGATTGATAGGCGATTTGCTGGCCTGCGGCGTCGAAGGTCGTGGTGGTCTGCCTTCCAATGGGGTCGATGTTCATGGGCCTGTTTTAACCGGAAGATACACTAGTTCCTTCACGCCCTTGGAGTCTGTGGCGTTCAGGATGACGGAATAGTCGTCGAAGATCGTCCCACCTCCTGCAAAAGTGAAACCTCCCGTGTCTTTCACGAGCGTGCTTATGTCAACCCCCTCCCTGCCCGGAAGCCAGATCATCGTGAAGCTACGGCCCTTGTTGTCCACAACGCCTCCGAGGATTGCGCCGGAACTGTTGATAGAGGTCAAGGTTTCTTGAGATAGGTTGGTCACTCTCAGAGTGGACGGGACATAACTCGGCGGCGACCACAGAACCCCCGTGTTCCTCACGGCGCTCCTGGTAGCGGCCTTAGGACTGTTGGCGCCAAGCCGGTCGATATGGACCACGGGCTCGTCGCCAGCGGTTACTGCACTGAGCATGCCCGTGGTGCCAGCCGTGCTCAGGCCCGTGGTACCAGTCGTTCCGGTAGTGCCGGTAGTCGGCACCTCGAAACCGACCGCTGCTCCACTTTCGTTGACCGTCTCGGCGGTCGTGGCAGTCGCCGAGCCCCCGGTTGGATGCAGTGTTATCGGCTGGCTGGTCGGGCTCTTCCATACAACGGATTGGCCCACAACTGAAGTCGACCCCAGGATGACTCCCGTGTTCGTAATCTGGATTGGCTCCGTATCGCCGATGTTCCCCGGCAAGACTTGCATCGCCGAGTTGGGACTCGGCCAATAAACGGAAACGATCCCGTACGGACTCAACAGGTAGCCAACGATCTGATTCCTGTCATTTACGCCGGATGCGTAGTTGGCGAAGCCTGAATACGCATCCGGTACGTTCAGGGTCACGGGAGCGCTCTTGGGCGAGGCCCAATAGACCGGAGCTGGAACATTGCCGTTTGGCACGGCGGTAGATCCCACAACCGCGTCCTGGTCATTGATCCCTAGGGCTTCAATGGTTAGATCCCCGGGAAGGGTCTGGGGCGCAGCAGTCGGACTGGCCCAAAACAAGCCTTTGCCATAAGGGCCGGCGTTCCCGACAAGATGGCTCTTGCCGGTGTGGCCATTGACCACGTCAGCACTGTTCGCCGTTCCAGAAACGACCACAGGCGCCCCATATGTTAGCAATCCGGGGGTCGTCCCTCCGGCCCCGCCGCAACCAGGCATGCCAAAGATCGTTATCAAGGTTGAGAGCAGAATAGCGGCGGGTAGGAAGCGCCTAACCACGTACGGCCAAGAAATGCCGCCAAATTTGGAACAGAGAGTTTCGCGTCCTGGCATTTCTTCAGGGACCTCCGACGGCGCGTCGCTTGGCAGCATCGCCATCATAGATTTTACAATAGCGCACAGATATTGCCATACATATTACAGGAAGCATTGACCTTATTGCATCCGAAGCCCAGAGCCTGGGCAAGGTACCAATTGTGGACTTGATTTACGGTAGGTCCGTTGAAAGACGCCACGGCACTGAAACATGGATTCTGGTACGTCCCGTTGTAGCAGTAGTCGAGACTCTTGGTGGAAGGGCCGTCGGGAAAGCCGGATGGCGTCTTCATTCCAACCTGCGAAGGGCCCCATCCCGTTTGGCATAATGCGCCCCCTAGGGCCCATTGACTACACTTGGCGGGCACATTGCACGACGCCTGGTTGACTTGCGCTATACAATTGTCGTAGTAGCCTACCTTGCCCCGGTAAGACGCGGTGCCATAAAGGCAAAGACAGTTCGTGCAACCGGTCAACTGGTAAAAATCTTCAGCCCCGCAGTAGAACTGACCTTTCCCCGTGGTGTTATTGTTGACGTACCACGTTTCAATATAGTCCAAATCGTTGTAACACCCGCACGCCTGCGGATTACAGGTCTTACAGTGCTGGTCAAAAAAGAGATGTGCCTTCACATGTTGGATCACCGTGCCCTCAGCCGAAACCATCGTTGTCGAGGGCAGTGTCCAGTAGGTCGTAAAACTGAAAGACGCGCAAGGGCCGGCGGTGAGAGTAGGCGCTTGTGTCCCGCTCAAGTCGATCGAAACGGCTTGGGGTGTGGGCCAGTCCGGGCAACCACAGTAGCCAGTTTGTATGCCCGCCTGACCACGCAGGAAGGTCTTCGGCCAGTGCCGCTCGGCGGCGTTGTGGAGGGTTGACGTGCTCACGGCCGCACCGGGAAATAGCAACTCCCACGCGCGCAATAGGCTGCCCGCCGTGCCGTCGGACACGGGAAGCCGCCTAGCTCCCCTCCAACCATAGGTCGGCCGCGTTCCCGTTCCTGTGGATGAACTTGTAACGCCGTAGGGCGTGTAGGTGTAAGAATTCAAGGAGGCGCCCGAGGAACTTACCGACCCCATCACAGAAGACCACGGATCGAGAAGATAATCGCGTCTCCCGTTGGAGTCGCTTTCACTGATCGCTCGACCGCCGATACTATACACATTCAGAACCATTAGCTCCTCACCTGCAACAGTTCGCTACGGTCCCAAACGAGAGTCGATATCGTTCCGTTTACGATCTGAGCCCGAGGAAACCCGTAGCCGTCGTAAATGTTGGTCGCCGCAGTCGAGCCTTGTACTTCTGCAATCATCCTGTTTTCATAGTCGTAGGACATCATCGTGCTCTCCGTGGGGCTCTGAGCGAGGGTCATGTTGCCGTTGACGTCATGTTGGTACGTAGTGGCTGGCGTGCTTGTGAGCAGGCGGTTGCCTAAATCGTAGGCGGATGTCACGAGTTGACCGGATTCGGTGCTGGTGACAAGTCAGCTCTGCTTATCCGATCCGGCGGCCCAACGTGCCCTCCCGTTTCGCCGCTCCAACGCCACAAACTACCGACCCCTTCCACAATCCATAATCCACACTATCCCCAAAAACTCGATAATTGTTTCAAATTCGCCACCCTCCTGGCAAAAATGCGCGTACAATGAAAATATGCTCTCGGACATCGCGCTGGAGCAGATCCGAAACCCCCGCTACGCGGGTCCCATCGAAGATGCCACGCACTTCGGCACTTGCGGGTGCCGCGGGGACGGGCCATATTGCGAAATTTGGCTCACAATCGAGGATGGCATAATCCTCAAAGCAGCATACCGAACGCACGGTTGCCCGTCCAGCGTCGCTGCCGCAAGCATGCTCTGCCATCTTGCCACGGGCCGAACCGTCGAACAGGCTCTGAGCATCACCGACCGCGATTTGCTGCTCGTTCTTGGAGGTCTGCCCGATGGGAAAGAGCAGCTTGCAACCACGGCCGTAGCCGGCCTTTCGTCGGCCGTCTCAGCCGCAAATAGGGGTGACGTCGCCGATTGGGCTGAGGGGGTCGCGTGACCAACTGCACCAAGTACCCTTGCCCCAACGCTTGCTGCCAAGTACCACCGGGCACCGCACCCGCGATATCCGTTGCCCCGATACAGCTCTCCTTTCTCATGGCGGGCGCATGCGCTGTCGCGGCGGGAGGGAGCGGCGCCGTCCCCGGCGGAATCTGCGTGAACCAAGCCTGCAGCCCACTGCCCACGCCGAACCGTCCAATCGTTTACTCGCCTTCGGCTCACGACCTGAGCCACGCCGGCCCCAGTTGCCCCTCCGCCATTCCGCCGGGAGGCTGAAAAGATGATCGCCAACCCTAACTGCGGTTATGAAAGCGCTTTTCAAACTTACGCTTTAAGCGGAGGCCTAATCCCCGACCCGATCTTCGCCCGTGATCGTCCTCCTTTCGGGGGAGCTAAATCGCTCCCCTCCTTCGAGGTCTCTGGATCCCGCCCGAGGGAAATGGAGCCCGGCGGAACCGAGGGAAGGTTAGGTGGGGTGGCTCCGGAACGACAGACCCCCGTCCTTGCTCCCTCAGCGGCGCTCGGCCGAGCGCCGATCCCCTCCGCCTCAAACCACGGCTGCGTTCCCGATCCGATTCTCGCCCATCCCCACCGTCCCCATCCCGACCCTGCCACCGGAAACCTCCTCGTCGATCCCGAAATCTCCCTCCCCGCAAAAGGTTTCAACCTCGGCATCGATTTCTTCTACAATGCAAGGTCGGATGCCAATGGCCCGTACGGAAGGCAGCGATCCGCCAGCGTCAACGCGTACGTGAGCAGTTCGAATCCGACCACCGGCGATGCGCTCATCGTCCGCGGCGATAAGCAGGGCTACCATTACAGCCACGCCGGAACCTCGGGAAACATCACCACATTCCTTAACGACACCAAGATGTACAGCCCGACGACGCTGGCCTACGACAGCTCCAAGAACAGCTTCACGGAAAACTTTCCCGACGGAACGCAAATGGTGTACAACCAGCAGTCGGCGGGCGCGACCACATATCTCTTAGCCGCCGCCATATCCCAATCGGGCCCCGCCCACACCTACGCCTACGGGACAGGAGTCGAAGCGGGGCTCTTGAAATCCATCCAGGTCCCTGGCGGATACTTTGTCACCTTCACTTATGGCGCCAGCAGCGGCCCAACCTCGCTTCTCAGCACGGTCCAAGACTGGGGTGGCCGAACCTGGACCCTGCTCTACGACGGATCGAGAAATCTAACTACCCTGACCACTCCGCTTGGATGCACCACGAAATTCGGCTACGCCAACGCGGGCGCGCCCGTCTCCATGCTCAACTGGATCGAAGATCCCATGGGCTATCTGACCACCATGATGTACGACGGCAACCAGCGGGTTACCTCCATGGCGGTGGGTTCGGGGGTGTGGACGTATCTTTACGGCTCGAACGCCCTGGGCTTCTCCGGCTCCCAGATAACCGCCCCTTCTGGCGCTGTCACCACCTACCTGGTCAATTCCAGCGGCCAAGTTACCCAGTGCATTTGTCCCGAAGGCTACACCACTACATTTGGATTTGATGCCAACGGCTTCCAGAACCTCATCCAAAAGCCCTACGGAAATGTGTTCAGCGCGACCTTTAACCCCCAGGGTCTTATGCTCGCCCGCGACGATGCTCTCGGATATCGCACAACCTACCAGCTTGACACGAACCTGAATCCGACTACGTTGATCGACGCTCTGGGCAACGCGTGGGCCTACGCCTTCAATTCCTCACACCAGGTTACTGCGAGCATTGACCCCGGTGGCAACACCGTTACTTGCACCCAGGGCGGCGGCGGCCAACTAGCGGCGACGCAAGACGCGCGAGGCCTAACCACTTCCTACCTTTATAACGCCCTCGGCTTGCCGACGACCCAAATCAACAGCGACGGCGGCGTCATCAGCATGACTTACGATGTTCTAGGGCGCATGCTCACAAGCACCGATCCTCTGGGCAGAACCTTTTCCATGACCTATGACGCCGGAGACAACCTTATCTCGAGAATGGACCCGCTGGGCGCGATCACCACGAATATCTACAATGCCTGCCTGCTCCAAGCCGTCGTCGACCCGCTCGGTTTCCGCACGACTTTTGCCCACGACCGCTTCCAAAACAAGGTCAGCGAGCAAAACGCCCTTGGCTACTTCACAACCTATCTTTGGGACAATATGGGCTTCTCAACCGGAGTTCAGGATGCCCTGGGCAACATCACAACCCATGTCCTGAACGCCGCCAAACAGAGAATCGCCACCGTCGATCCACTCGGGAATCGGACCACGAATCTCTTCGACAGCTCTGGCCGCCAGAACGCCGCCAAGAACCCGCTGGGCTATCTGACCACCAATATATATAACAGCCGCGATCTGGTTGCTATCGAAGATGCCCTAGGACACCGAACCACGCAGGTGTTCGACGCCCTGGGCCGGGTAATCGGGGCGATAAACCAACTCGGTTACGCGACGACAACCGTCTTCGATGCCGCCGGCCTAGCCGTGGCCTCCATTGACGAATTGGGCTACATTACGACAACAACGTATAATGCTGCACGCCTCGCCCAGAGCGTTCAAGATGCGCTCGGAAATGTGAGCACCTTGCTATATTTCGCAAACAGCAACCGAATGCAGGCGCGGCAGGACGCCCTTGGCAATCGCACCACCACAAGCTACGACTTAGCGGGACAGAGCCTAAGCGTCCAAAACGCCCTAGGCTTCGTGACCACCAGTTCCTATGATCTGGCCGGGCGCATGGTGACAGTCCAAGACCCGCTGGGCGCCGTGGCTACGCTAGTATACGACATTGTAGGCAACCGCATAGCGTCGGTAGACCCTCTAGGCAGGCGTACCTCTCAAACGTACGATGCCCTGCGAAGATCTGTGGCCAGAATCCTCCCTTCCGGTTGCACCTCGACTAGCGTATTCGATGGCGCGGGGCGGGGGACTGCCACTATTGATGCGCTTGGCTACCGGACAAGCTTGTCGTTTGATGCTGCCGGACGCACGATTGCCGTGATGAACGCCCTCGGGTTCTCAACCACCACAATTTACGACGCCGCAGGAAATCAGACCGGATCACTAAATGCCCTGGGATGGCGCACGACCAACTCCTACGACGCCGCGTCCCGCGCGGTCTCCTACGCAAACGCGCTCGGCGATGTGAGCACGAATGTCTTCGATCCCGTGGGCCGTGTCGTTGGTGCTGTCGATCCAGCGGGCGGCATTGTAACCCAGGTCTACAACGGACGAGGCGAAACGACCGCGACCGTGGACCAACTCGGATACGCCTACACCATCGGCTTCGACGGTGTTGGGAACCGAGTCACAAGAAAGAGGCCGGATGGGTACGTCGTCACCGCATCCTACGACGCGCTCGGTCGCGAAGTGGGTAAGCTCTACTTTGATGGTTCGCGAGCTACC